>Ga0213835_100994_pt1 | contig 20439 bp, 18 predicted proteins | sample SWPATP01_FD_160576 | JGI IMG/M metagenome (GOLD analysis project Ga0213835, IMG submission 160576) | Coastal seawater microbial communities from Marineland, Florida, United States - SWPA TP0 #1 | ecosystem: Environmental > Aquatic > Marine > Coastal | place: USA: Florida | collected 2016-08-05 | reverse complement strand
GAATTTCTGGTGTCATGTCGATCCCTGTTCCTCTCCTCCAGCAGACGCCGTTGAGCGCCGCCACCTAAACGTGCAGGACAGGCCTCCCGACATGTCCTTTCACACTTCGTACGCTGAATAATGAACGCATTTCAAGTGCTTGGATGGATCATGGATGCCGGGACACCGGCCTAGAGCCCACTCATCGCGCACCGCAAGCGATGCACGCCGCGATTCAATCGGTTGAGATCCATTGAAACGCCCGATTGCGCTTAAACCGGTTATTTGTGGGCAATAAGCACGAAATTGAGGGCTTTGCGCCAGTCGATCATCCGGGTCGGCGTTCCGTGCCCACCCGTGTTGAAAACGGACATACGGACCGGGTATCCGGCGCTCTGCAATTTCCGGTAGATCTCGGTCTGTCCGCTGGCTGCGTAGACGCTGTCGGCACTGCCATGGGCGATATAGACCGGCAGTTTCGCCTTGGCGAACGGCGTCGACGGCAGACCCGGATCAGGTGGACCGCCGAGCAGGACCATTCCCTTCAGAGAGCGGATCGTCGTGGCGTCACGGCTCACGGCCTGACAGATGAAGCCACCCATGGAGGCGCAGGCGAGGATGATTGGACGTCCAGTCGATTTCTCCGACGCATAGCGGATAAGGGCGGCGATATCGGCTGCACCTTTGTCGTCGAAGGATTTTACGCTTGGCGAATAGTAGGTCCCGCCTGACGCGGTGACGAGGTTCTTCAGCCGGTTGAAATTGCCGCCGAACGTGTAGTCGTTGACGCCGAGCCGCCTGTCGCCGCCCCTGCCGTGGATGAAGATCACCGTGAGGGCGCCACCTTGAGAAGGTCCCACCCTGGTGACATCAAGGGTCCGTCCGGAGAAGGCCAGGGTTTCATTTTCCTGGACACGGCGCGGTCCAAGCGCCACATAGGCATTCTTGACCCGCCGCTCAGGCTCACTGTCACGACCGTTGATGTCGCGCAGTTCCTGGTAGTCTATCATCTCGTAAGCGCCGCCGTCCTTAGTCTCCAGCACCTCGAACCTGGAGAAAAGCTCGTCCTTGAACGGCTTGATGGGGCCTTCTTGCGCGAGGCTTGCTGAAGCGGTGAGCGCGACCATGCCAGCAAGAAGCGTGCCGAAAAAGAAATGAACTGTGGACATGCGGGCTTTCATTCGGAACCTTCTGTCTTCCAACTTGCCATGCTAAGGCCGAGGCAGCATTGCTGGCAGAGCCGCCGTGTGCGTACGGCATCGCGAGAAAGCCGGTTTTCTGGCAAAATCGCATGTGATTCGAAACAGCACGAGATGGGTATGGCTATCTCCTCCGCACCCCGACAGGTAGTACCGACACCGCCAATGGATGACAATAACGACCTTTTTGCCGATACGCCCGCTCTCCCCAGATCAGCGCCAGCGGAACCTGTACCCGCCGTCAAGGCAGCGCCTTCGCCGCGACGTCCGGCTACAATCGCCGCCGACGGCGACGACTACGGCGCATCGTCGATCCGCGTGCTGGAGGGGCTGGAACCGGTGCGCATGCGCCCCGGCATGTATATCGGCGGCACGGACGAAAAGGCTCTCCACCATCTGTTTGCCGAAGTCATCGACAACTCGATGGACGAAGCCGTGGCCGGCCATGCCAATTTCATCGAGGTGTATCTGGATACCGAAGGTTGCCTGACGGTTACCGATAACGGTCGTGGCATTCCTGTGGAAAACCATCCGCAAGTGCCCGGCAAGTCGACGCTCGAAGTCATCATGACCAAGCTTCACGCCGGCGGTAAGTTTGACGGAAAGGCTTACGAGACCTCGGGCGGCCTCCATGGCGTCGGCGTCTCTGTGGTCAACGCGCTTTCCGACATGCTGGAAGTCGAGGTTGCGCGCAACAAGAAGCTCTATCGCCAACGTTTTTCCCGCGGAGTTCCGCAAGGTGGGCTCGAAGAACTCGGTGACGTACACAATCGTCGCGGCACCCGCGTCCGCTTCCATCCGGATCCGCAGATCTTCGGCGATCACGCGAAGTTCGATGCCGGCCGCATTTTCCGCATGGCGCGCTCGAAGGCTTATCTGTTCGGCGGCGTCGAAATCCGTTGGAGCTGCGATCCGTCACTGGTTCAGGCCGGTGGCGACGTGCCGGACAAGGCGGTCTTCCATTTTCCCGGCGGTCTGAAGGACTATCTTTCGGCCACGCTAGGCAAGGATTTTACCGTCACTCGCGAAATCTTTGCGGGCCGCACCGAAAAGACCGGGGGTCACGGCGCCATGGAATGGGCCATCACGTGGTATGGTGGCGATCCGCAGGTTCACTCCTACTGCAACACCATCCCGACGACCGAAGGCGGCACTCATGAAGCCGGGTTGCGCATCGCGCTGACCAAAGGCCTGAAGAATTACGCCGAACTGACACAGAACAAACGTGCCCGCGAAATTACCACTGATGACGTGATGATCTCGGCCGTGGGCATGCTGTCTGTCTTTATCCGCGAGCCGGAATTTGTCGGCCAGACCAAGGACAAGCTTGCGACCGTGGAGGCTCAGCGGCTCGTCGAGAACGTTCTGCGCGACCCCTTCGATCATTACCTTACCGGGAATCCCAACGAGGCCGCGAAACTGCTCGACTGGGTGATCGAGCGCTCCGAAGAGCGGCTTCGTCGCCGCAAGGAAAAAGAGGTCAATCGCAAGACGGCCGTGCGCAAGCTGCGCCTTCCCGGCAAGCTTGCCGATTGCTCACAGAACACGGCCGAGGGCGCCGAACTGTTCATCGTCGAGGGTGACTCGGCTGGCGGCTCGGCGAAGCAGGGCCGTAACCGGTTGAACCAGGCCATTCTTCCGCTCCGAGGTAAAATCCTCAACGTCGGCTCGGCAAGCCGCGAGAAACTCTCGGCCAACCAGCAGATCGCAGATCTCGTGCAGGCGCTTGGCTGTGGCACGCGGACGAAATACCGCGAGGAGGATCTTCGCTACGAGCGGGTCATCATCATGACCGACGCCGATGTCGACGGCGCCCATATCGCATCGCTGCTGATCACGTTCTTCTATCAGGAAATGCCCGAACTCATCCGCGGCAGCCATCTTTATCTGGCCGTGCCGCCGCTTTACGTCATCAGGCAGGGTGGCAAGACCGTCTATGCCCGCAACGACGCGCATCGGGCCGAATTGATGGAAACGGTGTTCAAGGGCAAGAAAGTCGAAATCGGTCGCTTCAAAGGCCTTGGCGAGATGATGGCTGCGCAGTTGAAGGAAACGACCATGGACCCCGCCAAGCGCACGTTGCTGCGCGTCGGAATCGACGAGGTGGATTTCGAAGGCACGCGCGAGGCGGTCGATAATCTCATGGGCACGAGGCCCGAGGCGCGATTCCGGTTTATCCAGGAACGCGCCGCCTTTGCCGATAACCTCGATATCTGACTGCTGCGACCGGAAGACTTCCGGTCGCATTTTGAAGCTATCGTTCCAGAACCTTGCTGACGGCGGCAATCAACGCCGTCGCTTCATAAGGCTTGCGCACAACCGGCGCTGAAAATGTCGCTGGAATGATCGAGCGATCGCTGTATCCCGTCGCAAACACGAAGGGCACGTGACGACGCAGAAGTTCTTCCGCGATTGGAAGCGACGTACCGGATCCCAGATTGACATCGAGGATCGCGACGTCCGGGGTGAAATCCTTGAGGCGGCGAAGCGCGTCCGAGACCGAAGGCGATGTCGTTACCTTGTCGATACCATTGTCCGCCAGCATCGCCTCGACATCGGCTGCGATCAGCATCTGATCTTCCACAAGAAGGAACTCCAGATTGCCGAGTGATCGCTCGCTCGCCGTCCGTCCGCCGAGCCCATCCAGGTGGAGATCGTCCTCGGATGCCGCGTCATCATCTGCGTGAACGTGCTTGGAGGGGATGACAAAGACCGCGTTGACGCCCTCGGGCGGATAGTCGACCGATGCCCGACCATCCAGCTCGAAGGGCATGCTGCGGCTGATAAGGACACTGCCGAACCCACTGCGACTGGGCGCCTTTGTGACCGGACCACCGGTTTCTTTCCAGGTCAGCTCGCAATCGCCATCAGCACTTCGGCCCCACTCGATGTCGAGCCGACCGTCAGATACCGAGAGCGAACCGTATTTCGCAGCATTGGTAGACATTTCGTGCAGGACGAGGGCCATGACGGAAAACGCACGGCTATCAAGCCAAAAACGCGGTCCGCTCATCGTCACGATGCGGCCGCTTCCCTTATAGGGTTGCAGTTCGGCTTCGAGAAGGTCGGCCAGATGTCCGCCATCGCCGCTGCGGACGACCTGATCGTGCGCATAGGCCAATGCCTGAATGCGTCCCTTCAGCGAGCCGACGTAATCAGACAGCGGTCTTGAGTCATCCACAGGATGCCCCACGAGCGCCTTGATCACAGACAGGATGTTCTTGACGCGGTGGTTGAGCTCCTCGTTGAGCATGCGCTGGCGCACGTCCGCCTTACCGCGCTCGTCCGCAAGCAGTTCGTTATGATGCAGTACGGTTTCGACAAGAACTGCCCTGATGGCGTCGGCAATCTCGAGATCCGTATCGGTCCAAGGTTGAGCCTTGAGGCGTACCTGTTCTTTCCAGATGGCGAAGCTCGACCTCGGCGTCAGTCGCTCCCCATGCGGTCCGCTGGTATACTGCTTGTCGGGATTGCCTGCCCAATCGAGGGTCTGCACGACTTCCTTGCGGAAGAAAAACAGATAGTCGCGAGGGCGCTGGGACAAGGAAATGGCAAGAACGCCGCTCACGTCGTCCGGCGAGATCATCGACAACGGTAGCGACCGAGACAATTCGGCCGTCGACCAAATCCGTCCACCCGCGACGCCGCCGACCAGTTCCGCCAGTTCGGCAACGAGATGCTCCTGTGGGACGAGGCCCTGCCCCGTCCAGATCCCGTCAAGCCAAAGCCCGACCCCATCGCAGGGTAGCATGCCGCCGAAATCATCCAGTGAACTTCTCAACAGCCCGCTGATATCGTTGTGGTTGGAAGCGATCTGAAGGAATCGGTCAAGCGAACGTCTGGCAAGATTTGCCGTTTCGACCAGTTGCTTCTGTTTCAGCGCGCTCAAATGCAGGGAGAAGAACTCGCCGAACGTTTCTGCCGCAACGCGCTGGGGCATCGACAAGGTCTTCGGCGAATAGTGGTGGCAGGCCATCAGCCCCCACAACTCGCCATCGACGATGATGGACACCGACATCGAGGCAGAGACGCCCATGTTGCGAAGATACTCGCAGTGGATCGGGGAAACACTCCGCAGATGCGCGAAGGACATATCGAGCGGCAGGCCGTCTTCGCCCAACTCAGGGACGATGGCCACACGCTCGTTATCAGCGTTGGAAATGACGCGGATGGTATTTTTGATGTAAAGAATGCGTGCCTGTTTCGGGATATCCGCTGCAGGAAAATACTGGCCCTTGAAGCTCTCGAGGTCGCGGCGTTTGTATTCGCTGACGACCTTGCCGGACCCTTCCTCCTCGAAACGATAGACCATCACGCGGTCATATCCGAGCATGGCGAACATCAGCCGTGCAGCGTTCTCGATAAGCCTGTCGATGCTCTTCATGTTGCGAATGCGGCTGATCAACATGCGCGCAACTTCGAGCGGCTGGTCGGCGTCGTTTGAAGCCGGCTCGAACTCGATGATCACCTTGGAGTCGAAACGATGCAACGAGATGTCGAAAGCTTTGCCTGACGGGAGTCGCAAGGCATGGCGTAGCGCCGGGCGTGCTGGATCATCGGAGGTCGCGAGCGCGTTGCGAAGCGAATGGGCCGCTTCGCCACCGACGACGTCCTCGAGTCTCCGGCCGTTGATGTCACCTTCAACACCGAGCATTTCTCCGACATTCGCAGAGTGGTGAAGAATCTCAGCGCCAGTTAAGTCGCAGGCAAGAAGGCAACCATGCGGTTGAATGCTCCCTGGGATGTGAATTGGCTCGCGGTCGCAATTTGTAAGGTCGACCGCCTCCGCATTGAGCATCATTAAAGTCCTTGGATCTCGTCTCTTATAAAACACGCGTACGTGACGGTTATCTATTGTTCTGCTCTACCGAAACAAGGGGCGCTGACAAAGACGGTTTAGCCATCGCAATGCCCTAGACGAAGTTATGGTTCGGTGTTTTCACATTTGTATCGTATCTGAAGGATAGGCAGACGATGAAGGGCTCGGTTAAGAGGTCCACGGTAGGCTTGCAGCGTAATGGCCGAGACACCATATCGGCGACAGCAATCGGGAGTGGCAGTATATCGTGAGCGCGCAAGATGATCCGAACATCCCTATAGAACCGCGTTGGCTGGGACCGGTCTCTCCCAATCGCATTGCTCTGATACCGGCGATATCGGCAGCTCGATGGCTTCTGGTCCTGATTGTTGCTGCGTCGATCTACTTCTTCTACGGCTTCCTAGTCCCGGTTCTGGCCGCCCTTGTCATCGGATTTGCCAGCTGGCCTCTCTATCGCAAGCTTTTGGCCCGCGTTGGCGGAAACACGACAATCGCCGCGACGCTTGCCATTCTGTTCATCCTCGCCTTTCTGATTGTGCCGATCGGCGTCGCGATCAGCTACACCACGGGTGAACTGCGCCAGTGGTTCAGCTGGGCGGTCGAAGTGAACAGGTTCGGGGCGCCGCCTCCAGCCTGGATCATCGGCCTTCCCTGGGCCGGTGATTGGCTCGGGTTGCAGTGGACAAAGCATGTTGGGTCACCTGGCGCCATCGGCGAGCTTGTACAGATCGTTAGCGGAGCCAATATCGGCAATATCTACCGCGCCGTGATTGCTGCCGGAGATGGCGTCTTCCATCTCGTTCTGACCATGCTGTTCATGATGATCGCGCTGTTTTTCGTTTATCGTGACGGCGCATCGTTTTCACGCCAGATTGATCTCGTTGGTGAGCGCATCCTGCCGTCGCGGTGGGAGCGGATTTCGCGTGTCGTACCGGCGACAATTAGTTCGACGGTGACCGGGATGACGTTGATTGCGATCGGCGAAGGCATCGTGCTTGGCGTGGCCTACTGGATTGCTGGCGTCCCCTCGCCTGTGACACTTGGGGTCATCACTGGTGTAATGGCGCTTATTCCGGGCGGCGCGCCGCTTTCGTTCACGCTGGTATCTGCCTATCTCGTTGCCAACGGCTCGTTCGTCGCAGGGATCGGGCTGTTCACGTGGGGTGCGGTGGAATTGTTTATCGTCGACAAGACGGTTCGTCCGCGCCTGGTTGGCGGCCCCATCAAATTGCCATTCCTTCCCACATTCTTCGGCCTTGTCGGTGGTGTGAAAACCATGGGCTTTCTCGGACTGTTTATCGGTCCGGTTCTGATGGCGCTGATTGTGTCGATATGGCGGGAATGGATTCGCGAGGTCCGGATGGCAGAGACGACCGAAGTGCAATCGGCCGACCTTGCGGTGTCGCCGAGCGAAGCGGCGGAGCGGGCCTATAAGCGAAAGGCGCAAACGCCTTAAGCGTTCAGCCCCGCTGCGGTGGCGCCTCGCTGGCGCCATCATTGAGCAATCTAACCCCCAACAACCGCCATTGGGGAAAACAGCATGAATTCCGCGCTCATCGTCATGACTATTTTGGGCTGCAACGATTCGGCCACGGACTGCCGCTACATCTCGACGGTCGACCAGAGATGGCCGACGGTCGCAATGTGCGACGCCGTTTCCGAAGACAGGCTACCGTCCTATGCCAATCAGCCTTATCCGGTAATCATCGCCGTCTGCCAGAATCCGGACGATGCGATCGAGACAGCAACACAGTCGCAAACCCCTCCCGTGCGGGATCAAGCGTCCGAGCTGATAGCGGCGGCTCCGGAGCCAAACAGCGACGTAAGCGAGAAGCAGAAGGAAGGTCTGGCCAGCCGTGCGATCCAGCGGGTTCGCAACGTTTTGCCAACGACCGAAGGCGTCAAGACGCTCGTGACGACGCCCGTAAGGCTTGTCGAAGGCGGTTATTCGTGGGTTGCCAAGCGTTTCGACCGCTAAGCTCAGGCAGCAAGCGCTAACTCGCTCGCATAGGCCCGTGCGGCGAACCGCATCTCCAGACGATGCCGTCTCTCGATCATCTGGATCATATCCGAGACTGCCGGATGCTGCCCTGCAGCCCCTGAAAACCTCTCGATCAGACGACCGCAGACATCAGCGGTGGAACGACCCGCCGACGCGTCGCGCCAGAGCAGGACTGCCTCGACGAAGACGGCGGCAATCTCCCTTGTCAGACCACAGGCTTCAAAAAGGGCGCGAACGGCATGAAGGCGGCCTGTCGCCAGGATAGGCCTCACGCGACGCTCTCCGAGCCCGGAAAGGGTCGATACCGCCTCTGCAACGAGATCCGCCTTGCCAAGGCAGAGGGCGTGGATCAGGAAAGACGGTGTGAGGCGTCCCGATGCCCGGAGATGCTCGACGAGTGCCGGCACTTCCTGCTGAGACGTCGTTCCTGCAATTGCGACGGTTGCCGCTTCGTCGGCCTCGCGGCCCACATATTCGATACGGCCGCGAGCAAGCGTCGAGCGGACCAGACCGCAGTTGAGAAGCGTGTCCGCGATGTGGCTAACGAGCATGTGGCGCGCTTCTGAAGGAAGGTCTTCGCGCTCGAGCAGAAGGTTGCGAATGTCGTGGCGCTGTCCATGCCGCTCGGCGATCCGGCGCAGGGATATTCCTGTGATCAACGCAGTGCCACTTTCGAGCAGAATCAGAATTTCCGGCTCGTCGCCGATTTCTGCAAGTGCTGCACAGGCGCCGCGGGAAAGATTTGGCCGCGAGGCGATCAGACGCCGGGTCATTCCATCGCCTCGGCCGATCAGGTCGACAAGATCCGAGTCGCTTATGACGGGCGAGCGGGCAATCACCGTACAGGCGATCTCGACCTGATCTTCCGCAAGCGCGAGGATGATCGCACGAGGAGCCTGGGGCGAATCGGCGATCGATTCTGCCAATGCGAGACGTACGCGCGGCGAAGGGTCATCGAGAAGGTAAGTGATCGCCAATCCGGCAGCCTTGCGCTCTTCCGCCCCCATCGCCGCGTGGAGATATGCCCGACCAAGGGCATCCGCTGCGCGGGAACGGTCCCCAGTTCTTGCCGTCTCAGCCCAACGAAGAAATGCCTGTACGATCACGACCTGCCCCGGAAACACAACGCTGCTGCTCCGTCTGGAACAGCCTGGTGCCACGGTAGAGACAAAAAGTTTAAGATTGGTTCACCATGTTCCACACCCGGCGCGGCGCACCTCACGCGTAGCCTGAACCAGGCCGAGAGTATGGAATCTCACGTCGGACGGACCAGTTCGAACACGCCCTCGCCGGCATCGGAATAGTCACGGTAGCCCATGCGGCCGACCGGTCGGGCAAGCTGCATGTCGATTCGGCCATCCCGGATGATGTCTTCGGAGATATGGATTCCGACCACCTCACCAAACACCATGTAGGCGTCGGTGAGCTCGCCCTTGAGATCCTTCGGCTGGATCACTTCGGTAAGACGGCACTCCAGCGCGGTATAGGCCTCCGCAACGTAGGGCGCGTCGACGACCTCTCCCATTCTGGCGGTGAGGCCAGCCAGGTCGAACTCATTCACCCCGTAATCTACCGGAGCCGAGGAAGCGTTGACCTGTTCGGAAACATGGCGGCTGGCCATGCTTGCCGTGAAAAAACCCGTGTCCGACGCATTCTTCAGACTGTGCTTGCGTCCCGACGAGGAGAACATCACGATCTTGGGGTTATCGGACACGATGTTGAAGAAAGAATAGGGCGACAGGTTCAGCGAACCGTCGCGGCCTTTGGTACCGATCCAGCCGATCGGCCGCGGCGCTACGATCGCCTTGAAGGGATCATGGCGCATGCCGTGGGCGTTCGTGTCGGTGCGATAAAACATGCGTTCAACCTGCGTAGGTGACAATGTCGGCAAGAGCCGGCCGCGGCCGGTCCGGCGTCGCGAAATCGCTCGAGCCGATATGAATGAAACCCGCGACCTTTTCGCCCGGGCTTATGCCAAGAGCGTCGAGGGCTCGCTCGTCGTAGCACACCCACTCGGTGCGCCAGTTGGCAACATAGCCATGTGCATTTGCAGCCATCAGCATGTTGAGGCAGACAGCGCCAGCCGACAGGACCTGCTCCCATTCAGGGATTTTGACGTGGGGCTGCGCGGTGCTGACAACGGCAACGACAAGCGGTGCACGTGTGAAACGCGTCAGTTCAGCCTGTTTGGCCGGTTCATTCATCTCCGGGTTACTGGCGAGCGCGAGTTCAAGAAAGGTTTCGCCGAGCTTTGTGCAAACGTCACCCCGATAGACGACAAGGCGCCACGGCGCGATTTTGCCATGATCGGGAACGCGGACCGACATGCTCAAGATCGATTCGAGCTCTTCTTGCGATGGGCCCGGGCCTGTGATCTGGGCAACGGGCGTCGAGTGGCGCTCTTGCAGGTAATCGCTGAGCTTCAGGTTGTTTTCCATGTCGAAAGCTTCCGATCGATACGTGATATAGAGGTAGGCCTTGAAAATGCCCGGACGTTCGTCTTCAAGTGGCTTCTCGCAAAACAAGAGTCAACGGGTCATATCCTGATGCCAGGCCTATCGTTCGTTACCCGTATCGCTGCTGCAGGCCTGCTGCTGTTGACCGCTGCCGACCTGGGTTTCGCGCAAAGCGATGCGTTCGGAAGCTTCCGCCAGCTCGACAGCACGGGGAAGATGCCCAAGCTGAACGCCTTCTCGGCCACACCGGGCGAAAGCGCCGGCTCGATCGCGAAGGATGTGCGGTTTGATGCCAGGCTGACGGCTGACAGCGACGTGATGCAGGAAGGTCTTGCCTGGCGCGTGTTCAGCCCGATTGCCGGTGTGGACGGCAAGCTTCCGCTTGTTGCAAGCTCCGACGGCGGATCCGCCGCTTTCCAGCTGGCGCCGGGTGATTATTTCGTGAATGTCGCGTTCGGCCGCGCCGGCGTCACGAAAAAAGTAACTGTACCTTCTGAAGGCGACTTCCAGAAACAGACCCTCGTCCTTGATGCCGGCGGGTTCATCCTGAACGCGGTTGCCGGAGCGGACCAGACTATCCCACCGGCACAGCTGAGCTTCTCCGTCTATGCGGCCGAAGTCCGCGAAAACGGCGATCGGGCCCTCGTGATGTCGGAGGTGAAGCCCAACACCATCGTGCGGCTTGCGACAGGGACCTATCACGTGGTTTCTGAGTACGGTGACATCAACGCCGTCGTACGTGCTGACATCCAGGTGGAAGCGGGCAAGCTAACGCAGGCTGTTTTGCAGCACAAGGCCGCGGAGGTGTCGCTGAAGCTCGTGTCTCAGCCGGGTGGCGAAGCCATCGCCGACACGGCCTGGTCGGTGCTGACGGCAGCGGGCGACGTGGTCAACGAAAGCGTCAGCGCCCTGCCCTCCATGGTGCTGGCCGAGGGCGACTATCTCGCCGTTGCCCGCAACAAGGACAAGATCTATCAGCGCGAATTCAAGGTGACGGCTGGTAACAACGTGGATGTCGAGGTGTTGATGCGCAATGCCAACCCGTCAGATGCCACGACCGCTGCCGTCGTGCCCGACTGACATCGGCTTTCTGGGTCAACTGGCCTTCTTGAGAAACCGCTGACGTCTGACGGGTCGCATGGAGAAGACGGCACTGTGGAGCAGACCGAGCAACTCCTTGCGGTCTGTGGTCCCAGCCATATCGTCCCAGCTCATCACCCTGCCCACCCGTGCCGTGATCGACGTTCCAGACAGGCGTTTAAACTCGCGGATGAGAAGCGACAGCCTGAATGTCATCGAGATCCGGCTGGCCAGATGAAAGAGCCGACCATTCTGCCCCTCGAAATAGACCGGAACCACGTTGGCCCTGGTAGCCTGAATGAGTTTTGCGGCGAAGATCTTCCACGGCAGGTCGTCGGCAATGCCGAAGCCCTTCTTCGCGGTTGCGACACCGCCGGCTGGAAAGATAATGATGGTCGTGCCGTCTTTCAGCAGCCGTATCGCTTCGTTCCGCGTGTGCATGTTCAGCACCAGCGCCTCCTTCGTCTCCTCGAAGGATACGGGCAGCGAATAGGGTTCCATCTCAGGAACCTTCAGGAGATTGTTGTGGATCAGCACGCGGAAAGGTCGGCCGAGCTGTTCGGCAAGTGCCAGCACGGCAATTCCGTCTCCGATGCCGAACGGATGGTTTGCAACGATGACCAGTGGAGACTGCAGCTGTTCTTCGGGAGGCCATGCGCCTTCTATCTCGAGACCCACGTCGATGATATCGAGCATCTTGCCGAAGACGCGGTCGCTCTTGCCGACGATGTCCGTGCGCCAGATATCATACAGCCGGGCGAAACGATCGCGTCCCGAGAGCCCCTCGATAGACCGGATGAACCAGCGCTTGAAGCGCGGATCCCTGTCATTGGCGTAGGAAAGTTCCCTGAACCGCAAATCAGTCTCCCAACGGAAAGGCGCATCCGATGAGAAGGCAATATTACAAAACGATTGCAGTTTTTTGACAGCACCCGCGGACATGGCCCGCGGGTGCTGGTCTTGATCAGGCCGGGCGCTTTCTCAGTGCTGCGCGGCGGCGAAGGTCCGGTGGCGTCGCTTCTTCCGAGAGCGACCGGATCGCCTCTTCAAGCGTCATCGACGTTTGCGCCTGCGACCCCAGACGACGGATGTTGACCGAGTTCTCCTCGGCTTCCTTCTTGCCGCAGACGATGATGACCGGCACCTTGGTCACCGAATGCTCGCGGACCTTGTAGTTGATCTTCTCGTTGCGGAAGTCGGTCTCTACCTGCAGGCCTGCGTCCCGCAACTGTTCGGCAACTTCCCGACCGTAGTCGTCCGCATCGGACGTGATGGTCGCGACAACGACCTGCGTCGGTGCAAACCACAGCGGCATGTGGCCTGCGAAGTTCTCGATCAGAATGCCGAGGAACCGTTCCATCGAGCCGCAGATGGCACGGTGGATCATCACCGGCTGCTGCTTTTCCGAGTTGGCATCGATGTAGAAGGCTCCGAAGCGCTCCGGCAGGTTGAAGTCGACCTGAGTCGTTCCGCACTGCCATTCGCGACCGATGGCATCCTTCAGCGTGTATTCGAACTTGGGGCCATAGAAGGCGCCCTCGCCCGGAAGAATGCCGGTCTTGATGCGACCGCCGGACTGTTCTTCAATGGTTTTCAGAACGTCCGTCATGACGCTTTCGGCGCGATCCCAGAGGTCGTCGGTGCCAACGCGCTTTTCAGGGCGCGTCGAGAGCTTGACGACCACTTCCTCGAAGCCAAAGTCTTCGTAGACGGAGAGGATGAGATCGTTGATTCGCAGGCACTCAGCCGCCATCTGCTCGTCTGTGCAGAACACGTGCGCGTCGTCCTGCGTAAAGCCGCGCACGCGCATCAGACCATGAAGCGCGCCTGACGCTTCGTAGCGGTGAACGAGACCGAATTCGGCAAGCCTGATCGGCAGTTCGCGATAGGACTTCAGACCATGCTTGAAGATCTGGACGTGGCCGGGGCAGTTCATCGGCTTCAATGCGAAGACGCGATTGTCCGCTCCCTCGTCCTTCGGATGCGTGAACGCGTAAGCGGATTTCACCGCGAACATGTTTTCCTGGTACCAGCCCCAGTGACCTGACGTTTCCCAGAGCGACGCATCGAGAACCTGCGGTGCGTTGACCTCTTCGTAGGTGCCGGCCAGGCGGCGGCGCATGTAGGACGTCAGGGTCTGGAACATGCGCCAGCCCTTGCCGTGCCAGAAGACGACGCCGGGGCCCTCTTCCTGGAAATGGAACAGGTCCATTTCACGCCCGAGCTTGCGATGGTCACGCTTTTCGGCTTCGGCCAGGATATGCAGGTAGTTATCGAGCTGCTCCTGCTCCGCAAAGGCTGTGCCGTAGATGCGCGTCAGCATGACATTGTTGCTGTCGCCGCGCCAATAGGCGCCAGCCACCTTCATCAGCTTGAAAGCCGTACCGATCTGGCCCGTGGACGCCATATGCGGCCCGCGGCACAGGTCGAACCAATCGCCCTGATAATAGATCTTCAGATCCTGGTCTTCGGGAATGGCGTCGACCAGCTCGACCTTGTAGGCCTCGCTCTTGGCTGCAAAAACCTCGCGCGCCTTGTTGCGCGGCCAGACTTCCTTGGTGAAGGGTTTGTTGCGCTGGATGATTTCCTTCATCCGCTTTTCGATCTTCGGCAGGTCGTCCGGGGTGAAGGGCTCGGCCTTGGCAAAGTCGTAATAGAAGCCGTTCTCGATGACGGGACCGATGGTTACCTGCGTGCCGGGCCACAGCTCCTGCACCGCTTCTGCCATGACGTGCGCGGCATCGTGGCGGATCAGTTCGAGTGCCCTGGGGTCCGTACGGGTAACGATCTCGATCTGACCGTCGACGACGGGGTCGGAGAGATCGCGCACGGTCCCGTCGATCGCGATCGCGACAGACTTTTTGGCAAGCGACTTGGAAATGGATTCGGCAACTTCACGGCCGGTCGTGCCGGCATCATACGTGCGGACGGAGCCATCGGGAAATGTAAGGGAAACCTGGGACATGTTCTATCTCCTGTCCAGTCCCGCCAACGAATGCGGGTGGTGGTAAAATGGCCAGATCGACCGGCCGGCAACGGGCGCGGTGATAGTGTGTTTCGGGCCGTTAGTAAAGGTTTGGAACCCGCGAACGGATGGTCGGAAAGCCTATAGCTTCCGAGCTCTGGCGAGCTGCAAGGACTGACGTCATTTGAGATAGTTGGGCTGGTGTCACGCTTATCCATGACGCCAGTATCGCCAGGGCATCCACCAGACCTGGCGTTGCCTCTGCAGGTCCGGAACCGGGTCCAGTCCGCCGGAGCCACCCGGACCGCAGCGCGCGACTCGGTACAGTGTCATCCAGAGACCGGGCCAGAGCCCGTGTCGGGCGATCGCCTCGTAGCCATACTCGGAACAGGTCGGAATATGGCGGCAGCCGTTTCCGACAAAGCCGGAAAGAGTGAGCTGATAGAACCGGATCAGTCCCATACCGGCGAGGCGTCCGGGCGTCTTTTTGAACGGGCCTTGCCAGTTTCGCGATCGATAGGGCCCGCCGCGTTTTGTGTTGTGGTCACAATCCGGCGAACCGCACATCAGGCGGTCGCTTTGTCGGCCCGGTCGCGGACGTCGATCTGATCGAGAGCGTCAACGACGGCATCGAATGTCAGCATGGTAGACGGATGCCGGGCCTTGTAATCCTTCACAGGCTTCAGGTAGCGCATGTCTTCGAAGCGGCCGACCGGGCCTTCGCCGCCCTCTTTCAGCATCGACAGCATGTCGACCCTCGCCTGGCGCAGTTCGTCGACAGGCGCGCCGACGATATGCCGTGCCATGATCGACGACGACGCCTGACCGAGGGCGCAGGCCCTCACCTCGTGAGAGAAGTCGCTCACCACGCCGTCACTGACTTTCAGGTATACACGAACTTTTGAACCGCAGAGCTTGGAGTGCTTTTCGGACGTCGCATCCGCATCGTCCATTGCACCCGCGCGGCCAATGTTCCCCGCAAATTCAAGAATTTTCTGGTTATAGATCTCGTCCATGTCGCTCGCTCACGTCATCGTCCTCGACATCCGCTCGACCGACCGAACGCACCGTCTACCGGGATGACCTACCACAATCTGGATTAGGCCCCTATATGTTGTCCGCGACGGGAATTATCAAGGAAACACGTTTTCGAGAAACGCTTGAAAACGGCGATGGTATGCCTTGAAAATTCGGAACGCGCAGACGAAAAGTCAGGAAACTGGTATTCCGGCGTGATCCATGGCGATCAGCTTTTTTACCATAGTGAGATCGGATGTGGCCCTGGCCCGCATCGAGGGACACAAGATGGATGCTATTTTGAAGAATTTTCCGGCCTCCAGCCAGAAACAGCCTCGTCCGACCCAGCAGGAAGCTGAGGACGCCGTGCGCGTCTTGCTCCAGTGGTCCGGTGACGATCCAGAGCGCGAAGGTTTGCTCGATACGCCGAAGCGCGTTGCAAAAGCCTATCGCGAGCTCTTTTCGGGCTATGATCTGTCCGCCGAAGAGGTTCTCGGCCGGACCTTCGAGGAGGTCTCTGGTTATGACGATATGGTTCTCGTTCGCGATATTCCATTCTTCTCCCATTGCGAGCACCACATGCTGCCGATCAAAGGCAAGGCCACCGTTGCCTATCTTCCGCAGGGCCGGGTCCTAGGGCTGTCCAAGATCGCGCGGGTGATCGAGATCTACGGTCGTCGCCTCCAGACACAGGAAAATCTGACAGCACAGATCGCCAGCGCGATCGACACGACATTGAAGCCGCGCGGTGTGGCCGTCCTGATCGAGGCGGAACACATGTGCATGGAAATGCGCGGTGTGGAGAAGCAGGGATCTCAGACGCTGACGACCCGGTTTACCGGTGAGTTCAAGACCGACGCGGCCGAGCAGGCGCGTTTCTTTACCATGGCCCGCAACCGCTGAGCGCCGAAATGACAATAACTTTTCAAGCGCCGTCGTCGGATAAGGCCGAGCTCGAGGGTGACGGCGCCTTTACGCCCCGTTTCGATTCCGACGGTCTTGTGACCGCTGTCGTGACCGACATTCGCGATGGCGAATTGCTCATGGTGGCGCATATGAACGCCGAGGCGCTCGCGCTGACGATCGAGACGGGCGTCGCTCACTACTACAGCCGGTCGAGAGCGAAACTCTGGAAGAAGGGCGAGACCTCCGGCAATCTGCAGACTGTGCATGAGGTCAGGACCGATTGCGATCAGGACGCCGTCTGGCTCAAGGTCTCGATGTCCGGCCATGACGCCGCTTGCCACACCGGGCGACGCTCCTGTTTCTATCGTGCGGTAAAGAAAAGTGACGGTGGCGCTGTCCTTGAAATACAGGATCAACAGCGTCACTTTGATCCAGAACATGTGTATTCTGGTCATGATGAGACGGGGAAGCGGTAGGCGTCTGCACCGCTTTCATACCATCCCCACCTGAATAACGAATTGGCAACCAAACGATGCGTTAATTGGTGTACGTGGCTGTGTGCAGCTGAGAGGTGATGGCGATGATGAATTGGAGTTGGAGTCGCAACGAGCGGCAGGCCGCGCCAGCAGACGCTGTCACAAATCGGCTCCAGACGTCCCCTCCTCCCATTGTCATTGAGCAGCCACGCAAGGCAAAGCTGTCTCTAGCACTTGGTGGCGGCGCGGCCCGCGGATGGGCGCATATCGGCGTGTTGCGGGCGCTTGACGAAGCCGGCATCGAAGTCGGGATGATTGCCGGCACATCGATCGGCGCGCTGGTCGGAGGCTGTTATCTCGCCGGCAAGCTCGACGAACTCGAAAGCTTTGCCCGATCGCTGACCATGCGGCGGATCGCGGCGCTTCTCGACCTCACCATTGGTGGCGGCGGCCTGATCGGTGGCATGCGGTTGACGAAGCGAATGCAGGAACACCTGCAGGGCATCTCCATCGAGGATCTCGACCGCCCCTTCGTCGCAGTCGCGACGGAACTTCATACCGGGCACGAAGTGTGGATTTCGGCCGGCTCTCTGATCCGCGCCCTTCGGGCGTCCTACGCGCTGCCGGGGATTTTCGAACCTGTGAAATGCAGCGGCCGCACGCTGGTCGATGGCGCGCTGGTCAATCCGGTCCCGACCTCCGTCTGTCGCGCCTACGAGCAGCCGCTGGTCGTGGCCGTGAACCTCAACTACGATGTCTTCGGCCGGTCCGCGGTTGTCAAACACACTGCAGCCGATGCGCCGGACGATCACGAGCGTTCGCGCCATCAGGACGACCCCCGCGTCGGTGTCACCGGCACCATGGTGCAGGCGTTCAACATCATCCAGGAGCGCATATCGCGGGCGAGACTGGCCGGCGATCCGCCTGATCTGGCGCTGCATCCGCGCCTCAACGATATCGGTCTGTCCGAATTCCACCGCGCCGGCGAGGCGATCGACCGGGGCTATGAAGCCACCATGTCGCAGATCGTGGCGCTTCAGCGCATGCAGGAAGTTTTCGCCCGCTGAGATGCGGGCGAAGGTGCCGCTCTCCCAGCCGCCTTACCCGGCGATATAGGCCTTCATCTGTTCGGCCTCGATCTCCACTTCGCGCAGCCGCGATTTCACGACGTCGCCGATCGAAATGATGCCGGAGAGCTTGCCGTCGGCTTCTACCGGGACATGGCGGAACCGTCCCGCCGTCATCATGCCCATCACCTCGTCTGCCGTCTGATCCTCCCGACAGCGTTGCACGGAGGTTGTCATGACGGCCTTGACCGGCTGCTCCAGCGCATCGACGCCTTTGGTGGCGATGCAGTGGACGAGGTCTCTCTCGGTAAAAATGCCGGCAATACGCCCCTCCATCCCGGCAATGATCACGGCACCGATGTTTCGGTCGTTCAAGATGCCCGCGATTTGGCGCAACGTCTCGTCCGGGCTGACGGTCACGACGTTACGGCCCTTCGAATCCAGCATGCTCTTTACGGTCGTCGACATGGCTCGCTCCTCCAAAACCATTCGAACCGAAACGTCTCCCCTCAAAGACGTTTGCGGCACAGTCCCTCGACGCGAAGTTTAAGACGACAGCAACTGGAGATCAAGCGGGCGCCAATGGATGGTCATCGGCGGCAATCCTGTCGAACAGGCCGAAAAACAAAAAGCCGAAGAGAAAGCCACCGATATGAGCATCCCAGGCAATTTCTCCGACATCGGATCCGATCAGCGGCAGGCCGATGGCGACAAGCACGTTTCCGAAGAACCACATCGCCGTGAAAATCACCACTGTCCGGTTCCGGAAAGAGCCGAGTATGGACTGACGTGGATGGAGATGGCCGAAACTGCGGTCGTATCCGCGGCCGTCCGGGAACGCGAACCGGCACGCGGCGCCCATCAAGCCTGAGACGACGCCTGAAGCGCCGACGAGCAGCGTCTGGTCGCCCCAATGCAGGCCGGCGTGGAAGAAAGCTGCCGCCGCTGCCGAGAAAATCCAGAACAGCACGTAGCGGAGAGTTCCGATGCGGCGCACGACCGGCGCTCCAAAGGCAACCAGCCAGAGTGCGTTAAAGCCGATATGCTCGATACCGCCATGCAGGAAGGAATAGGTGACAGGCGTCCACAGCCATTCGAAATTCTGCTCCGCAAACGGAACGACGTAGCGTACGGGCGTGAAGGCGAACCACATCAGCACCGAGATCTGCGCCTCCTCGTCGAGCAAGTAAGCATCGACTAGATAGACGACGGCCAGGAACAGGACCGAGATCACCAGACTTCGGGGAAGATTGAAAACTGGCTGCGACGACTGGTCGTCGATGGCGTCCGCATCCCTGTCCGTATCGTTCGCGGCACCCGGCAGGTCTTGCCTGTCGCTCATCACAATTCCTTCCCTGTTGAAGCGTCAGGCTTACAGGACGACCCGCCTGAAGAAAAGCTGCAGATAGCACCGGATACAAGCACTTAGTCGCCGGGTTCGACATTCTTTCTTCAAGGCTCACCGCTCTGGCATGGTTTTCGCAGCGTTAAGGCTGACCCTCGTGTTGTTCCTTAGAAAGCGGTTCAGCACGGGATGAAGCGTCTCGAAATGGATCACGGGAAAGCGAATGCGAAATCCGGCTACGACGGAAATCTTCGAATACTGGACAGGTCTGTGCGACGGGCGGTTGCCTCCCATGCGCAACGAGATCGATCCGGTCGCCCTGCGCAGATTTCTGCCTCATCTCTTCATCGTCGCAAACGAGGCAGACGACCAATTGACGTTTCGGCTTGCGGGAACGCGGTTATGCGAGTTGTTCGGTGGCGAGTTTCGTGGGATGCCGTTCCGCACGATCTGGGATCTCGAAGAAAACGATCGCGCCCAGGAGGTCGTCATGCAGATCCTCGTCCATGAGAAACCCGCGATTGCCGACGTAGTCCTGAACGTAGCTGGCACGTCGATCGAATGCGAAATGCTGATGATGCCGCTTCGCTCTTCCGAAACCGGAAGCGACCGGGTACTCGGAGCACTTCTGCCTGCCGACGGCCCGTTCCCGGTGGCGGCCAGACCGGCAAGTGGGCTGCATCTTCAAGATTGGGGCTTTGTCGAAAGCGATGAAACCGGCGGGTTGTCCGTCTGCGGGCATGACCAGCCGCAGTTGGTCCAGTCAGGACTTCTGCGCCGCTTCCTGCCGGCGAGCTTCTTCCCACAATGACGGCTTCGGGAACCATATATTAACGCCCTGTCGCTAATGTAGGCTAGGACTCTAGCTGAAAAAGCGCTCATCCATGTTTTCCGGCACCTCGTCTCAGGCATCCGTTTCGCAAGCAACTGCAGCGCAGCGCTCATTCCAACGCGTCTCCGTGAACATCGGCGGCCGCTTGATGCTGGCCGACCATGAGGAATATGCCTGCACCGCGATCGAGATGTCCCCAGGGGACGTCAGGTTCCAGTGTGCCGGTCGTCCACGGACCAACGAGCGGGTCATCGCCTATCTCGACCACGTCGGCCGCCTTGAAGGGACAGTTGTCA
>Ga0213835_100993_pt1 | contig 20443 bp, 15 predicted proteins | sample SWPATP01_FD_160576 | JGI IMG/M metagenome (GOLD analysis project Ga0213835, IMG submission 160576) | Coastal seawater microbial communities from Marineland, Florida, United States - SWPA TP0 #1 | ecosystem: Environmental > Aquatic > Marine > Coastal | place: USA: Florida | collected 2016-08-05 | reverse complement strand
CGGCCGACGTCTGGTCCGGATGGCGGTGGAGGACATAGGCCTTGCCGACCCGCAGGCGCTTGTCGTGTGCAATGCCGCCAAGGATGCCTATGACTATCTAGGATCGCCGGAAGGGGAGCTGGCGCTTGCCCAGGCCTGCGTCTACCTGGCGACGGCTCCGAAATCGAATGCGGTCTATATGGCCTTCAAGGCGGCCACCCGCGCTGCCAAGGAAAACGGCTCGCTTCTGCCACCCAAGCATATCCTCAATGCCCCGACCAAGCTGATGAAAGCCGAGGGCTATAATGACGGGTATCGCTACGATCACGACGAGCCCGACGCGTTTTCAGGCCAGAATTACTTCCCCGAAAAAATGGGCCGCCAGACCTATTACGATCCGCCGGAGCGCGGCTTCGAGCGTGACATCAGAAAGCGTCTCGACTGGTGGTCAAAACTGCGCAAGGAGCGCGGCGGCAGCTAAGCCTCAGGAAGCCCTGGCGATGCCTGGTTTCTGCGCCTGACCCGGTGCCGCGACGAGCCTCACCGAGGACTCGGCCAGAGCATGATGCCCTTCCATATCCACCACCAGATGCCAGTGGCCGTTTTCCGGAACGGCGATCCGCAGCGGCGATTTCTTCGCAACGCCGCCGACGAACTTGAAATCGAGTTGTTCCGTAAACCGCTGGTAGTTCGCAGCAGTCATCAGGCGGACGTTGTTCACCCCATTGAGCGTGACTTCAATGATCGTGCCGGCGCGCTGCGGTTTGAGATCATAATGCGTGTAGCGAAAATTCGGACCTGCCATGCTTGCCTCATTCATGCCAGTATATGGGTACAACAATCCTACAGACACCCGGTTAAAGATCTATGGAACCTACTGCGTTCCTGGGTGTTATTTAAGCATGATGCCGACGCGCTGAGCCACCAGCCCGCTGGCAAGACAGGTAAAGCAAGGCGATGTTTCCCCCCGCGTCGCCCAAAAACGACAAAATATTTGACCTCCAATCTACCTGGTCCCGCTGCTCCCCGCAGCGGGACTTTTCTTTTTCTGGTTTCGTAAAAAGCTTTCTCTACAGAGACTTGAAGCGATTTCCGGACTCAGGTCGAGAGCCATTTGATTCAGTTTGTGAGGTGCTGGCGGTCCAGTTGAGCGGTCAGCGCAAAGATGGTTTCGCACACAGGCGTTGGCACGCCGGCCAGTTTTCCGAGCGACACGACCATGCCCGTCAACGGCACGATCTCCAGCGCCTTGCCCGCAAGTAGATCCTGAAGCATCGAGGTTTTTACTGGCCCGAAACCTTGCGCTCTCGCAAACATTTCATCGGCCGTCTGGGTGAACCTCGCACCAAAGGCGGTGCCGACGGCCTGAACCTCGTTGATGATTTTCCGAACGATTTCGGCGATATCCGGGTTTGACATCATGTCGATCATCAAGGCGCGGGTGAGGGCGCTGATGGGATTGAAGGCGGCGTTGCCACGAAGCTTCGCCCAGATCTCGTCTCTGATCCGCGGCGTTGCCTTGGCATCGAGATCGCAGCGCTGGAAAAGGTCCACGATCGCCGACAGGTCGTCGGACATCTCGCCGCTGGGTTCTCCGAGAAAGAAGTGGCCTTTGCCGTTCAGGCGTGTCTTGCCGGGTTGGATGATTTCTGCACCTTGATACGCGACGCAACCGATCACGCGTTCCGGACCGATGGCGTTCCAGATGCAACTGTCTGCGTCGAGCTCGGGGATCTGCCGGCCTCCAAAGCCGCTTTCCATGTCCCCATGGAAATACCACCAAGGAATTCCGTTCAGGATCATCACGACGCGCGTGCTTTCGCCAAGCAGTGCCGCCAGACCATCTGTTGCGGCTGCGAGCTGATGGCCCTTCAAACCGGTAATTATAAGATCCTGTGGAGGCAGACTGAACGGATCATCCGTCGCGGCAACGAGTACGCGGACCGGATCGATGCCCGTGTCTTCATAAACGACGTTTAACCCGTTCTCTCGGATTGCCTTAAGCTGTGCGCCTCGCGCCACAACCGACAGCTCCGTGTCGGCTCCTGATCCCGCCGCTATCTTTGCGGCAAATGCACTTCCGAGCGCGCCCGCGCCATATACGCAAATTCTTCTGAACGTCATCTGTCCTCGCTGCATTCCGACGTAAGTCGGAAGCAGTGTAGGGGAGCGGTAGAAGCGAGGCGACCGATAATTTCGGCCTGTCCTAGTGCGAGGGGTTGTTCGGCAGCAGTTCGTTCATTCGCAGTTCGTCGATTGCTGTGACAGCCTCTTCCGCGGTCCAGCCGGCCTTCAGGGCCGCTGCAATCATCCTTACTTCCGCCTCTTCCTCGAGCGCAAGAAACAGCGGCTCGAGCGCTTCCTGGACGGTCAGGACATTCTCCTCCGGCGACGGGACGGACTGCCGTGCGGTATTCGTCAGCATGTGCGGTTCTCCTCTGTGATGGTTGAATCTATTCAATTTAACGACCCCCGAAAAGGTTCCCAAAAAACGTCGATTTTGCGGGCTTTCTGGCATCCCGATATCGTGATCTGAAGATATCGCACAAAGGTCGTTGCGAACGGTCGCAGTTAACGATGCGTTTATGAATTCGTGAAAATAAATCGCAATACGGTGCGGGATTGTCCTCGCTATCTGGGCTGGGTTGCCTGGATCGTCCCGCGGCTTTCAGCCGGTTGTATCGCCTGCGCATCCGCCACTTGCAGGCTTTGTATGGAGTAAACGCAATGACCCAGAAGACACTTGCCCTGGCGCTCGTCGCCGCCTTTGCCGCCAGCCCCGTTATGGCTGCGGATCTCACCAGCGCCTATGAGGCGCCCGCCTACAGCGAACCTGCGAGCGAACCGGCCGGTTGGTCAGGTGCTTATGTCGGTGGACACGGCGGTGTAACGTCGCCGAGGATCAACCCGTTTGCCAGCGGCAAGGGCCTCAACCTCGGCGTTCACGGCGGCTACAACCACGACCTGGGCGGCGCTATCGTTGGTGGCGAACTCGATTACTCCTATCTCGGCGATGCCGACGTGAAGGCCCGCGGCGGCAAGCTGTCCGAGCGTCATCGCATGGCCGCCAAGGTCAAGGCTGGTGTTCCGCTCGACCAGACGCTGCTTTACGGCACGACCGGTCTTGCCATGACGAAGTATCGCGATGGTGACAATGTTACCGGCCCAGACGGCTGGAAGCCTGGCCTCCTGCTGGGTGCCGGCATCGAGCAGAAGCTGACCGGCAACATCTCGGCCCGCGTCGAGTACAACTATGTCATGACCGACAACGTCAAGAGCTCCTACCAGGGCGTCGAAACCCGTAAGGACGTTCACGACCACTCGGTTACCGCTGGCGTGAACTACAGGTTCTGATTAATCCGGTCACACCCGGAACGGAAAAGGCTCGCTCACGCGGGCCTTTTTTCGTTGGGGATCTGGGCTTAGCCGCCTCAACGGTTTGCCTATCGATGTCTGTCGGGAAACGCTGCGAGCCACAGCTTCTGCCCCATCGCTCATTACATAAACTCAAAAGGCCCGCAATCGCGGGCCTTTTTCATAATCGCTATGAAAACGATGGGTCTGAACCGGTGGCCGATCAGCCGTCCGACCAGAACCGGCTGTGATCGAACTCTTCGGCAATACCGAGCGGCAGAGGCTCGGCACTGTCCGGCTTGGCAGTCAGATCCGTCAGCGTGCGGCCGACGACGAGCGGCGCGGTCATTCCGGTCGATGCGCCGGGGGGCGAAATCGCCCAGGAGATCAAAACGTCTTCGCCATCGAACTCGTCTTCCGGATCGATTCGCGGCCCGGTGATCGGCAGCGATGCCAGCGAGTGTCTTGGTTCTGGAAGTCCTTTCGCCGGCGCAGCAAGGGCGAGGGCGGGTACGAAGCCCGGTGCAGGGCGCGGCAGCATCGGCATGCTGTTTCCGAGCGCGGACGCCGATGCGGCCGTCGGTGCCGGACCAAGCGAGGCGGTTTCGATGACGGCGGCAGGAGCCGATGACGCGGTTGCAGCCGCCGGACGCAGGCCCGGGGCCGGGATTGCGAGAGATGCCAGATCGGCAAAGCCGGGTACCGGCGCCACGGCAACCGTCGCACGCGCCGATGGCCGTGGCGTCGTCTGCTCGTCGAGTGCTGCAAGCGCGCGGCTGCGTGGTGTTGGCAGCATCGCGGTGATCAGGCCGCTGCCGACCCGTTTTCCGGCACCTGCATCATCGTCGGCCTCGATATCTATGGTCGCACGCGCAATAGCGATCGACTTGCCGCTGCCACGGCGTTTGAGATCGGCCATCGCGACGCTATAGCCCTGGAGCGGTCTTCCGTCGGCGGGAACATGGATGGTTCTGCCGTTCGGGAAGATACGCGCCAGCTCCTGCCGCGACAGTCGTGGCCAGGCCCGGACATTGCCGACATCCACATGCAGGAAGGGCGAGCCGGATGTCGGGTAATAACCGACGCCGCCGCCCTGGATCTGAACAGCGATGGCCCGCAGCGTCGAAAGCTTGACGCCGGGAATGTAGAGATCGATCGCCTTGCCAAGCATATGCTGGCTCTTGCGCGCAACCCCGGTGGAGCGTGAGCGACCGCGCAGCATGTTGTTGGTGGCAGGCGAACGATAAGCCGAAACGACGTGGATGTAATTGTTGGTGCCGGAACGCTCGTAGATCTCCCAGACGAGATCGAGCAGGTTCGGATCCATTCGCGCCGTCTCGTTGCGGCGCCAGTCGCGCAGGAACCGGTTCATCTGGGCAAGACCCTTCTGATCCAGCCTGCCGTCCCGCTTGTAGGTAATCGTCGCCTTTTCGCCCGTATGGGTAAAATAGAGCTTGAGAGACCGATCCTCGGCAAAGGCAAACGACGCCGATCCCAACAAAGCCGCCACCGCAAGCCCGGCTGCGCCCGCAGACCGTGCAGCCTTGCCGGCCGCTTGCGAGGCGAGGTTCACAAGTGCGCGTGCAGCACCGGGTACAGACTTAATCGACAGAGACTGGGACACGACAAACCCGCTTTACGCAAACTGTGACAGCGGGATGCGAAAACCGCAGCCCGGCGAATACGGGACCATTATGGTCAACGAAAAGCTAACGGGAGGTTGATGCCCGCAAGGCGAAGTGCGGTGACACGGCTTTGTGAAGTGGGGTGGGCCACGCGAGCGTCAAACCGGATTGCAGGTCATGCCGTTGCTGGCCGTGGGTCCCCAGCGCTCTAAGCTCGGTTCCTCGCTTTTGGCATACACGGGAAAGACTGTTTCGAGGGAACAGCTACGAACAGCGTTTATTCAGTGTTTGAGGAAAAGGCCGCAAGAAAAATCCCCGCACTGAACATCATCAGTGCGGGGATCAGGTTAGACTAATTTGACTCAGGTGAGCGCTAGCCGCTCACCAATCCCGTCTCAAATCAGCTGCAGCCGCTCGTTGCGCCGCAGGTGTCGCACTTTTCGCATGTTCCGTTGCGGACCATGGTGAAGTTCTGGCACTCGGTGCACATGTTGCCGGTGTAGCCCTGCATGATCGACTTCATCCGGCGATCAGCTTCCTTCTTCTTGGCTTCCGCCTTGGCAGCGGCAGCGTCTGCCTCAGCCTTGTCGGAGAAGAGGGCGGTTGCGACCTGCTGGCCTTCGTCGGCAAGCTGCTCGTCGGCGATGTCATCTGCCACTTCGCGAGGCCGCTCTTCGTAGTCGCGCTTGAAGGACACGACTTCCGATGTGGAGATCGCAAGCGTGGTTTCGAGCTTGCGGGCAGCCGAGCCGGCAAACGATGTGACGTTGCCGCCGCCGCTGCCGACCGAGGCCTTTGCCGCGGAGCCCCCTGCCGAACCCTTCGGCTCGTTGCCAGCCAACCGGTCGGAACCACCCGAGACGAGGGTCGGCTTGTAGCCGCGCGTCCAGCCGGTGGAGAGAAGGTTGGTCTTGCCTTCCTCGATACCCTTGCCAAGTGCCGTCTGCGAGAAGTCCGACGTATCGACATGCGCCAGATCGTGACGGCCGAGATAGGACACGGCCAGTTCGCGGAACACGTAGTCGAGGATCGACGTGGCGTTCTTGATCGCGTCATTGCCCGTCACGATGCCGGCCGGCTCGAACTTGGTAAAGGTGAAGGCCTCCACATATTCCTCGAGCGGCACGCCGTACTGGAGACCGAGCGAGATGGCGATGGCGAAGTTGTTCATCATCGCGCGGAAGGCGGCGCCTTCCTTGTGCATGTCGATGAAGATTTCGCCGATGCGGCCGTCACCGAATTCACCGGTGCGCAGATACACCTTGTGTCCGCCGACATTGGCCTTCTGGGTGTAACCCTGACGGCGGTTCGGCAGCTTTTCCCGTTCCCGGGTGACGCGTTCGACAATCCGCTCGACGATCTTTTCGGTGATCGTCACGGCCTGGGCTGCACTTGGTGCTGCGATCAGCTCCTCGATCGCGTCCTCGGCATCGTCTTCGTCGATCAGCGAGGCGTTGAGCGGCTGCGACAGCTTCGAACCATCGCGGTAGAGGGCGTTGGCCTTGAGAGCCAGCTTCCAGGACAGCATATAGGCTGCGCCGCAATCTTCGACGGTCGCCTCGTTCGGCATGTTGATCGTCTTGGAGATCGCGCCGGAGATGAACGGCTGGGCCGCCGCCATCATGCGGATGTGGCTTTCAACCGACAGGTAGCGCTTGCCGATCTTGCCGCACGGGTTGGCGCAATCGAACACCGGCAGATGCTCGTCCTTGAGGAACGGAGCGCCTTCCAGCGTCATCGCACCGCAGACGTGGATGTTGGCGGCTTCGATATCCTTCTTTGAGAAACCGATATGCTCGAGCAGGTTGAAGCTCATGTCGGCCAGCTGCTCGTCGGAAACTTTCAGGGTTTCCTTGAGGAAGTCGGTGCCGAGCGTCCACTGGTTGAACACGAACTTGATGTCGAAGGCAGCCTTGGTTGCGCCGTTGATGGCAGCGATCTTCTCGTCGGAGAAGCCCTTTGCCTTCAGCGAACCGGGGTTGACGCCGGGAGCCTGGTTGATGTTGCCGTGACCAACCGCATAGGCCTCGATTTCCGCAAGCTGGCTTTCGGTATAGCCGAGGCTGCGCAGGGCTTCCGGAACCGCACCGTTGATGATCTTGAAGTAGCCGCCGCCGGCGAGCTTCTTGAACTTGACCAGCGCAAAGTCGGGCTCGATGCCAGTCGTGTCGCAGTCCATGACGAGACCGATCGTGCCTGTCGGCGCAATCACTGTTGTCTGGGCGTTGCGATAGCCGTGCTTTTCACCCAGCTGCAGCGCCTTGTCCCAGGCAGCCTTTGCATGGACGACGAGATCCTGGTCCGGGTTTTCCGAGTGGATCAGCGCAACCGGATCGACCGACAGCTGCTCGTAGCCGGAGGTTTCGCCGTAAGCTGCGCGGCGGTGGTTGCGGATGACCCGCAGCATGCTCTCGCGGTTCGGTGCGAAATTCGCGAACGGTCCGAGTTCGCCGGCCATTTCGGCAGACGTCGCATAGGCAACGCCGGTCATGATCGCGGTCAGCGAGCCGGCAATGGCGCGGCCTTCCTTCGAGTCATACGGAATGCCCGACGACATCAGGAAGCCACCAATGTTGGCATAGCCGAGGCCGAGCGTGCGGTACTGGTAGGAGAGTTCGGCAATTTCCTTGGACGGGAACTGCGCCATCATGACCGAGACTTCGAGAACGACGGTCCACAGGCGGACCGAATGCTCGTAATCGGCAATGTTGATGTTCTTCGTCGCCGGGTTCTTGAACTGAAGAAGGTTCAGCGAGGCAAGGTTGCAGGCCGTGTCGTCGAGGAACATGTATTCCGAGCACGGGTTCGAGCCGCGGATCGGTCCACCGGCCGGCGACGTGTGCCAGTCGTTCATCGTCGTGTTGAAGTGGATGCCCGGATCGGCAGACGCCCATGCGGCATAGGAAATCTGTTCCCACAGGTCCTTGGCCTTCAGCGTCTTCATGACCTTGCCGTCCTTGCGAGCGGTCAGGTTCCAGTCGCCGTCATTCTCGACCGCCTTGAGGAAGTCGTCCTTCAGCGAAACGGAATTGTTGGAGTTCTGGCCGGAGACCGTGAGGTATGCTTCCGAATCCCAGTCGGTGTCGTAGGTCTTGAACTCGAGATCCTTGTAGCCCTGACGGGCGAACTGGATGACGCGCTTGACGTAGTTTTCCGGAACCTGGTCCTTCTTGGCGGCCTTGATCTCGCGCTTCAGGGCAGGGTTCTTCAGCGGGTCGTAGCACTCGTCGCCATCGGCCTCGCAGTTGACGCAAGCCTTCATGATTGCCTTCAGATGACGGCTGACGATTTTGGAACCGGTGACGAGGGCGGCAACCTTCTGCTCTTCCTTGACCTTCCAGTTGATGTATTCCTCGATATCCGGATGGTCGATATCGACCACGACCATCTTCGCCGCGCGACGCGTCGTGCCGCCCGACTTGATGGCGCCGGCTGCACGGTCACCGATCTTGAGGAAGCTCATCAGGCCGCTGGAGCGACCGCCGCCCGAAAGCTTTTCGCCTTCGCCGCGCAGATGGCTGAAGTTGGAGCCGGTGCCGGAGCCGTACTTGAACAGGCGGGCTTCGCGAACCCACAGGTCCATGATGCCGCCTTCGTTGACGAGGTCATCGCCGACCGACTGGATGAAGCAGGCATGCGGCTGCGGATGCTCGTAAGACGACTTCGACTTGGTCAACTTGCCGGTGAACGGGTCGATATAGAAATGGCCCTGGCCGGGACCGTCGATACCATAGGCCCAATGCAGGCCGGTGTTGAACCACTGCGGGCTGTTCGGCGCAACGCGCTGGGTGGCAAGCATATGGGCAAGCTCGTCCATGAACGCGGAGGCGTCGTCTTCCGACGTGAAATAGCCGCCCTTCCAGCCCCAGTAGGTCCAGGTACCGGCAAGACGCGAAAATACCTGGCGCGCATCGATTTCCGAACCGTAACGCTCGCCTTCGGGAAGATCGCGCAGCGCCTTTTCATCGGCAACCGAACGCCAGAGGAACGACGGAACGTCGTTTTCTTCGACTTTCTTCAGGCGCGCAGGCACGCCGGCCTTGCGGAAATACTTCTGCGCCAGAACGTCCGTCGCAACCTGCGAGAACTGCGTGGGCACGTCGATATCCGCAAGCCGGAAGACGATCGAGCCATCCGGATTACGGATCTCGCTGGTTGCCTTGCGGAATTCGATCTCTCCGTAGGCGCCCGTTTACGGCTTGGTGAAACGACGTTCGATGCGCATTGCCTAATCCCTCGTCAGTGAGGCGCCACTCGATGGGGCGCACGTGTTCATGCCGGCTGCTCGCCATCATGGGCAGCCGGTCAAAATTTTATCACCCAGTGAAACATCATGGATGGCATGTCTGTATCTTGTGATGGATGGTGGCTGCAAACACTAAATATAGTATTAACAGTTTCTTTCCGCCAGCGCCAGCACCGTTTCAGCAGACCATCGAGCGGCCATGGAAATCCGTCACCAGGCGATCCTCAAGAACCGCCACGACCTGCAGGAAACCCATTTTGACTCGAAAAAGAACCGGCCTCGTTACTCCCGGTCCAGTCGCCGCCGCAACCTGATGGCAATGTCGACCTCCAGGGGAGATTCGTCAAGCCGTAGTTGTTAGTGGTTTCGTAACCACAAGATATTGTAGGTTTGGCTGTGGATAACGGGGAAGAAAAAACGTTGAGGAATCTCAGTGATTTACGACGTCAAGTACCGGACTGCGCGAAGTTCACGCAATTGGACGGCGTTCGCGATCAGGACTGCTTCGACAGTGCGACGCCTGTAAAGCAGGGACTTTGCCTATGCTCTGAAGCATCTGTGTGACACTGGCGACAATTTCGGATTATTTTCGAGGTTGGGAAAATGCGGTTCGCTCTGTTGACAGCCGGAAATGTTTCCAAACGGCACGTCTTGCAGGGGTAAGTCCATCGCTCCGATTTCTCATCCCTCGTATTCCGCAAATGTACCGTAAACGGTTTTCGTATATCTAACCGGGATGCAAGTAGGTTTCGCAAAAAGCGAGTTCAAAAGAGGGAGCCCGTGATGTTCGGCGACGTCGTTGCGCGGCATAGTCGTCAGGCAATCTTTCGCACACTCGGGCTCGCGCTGATCTGTACCTCCGGCTCGCTCGCCGCGTTTGCCGATGCGACGCAACGACCTTCGTATCGTTGCGAATTTGCGCATACCATGGATACTGCAGTTTCGAGATCCGCCTGTAATGCTGTCCGCTCCACAGTCGAGCAGATGACGGGTCGAGGACCTGGTTATGGACAGTTCGTCTTCGAGGTAACGCGCGCTCGCACAAACAGCGTGTCTGCGAGATTGCGCTGGAAGGCAGACGGAGCTGCTGGCTGGCGTTCCGGACCGGTCGTGACGACCGTCGTCTCGGACGCGGCTTTGAATGACGATATTCTGAAGGCATTTGCCCGGCAGCTTGTCGAGGCATCAGGATTTTGAATGGCCACAGGAAGGCCGGGGGAGACTTGAATGGCGACTTACACGGAAGAGACTGACGCAGCGGCTAGCCGTTCCACGGCCTACAAGATCGCTGCCGGCGACACGTTCACCGGCGCGCTGGCGACCGGAGATGCCGATTGGATCAAGGTCTCGCTTACGGCAGGCAAAGCCTATCAGTTCGACATGTCGGGGACGGTCGGCTGGGCCGGTCTGCAGGTCATGGACGCGGACGGCATCGCGATTGATATCGACGAGAACAGTCTCGACACGGACTTCGAGAAGTCGACGCTCAGCGTCTTTGCCGAAAAGAGTGGCACCTACTATATCCGCGTCGGCAGTCACGACGACGAATGGTCAGGCGACTATGCGCTGAAGACGACGGTTGTTACCGCCCCGAAATTCGCAAGCTACGATACGATCGCCAAGCAGTTGACCACGGATTTCTGGACCAGCGACGGCGGCACGCCCTTCAAGTTCAATATCGCGGCCGGCGGCACGTTGACCGTCAACATCGGTGCGCTGACCACCCAGGGCCAGCAGCTGGCCAAGTGGGCTCTCACTGCCTGGACGGAAGCCTCCGGCATCAAGTTCAAGTTCGTGTCCGGTTCGGCACAGATCTCCTTCGACGACAAGGAGGGCGGCGCTTACGGCGGCTCGACGTCGATCATCGGCGGTTTCACCACGGCGTCTTTCGTCAATGTGGCGGCAAGCTGGATCACCGACTACGGCGCGGGCGCAGACAGCTACACGATGTCCACCTATGTGCACGAGATCGGTCATGCGCTGGGGCTCGGCCATGCGGGCAACTATGACGGCAACGCCACCTGGGGCATAGACAACCGGTTCGAAAACGATTCCTCACAACTGACGGTGATGTCCTATTTCGACGATCAGGTCAGTGTCTGGGCCGGTGGCTCCGGCACCACTTCCATCACGCCGATGATGGTGGACGTCCTTGCCATCCGCAACCTCTACGGGACCACGGCGATCAGTTCGGGCAACACGACCTACGACCTGAAGTCCGACTTCCTCGGCAAGGATGTCGCGATGAACCTGGTCGATACCGGCGGCAGCGATACGCTGAATTTCAGCTGGGCGTCGGGAAACCAGCGGATCGACCTCAATGCTGAGGAATTCTCGAGCGTCTCGGGCGGGATCAACAATCTCTCGCTGTCGCGGGGCACGGTGATCGAGAACGCGATCGGCGGCAAGGGCGTGGACGTCATCGTCGGCAACGCGGTCGCCAACATCCTCGAAGGTCGGGCTGGACAAGACAAGCTGATCGGCAACGGCGGCAACGACAAGCTGATCGGTGGTACCGGAAACGATACCCTGACCGGTGGCAGCGGCAAGGACACGTTCGTCTTCAGTTCGGCGCTGAACAGCTCAACGAATGTCGATACGATCACCGACTTCTCGGTCGTGGACGATCTGATCCATCTGGAGAACGCGATCTTCACCGCCTTCACCAAGAACGGAGCGATTTCCAGCGGCAATTTCCTGAAAAGCACGTCGCCAACGGCCAAGGACAGCAACGATTTTCTGGTCTACGAAACCGATACCGGAAATCTGTTCTACGATGCCAACGGCAGCAAGTCCGGCGGCTCGGTGATGATCGCGCATCTCGATAAGAGCTTGGCGCTGAGCTATCAGGATTTCCTGATCGTCTGAAACCGGTTGCGCGAAGACAGACCGGCACGGGTGAGCCGGTCTGGATGTCGTGTGGCAGTTCAGCCCTTGTGGCCCTTGGCGATCGGCTCCTGGTAGGTGAAGCCCATATCCCACGGGAAATAGATCCAGGTATCCTGGCTGACCTCGGTCACGAACGTATCGATCATCGGCACGCCCGACGGCTTTGCATAGACGCAGCCAAAATGCGCCTTTGGCAGCATGGCACGCACCTCGGAGGCTGTCTTGCCGGTGTCGGTCAGGTCGTCGATCACGAGTATGCCAAGCCCACCGTCTTCGCAGAGCTCGGGCGAAATCCCTTTCAGAAGGTTCATCTCACCCTGGTTGACGTAGTCGTGGTAGGACGCGATGCAGACGGTCTCGATCAGGCGGATGTTCAGCTCGCGCGAAATAATCGCCGCCGGCACAAGGCCGCCGCGCGTGATGCAGACGATGGCTCTGAACTCCTGACCCAAACCGGCGAGACGCCACGCCAGCGCGCGCGCATCACGGTGGAACTGGTCCCAGGAGACGGGGAAAGCTTTTTCGGGAAGAGACATTGGAGAGCCTTGGCTTAGATCTGCTTTGGCTCTCGCTAATAGCGGGAAACGGATGTTTCTGGCAAGGTGGGTAGAACGACTTCCGCCCGACCCTTCATCGCGACAGCAGCGTCAGCGCGGTCATTGAATCCAGAACGCTGCGTGTCGTCCCTCCGAACAGCATTTCCCACCAGCGGGAATGGCCGTAGCCACCCATGACCAGCAGATCGATACTGTCGTCCAAAAGCCGGTTTTCGATGGCTTTGGCTGGCGTCTCGCGGCTACCGATCCGCGTGGTGACAGTGACGTTGACGCCATGTCGCGCAAGACTTGTGGCAATCTCGGTTCCCGCAAACTCGGCCGTCTGGTCGCCGCGCTCCGGCGGGTCGACGACGAGCACTTCCACACTTGCGGCGGTCTTGAGGAAGGGCAGGGCGTCGAAGGTCGCGCGGGCCGCTTCCTTGGAACCGTTCCAACCGATCAGAACACGCTCGATCGGCTTGAAGGCGGTCATCCGGTGGGGAACGAGCAACATCGGCCGACCGCTCTCGAACAGGAATGTTTCGAGATCGGCCCGGTGATCCGAATGCGAAGGGTCGCTCTGGCTTGCAATGATGAGGTCCGCGGTCCGGGCAGTCTCCATCACCGAAATCGCGCCATATCCGGCAGAGGAGACGAAACTGCGCCATTCGCGCGACAGTCCCTCACGCGTGGACACCGTGTTGAAGATGTCGGCGACCATGGCCGTTTCCTTCTGGGCAACCTCCTGCAGGACCTGGACCGCTGCGGGATCGGGGATCTCCATTGGCGCAATCAACGGCACGGCGGCAAGCGTCTCGGCATGCACGCCAATCAGGTGGGCGGAGAACGTTTCAGCCAGGGCCGCGCCAAAATCCGCCATTTGCCGGGCGTTCTGCGGAATGTCGAGGACAGCAAGAATGGTTTTGTAAGCCACGGCGTCATCTCCCTTGTTGACCGGCGCCGGGGAGCCGAAAGCCGGTCTCTAATTGTTGCGTGATGCCCAGATCGGGCTTTGTCGATCGACTTGGGGAAGGCCAGCTCGCGCAGGTCTCTCTCAGGCGTCCGCCGTCGGGTTGTCGGCAATCCGGGTGCCGTCGATATTGGCAATCATGTCCGCGACAGCCTGCGCGGCCGCGTCCAGAACCTGCGGATCGCGGGCGCGGACCACCAGCTCGGTTGAGAAGCGCTTGCCATCGTATTTTGGATAAGAGCCGATGCTGGTCTCCGGATGCGCCTTCTGCACAGCCGCAAGCGGGGTCCCGATATCGCCCTCGCCATAAGGGCAGGCAATTGCCCGCGACAGCACTTTCGAGCCCGATTTGAGCGTCGGCAGAACATTGTCCATCATCGCCTGGAACACTTGCGGTACACCGGCCATCACGTGGACATTGCCGATGACGAAGCCGGGTGCCGTCGAAACCGGATTGGCAATATGCGTGGCACCCTCCGGCATCCGCGCCATGCGTTGGCGGGCCTCGGTGAATTCCATTTCGCGGCGCTTGTACATCTCGGCGAGCAACCGCATCGCTTCCGGGTCGTGAATGCAGGGCACTTCGAATGCTTTTGAGACTGCATCCGCGGTGATGTCGTCATGGGTCGGGCCGATGCCGCCGGACGTGAAGACGTAATCGTACCGGGCACGCAAAGCGTTCAGAGCCTCAACGATCGCGTCTTCTTCGTCCGCAACGATGCGCACTTCCTTCAGGTCGATGCCTGAAAGCGTCAGCAGGTCGGCGAGGTGGCCGATATTCTTGTCCTTGGTCCGGCCGGAAAGAAGCTCGTCGCCGATGGCGAGCATCGCCGCGCTGACGAGGGTAGGTGAGGATGACAGGGTATCGGACATGGAGGCACTCGCTTTCTCATTGCACGGGAACGTTAGCGCGCGCCGGGAAACGATTGCAATCGTTCAATCCAAAAACTGACGTGCGAATGAAACGACAAACATTCGATCGCGTTCAGCAATTGTGGACAGTCCGTGCAGAGATCGCCCTCTGGCCGGTGCTGTGACACTGCGCTAGCTAAGCCTCAAGGCCTGTTATCGGAAAGCGTCCTGCTTGCCATGATCGTGACGTGGTCCGTCGCCGCCTTGCGATCATCATTCCAGCACCTGCAAAGGAATTGAAAACAATGACAAAAGTACTGGTTCTCTACTATTCCTCGTACGGCCATATCGAGACGATGGCGTATGCTGTCGCCGAAGGCGCGCGCTCGGCCGGTGCCGAAGTGACCGTCAAGCGCGTTCCGGAACTGGTTCCTGAAGAGGTTGCCAAGGCATCGCACTTCAAGCTTGATCAGAAGGCTCCGATCGCCACACCGGACGAGCTCGCTGAATACGATGCGATCATCGTCGGTGCCGGCACCCGCTACGGTTCGGTTGCCTCGCAGATGCGCAATTTCTGGGATCAGACCGGTGGCCTGTGGTTCGCCGGCAAGCTGATCGGCAAGGTTGGCTCTGTGTTCACCTCGTCGGCCACCCAGCATGGCGGCCAGGAATCGACGATTCTCGGCTTCATCCCGACCTTCCTTCACCAGGGCATGGCCGTGGTTGGTTTGCCTTACTCCTTCCAGGGCCAGATGGGCACGGAAGAAGTGATGGGTGGCTCGCCTTACGGCGCCACGACCATCACCAACGGCGACGGCTCGCGCCAGCCTTCCGAGATCGAACTCGAAGGCGCACGCTTCCAGGGCGCCCATGTTGCAAAGACTGCAGCCAAGCTCTGCGCCTGATCTGCCCACTTCAAGTGAAAAGCGCAGGGCCTCGGCTCCGCGCTTTTTTGTTGCGCGCCTGCCGCCGCCTGCAATTTCCGTCCTTGACGTCGAAGGCGAACTTCACGAAACAGGAACCCAGGCGGACGTGGCGAAATTGGTAGACGCAGCAGACTTAAAATCTGCCGACCTCAGGTCTTACGGGTTCGACCCCCGTCGTCCGCACCATCATTCTTAACCTTTCCAAATTGAATTGATCTCCTTGCCCTCTACTTCCATCAGGAGCGGTAGGAGAAAAACGTATGCTCAGGGCAATTTTGATCGTTGTGGCCGGTCTATTCGTCAGCGCGAATGCATTCGCGGCTGGCGTCGTAAAGGAAGGCCAGGTGATGGCGAGCCGGATCCTTGGCAAGAATGTCGAGTTTACGCTCTATCTTCCTCCAGGCTACGGATCCGACGAACGGCGATACCCGGTCATCTATCTGATGCACGGTGGTGGCGATGGAAAGAATCAGGACTGGTACCGGTATGGGAACGCCAACCTGATCTTCGACAAACTGATCGAAAGCGGCGAAGTGCCGCCCTTCATCGCCGTGACGCCTGAGGGTCGGCGGGACGAGGAAAACAAGTTCAACACCTATTATATGAACGATGCCGACGGAAAATATCTGTGGCAGGATATGTTTGTGAAGGAATTCATTCCGCACGTTGAGGGCTCGTTCCCGGTGATCGCAGGCAAGAAGTCGCGCGGCATTCTGGGCCTTTCCATGGGTGGTTATGCAGCCATGGCCTACGCGCTGAAATATCCGGATCTGTTTGCCGGTGCTGCGGCGCTGAGTGCTGCGTTCAGAACCGATCAGCAGATTGTAGCGATGGATCAGGCAGGCTATGACCGTCGGTACGGCAAGGCTTGGGGTGAGGGGTTGAGTGGCACGGATCGGCTGAACCAGCCTTACTACGCCAACAGCGTTCTCGATCTCGTCGACAAGACGCCTCCAGACGCAATCCGCAAAACGGAACTCTTCATCGATTGCGGATCGTCCGACAGCTTCTTCGTGGGCAATGCGGAACTGACGGTCAAGCTGCAGAAGCTCGGCGTGCCGCACCGCTTCATGGCGCGTGAAGGTGGCCACGACTGGACCTATTGGCGCTCGGGTCTGCCGGAAGCGACCCGGTTCATCGGCAAACTCCTGCATCAATAGTGCCGCGCAGAGCGCGTCGCCATTACCCGAAGATTCTGGGGCATCGATGTTTTTGTTCCCAAAAACGCGCACAGAACGGAAAGTCTGCAAAACGGCCTTGGTCTTGTTACGGCACGTGTGGCATAGCGGATGAAATCGTGAAGAATTGGGATGTTTAGCGTGACGAAGCTCGGTGTCGACGAAGCAAAAGCCGCAATGCGGACGATCTTTCCGGAGACGCCGCTTCAGCTCAACGAACATTTGAGCCGTAAATACGGCGCAGAGATCTGGCTGAAGCGCGAGGACCTGTCTCCGGTCCGCTCCTACAAAATCCGCGGCGCCTTCAACTTTCTTCGCAAGGCGATCGCCGACGGGGCAAAGGATCGCACCTTCGTCTGTGCCTCAGCCGGCAATCACGCGCAGGGATTTGCCTTCGTGTGCCGGCATTTCGAAGTGCCGGGCGTCGTCTTCATGCCGGTAACGACGCCGCAGCAGAAGATCGACAAGACGCGGATCTTCGGCGGCCAGTACATCACCATCAAGCTCGTCGGCGACATCTTTGACCAGTGCTATGCCGCGGCCCGCGCCCATGTGGAGGAGACTGGTGGCATGATGGTGCCACCGTTCGATGCGGCTCATATCATCGAGGGGCAGGCGACAGTCGCTGCTGAAATCCTCGAGCAACTGCCGGAAGGCGCAACGCCTGATCTCGTCATCATGCCGGTCGGCGGTGGGGGGCTTGCGTCAGGACTGAGCGGCTATCTTTCCGACGTGGTGGCGAAGGAAAACTTTATTTTCACCGAGCCGACTGGTGCTCCAAGCCTGAAGACCAGCCTCCAGACCGGGTCGCTCGTCACACTTCCGAAGGTCGACAACTTCGTGGATGGCGCTGCGGTTGCGCGGATCGGCGAACTGAATTTCGAGATGCTGAAGGGATTTTCTCCCGATCAGGTTCTGCTCGTTCCCGAAAACGCGATCTGCGTGACGCTCACGGAGATGCTCAACCTTGAAGGCTTTGTGCTGGAGCCCGCCGGTGCTCTGTCGATCACCGCGCTCGAGATGCTCGGCCGCGAGAAGCTGGCCGGAAAGCGCGTGGTGTGCATCGTTTCCGGCGGCAACTTCGATTTCGAACGCCTTCCGGACGTCAAGGAACGGGCGATGCGCTATGCGGGGTTGAAGAAATACTTCATCCTGCGCCTTCCGCAGCGCCCGGGCGCCCTGCGAGACTTTCTTAACCTGCTCGGTCCGGAAGACGATATCGCGCGTTTCGAATACCTGAAGAAGTCGGCCCGCAACTTTGGCTCGATCCTCATCGGTATTGAAACGACCGCGTCCGGAAACTTTGCCGGTCTGCACGAGCGCTTCGAGGCGGCGGGGCTTGGTTACGAGGACATCACCGAAAACGAGATCCTTGCCAACCTGATCATATGATTTTGTCGAAATCGCACCGGAATGGTCTTCGGATTCCGCCGGTGCCGAGCAAAGGGTAGCACTCATCCATGGCTTCGTTTCTTTCCTCTCTTCTTTCGATATTTTCCGGCCCGAAATCCGAAACCGCGCCCGCACGGGAAGCCGAGCCGCAGATGCATGGCGAATGCCGCATCTATCCTGCACCGATCAAGGAAGGCAGCCAGTTCCGGCTTGCCGGCCGCATCGAAAAAGATGTCGCCGGCGAGACACTCGTCCGCACTTTCGTGCGGGCAGACATGTTCACCTCTGCGGAGGACGCATCCGAATATGCCGTTCGCAAGGCACAGCAGATCATTGATCAGAACGGCGCCTCGCTGTTCTCGGATGGCGCCGTTTCGCGCTCTGCCTGATTGTTCGTCCGTCCCGCGAGATCCTCTATTGCGCCGCAGCAATTTACCGGCATAACTGGTGTTGCGATTAGCTAACAAAGTCATGGCTTTGGGATGTGAACGCGAGGTCCGCCAGGCTTAAAAGGCGTGATGATGCAGGTTTTGAACCTCTTTCTGTTCGTTGCAGAAGCGATCGTCTATTTCACGATCATGGCCGCCTTCCTGCATTTCAGGCGCCAGCTTGGCCTTGGCGTGTTCTTGGCTGCGCTCGGTGTGATGCACTTCATGGAGACCTACCTCGCGGCGGTCTTCTATGTCGAACTGCCGTTCGGCCTGGTATCGCCCGGATCGTCCGTCTTCTTCGCGGGCAAGCTGATGATGATCCTCCTCTTGTACTTAAAAGAGGATGCCTCGACGGTGCGCCAACCCATCTACGGACTGTTTCTCGGCAATCTCCTGACGGTTCTCATCGCGCAGATCCTGCAGGCGCATCCGGTCGTCACCCTTCCTGCGGGACGGCCTGCCGACATGGTCTTTCTCAACGAGATGGGCTCACTCATGGTATGGGGCACGGCGCTGCTCTATATCGACGCCATCGCCATCATTCTTCTCTATGAGCGTTTCGGCCGGATCTTCAGGCGCCATATCATCCTGCGCTTTGCCGTCAGCGGTGCGATCGTTCTAAGCTTTGACCAGCTTGCCTTCTATTCCGGACTGCGATTGCTGTTCGACGCGCCGCTGTCGGTCCTGTTCGGCGGTTGGTACGCCAAAATGCTCGCCGTGATCATCTACTCCGTGCTGCTGCTCGCTTATCTCAAGGTCGAACAGATCCCGAGGCTTGCCTTGTCGCGGCGCGAAATTGCCGACATTTTTCACGATCTGACGTTTCGTGAGCGGTATCAGGCGCTGCTTGCCACAAGCGGCGTCGATCGGTTGACCGGCGTTTTCGATCGCAACCGGCTGGAAGCCGATGCGCCGGCGATGATCAAGCAAAGTATCGACATGCGGCAGCAGCTCAGTCTCGTGATCATCGACGCAGACCGGTTCAAGGACGTGAACGATCTCTTCGGTCACATGAAGGGGGACGAGGTGCTCAAGGACGTGGCAACGCAGCTCAAGGCCCGAACGCGGCCGCGCGATCATCTCTCGCGGTTCGGCGGCGAGGAGTTCGTGCTGATCCTGCCGAACACGAACCACGAAGGAGCCTTGGCGCTCTCCGAGCGGCTTCGCCAGGATATCTGCGCGTCTGTCATCAGGCCGGATGGCAAGTGCATCACCGTATCGATCGGAGTGGCGACCACGTCTGAAGATGGCGACACATTCGCCACGCTGTTCGGCGTTGCGGACCAACGCCTCTATCACGCAAAGAAAGACGGCCGGGACAATGTTCACGGCCGTCAGGGGCGTCTCGTCTCACCAACCGGTGTGGACGTCTAGGATCAGGCGGCCAGTGCAAGCTGCTGCGTGCGATCCTGTGCGGCGGCAATCGCCTTCTCATACGCTTCCGGACCGAATGCGGTACCTTCAATGTAGATCACTTCGACATCCGTCATGCCCATGAAGCCAAGAACCGTCTTGAGATAAGGAACGGCGTGGTTCATCGCCATGGCCGGGCCTTCCGAATAGATGCCGGCAGCCGACAGAACGACATAGACCTTCTTGCCGGTCGCAAGTCCCTGCGGACCTTCGGCTGTGTAGCGGAACGTCATGCCGGCGCGGGCAACGTTGTCGATCCAGCTTTTCAGCGTCGAATAGATATTGAAATTGATCAGGCCCGTGGCAAGCACGACCGTATCGGCGGCGAGCAACTCGGCGACGAGTTCGTCGGACAGTTTCGCTGCTGCCGCTTCCTCGGAATTGCGAGCATCTGCGGGCTTGCGGATCGCAGATGTGGTCACGGTGTCGAGATGGGCGATCGGGTTCTGACCCAAATCACGGGTCACAACAGTCGCGCCCGGATGCTGGACCTTCAGCTTGTCGACAAATTCCGTCGCAATCTTTGTCGACAGCGATTCGTTGCCGCGAGGGCTGGATGTCACGAGAAGGATGGATGGCATTGCTTTGTTTCCTATGAATTTCTCGACGATGGGAGACTGGAGGTCGCCTGTCTGAGAAGACAAATAGGAGT
>Ga0213835_100991_pt1 | contig 20482 bp, 17 predicted proteins | sample SWPATP01_FD_160576 | JGI IMG/M metagenome (GOLD analysis project Ga0213835, IMG submission 160576) | Coastal seawater microbial communities from Marineland, Florida, United States - SWPA TP0 #1 | ecosystem: Environmental > Aquatic > Marine > Coastal | place: USA: Florida | collected 2016-08-05 | reverse complement strand
TGCACCCACTTTAACAGTTCCAAAATCAATTCAGAAGACGCTAGAATGGATAACATTATTCATCCAGTGGAACAATCATGGAAGTCGAACCGAACGACCTGCTGCTCTTCGCGCGCATTGTCGAGGCCGGCAGCTTCAGCGCCGCGGCGACGCGCGTGAACCTGCCGAAATCGACCGTCTCGCGCCGCATCTCGCTGCTGGAGGCGCGCCTGGGCGAGCGCCTGCTGCAGCGAACGACGCGCAAGCTGATGGTGACGGAGTTCGGCGCCAGCCTGCTCGAGCACGCGCGCAAGGTGGTGGAGGAATCGGAAGCGGCCGGGGCGCTGGCCCAGCACCGCCAGGCCGCGCCGAGCGGGCGCCTGCGCATTTCGCTGCCGGCCGATTTCGCCAACCTCGGCATGAGCGCGATGATCGCGCAGTTCATCGAACGCTATCCGGCGGTGAACGTGGAGCTCGACCTGTCGCCGCGCCGGGTCGACCTGGTGGCGGAGAATTTCGACATCGCGATCCGCATGGGCGACCTGCCGGACGACGCGACGCTCGCCGCGCGCCGCGTCACCACCCAGCGTTTCGGCCTGTACGCCTCGCCCTGCTACACGGCCGTGCGCGGCCTGCCCGAGCATCCGGACGATCTGCTGAACCACGACCTGCTGTGCCTGCTCAGCCGCGGCGGCGGGCCGCTGTCCTGGGCCCTCACGCGCGGCAAGGTGCGCTGGGAGCGCGCGCTGCGCGCACGGCTGACGGCGAACTCGCCCGACCTGCTGGCGCGCATCGCCTGCAGCGGCGCGGGAATCGCGGCCAGTTCCGAACTGTTCGCGCAGCCGCTGGTGAAAAAAGGGGAGCTCGTGCGGGTGCTGCCGGAATGGGACCTGCCGCCCGCCACCGGCTGGGCGGTCTTCCCGGGCCGGCGCCTGATGCCGGCCAAGACGCGCGCGTTTCTCGATATGATGGAAGCGATGTTCTGCAGCGAGGTCACCAGCGCAGCGCGTTGAAACGAAAGGAAGCATGAACGAGGTCACGGCTGTCTACAACAGGATCGCAGGCTGGTTCGACCGGACGCGCACGCGCACGCTGATCGAAAAGCGCTATCTGGACTATCTGGCAGGGGAATTGAAAGAGGGCGCCTCCATTCTCGACCTTGGCTGCGGCACGGGAGAACCGGTGCTGCGCTATCTGGTGGAACGGCGGTTTGACATGCTTGGCGTCGATGCCAGCGTCGCGATGATCGATCTGGCCAGGGCGCGCTTCCCGGATGTCAGCTTCGAAGTGCGCGATATGCGCGAATTGACCCTGCAGCGCAAGTTCGACGCCATCATCGCCTGGCACAGCCTGTTTCATTTGGCGCCGGACGAGCAACGGGCGATGTTCGAGCGCTTCGCCCGGCACCTAGAGCCGGGCGGCCTGCTGATGTTCACCGCGGGGAGCGAGGCCGGCGAGGTGTGGAGCGAAAACGGTGGCGAAGCGCTGTATCACGCCTCCCTGGCCGCGGCCGAATACCGCAGCTTGTTGGAGGGGCAGGGTTTCGGCGTTGTACACCATGTCATGGACGATGCGGCCTGCGGGGGCGCCACCGTCTGGATCGCCCGGCTGGCCGACTAGAACAGCTGGGGTCAGGTCTGACATTCGGACTTCCGCCTTGGCGCGAACTCTCCCTTAGTCTGCATTCCGTGCAGTGCTGAAATCGATCAGGCGTGCGTAAACCGCTGAGGTCGTGTCCAAATGTCAGACCCCAGCAGTTCCGGTCAGCGGCGGCAGCCCAGGCGCATCGTTTCGCCTTCACGCGCCGACACGCGCATCGGCTCGCTGTTGCCGCAACGGTAGACCACGGTCAGGCGCTTCGGCCGGCTGACTGCCGGATCGCCGCACAGGTTGTTGCCGACCGGGATGACACCGCCGTTACGCTCGACCGCCTCACGCACTGCCCGGCGTGCGTTGCACATCGCATTGCCCGTGCCGTAATCGGCGTCCTCGATGCGAATGCCCCAATCCGAACCGCGCTCGCGGTCGCCACGATCACCACGATCACCACGGCTATCCCGCTGGCCGGCGGCATAACCGTCGTCGTAGCCACGGCGATAGTCGGCGCTTTGGGCAAATGCGGAAGTGGAAGCCGCTGTCAGGGCCAGAACGGCGACGATACGACGCATGCTTGGGGTAAGGATTTTCATGATTGTCTCCTGGAGCAGATTAAGGGTGGACACTGCGGCGAGCCCGGCTCGCCGTGTTCGCATGACGACAGTGTCTCAGCTCAGGCCGATAAAGGCAGCCCTCGCACTGTAAGAGGAGTTTCAATTTGTAAGCCGCGCCCAATGTCGCGGCGGCACTCATCCGACCAGCACTTCACTCATTTGAATGATCGGCTTCTGGTTGGTGTAGTTCGGAATATCCGCCATGATTTCTTTCGTATGCGGACCGAAGCCGGCCTGGAAGGCCTCGACCGACTCGCAAAACAGGTGGCCCATGGCGATGTAGGGCGCGTTCGACGCATCCTGGCCGCTGGCTAACGCGCGGTCGACCGCGTAGGACTTGCAATGCTCGCCCATCAGCTGCTTCACCATCGGCATGTGCTTGTCGCGGTAATAGGCTTCGTCGAAATGGGCATCGGGGCCGTTCGGATACATCACGCTTACCTTGATCATCTTCTTTCTCCTTGTGGTTGGTTCAAGCAGTCGAATTCATCATTGCGCATCGTCCAGCAAAACCCCGCCAGCACATGTCAGGCCGGCCGGTTCCCCATCATCTCGCCCAGGCGCACCTTGCGCTCCGGCGCCCAGTCCTGATTGAAGCTGATCATGTTCGGCTTGAACAGCATCACGACGGTCGAGCCGAGCAGGAAGCGTCCCATCTCTTCGCCCTTTTTCAGCACGACCGGCTTGTCGTCGTAGGTCCACTCCGAAACGATGCCGGTGCGCTTGGGATTGACCACGCCGTGCCATGGCGTGGCCATGCTGCCGACGATGGTCGCGCCGACCAGCACCATCACGAAGGTGCCGAACTGTTCGGACTCGAACACGCAGGTGACGCGCTCGTTGCGCGCGAACAGGCCGGGCACGCCGCGCGCCGTTGTCGGATTCACCGAGAACAGGGCGCCCGGCACGTAGATCATGCGCGTCAGGCGGCCGTCGCAAGGCATGTGCAGGCGGTGGTAATCCTTCGGGCTCAGGTAGAGGTTGGCAAACGCGCCGTGCTGGAACTGGGCGCCCAGGGTGGCGTCGCCGCCGACCAGCTGGGTGGTGGTGAACTTGTGGCCCTTGGCCTGCAGGATGTGGTGGTCGTCGATCGCGCCGAACTGGCTGATCGCGCCGTCGACTGGACAGACGAAATCGGCATCGGCCAGCGGACGCACGCCATCTTTTAATGGGCGCGTGAAGAATTCGTTGAAGCTGGGGTAGCTGGCGATGTCGGAATTGGCCGCCTCATCCATGTTGACGCCGTACTTGCCGACGAACCAGCGAATCAGGCGGGTCGTCACCTTGCCCCCGCGGTGGCCAGCGACGCGGCCGGCGAAAGTGGTCAGCGCCTGCTTCGGCAGGACATATTGCGGCAATACTTTGAAACGGTCGGACACGATGGCAGCCCTTTATAACTTGTGATGATGGCGAATTATAAATAAGGGGCGTTGCCGTGCATATCTTTGTTTTCTGCGAGCTCCCTGTGAAGCAGTGTAGCGCATCGGTCACATCAGGGCCGCCAGCCCGGGAACGCGCTCCGAATTGAAGCATGCATATCGAAAATATTTCTCAAAACCCAACTTTCCCAGGGCCAAGTCGAGGACAATACCTTCTCATAAACTTGGCTTTCTGATATGTATATCGTTTCATCGCTTCGCATGACCCTGCTGGCCACCGCGCTGGCCACCGCCTTCCCAGCCTTTGCCCAGGAGACCAGCGCCGCACCTGCGCCCGTCAAAGCCGAGGCCGCCCCCGCCGCGGGCGAGCAGAAAATGCAGCAAGTCGAAGTGCGCGCCAATGCCAACAGCTACGACCCGCGCCGCGACGACACCGCGACCAGGATCGTGGTGAGCCAGGAAGAGATCGTCAAATACGGCGACACCAACGTGGCCGACGTGCTCAAGCGCGTACCGGGCATCACGGTCAGCAGCCCGAACGGGCGCAACGCCGAGATCCGCATGCGTGGCCTGGGCGCCGGCTACACCCAAATCCTGATCAACGGCGAGCGCGCCCCGAACGGCTTCACGCTCGATTCGCTCTCGCCCGACGTGATCGAGCGGATCGAGGTGCTGCGCGCGGCCAGCGCCGAGTTCTCGACCCAGTCGGTGGCCGGCACCGTCAACATCGTACTCAAGAAAACGGCCCGCAGCGGCCAGCGCGAATTCAAGCTCGGCGCGCGCGCGGGCAGCGGTTTCAGCGGTCCGACGGCGAGTATCCAGTTGTCCGACAAGCTGGGCAAGATGTCGTATTCGATCGCGGGCAGCGTGATGGCCGAGCAGATGAAGCGCGAGATCGTCAGCAACGAACAGGGTGTCGACCTGGCGGGCCAGCCCGCGCTGGCGCGTCGTACCCTTGGCAATGAAAGCGGCCGCGTCAACCTGGTCAACTTCGCCCCGCGCCTGAACTGGACGATGGAGGGGGGCGATACCCTGACCTCGCAGAGCTTTGTCAATTCGGCGCGCTTTCGCATCGGGACCCATGAGCTCACCAGCACCAGCCTGGGCGCACCCGCACCCTATCCGGTGCTCGACTCGTCGATCCGGTCCGACAACGATGTCGTGCGCACCGAGCTCAACTGGGTACACAAGATGGCCGATGGCGCCAAGCTCGACGTCAAGGCCAGCCTGATCGGCGGCCAGAACACGACCGAAACCCGGCGCAGCACGCCGCCTGGCGCGGCGCGTCCGGTCGACAACCTGGTGCACCTGGAAGCCGAGGAAGTGGGCGCGACCACGGTCGGCAAATACAGCAAGACCATCATGGCCGGCCACAACCTCGGCATGGGCTGGGACGCCGGTTACTCGAAGCGCGAAGACAGCCGCGAGGAAACCGAGGCGGGCCGCCTGGTGTTCCCGGCGCTGCCAAGCGGCGAAACCTCCGACTCGCGCGTGGCGCGCCTGGCGCTGTACGCCCAGGACGAGTGGAACCTCACGCCGCGCTGGTCGGTCTACCTGGGCGCGCGCTGGGAAGGCATCCGCACCACGACCACCGGCAACACCTTCAGCACCGGCCGTTCGCGTTCGAGCGTCTGGAGCCCGGTGATGCAGACGCTGTTCAAGATCCCGGATACCAAGGGCGACCAGCTGCGCTTCGCCGTCACCCGCACCTACAAGGCGCCGAGCTTTCAGCAGCTGATCCCGCGCCGCCAGACCTCGATCGACAACCGCTCGACCGATCCCGATTTCGCCGGCAACCCGGACCTCAAACCCGAACTGGCGCTTGGTTTCGACGCCTCGTTTGAGCATTACTGGGCCGAAGGCGCGATGTTCTCGATCAGCGGCTCGATGCGCCGCATCGACGACTACACGCGCTACCTCGTCAATTTCGACGGCGCGCGCTGGGTGGCGAAGCCGATGAACGCGGGCCGCGCGACGACCCGTGGCCTGGAACTGGAAACCAAATTCCCCCTGAAAGCGCTGATGAAGGATGCGCCGGCGATCGACCTGCGCGCCAGCGTCAGCGCCAACTGGTCGCGCGTGGACGGTGTGCCGGGACCCGACAACCGCCTCGACGGCCAGAACCCGCTGTCGGCCAACCTCGGCATCGACTACAAGCACACCGATTTCACCACCGGCGCCAGCTTCGCCTATAAACAGGCCGGCACGGTGCGCGTCTCGGATCGCCAGACCAACTTCCTCGTGGCGCGGCGCGAGCTCGAAGCGTATGCGCTCTACAAGTTCAATCCGAAGCAGCAACTGCGCGTGGCCCTGTCCAACCTGCTCGGCCAGGACTTCGTCAACCGCAGCAGTTACGTGGAGCAGGGACGTGGGCCGGTCTTGCGCGACAGCGTATTCAAGGCCGGGCCGAGCCTGCGTGCGACGCTGGAACTGAGGTTCTAGGACGCGTGAGCTTCACGCCAACCGCATCGCGTACGCGTTTACTTCGCGCCCCCGAGCCACTCGGCGGCGAACTCTTCGCGGAATGCCAGCAGACGCGCCAGCCGCGCCTCGGCGAGCGCGCGGCCGGCGTCGAGTTGCATCATGGCGGGCAGTTTCGCCAGCTTGACGACGATGTGGTCGAGCGTGTACGCCCGGTCGTCGAGGGCGCGCGTTTCGGCCAGGGGATCGGAGGCGTGCGCCAGGGCCCTGCCCATGCTGCCGGCGACATAGAACATGCGCGCCAGGCCGATGGCGCCGAGCGCGTCGAGGCGGTCCGCGTCCTGCACGATCTTCGCCTCCAGCGTCGTGGGCGCGATCGCGGCCGAGAAGCTGTGCGCTTCGATGGCGTGCGCCACGGCGTCCAGCCGCTGCGCGGGAAAGCCGCGCCGCGCCAGCTCCGCGCGCGCCAGCTGGGCCGAGCGTCTGGATGCCTGGGCGCGCTCGGGATCGTTCTTGGGCAGGTTGACCAGGTCGTGAAGGTAGCAGGCGGCCATCACAACCAGCGTGTCGGCCTCGGGATGGTGGGCCAGCAGCGCTTGCGCATTGCGCCAGACACGCGCGAGGTGGCTGGCGTCATGCGCGCCGTCGTTGCCGGCCGCGCCGGCGGCGAGTTCTGCCAGCGGCGCGCGCCAGTTGTCGAATTCAAGGTGCATCGGTTTCCATGATGGGGGTCAGGCTGGCGCGCTGCGAGAGCGCGTCGGCATCCATGTTCTTGTGGCGCGGCACCCAGCGCAGGCGGGCGCCCGGCAGTCGGGCCAGCAGGGCGTGCACGCGGGCGCGCAAGGGCGCCAGGCTCGCTGCACGTTGCGAGGCGGGGGCGGCGACGTCGTCGATCACGACCCGGCTGTCGCCGTAGACCGTGAGGTCGAACGCGCGCTGCGCCAGCGCCGCCTCGAGCACGGCGATGAGGGCCAGGTATTCGGCCTCGCTGCTGTTGCCGTAGCCGGCCGGTTCGGATAATTCAATGAGCTCGCCGTTCGGGCCGGCCAGGCGTGCGCCGATGCCGCAGCGGCCCGGATTCGGGCGCGCCGAGCCGTCGAACCAGGCGCGCCAGGCGCTGGCGGCGCCGTTGTGGCGGCTGCGGTGCAGCGCCAGCGCGGCCGCACGTGCGGCGCGCCGCGACAGCGCACGCGCCGCTTCCGTCTCGCGCAGGGCCGTGCGCTCGGCCAGCAGCGCTGCCAGCCCGGCCGCGCCGGCGCTCGCCGTGAGGGTGGCGCGCAAGGCGTCGGCGAGCGGCAGGCTGCGCTGGCGGGCGAGTTTGCGGCTGGCGGCAAGTTCGGTGCGGTTGGCGGCGCCTTGCAGGCGGTCGAGTTCGGTCATTTCGTGAGGATAACCGTTTTCGATGATTTCATCACCACCGCTTGAACGCAAAAAAGCGCCCCGGAGGGCGCTTTCATGGTCAGCAACCGGTCAGCGGCGGTACGGATTATCCGGGCTGCTGTCGCGGCGGTTCGAGCGGCCGTCGCCGTCGCGGTCGCGGTCGTAGCGGTTCGGCACGCCGTCGTTGTCGCGGTCGCGGTCATAACGGGCCGGGACGCCGTCGCGGTCGTAGTCGCGGCCGCCGCCATGGCCGCGTCCGTGGCGCTCGTAACGGTCGCCGCCGCGGTAGCCGCCGTCATAAAAGCCCTGGCGGGCGTAGCCGTTGTTCGCATAGTAGCCGCCGCCGTGGGGCGCCCAGCCGCCTTGCTGCATGTACCAGCGGCCGCCGCGTTGCTGCCATGCCGGCGGCGCGTACACATAGCCGGGGCGCTCGACGATGTAGTTACCGGCGACCCAGTGGTGGCGATGGCCGTTCCATGCCCAGTAGCCCGGCGACCAGATATAGCCGCGGCGCACGGCGGGCGCACGTTCGTACAGCGGGGCCGGCGGGGCCGAGCCGATATACAGTTCAACATTTTGCGCCATCGAAGGCAGTGGTGCGAAAGCAGCGGCGCCGGCGGCGGTCAGGGCTGCGAGGGTCAGGCTGGATTTCATGTCGGTCTCCATCTCCAAAAGCGGATGATTCAATATATCAATCGCTTGCGAGAAATGGGACGTTTGATGCAAAGGCTTACAACTGACACAAAAATGATGCAGCTCGGCTGCAACAGGCACTACGGGGAGGGGGGAAGGGAACCGTACGGGGCGTGCCGGGCGTCCGTCAAGGAGCGGCCCGGCGCGAGAAGGTGATCAAACAGGAGCTCAAATCCGGCTCCCGGCCTTGCCGCCATCGGCCAGCACGGTGCGCTTCTCGGCAGCTGAGGGACGCTTGCCTTTCACGACCACGACAGCCATTTTGGTTTCGGTGGCGATGCTCGAATCCTGGATGACGGCCGGCCGGGACTGGGCTGCGGCTTCCTGCAGCGGGTTGGACAGGAAGCTGGCCGAGCCGGCGGCGGCGAGGGCGACGACGAAAACGGCTTCCATGTGCTTGGCGATGTTCACGGTGATTCTCCTTTGCGGGTGGTGTTTCGATGTGTCCAATGTAGCCAAAGCCCGCGCATGGCTCCATCGGATTGCGACAAGGTGCATGAAAAGCGGGATGGCCTGCACAAAACGGGGTTCGACGTGTGCCGTCAACATTGGCGAACCCGGCGCTAAACATCGCGCTTTTCGTCTCCCCCCGCTAGACGCTGCGGGCGCGGCCGTTCGGGCCGCGAGGGAGAGAGGAATGGGGGAGATGTTCGCGACGGTATTCGCCGGCTTGACGGCAAACCGCAGGGCCTGGCGCCGCGCGCGCAACCTGCGTGTGGGCGGGGTACGTGCCGTGCGCGTCGAGCGGACGCTCGGCTGGCCGGCCGGGCCGCGCCTGTGGCTGGTGCTGGCCGGATCGACGCTGCTGGCAGGGGGCGCCGTGCTGATCGCCAGCCACGCACGGTCGCTCGGCGCGGCTGCCGCAAGCGCGCAGGCATCGAGCGGCGGCCCGGTGCGCACGCTCGCGTCTTTCCAGCCGGCGCTGCCCGGCGTGTCCTTCGCGGTGCCGCGCGACCCTGCCGTCAGCCTGTCGGCACAGCCGGGCGGCGCCTTGCTGGTCGTGGCCAACATGCGCGCCGAGCGCCCGGTCGTGATCGACCTGTGCAGCCAGGCCCTGGCCGGCAGCGGCGGCCGGCTGGCGCCGCTGCGCATCGGTTACCGCTTTGAAGAGGTGGCGCGCTGGGCGGCGCGCAATGGAACGATGGCCAATCCGGTCACGCTGCGCAACGTCGTCCTGACCGGATCGACCATGCCCCAGGTCGATATCACCGGCGCGCTGAACGCGCCCTTGCAGCTGGCCTGGCGTGGCCAGGCGGCGCGCTGGATCGGCGACGCCGCTGCCGGCGGCATCGCGCGCGGCGAACGGGGCGCCGTGCTGCTGGGACGCGAGGGCTGGCTGACGTGGGGCGAGCATGAAGCACTGCGCATCGCGCGCCGCGCCGGCGCCGCGTGCGCGCATGGTGAGTTGGTACTGACGCGTTACCGCAGCGCGGCGGACGGGGCATCCTCTGCCTTCGTCGCCGCTTTCCCAGCGCAGGGCGCGGCGCTGAGCGCGCGTCTCGCGCCCGGCGACTACCGGATTCCGGCCGCCGCCCCCCTCGCACTGGAAGACAGCGACCTGTTCGACAGCCTGCTGGCGCACGGTTTCATTCGTCTCGCGCCCGGCGGCCTGATCGAGACCGCGCCGCGCGACCTGGCCCAGTGGCGCGCTGCCGCCCCTGGCCAGCGCACGGCCGACCTGCGCAGCTGGGATGGCGTCGCGCTCGATGCGGCCGGACTGCGCCTGCTCGAGCGCCTGCACCACCGCGCCGACGGCGCCTATGTGCGCGAGCAAGTGCGCGTCTTCAATGGCGAACGGCGCCTGCTGGCCTGGCGCGTGCGTCCCGGCGCGGCGAACCAGGCCTGGCAGGCGCAGGCTGGATCGGTGGCGGTCGGCGCCAGCGAGGCCATGCCCCTGGGCGCGGCGCGCCTGTTCGACCGCCTGCCCCAGGGGTGGGCGTCCTGGCAGCGTGTGGCCGACTGGCCGGCCAGCGCGCAAACGGCGCGGCTGGTCTTGAGCCTGGCGCAGCCGGCGCGCGGCGACGAGCGCATCGAATTGATGCTGGCGGGGCAGGTCGGCGCCATCGCCGGCGCGGCGCCCAGCGCCGTGCGTGCGGCTTGCGGCGGGCGCGCCTGCCTGCGCGCCGACGACGTACGCGAACTGGTGCTGGCGCCGCATCCCGGCGCGCGCCGGATCGTGATCGACGCCGTGCCGCTCGACCTTGCCGGCATGGGAGGCAACGGCGACGCGCTGTATCGTCACCTGCAGGTCAAGGAGGGACGGCTCGCCTGGCAGGCGCTGGAGCAGCGAGGGCATGGAGCCGCTGCGGCGCCGGTGCCGGTCACGCTGCTCGACCGCGCCGGCGCGCCGCTGTGGGAGGCCGGCAGCGCCAGCGCGGCGGCGCGCGATGCGGGCCTTGCCACGCTGCTGGGCCTGAACACCCGGCATGCAAGCAGCGTGGCCGGCATGTTGGCGCGGCTGCCTTCAGCAACCGGCCGCGCGCATGCCGCCACCTTGACGCTCGATTTGTCCCTGCAGCGCGCCGCCCAGGCCAGCCTGGACTGCGTCGGCATGCGCCGCGGCCAGTGGGACGGGACGGGCTGCCTGGGCGGTGCGAGCCCACCTGCAGGGCGCCAGGCCGCTCTGGTGCTGCTCGACACCGGCAGTGGCGATATCCTCGCCGCCGCCAGTGCTTCATCATCAAGTCCGGTCGCGCACGCCGATTGGCGCGAGGTGCGCGATTTCGACCGCGTCGACCCGGCACGCAGCCCCTTGCGCCAGGCCGCCTTCCAGCACGACGGCGGCGCCGAGCGCAGTCCGGGGTCCACCTTCAAGATCGTCAGTGCGCTCGGACTCGAGCTGGCCGCGCAGCGCGACCCGCGCCTGGACGCGCTGCTGGCAGGAATGCCGCTGGCCGGGATCAATGCGCTGGCGGCTGCGCGCGGCTACGCCTTCCGCACCGATGCGCCGGCATATCCCAACAGTGGCAGCGGCGCGCACATCACCAATTTCCGCGACGGCATCCTCGACCGGCGCGCGCAGGACGGCAAGCTGGGCCTGGCCCAGGCGCTCACCTACAGCCTGAACACCTGGTTCGCGTGGGCTGCGGAACTCTCCGACGCCAGCCTGCTGGGGCAGGCACAGGGCGGCGTGCCCAGCCTGCGCGCGCTCGACGAGAACGCATTGGCCGGCGTGCGCCCGATCGCCGACATGGCGCGCCGGCTCGGCTTCGAGCGCGCCTTGATGCTCGACGGCGGCCTGCTGCCCCCAAGCTACGACTGGCGCGGCTGGGATGCGCTGCAGGCGAGCGTCGCCGCTTTTGACCCGATCGGTTCGCGCCACGAACTGCGCCAGATGGCGATCGGCCTGCGCATGCAGGCCACGCCGCTGCACATGGCGATGGCCGCCGGCGCCGTCGGCGAGGGCAGGGCGGTCAACCCGCGCCTGCTGCTGGCGCTCGACGGGCGCAAGGCGCAGGCGGAACCGGGTGCGCCGCTCGGCGTGCGCCTGGACCGCATCCGCGCCGGCCTGCACGGGGTCGTCGCCGAGGGCACGGCGGCGAGCGCCTTCCGCGGCGCCGAATTCGGGCGCCTGCGCGCTGGCCTGTTTGGCAAGACCGGCACCGCCCCGGTGGGCGACGATGGCCAGGCCAGCGTCTGGTTTACCGGGTATCTCGAGCCGGGCAGCATTCCCGGCCAGACGCGGCGCCTGGCGTTTGCGGTGTTCGTCAGCCGCTCGGACGCGACCGGCGGCGAGCATGCGGCCCCGGTCGTGGCCAGCCTGCTGCGCACGATGCTTCAAAACGACAAACAGACAGGCATCTGATGCCCTCCTGCGCGCCTTGATTTTGTGTTTTCGTGGCATGATTTACAAAATCCGTTATCTCGCGGATACACCATCAGACAAGAGGAAGGTATGCGTTTGCCGGGAACCCGGTATCAGGAGCCTGGGTGGGAGCAGGTGCGCAAACTGCTCGGCCAGTGCTCGCTCGATGTGTTCAGCCGTTGCGACGTGGACGCACTGCTGGCGCAGGGCGATGCGCTGGGCGTGTACGTCGAGCGGCTGGCCGAGTCGCTGCACGCGGCCAGCCGCAGCGCGCGCGCCCAGGCGGCCGGCAACAGCTATGGCGACAGCGTGGTCGAGCTGGCACTGCTGCTGGTGTACGAACTGGCAGCGCGGCCGGGCGACTTCGACGCCTTCCGCACGGCGCTGCCGCCGGCGCATGCACGCGGCGAGGCGCTGCTGCGCAAGAAGGTCAACGACATGTTCGCCCTCCTGCGCGACAAGGTCGACGCCGACAATTACCAGGCCGCCTGCGGACGTCCCTGCAGCCCGAACCGCATCTATGCCTACCGCATGCTCGATACCGCGTACGGCGAGCTCGCGCGTCTGTTCGCCGGCTGGCGCGAACACCATGCCCAGGTCGGCGCCATCCTCGGGCGTGGGCTCGACGGCGCGCTGCCGATCGAGGTCAGGCAATTGACATCGATCGCCGGCTGCCGTCCCGAATGGATTTTGCGCTGGAGCGAAACCCTGGAGCGCTTCACGGGCTCGCCGGGCCCCCTGCACACGCGCTCGAAGCGCTTCGACAGCCTCAAGGGCAATGCCGGCAAGATCGGGGAAATGCTGCTGGAGATCGGGGAATACGAGGCCTTGTCGGCAAACCGCGACCGCGACTGGCTGCAGGACCTTGACACCTCGGCCGCCTGGATCGAGGATTACTGGCGCGTGCTCGACGAATCGCACGCCGCGGCAACGCCGGGACCGGACCTGATCCTCGAAGCGCTGCAGGACGAACGCGATGTGCTCGACGTGCCCGCGCCTGCCGCCGCAGCCGGGGAAGACGATCCCGTCGCCATGCTGCGCGCGGAATCGGTTTCACTGCCCCCCGGCTTCGTATTGGCGGCGGGCGCGGCGCAGGATCCGGCCAGCTGGAGCGCGCGCATGCTGGCCGGCGACACGCTGGCGGTGCGCCTGGCCGTGTATGCCAGGCTGCTCGGGCTGGACGACGACAGCTATCCCGACGCCTGGCGCGACCCGGCCACCGGCCAGCTGCCGACGATGGCGCAACTGGCGGCGCTCGACGCCGTCTCGCTGCCGACGCTGCGCAAACGGCGCGACGCGGCGATTGCCCGGCTGCAGGACGCAACATCGAAAGGGAGAATCACATGAAGACAAGCAGCGATATCGACCGCAAGCTGCGCGAGCGGCTGCTGCTGGCGCCACGCGTCGAGGGCGACCGCCTGATGCTGGGCGACGCCGTACTGCTGGCGGCCCTCGACGGCAGCCGCGCGCTGACCGCCGGCGAACGCGCGGCCCTGCAGGGCTCGCCGCTGACCACGCGCCGCCTGCGCACGCTGGCGATCGAACGCCGTGCCGCGGCCGACGATGCCTGGCAGTGCAGCCACGGCATGCTGCGCGCGGCCGACAGCGGCGCGGCGCTCACCCGACTGGCCACCGACGACGGTTTCTGGCGCCTGCATTTCGTCGACAGCGCCGGCGCGCGGCGCGTGATCCTGCAGCTGATGCCGGAGGCGCCGTTCGCCGCGCGCCTGCTGCGCGGGGGAATCCTGCTGCGCGTGCTCGACGGCGCCGGCGCCGAGGTATTGGCGGGCCGCCTCGACCTCGACGGCGAGTGCGAATGCGCCTGGCCCTTCGCCGATGATCCGGCGGCGCACTTCCAGCAGCGCGGCGCCGTCTTCAGCGTGCAGCCGCAGCCGGGGCCACAGCCTTGATGCTCGACCTGTTCAAGCGCATGGCGCGCGCGCCCGCCTTCGACGGCGCCGGCCTGGGCGTGATGACGGTCGCGCGTCCGGTCAGCGCCAGCTGCCTGCTGCCGCCGAACGGCATTGGCGTCGTGGTCGCCGCCAGCGGTCGTCCGCGCCGCGTCAGCGCCGGCGGGCGCCTGGTGCTGGCCGCGGGCGAAACCGGCTGGTGCTTCCATGGCGGCCCCTACGGCTGCGACCTGGTGCCGTTTGCCGCCGCGCCCGAGATCGGCCTGCGCGTGCACGTCGCCATCGACAGCCCGGACCCGCGCGTGACCCAGCAGCGCTTCGACCTCTTCCTCGCCAGCGAAGGGGCGGGCGAGCTGAGCGTGGCAAGCCTGGCCGCGCGCATCGAAGAGGCCTTGCAGCGCGAGCTGGCCCAGGGCAACCTCGAGCTGCCGCCTTGCACGACGCTCGATGAATGGAATGCTTTCCGGGGCGGCTTCAACCAGCTGCTCTACACGCGCTTCGGCCTGACGGTCGACGATTGCGTGCCGGTGGATTTGGGACACACCCGCGATTTCGCGCGCACGCTGGCGGCGCGCGCGGTGAAGGAGGACGAGGCCCTTGCACCTGCCGCCGCAGCGCCCCCGGTCGACGCCGCCGCCCTGGATGCCCGCGTGCTGCGCCGGCTCTTTCTCGAATTGCCCTGCGTGATGTGCCGCGTGCGCGAGGCGGCGCTGCCGCAGGGGCAGGCGCTGTTCCACCAGCAGCAGGCATTGCTCCAGCGCCTGGACCTGGCCTGCCTGGCCGCCTCCACCATGCCGGCCCTCGGCCTGGCGGCCCCCGGCCAGCCGCTGGACATCGAGACCCAGCGCCGCCGGGCGCGCCACAGCCTGCGCGCAGCAGGCGCGCTCGACGAAGCCTGGGCGCTGCTGGCACGCCTCGAACGCGCCGACGACGAGGGACTCGAGTTCCTGTTCGACGAAGCCGACCGCATCGTCGCCAACCTCGAATCCGCGCTGGGTGAACGCAAGCGCGTGGCGCCCGACAGCGAGGACGCATGAACGCGGCACTGCCAAAACCTCGCGACACGGTCGCCGTGCGCAGCCAGCTGCAGGATGGCGGTTTCGTGACGGTCACCGCCACGCGCCGTGAGCGCGCCGGCCGCGCCGACATCAAGTGCAGCGCGCCGGGCGCGCCCCAGCTGGCCGCGCGCATGGCGCAGGTGGTTCATCTGGCGCGCCATACCGAGGCGCGCCATGACAGCCGCGACCAGGTCGTCATCAGCATCGACCGTGCGCCCGGCCACTCGGCGCGCGACTGGGAGCTGGCCGTGGTGCTGGCCGACCGCGCGGTGCGCGGCCTGCTGGCGCTGCCGCGCGGCGTCATTGCCAACGGCTGGTCGGCGCAGTGGCAGATTGGCCGCATCGACGGCCACGACGTGGGCAGCGCCGCGCCGGGCGCACTGCGCGGCGGACCCGGTCACTTGCCTCATCTTGGCGCATTGACGGGCCAGCCCGACGTGGCGGCCTCGGTATCGAGCGCGCGCGCCTGGTTCCCGCTGCACAGCGGCGGCATCAACGACGCCTTGTGCTGGGTCGAGGTCAGCGTTTATCCGCTGGCGGCCGGTGGCACGGCCGACGAGGAAGCGATCGCGGCGCCGGGCCTGGATGGCGTGCGCCAGCAGGCGCTGCGCCAGGTGCTGGCCGGCGCGCGCCATTTCGACGGCGAAAAGGCCGCGCGCTGGCGCACCACGGTGCGCTTCGGCCACGATGGTTTCCACGGCAATTCGCACGAGCTGGCCCTGGTGCTGGCCGACCGCCTGGCGCGCGGACGCGAATTCGTGCCGCGTGGCCGCATCATCGCCAGCGGCGCCTCGAGCGCCTGGCATGCCGGACTGGTGGAGCCGGTCGAAGGGCTGGCGCCCAAATGTGCCCTGATCGAACGCGAGGCGCAGCTTGGGGACCGCGTGCTGCTGCCGCGCGCCTGGGAGGCCGGGCTGCCGCCCGGTTTGCAAGACGCGCTGCGTGCGAAGGGCGCCAGCCTGGTCTGCGTGGAGCGCATCGGGATCATTTGAGGCGGCGCCTGATAGAATCGGCATGGGCCGTCGCGTGTTCAAGAATTACCTGAGATGGAGTGGGATCATGGTCCAGATGTTCGGTTTTGGCGGTAGCAAGTGTCCGCGTTGTGCGCACAAGAACGTGGGCGGCGCCGGCTATTGCGCCGCTTGCGGCATCACGCTGGGCGCGCCGGGCCGCAGCCCGGTGCTGGTCGACAACCGCTGGGTCGCCGGTCCCGACGAGCTGGCCGTGTTCTTCGGCGTGCAGGCCTTGTCCGGCATCTTCGTGAAAACCCTGCGCGTGCCCGCCACCGCACGCGCCTACATCCTGCAAGGCGGCCAGGCTACCGAAGTGCCGCAGGGCGAGTACGAGATCGAGGGCTTCTTCTCGCGCCTGAACCACCTGCTGCGCGACGGCCACGCCGAGATCCTGGTTACGCGCACGAATGCGCTGCCGGTCGAATTCGCGTTCGACGATCTCGAAACGGCCGAACATCTCGCCGTCGGCGCGCAGTTTACCGTCAGCCTGCGCATCGAGAACGTGCCCGTCTTTGCGCGCCATTTCATGACCATGCCCGGCACCGTGACGACCGCCCAGCTGCGCGAACTGCTGCTGCCCGCCGTGCGCCAACTGGCCGCCGAATTCGTGGGCAGCCGTTCGCTGCGCGAGATGGCCCATGAGAGCGCACTGCGCGGCCAGTTCGACGAACGCCTGCAGGGCGCGCTGCGCCTGCTGCTGGCGGACTACGGCCTGGGCGTGGTGCAGGTCGACACGCTGGCCCTGCGCCACGACAAGTTCGACGCCAACCGCGCGCGCATCGGCACCCTGTGGCTCGCCGCCGACGAGCGCCGCGTGCAGATGACGCATGCGCGCCAGCTCGAGGAGCTGTACGACGAGCAGGCCTGGCACCGCATTGCGCGCGAAGAGCAGGCCGGGCGCCAGCGCCTGCGCCGCCTCGCACTGCAGGAAAGCGAAACCCTGGAGCGCGGCCAGGTGAAACTCGATCATGCCGAACGCGCCCTTGCCATGCGTGCGCGCGAGATCGAACTGTACGGGCGCATCGCGGAAGCCAAAAACCGGCGCGAAGCGCTCGAACGCGGCGCCGGCGAGGTGCTGGCCGAACTCGAACACGACCTGGCGCAAAAGCGCGGCCAGCGTGCGGGCGAACAGGCCGAGTGGGCCCACCTGCAAGCCCTGGCCGCCATCCGCATGCGCAGCGCACTCGAAGTGGCGCAGCAGGAGGCGCAGCAAACGCGCACCCTGGCGCGCCAGCGCTTCTCGCAGCAGCTGCTCACCCAGCAGATCCGCAACAAGGTCGAGCAAGCCAGGGAAATCGAGGATGCCACGCGCCAGCGCGCCGAACTGGCACGGCTGCGCGCCAGTGAAGAAGCGGCGGCGCGCCGTGCGCGCGACCTCGACGAGGAAGAGCACAAGGCACAATTCGACCTGGTGTTGCTGGCCAACGCCGCCCGTGTGCGCGCCCAGGAGCGCGAACAGGAGTGGATCGAGCTGCAGGCGCAGGCGCGCGTGCAAGGCCATGTGCGCGGCGAAGACCTGGAAGCCGAAGGCGTCCAGCAGAAGCTCGACGCGCTGCGCCGCGCGGGCGGCCAGCAGGAATCGATCGCCCAGCACGAAAAGCTGCTGCGCACGATCGAGGCCGAGCACCGCCAGGCGCGCGCCGCGAAGGAAGTCGAGCTGCTGGGGGAGGAAAGGCGCCACCAGCAGCAGCGCGCCGGGCAGGAAGCCAGCTGGCAGCAGGAACTGCGCCGCCTGGGTGCGCAGCGCGCCGAACGCGCCGCCCAGCTCGCGCATGCGCTCGACCTGGCGCGTCTGGAAATCACGCGCGCCGAATCGCTCGACGCGCTCGACGACACGACCAAGCTGGCCGTCGCCGCCGCGCCGAATGCGGCGGTGCTGGCCGACTACCTCAAGACGCGCGTGCATGCGGGAATGGATGCCGGCCAGTTGGCGGCCCTGGCCGGCGTCGTCGCGGCCGGCGGGGCGCTCAGTGCGATGGACGCCACGCGCCTGGCGCAGGAAGCGCTCGAACGCGAACGGGTGCGGCGCGAGATCGAGGTCGACAAGGACCGGCGCCACCAGCTGGACCTGCTGGCGCTGCAGAACGATGTGAACAAGGCGGCGCTCGGCGCCCAGGCGCAGGTGGGTGCGGCCGTGGCGACCGCGGCGCGTACCTGCATCCACGGCCACCCGGTGCGCCTGGATGCGCGTTTCTGCGGCGCCTGCGGCGCGCCGCTGGCTTGACGAAGGCCAGATGCAAACCGCCATCGACAAGATCCGCGAACTGCGTGCGCTGCACGAGGACGGCCTGCTGAGCCGCCAGGAATTCGACCAGCGCAAGAACGCGATCCTCGATGCGGCCCACGCGCAGCCGGCGGCGCCAGGCGCGCCCGCTGCCGCGCGCGGCACCGAGCTTGGCCTGATGGCGGGCCAGCACATCGGCCCGGGCAACCGCCGCTACCGCCTCGAGCGCCTGATCGCGCTCGGCGGCATGGGCCAGGTCTGGCAGGCGACCGACCTCGCCACCCACGCGGAACTGGGCCACAGCGCCCAGGTGGCCCTGAAAATCCTGTCGCCCGAACTGACCGAAAGCGCGAGCCACGCCAAGCTGCTGGTGCAGGAGGCGACCCGTGCGCGGCGCCTGGCGCACGAGCACATCGTGCGCGTCTACGACTGGGCCCAGGACCCGGCCACGTCCAGCTATTTCGTGATCATGGAATGCCTGGTGGGGGAAGACCTGGAAAGCCTGCTGGCGCGCGAAGGCGCGCTGCCGCTGGCGCGCACGCTGGCGCTGCTGCGTCCCGTCGCCGAGGCGCTCGATTATGCCTGGGAGCGGCATCGCCTGGTCCACCGCGACATCAAGCCGGGCAACGTGTTCGTCACGGCGCGCGACGACATCAAGCTGCTCGACTTCGGCATCGCCGCGCGCGCCCGCGCCGGCGGCGGCACCCTGACCGAGGCGCCGGCCCTGTCCGGCACGCCTGGCTACCGCGCGCCGGAAGCGGGCGCGCCCGGCGTCCTGCCTTCGCGCGCGCTCGACGTGTATTCGGTGGCGGTGATGGTGCACCAGATGCTGTCCGGGATCGCCACCCCCGCCGGCGGCGAGCCCGCGCGTCCGGATGGATTGAACGACAGCCAGTGGCAGGCCTTGTGCAGCGGCCTGGCCCAGGATCCCGCAGCGCGGCCGCAGAGCGTGTCGGCGCTGCTCGAGCGCCTCGCGCTGCCCGAGGCGCCTGCGCGGGTCGAACCGGTCGCGCCCGAGGCCGATGCCGCCGATGTCGCGCCCGTCGGCCCACCCGTGCCCGACCCGGCCGCACAGCAGGCCCTGGAGGCGGCCGAACAGTCGCGCAACGCGGCCGTTGCAGCCGCCAGCCAGGTTGCGCGCCAACTGCTGCGCGAACAGCAAAAGCGCGAACGCGCCGAAGAAGACGTGGTACGCCGCGCGCGCCGCGAAGCGCTGCGCGAACAACTGGCGGCACGCCGCGACGAAGACGCCGCAAAAACCCGCCAGGCCCAGGACGAGGCCCAGCGCAAGGCAGCGCAGGCCAAGGCCGCGGCGGCCTATCTCGCCGAGCAGGAGCGCGTGCGCGCCCAGCCGGCGCCCGAGGAGTCCCTGGTGGCGGCCACGCCGATCGCGCCGCCCACTTTGCTGCGCGACCGCTTCATCGATGGTGCAGGCGAGGGCCCGGAACTGGTCGTGCTGCGCGCCGGCCGCTTCCAGATGGGCTCCCCCGAGCACGAGCGCAAGATCGCGATGGCGTCCGGCGCCCAGCAGAACTGGCTGGCGCGCGAAACGCCGCAGCACTGGGTCGGTATCGAACGCCCGTTCGCCATCGGCCGCTACCCGGTCACGGTCGGGGACTGGCGCGCCTTTGCCGAGGCCAGCGGCTGGCAGCCGGGCGGCGAGGTCGACTGGACCGCACCCGGCTTCGCCCAGGGCGGGCTGCATCCGGTGGTCGGCGTCTCGTGGAACGACGCCCAACACTATGTGGCATGGCTGAGCGAGCGCACCGGCCAGCGCTACCGCCTGCCGAGCGAAGCCGAATGGGAATACGCTTGCCGCGCCGGCACCAGGACCGCGTTCAGCTTCGGTGACGCCATCGACACCGGCAAGGCCAACTACGACGGCAATTTCACCTGGAACGGCGGCCCGCGCGGCGAGTACCGGCGCGGCACCACGCCCGTGGACCAGTTCGCGCCCAACCCCTGGGGCCTGCACGACATGCACGGCAATGTCTGGGAATGGGTGCAGGACGTCATGCACGAGAACTACGACGGCGCACCGCTCGACGGCAGCGCCTGGGAAGCGGGCGGGGAGCGCGCCCGCCGCATCCTGCGCGGCGGCTCCTGGCTGTACAACCCGCGCTACCTGCGCTCGGCCTTGCGCAACGGCTTCTCGGCGGTGATGTCGAACGATATCGTGGGTTTTCGGGTCGTGCGCGAGTTGCCGGAGGAAAGCGACGGCGAGGACTGTTCCTGAAGCCAATATCTCACCGGTAGCGTGTTGAACGACGACGGCAAGCGGCATATCCTGACGCAGTCAATTGGACTTTTTATCGCATCGGAGATGCCATGAAAATCCCCGAAGAGCTGCGCATTCCCGCCTTCGTGTTCGGACTGCAAGCGGTCATGATGGCTGGCTGGATCCTGATTT
>Ga0213835_100990_pt1 | contig 20498 bp, 22 predicted proteins | sample SWPATP01_FD_160576 | JGI IMG/M metagenome (GOLD analysis project Ga0213835, IMG submission 160576) | Coastal seawater microbial communities from Marineland, Florida, United States - SWPA TP0 #1 | ecosystem: Environmental > Aquatic > Marine > Coastal | place: USA: Florida | collected 2016-08-05 | reverse complement strand
CTGGGCGCGGATGGCCTGCAATTCATCTGGGGAGAGCCGTTCTAAATTTTTGAGGATTAAATTCATCCGACCTTGGCTGCGGAGTTGACCTTGGTGACGGTCGAGGAAGTGCCAGTAGAGGGTATTGAAAGGACAGGCATTTTCTCCGTGGCGATCGCCTTTGTGGTAGCGACAGTCGCGGCAGTAATCACTCATTTTATTGATGTAGTTGGCCGAGGCAGCGTAGGGCTTACTGGCAAGGATTCCCCCGTCAGCAAACTGCCCCATGCCGATGACATTGGTTTGCATTACCCAATCGTAGGCATCGATAAACGCGGCGTGAAACCAAGCTTCTAGGGCCTGAGGCTTGACCCCCAAGATCAAGGCAAAATTGCTGAGGATCATCAAGCGTTGGATATGGTGGGCATAGCCCGTTTGTTCTACTTGTTGTAAGACTTGTTTGAGGCAGTTGAGATCGGTTTTGCGGCTGTCCCAATAAAAATCGGGCAGGGGCTGTTGGTGGTTGAAATGGTTTTTCTGGGCATAATCAGCGCCCACGTAATGGTAAAGACCATGGAGATATTCCCGCCAGCCCAAAATTTGCCGGATAAAACCTTCGAGATTATTGAGGGCGATCGCCTTTTGTTCTCGGATTGCCTCTGCTTTTTTGATCAATTCCCAGGGATGCAACAGACCCAGATTGAGATAGGGCGAAATCAGACCATGCCAGAGGGTATATTCCCCCGTGACCATCGCATCTTGGAAGGTGCCAAATTTTTCTAAGCCCGTAGCGAGGAAATGCTCAAAGACCTGGAGGGCTTGGGTGCGGGTCACGGCCCAACGGAAAAGTTCAAGCTGCCCGTAGGTGACAAGACCTAAAGCTTTAACCCGGTTGATCACGGCTTGGGTCAGCTCATCGGGCGCAAAGGTTAGCGGTTGGGGAGGATTGAGGTCTTTCTTGGGCGGTTTGCGGTTGTCTTTATCAAAGTTCCACTGACCCCCAAGGGGTTGCTGTGCTTCATCGAGCAGGATCTTAAACCGTTTGCGACCCGCCCGATAAAAGTCTTCGAGGACGAGGCGTTTACGATTCTTGGCCCAGTTGTGAAATTCTGCCCGCGACCACAGGAAGTGATTATTAGGAATGAACTTGAGGGAACAGGGGAGATCTAAGGTCTGGATAAAAGTTTCAAAGGGGCGATCGCTCGGCTGCATCACCCACAATTCCGTGATCCCCGCAGTGGCAATCCAGTCGGTTAGGGCACTTTGAAAATCAGCGGCGATCGCATAATGCACAGACCAGCCGGCCTGTTCTAACTCCTGGGCAAAGTGACGCATGGCCGACCAAACCAGCACCAACTTTTGACCGTGGTAGGGCCGTTGGCGGGCATAGTCTGCCGCTTCGATCAACAGAACCGGCGTTGTTGAGCGTTGGTCTTCCCGTTGTTGGAGGGCGGCCTGGGTGGCCCACAGTTGATCCCCCAGTACCCAAATCCCGACGGTCATGGGTTTTTCTCTCCCGAAAAATGCTGTTGGAGAGTCTAACACAAGCTTTTTTGCGGCGACGGCAGCTTAATTCCAAGACAATTAAATTTCTATGAACCTGTTAGCGATCACCCGAAAAACCCTTTAACGTGAAAAGGAATCTCGTGAATTGAAGGTATTTTTATGTCCGGCGAAGAACTTTTAACCCTGGCGACCCTCCTTAGCCCTGGCTTGGCCCTGTCGTTTATCGTGATGATTTGTTTTGCAAAGGGAGGTTAACTCTGAATTGTTTTTTCGGTGGCTTTGATCAAGGTCTCCTGGAGTAGGGGCGAAAGATCTTTATTTAAACGGCCCACCCGGATAAATTCGGCATAGGTGTCCGCCTCGATATCCAGGAGGGTATCGCGCAACTGCTTCATATCCAGTTCTTGCAGTTGGGGATGGCTACTTTTGAGTTTTTCGATTTTTTCTTCGATGGTTTCTAATTCCCCTTCGACGAGATCCCGTTCATAGCGGTAGAATTCCTCGTCCACATCGGCAGCGAGGTTTAACTGGTCGAGGTAATTTAACACTCGTTTGAGGGCGACACGACGGGCAAGATACTCGGAATATTTCTGACGAATCGGTTGATCACCAATTAAATCGAGTTTTTCTAGAACCCACTGGGTTGTCAAGCCCTGTACCAGGAGGGTGAATAGCACCACCCCAAAAATGATGTTGATGATTTCTTGGCGATCGCCGAGCACTACAGGCACGCTCAAGGCCACGGCAATGGAAACTGATCCCCGCAGACCGCCCCACCACAGCACCGTTTGTTCAGAAAAGCTCAGGGGATTATTACTAAATTGATTGGAGAGCCAACCCAAACCATAGACGGAAATGGCTCGCGTCACCAACACAGCGGCGATCGCCACAAAAATTGCATCTAAGCTTTCCCCCAGGGTGCCAAAATTGACCTGATCACCAATCAGCAGAAATACAATCGAATTCACAAAAAACGCGAGAAATTCCCAGAATTCCGAAACAACTAGGCGGGTACGGGGATTCATGCCAATATTCGAACCAAAATTCCCCAAAATCATCCCCACAGTCACCACCGCAATCACCCCAGAACCGCCCAACTCCTCCGTCAAAAGGTAAGTACCATAGGCCGATACCAGGGTTAAAGATTGCTCCACGAGGGGAATATCGAAGCGTTGGGTTAAGAAAGAAATGCCAAAACCAATCAAACAACCGAAGCCGACACCAATGCCCACAAAGACCAGGAAAGTTGCCACCGTCGCCGACATCGAAAAAGTCTGGGTACCGAGGGGAATTCCCACCAGCAACAGAAACGCTACGACTGCGACTCCATCGTTAAAGAGGCTTTCCCCTTCCATCACCATCGTGAGTTTTTTACTGGCCCCCAACTCCCGGAATAAAGCCACCACCGACACCGGATCCGTCGCCGAGAGGGCCGCCCCCGCTAACAAGGCAGAACTCAGGGCCAAGCTCGTCCACTGACTGAGGGCAAAGCCAATCCCAAAGATGGCGATCGCCACCCCAGCCAAGGCAAACAACGCAATCGGTAACCATTGTTTCTGGAGTTCGCGCCAACGAATATTCCAAGCAGCTTCAAACAAGAGCGGTGGGAGGAAAATTTCAAGGATTAGCTCCGGCGAAAGATTCACTAAACGCACATTAATAAAAGCCAAACCCAGCCCCACAATCACCAACAAGAGGGTATAGGGGATTTGGCGCAACCAACTAAAAATCCGTGAAAAGGTTGCAACGGTTAGGGAGATCGATAAAACCAACACAAACTGTTGCAAGTTTGTTGAAATCGCCGCTTCTGCAAGTTCTGCTAAAACAATCATGACCAAAGGCATGTCTAGATAATCTCTACAGATGCTAACAGGCATTGACCTCTGTCATCAGAAATATCAAGAGTCTTTAAATTTTTGAAGGCGATCATTAGCCCAGAACATCTTGTATTTCAAAGGTATATTGCATGGAAAAGCATTTAATTCACGCTTCCGTCACCTTGTTGTTTTTGTGTCAATTTAATAATTACAAAATGTTGACTTTTAGCATTGACTTGAATTCTTTATGAATCTTTTATGTAGAATAAAAGCCCAATCAATTGTTAATACAATAATAAAACAATGGATAAAAGTATATTTGAAGAATTTATCGATTATTACATTAAGGCTTGGCAAAATTATACAAACTTTAGTGGTAGAGCTCGCCGCAAAGAATTCTGGTATGTTTTTATCATCAACCTTTTGATTTCCCTTGTCTTGGGTGTTTTCCAGGAAACATTTCTTGGGGCGATCGCCTCTTTGGTTAGTATTATCTATTCCTTAGCCTTTATTTTACCTGGAATAGCCCTTAGCATCAGGCGTTTGCATGATACTGGCCGCAGTGGTTGGTGGCTCTTAATTGGATTTGTACCGATTATTGGTGTAATTGTCTTAATTGTCTTCTTTGCTTCTGATAGTCAACCGGGCCCTAATCAGTATAGTGCTGACACGATGGCATAACTTTTAAAAACTAACCTGCAAAAGGATAAACACCCCAAACCGTTGTTGGTAAAGGGTGTTTTTTAAATCGAAAAATTAAAGGGTGATCGGTCTAGTTGGGGACAACTAAATTTTCAGAGCCATTAACAACTTTAGCCGTAATGATCTTGTCAGCTTTGCTGAGGCTTTCAAGAACATCCTGGCCAGCGACGGTATAGCCAAACACAGAGTAACGACCATCCATCAAGTTAAATCCGGGCGGCGCTAATTCATTATCAAATTTGAAGAAGAAAATCTGGGAAGAACCACCATTGGCATCATCGGCGGGACGGGCCAGGGCCAAGGCACCATAGGCATTAAAAGGAAGATTGATCTCTGCTAGGTAAATGCCGAGGTCTTCTAGGGTTGCCCCATAGGTCGCTTCGTGGTCGCCAGTGAGCATAATTTCCATGGGGATGGCGCGATATTCATTGGTTTTCGGGTCAATGAAACCATCGGCATCACCTTCAGGATCACCCGTTTGCAGAATGTAGAGATCTTCAGCCCGGTTAAACGGTAGGCCATCATAGAAGCCCCGCTGCACCAAATCAACAAAGTTTCCGGCATTAATCGGGGCGTTGTAACCGTCAACGACAACGGTAATGTCCCCTTGGGTGGTTTCGAGTTCGACGGTGGCCCGACCCAATAAGCGCGGTAGATTGGCATAGTCTTCGGGGATCGTGGTCGGATATTCGGCGATCATATTTTCTTCGATCGTACCGACTTTGTTGAGGATTTCCCGACGTTTTGTCCAGATCACTTCACGGTCTTTGGCGGCGATCGCCTCTCTCATGGTGGCGACATCCTGTTCCATTTCGCTCAGGAGCGTTTGGGCCTGTTCCTTAAAGCTCGGTACGACATCTTCGAGGATGCCATCTTGGCTAATGGAGAGGACGCGGCTGGCTTTCTTGGCATTGGCAGCAATCGGCCCCCAGCGTTTCGCCCGTAGATCCTTGGACATAAATTCCATGCTGTCCTGGAGGCGGCGAATGGGCTGATTTTCAATGGGCAGGGCGTAGCGGAGGATGGCTTCGGGATCAGTGATCGCATCCCCTTGGGCGAGGGAGGCGAGGGTAAAGCTCGGTTGCGGTAAAGCCGAGGCTGGTTGGGTCACGCCAAAACAAACGGCGATCGCCAAAGCCACAGATAGGCAATAGTTTAAAAATTTGGTCATGACGGAGGGAAATGAGTTTGTTTGAAAGAGTGCAGTTTGACTGGTCTCTTGTCATATTCTGCGTTTCCCTCTGGGCTTGTCAACAAAACATCACGACTCTTCAGATTCTTGCCACAACAAACCCCCCTGGGCTAACCTAGGAGGGCTGTTTTCTCTTCTTACGAGCCTGGAGAGATTCGAACTCCCGACCTGCTGATCCGTAGTCAGCTGCTCTAATCCGCTGAGCTACAGACCCATGCAGAAGAGTTGTGTTGTTTGACCAACAGTCATCTAATCTAACAGACGTTTTGGGTAAATGCAAGAGTTTTCTGAAAAAAAGATTTCCCTCCCTCCCCTGAGCCATCTCAACGCCCACGGTGAAGCGCAGATGGTGGATGTTTCTGAAAAGAATGTGACGAAACGGGAGGCGATCGCCACGGGGATCATCACCATGAATCGGGATTGTTTTCAGGCGATCCAAGCCGGGGATGCCCCAAAAGGCGATGTTTTAGGTACAGCTCGCATTGCCGGGATCATGGCAGCCAAGCAAACCTCGAACTTAATCCCCATGTGCCACCCGCTACCGATTAAAAAGGTGACGGTAAATTTTATTGCTGACGCAAACTTACCTGGTTATCGCATCGAGGCCAGTGTGACGACCAAATCCGAAACGGGGGTCGAAATGGAGGCGTTGACAGCGGTTTCCGTAGCGGCCTTAACCCTTTATGACATGGCGAAGGCAATGGATAAAGGGATGGTGATTTCTGAGATTCAACTGCTGAAAAAAACCGGGGGCAAATCCGGCGATTATACCCGACAAGCCTGAAGAAAATCCTTGTGATAGGATCACCTGTGTTCCGTAAATGTGATGGGTAAAACCTATGCCTCGCAGTTGGCCGCGCAAACCTGACCGTAAAACTGATCCTGAATTCCGTCGCGCCGAAGACCGGATGAATTTTATTGTCCATGTGATGGTCTACCTCGCGATTAATTCGCCCATTTGGTTTACTGCCATGATTCAAACGACGGTAGAGCGTCCCTGGGTAAAACCGTTTAGCCTTGTTTGGCTGGGCATTCTAGGGTTACACCTGCTTTACATTACGGCGATCGCCGATTATTCGGAGGCTTCCAATGGCTAGCACAATTCAAATCGAAAAACTCGCCGCAGAGATTGGTGAAAATATTTATATCGATGTGTCTGGGTGGCATTTATATTTAGCCGATGCCCATTTACACACCACCGTCGCTGAGAAAATTTTCCCGGCCATTGAAGACCGTACAGTGGACGAAGCAAAAGTGATGGATGTTTTACGCTCGATCCAAGTTCCCCTGGGTGGTAAACAAGCTTTTGTCACCCTGGCCCAACTGATCCCCACCGCCGGCCAAGGGGATCTGCTCAAGCTCCTCGAAGACTATCAAGACAATTGGTAAATTAAAGCGATCAATGGCAGAAATTATTCTGTTAGAAAATGCAGCCGCCACCCAAGCTCTTGGGGTAAAGCTAGGGCAAAGGTTGCCAGAAAATTCAGTAATCTTGCTCAAGGGCGATCTAGGGGCCGGAAAAACAACCCTCACCCAGGGCATCGGTCTCGGCTTGGGAATTACCGAGGCGATCGCCAGTCCGACTTTTACCCTGGTGAACGAATACCACACCGGACGCATTCCCCTCTATCACTTGGATTTGTACCGTCTTGAACCTGCCCAAGTCGATGGTCTCTACCCCGAAACCTACTGGGAAGGCGAAGAATGTGACCCTGGCCTGACGGTCATTGAATGGTCAGAACGCTTACCCTATCTCCCGGAATCTTATTACCAAATTGAATTGAGCCATACCACCAATGACCAGCGGCAAGCGACTGTGTCTGCGGTCAATGCGGATTTAAAATTGCTTGTCTCTTAGAAATTTTCAGCTAAAGTTAAGGACGAACCATCAGCCTGGGGCGCACCATGGAATTTCTCGCAATCTTGATGTCCGGTTTTCTGACAGCCCTTTCCCCAGTGGGCTTGATCCTAGAGGAGGTCAGCGGTAAACGCATTGGCGATCGCCTCCAAGCCGCAGAAACCTTTGAAGTACGGGTCGATAATGTTCCTAGTCACCAACTTCTCAAGGGCAAAATTGACCGCGTTCAGATTGCTAGTCGTGGCGTTGAACTTTTTCCTGGCCTACGTTTTGAGGTGCTAGAACTTGAAACCGATCCCCTCAGTTTTGACCTGGCTAAAGTTCGCAGTGGCAAACCTGGCCCCGGTGTTTTGGATCAGCCCCTCCAGGCAGGCGTGCGCTTTGTTCTCACCGAAACTGATCTCAATCAAGCCTTAACGTCTCCACAAGTTACGGCCTTGATACAACCTCTCATTAATCGTCTGCTCACCCGTCCCGGCAGCACCAATCCACCCCGTTTCCAATTAGAAAATGCCACCGTCGATTTCCTCGGCGAAAACCGTCTCCAGTTCACCGGAGAAATGTTCCAGATCAATCCCGAAACAGGCGAAGCAGAGCGGGCGACGCTCCAACTCAGTTTTACCCTCGGCCTTGCATCTGGTAGCCAATTCCAACTCACAGACTTTGAAGGGGCAGTGAATGATCAACCCCTCCCTCCGCCCCTCCTTAATGGCTTTGCCCAGGGGTTTAGCCGCCGCTTCAATCTGCGGATCTTCCAAGACCGGGGTTTAACGGCCCGCTTTCTCCAACTTCAAACCGGCGATCGCCAAATCCAGGGGGCGATGTTCATTCAGTTGGCTAACCCCACCCCCCAATAAATAACAAAATCTAATCACAGCCCTCAAAATTTTTGAGGTTTTTCTTTGCCCCAATCCATAGATATAAGAGTATAGTTTACCTAGATTGCATAGCCTGAAAACAATATCTAGGACACCGGAGCTCAGTCACCATGGATCAAAACTGGATTGCTTTTCTCATTACCGCTGATGTCATGGCCTTTTTGCTCATTTTGGGATTGCGGACATGGCTCTTACCCGAAGAAAAATAAAAGCTTTCGCGAGAGCTTTCGTCGAATAACGCAAAAAGAAATCCTCCATACCCTGGAGGATCTAATTTATCAATCTCAATTTTGTTTTAGAGCTTTATTTCTGGAACTTATTCCGGAGAAAAATAGCTGTGCCATTCATCGCCAATAACACCACCATCAAAACAATAATCCCCGCTGCTGCCACCGTGTGAAACTCTTCTTGGGGGCGGGAAACCCAGTTAAAGATTTGAATCGGCAGCGCCGTAAATGGCGTCTGGAGCCCTTCTAGGGATAAAGAGGGCAAGAAAGCGATAAAGGTCAAGGCCCCTAGGGTAATTAGCGGGGCTGTTTCACCGATTGCACGGGAAAGGGCCAAGATAGTCCCTGTTAAAATTCCGGGGAGAGCGAGGGGGAAAATTTGCTCCCGTACCACCTGCCATTTGGTCGCTCCGAGGGCTAGACCAGCTTGTCTGAGGCTATCGGGTACAGCCTTGAGAGCTTCGCGGGTTGCGACAATCACAATGGGCAAAATCAATAGGCTGAGGGTTAAAGCACCAGCTAAAACACTGCGTCCCCCTGTCATTGGAGAAAGGAGCCGGACAAAAACCTGTAGTCCCAAAAGACCATAAATAATTGAAGGAACGGCAGCGAGATTGTTGATGTTGACTTCAATGATTTTCGTGAAAGTATTTTCAGCGGAAAATTCCTCTAGGAAGATCCCCGCACCCACACCGATGGGAAAGGTGATTATGGCAGTTAGGATCATCAACCAAATTGTCCCGACAAGGGCTGATTTGAGGCCAGCATCTTCAGGGCGTCTAGAGGGAAAGGAAGTTAACAATTTCCAATCGAGGCGCGGCAGACCATCGAAAAAAACGTCGATCAAGAGAACGGCCAGCACCACAATGCTTAAAATTACAGCGATCCAACTGAGAGTTTGAAATGCGGTATCCCAGCGGTAACGGGTTTTAAGACGAGTATCAAACAGGGTGTTCGTATTTTGAGAATTGGGAGGGTTACTATTCATTCGTATTTCTGTCTATAGCGACGCACAACCCAGTAACTGAGGATGTTTAGGGTCAGGGTGATTAAGAATAAAGATAAACCAACGGCATAAATGGTCTTAAAAGCCAAACTGCCAGCCGGGGCATCCCCAAGACTAACTTGAACAATAAAAGCAGTCATGGTGGCGATGGGCACCGTGGGATTGAGGGTGAGGGTCGGGTTTAAACCAGCGGCAATAGTCACAATCATTGTTTCTCCGACGGCCCTAGAAATGGCCAAAATAAAGGAAGAAACAATCCCGGACAAGGCGGCGGGTAAGACGACATTCACGATGGTTTCTCGTTTGGTGGCCCCCAGTCCGTAGGAACCTTGACGTAGGCTATCGGGCACGGCATAGATTGCATCTTCACTGAGGGAGGCAACCAAGGGCAAAATTGAAATCCCTAACACTAAACCGGCACTCAAGGCATTGAAGGGAGAAAGCCCTGGAATAATCGCCCGTAGCGCTGGGGTCACCAATAACAGGGCAAAATAACCATAGACAACGGAGGGCACCCCTGCCAGAATTTCGAGGGCGGGCTTGAGCCATTTTCGGATCCCAGGGGAAGCATATTCACTTAAGCAAATAGCGGCCAACAGACCCAACGGCAAGGCCACGGAAATGGCGATCGCCGTCGTCATCAGGGTGCCAGAAACCAGCACAAAAATACCAAATTGTGGATCGACAAATAGTGGTGTCCAGCGGGTATCTGTTAGGAAAGTAAACAGGGAAACCTCATTAAAGAAGCCCGCCGCATCGACGACCAATGTGATGACAATTCCAAACGTGGTTAACACTGACACCAGGGCAAATAAACCAAAAAGCCCCACGATTAAACGTTGGCTCCATTTACTAAATGTCCGTGTTGTCCGCCAGAGTCCCGCATCAGCAAGGGGGGGGAAAGGACTAGTTGTCATAATCTTTAAATACTTATGATTTATCTACCAACACCACTGCAAAACAGCGGTATTCATTCAAAGCATAAAGGGAGTCGGGCCTTTTCTGAATGAATCTGCCCCACTCCCCAGCGAAACCTAAAAATAAAACCTAGAGAACTTCACCCAATCGAACACCGACGGTGGAACCACCATTAAAGATCGAACCAGTGGTGCGAGCAGCAAGGCGTTCCTGGGCCTTGGCGTAGATTTCAGAATTGAGGGCAACATAGCCAACTTCAGAAACGAGGGAAGAATTTTCTTCAGCCGTGTAGAAGTCCATGAAGGCTTGAACCTGGGGCTTCTCATCCAAAGACGCTGCACTAACGTAGATGAAAATAGGGCGAGCCAAAGGCTGATAGGTAGAGTCGTCTACCGTCGCAGTGCTAGGAGCCACACAGCCATCACCATTGCTGGGATCGCCGTCATCAATGGCCGCCGCATTCAAGTTATCAGCATTTTCTTCGTAGTAAGCCAAACCGAAATAGCCCATGGCGTTGGGATCATTCACAACCCCTTGGACAACAACGTTGTCATCTTCACTGGCAGTGTAATCACCCCGGCTAGCCCCTTCTTCACCATTGATGGCGTCGGTGAAGTAGTCGAAAGTTCCAGAGTCAGTCCCTGGCCCATAGAGAGTGAGGGGAGCATCCGGGAAGCCTTCCCGTACTTGACTCCAGTTGTTAATTTGAGAATCAGGAGACCAAATGCTAGCCAATTCTTCGGTGGTTAAACAAGTGGCCCAATCGTTTTCGGGGTTAATAACCACGGAGATAGCGTCATAGGCGACGGGAATTTCGATATATTCGATGCCAGCCTGTTCACAAGCTTCGATTTCTTCGGTGGAAATCGGGCGGGAAGCGTTAGAAATATCAGTTTCGCCAGCGCAGAACTTAGAAAATCCACCACCAGTCCCGGAAACCCCAACGGTTACGCGGGTATCGGGGTTTGCGATTTGGAATTCCTCGGCCATGGCTTCGGTAATCGGGAAAACGGTACTAGAACCATCAATGAGGACATCGCCAGACAAACCAGACGCACTATCTGCAGGAGCATCAGTTGTGCCAGTGCCTTCAGTCGGTGTTTGGGTAGTGTTACAAGCTGCAAGTGCAGCGGTAAGGGTGAGGCCAGCAAGACCCAAAGATAAGGTACGGAGGCGAGTAGCGCTCTGTTTCATAGTTTCCTCTATTGTGTACTGTGCAATTAAGCGTAAGTGAGCGATGGATTAAAACTTTTTAGCGAGATCGAGGCTTTCAGGCATTGACTGCTAGTCAGAGATTAAGATTAGAGCGATTTTTCTAGACTTAAACTCTCTGAAGCTCTGATGAATTTGTAAATCTTCGAAAAAATGAATTGAGATTCACAAAACTTTTCAAGATGTTTATACCATAACTACAGAAAATCAATGCAGAATTTATGTTTGTTTTTTCTCTCCTCTCTCCAAAAAGTCCATCAGCCTTAAGCAAAGTTTTTAGGGAGGTTAAATGAAGGTTAATCTTTGCAAAAGTCGAGGTAAATTCAGGGGGAGATTTTCAGCCAAATATCAAGGCAGTGACCAGTTTAATTTGATTTGACTGCTAAAAATCTTAGACGACATTCAGGGCAGCATGGGAGGCATTTAGATTGTTGATGGTTCAAGAAGTAATCTTTTTTTGAAGGACTGACTTAAATCGCGAAAAACCAGTTCACAATAGCATTATTTTAGCAATCGTAAAATAGTTTTTATGCCCAAAAAAATAGTTCCATTCTGACTAAAAGGTAATGTACTTTTTCTAAAAATATTGTACTTTCAGTTTTTATGGAAAGCTGTGGATAAAATGAAGTTAATTCCCAATGGTTATTCACGGCAAGTTTACGGATCAATGCATTGATTGTCTTTTTGGCGATCACCTTTTGGCCGAGGGAGTCGCTGACGCGGGTTCAATCCCCAGAGTTTTGGGAAGCATAAAGTTTTAAAAAGCTTACCGGACAAGGTTTTGGGGGGCGATCGCTAAAAAAATGAAAAAGTCTGCGATACTGGTATCCGGTCAATTGTCAGAAGAGAAAAATTATGGCAGGTAGCGAAGTCAAAGCCGACTATTGGATTAACGAGTACATTACGCCCTGGGACATTTATAGCCACGGGATTACCAAGATTTTGGCCTATAAACAAACCCAATTTCAGGAGATGGCGATCGTTGAAAGCGGTGCCTATGGTAAAGCCCTGGTGCTGGATGGAAAATGGCAGTCCTGTACCGGCGATGAATTTCTCTACCACGAACCCCTTGTTCATCCGGCGATGATTGCCCATGGTGCCCCGAAAAAGGTGTTGATCCTCGGTGCTGGGGAAGGGGCAACCGTGCGGGAAGTGCTGCGTTGGCAGTCCGTCGAAAAGGTGATGATGGTGGATATCGACGGCGAAGTGGTGGAAGCCTGTAAGGAATTCTTGCCGGAGATGCACCAGGGGGTCTTTGATGATCCGCGCCTCGACCTACGCATTGAAGATGCCTTCAAAATTTTAGAAACCACCACCGAAAAGTGGGATGTAATCATCTCTGACTTGTCTGATCCCATCGAAGAAGGCCCTTCCTTTAAGCTCTTTACCAAGGAATATTTCACCCAACTAAAGGATGTGCTCGCGCCCGGTGGCGTTGTGGCGGTGCAGGCAGGCCCTACGGCTCCGGCAAATTTGCGGCTCCACGCGCGGTTGGTGAATACTCTCAAGGCAGTTTATGCCAACGTTTCCTCCTATTCGACACCCATTTCGAGCTACGGCTCCCCTTGGGGGTTTGCAATCTGTACCGATGGGGATTTGAATCTGCGCCCCGACCCGGAAGCCGTGGATCAACTTTTGGCTGAGCAAACCACGGGTGGCTTCAAGATTATCGATGGCTTAACGCTGTTGGGAATGTTGCAAACTTTCCGCCATGTCCGCGAGGCGATCGCCACCCACACCGAAGTCTTTACCCTAGCAGAACCGCCGAAATTCTTTGGGAAAGGTCACAAAGCTCAGTAAGGTACTTTCCTCTTGAAACTCCTCTAACTCCCCTCAAGGGGCCACCCCTCTAGCTCCCCTCTAGGGGAGAGGGTTTTTGGGATTTTTGGGCGGCACGGGCCATGATCCAGGCGAGAACGGCAAGGAAGAGAATGCCCCAGAGACCACCGAGGGGATTCCCATCGACCCCTGTGAGCCAAGGGGAAACACCTTCTTTGGATTGAATTAAGCCGCCCACATTAAAAATGTAATAGCCCCAAACTAAGCCCCCATGGAGACCGATAGGTTTGCCGAGGCGACCGAACCGCGATCGCTTCGCCCAGACCAGAGTTAATCCCAACAAAACCAGACCGGGAAATACCGGAAGCGTTCGGATCATCTCCGGGAGGGGTTTCAAGAAGTGCAAAATCGCAAAGGCAATCGCACTGCCCCAAAGCACTATTTTTGAGCCATAGTCCCGCTCTAGCTCGTCATAAACCCAGCCCCGAAAGACCAATTCTTCTGCGAGGGCCACTCCCAGACCGCTCAAGGCTCCTTCGATCACAATGCGAATCAAGGCCGTTGTGGGGGGAATAATCTCGATAAAACCCAGCACATCTTCAAAAATCAGCAGTGCCCAGGTAAACCCCAGACCGTAGGCCAAACCTGTAACCAAATCCACGCCATTCGCCCGCTGCCACACCAAACCATAGCGCCGGAAGGGTTGCGTTTCCCCGTGGACTTGTTTCACCCAGAAGGGAAGATAGACCAGAAACTCAAGGAACAGCAGTCCCATGGTCAGGATGGTGGTTAGATTCTCGTCGGCGCGAAAAATCAGGTACAACGGGGCCGCGAGGGGAAGCCAGATGATCCCCAAACTCAAGAAAAAAAGTCCCAGCCGCAGGGGTGCTGGGGTGGTTTTACAGAGATGCCAAAATCGTTTCAAGGGAAAAAGTCGTTGAGGTTTGCCACCTTCTATTTAATCTGTTTCTGGGCCGCAATCTGGCGATCGCCTTGATCAAAAAAGCAAAATATCTCTACTCGTCCGGCTCGATGGTGCTGGTGAGGCCGTGCATTTTCAGGGTTTCACAATAAAATTCCGCGTGCTCCTGCACACAGGTGATCACCAGGGCAATGCCGTTGGTGTGGGCTTCCATCATGATACTGACCGCCTGGGGTTGGGTCAGACCGGCCACCGTTTGCATCAAGGTCTGTACCACATGTTCCATGGAGTTAAAGTCGTCGTTATGGAGCAGTACCCGGTAGCGGGGGGCTGGTTTACGGATGGTCGAAGTGGAACGTTGTTCGATCACACCGGTAGACATGATGAAGAAACCTCCTAGGCAATATTGGATTCAAGGGAAAAGATGAACTTTTACTGTCTCGGCAACTGTTGAGTTTTTGCCGCAGTAAACAATGTCACAATCAAAAACCGTCGCTTAGGTTATAGCACAAATTTTACGGGAACCTCACCCGGCGATCGCCCCAGAACCCCCCGGAAGAAAACGATACAATGGCAGTAGTTAACATTTATTTACACAAAAATCTCCGATGAGTGCGACCGTTTCCCCCCATGTTCTCGCTGAAAATCCCCCCAGTCAGTTTTGGCGATGGCGGGGTTACGACATCCACTATGTCCAGGCCGGCACCAGCCAAGGCAAACCGCCCTTGCTCCTCGTCCATGGCTTTGGGGCTTCGACAGATCACTGGCGCAAAAACATTACGGTACTGCAAGAGGATTTTTCGGTGTGGGCGATTGATTTGCTCGGCTTCGGGCGATCGCCAAAGGCTCCCGTTGTTTACAGCGGCGCTCTGTGGCGGGATCAACTGCGGGATTTTATCAATGAAGTCATTGGTGAACCCGTGGTGTTAGCCGGGAATTCCCTGGGGGGTTATGCGTCCCTTTGTGCAGCAGCCCAATGTCCAGAGGTGGCCAAGGGGTTAATTCTCCTCAATAGTGCTGGCCCTTTTAGCGACCAAGTTAAGGCCCAACCTTCACCCTGGAAAAAAGCCCTCCGCAAAGTTCTGTTTAGTCCCCTTTCGACCCAGCTTATTTTCCAATACACCAAACGGCGCGCCACCATCCGTAAAACCCTGCAAAAGGTTTACGTCAACCAAGGGGCGGTGACCGAACGTTTGATCGACGAAATTCAGCGCCCTTCTAATGATCCAGGGGCAGCCAAGGTTTTCGCGGCGGTTTTTAACACCCCAGAAGGAGCCAAAGTCGATCATCTCCTGGAAGCACTAGATCGACCGTTATTGATGATTTGGGGCGAAAAAGATCCCTGGATTCGGGCGCGGGAGCGGGGCGCAAAGTTTAAACAACACTGTCCTAGCCTCGTGGAACATTACCTGGAGTCCGGCCATTGCCCCCATGACGACACACCGGAACTGGTCAATCCTTTAATTCGTGATTGGCTCAACCAAACGTTTTAGGAAATCAAGCAATTTTGGTGCAATGACGATGGCGACCACTTTTAATCTTTCACCCCTCATCCGCATTACCCTGTTGAGTCTCTATGTTTCACTCACAGTCCCGATTCCGTTTTTAGCGGACGTCACCCAAGCCCCTGTTTCGCCAGCACTTCTCTGGGTTGGTTTGGGGTTGGGGGCGATTTTTCTTTACGGTGCCCTCAGTGAAAAAGTCTGTCTGGATGAAACCGGAATTACCGTCACCTATCCGACTTGGTTCCGCTGGCTGACCCGTAAGGGCTGGTCATTGCCCTGGGAAAAAATCGACCAACTGAAAATGCGCACCACGGGTCAAGGGGGCTTGGTTTATTATTTCGTCACCCCAGAACGCGATCGCGCCTATTTGTTACCGATGCGGGTGGCAGGTTTTGCGAAGATGGTGGGCTTGATTGAAGCACAAACCAATATTGATACCAGCGATGTGCGGCCCCTGTCTCAACCGTGGATGTACATGATTTTGCTGGGGTTTACGGTGCTGCTGTGCCTCGTGGATGGTTGGGCGATCGCCACTGCCCTGACTTTGTCCTAAGCTCCGGACATTATCTGCGGTTCTGGGCTTCAGATCTGAGATTTCCTTCTAATGTGGAAACAAAGTCATCTGCAAGGGAAGGAAGAAAAAACATGGTGCGAGTCAAACCTTACCTATTTTGTTTGGCGATCGGGTGTTGGCTGGGTGCGACCCCAGGGGCGATCGCCAACCCGGAACCCGGTTGGGAACCCTGGCGACCCAACGAAACAGAAGACGACAACTGGTCGTTTAGTGCGGGGTTTTCTAATCTGGAACTGGGGGGCTACATGGACTATGAATATACCTGCACCCAAGCCGCTACAGCAGCAGGGCAAGAACCCGTTTTTGAATATCGCTTAAATAGTTTAGTCAAGGCTATTGGCACAGGTCAGGTGCAATATCGCTGCCTCGTCAATGATCAAGTCGTTGCCCAGCACACCAGTACAGCCACCTTAAATGATCAACCCTCTCGCGGTTGTTTGATCGTTCAGAGTGATTTGGGGACGGGTCTTAATGTTAGGCAGGAACCCACTGTCTCAGCGCCAGTTGTAGGCTTTCTCAGCAACGGCAGTCAGATTATGGTGACAGGATCGCCCGCCTATCTCAGTGAAGATGCCACCGGACGAACTTGGCTTTATATTCCCTTTCAGCAGGATTACGCCTGGACATCTGTCATGGCCGAAGCCGGTGGTCACATTAATTACCGCTTCTGTGATTAATCAGGCTCAATTTTTGGTTTGCGATTCCCCAGGCGATCGCCACTGCCTTAACCTAGGCATAACACGCTAAAATCAGGGTTCTGTTTCGGGACTTGGGCGACAGAAAAAGAATGTATTTGCAAACCTTGCACCTCCGTAATTTTCGCAACTACCAGCATCAGCATGTTGATTTTTCGGCCCAAAAAACCATCTTGATCGGCAACAACGCCCAGGGAAAATCAAACCTCCTCGAAGCCGTCGAACTGCTCGCCAGCCTCAAAACCCACCGCACCAGCCGGGACGCCGACCTAGTGAAACAAGGGGAAGCCACCGCCCGCATCCAAGCCCAAATTCAGCGTGGCTATGGCACTGTTGACTTTGATCTTTTGCTCCGCAACCAGGGGGGGCGCACCCTCAAGCTCAATGGCGAAATCCTCCGTCGCCAACTCGATGGCCTCGGTACCCTCAATGCCGTGGAATTTTCCTGCCTTGATTTAGACCTTGTGCGGGGTGGGCCTGACTGTCGTCGCCAATGGATTGATAATCTTTTGATCCAGTTAGAACCTGTCTATGCCCGGATTTTGCAGGAGTATCAACAGGTGCTGAAGCAACGCAATGCCCTCCTAAGGACGGCCAAAAAACTCCACCGGAACCAAGCGGCGATCCCCACTGATTTGACCCAACAGTTGACCCTCTGGGATCTCCAGTTAGCAGCCACAGGTTCGCGGGTCACCAGAAGGCGATCGCGGGGGCTACTCAGACTGATGCCCCTGGCCCAAGCTTGGCACCGTGATATCAGTAGCCAAACCGAAACCTTAGAAATCACCTATTGTCCCAATATTCCCTGGCAACAGGATGACCCCCACCATGTGCAACAGGCCTGCCTCGACAAAATAGAACAACGCCGCCAAGCAGAACAACACCAGGGCAGCAGCATGGTTGGCCCCCACCGGGACGAAATCGAATTTTCCATTAACGGCACCCCCGCCCGCTTCTATGGCTCCCAGGGGCAGCAACGCACCTTGGTTTTAGCGCTCAAACTCGCCGAACTGCAACTCATTGAAACAATCATTGGTGAACCGCCCCTGTTGCTTTTAGATGATGTCCTGGCTGAGCTTGATCCCTCCCGCCAAAATCAACTGCTAGACACGATTCAAACCCGTTTCCAAACCCTGATTACAACCACTCACCTCAATTCCTTTGGGGCAGACTGGCTAAAGCATTCGCAAATTTTGACGGTAAACCAAGGTACCTTACAACCCTACGCCCGTCCCCTGTCGGAAACCTACGGCCCCTGAGGTAGATTGGCTCCCCACGACAGATGACAATCCTGGAATTCGATCATAATGTAAGGATATTTGCTCTTTTTGGTGTGAGCTGACCATGATTGCCAATCCTTCTAGTTCTCCGAGCTTCGATAACGTTACGCCTCTACCCCAGAGTGGTGCTTCGGTACCCATTTCTGTTTATCAACAACTGGCCGAGAAACTCCGGGCCACCCAAGCAGAGATGACAGCCCTCCAGCAGGAAAATCAACAGTTGCGGGTGCACAACCGGAAGCTATATAACCAGGTGCATCAGGTGGTGCAATCTACAGAGCGCCTCAAGGAAATGGTCAACCGCCATGATTTTGGCATTGAGCCACTGCCACCGGTTACGCCCCACCACCGTCCCCCACAGGGAAAGCCAACTGCGAATAATGTGATCGCGGCTCTACCGACACCAGAACCTGTACGGCAGTTTACGACGGTTCCCCCGGAGCAGTTTGAGAGTGGGACGGATTTTGATGCTGGGGTGAGTGCTTGGGTGCTCTTGGTAGCGGCGATCGCCATGATTTTGACAGCATTTGGGGCAGGATACATGGTAGTTTTACCTCTGCTGAACAATAACAACGCCCCATCCCGATAAGCTGGGATTGGTACTTTTTTCTAGACATAATGGCAACAATTCAAGCTTTACGAGGAACAAAGGATATTTTTGCGCCGGAGATCGCCTACTGGCAGCAGGTAGAGGCGGTGGTGCGCGATTGCCTCGGCCGGGCGATGTACCAGGAGATCCGCACGCCCATTTTTGAGCAGACCAGCCTGTTTGAGCGGGGGATCGGTGAGGCGACGGACGTGGTCAGTAAGGAAATGTATTCTTTCACAGACCGGGGCGATCGCCCGATTACCCTCCGGCCTGAAGGGACAGCAGGGGCAGTCCGGGCCTATATTGAGCGGAAATTGTTTGCCCAAGGTGGTGTGCAGCGGCTGTGGTACACAGGGCCAATGTTTCGCTATGAAAGACCCCAAGCGGGCCGTCAACGGCAATTTCACCAGGTGGGGGTCGAGGTGCTTGGCAGTGCGGATCCCCGCGCCGATGTGGAAGTGATGGCGATCGCCACGGAAATTTTGCAGAAACTCGGCCTGAAAAATCTCAGCCTGCAATTAAACTCGGTGGGGAATGGCGGCGATCGCCAACGGTATCGTGAAGCTTTAGTAGACTATCTAACCCCTTTTAAGGCGGATTTAGACGCAGATTCCCAGGAGCGGCTCGAGCGCAATCCCCTGCGCATCTTGGATAGCAAAGATCAAAAAACCCAAGAAATTGCCCAAAATGCCCCCAGTATCCTGGATTATCTGGGGGATGACTCAAAAAAACATTTCGACCAAGTACAAAGCTCCCTCACGGCCCTGGGCATTGATTATGTGTTAAACCCTTGCCTCGTGAGGGGCCTAGACTACTACACCCACACCGCCTTTGAAATCCAATCCAGCGACCTCGGTGCCCAGGCAACGGTCTGTGGGGGCGGACGTTACGACGGCCTCGTGGCAGAATTGGGTGGCCCCGAAACACCAGCAGTGGGTTGGGCCATTGGTTTGGAGCGTTTGGTGATCCTGTTACAACAATTGGGAGAAGCCTCCGGCCCCCAACTAGATTTTTACCTCGTTTCCAAAGGAGAACAGGCCGAGGCCGCCGCTGTGATTTTGGCCCATAAGTTGCGTTTTGCGGGGTTCTCAGTGGAGCTTGATCTCAGTGGCAGTGCCTTTGGGAAGCAATTTAAACGGGCTGACCGCAGTGGGGCGATCGCCTGTTTGGTGCTCGGCGATGAAGAAGCCGTCAACCAGCAGGTACAACTCAAGTGGCTCCAGACCAAGGCCCAAGAAACCCTGGCCCAAGCGGATCTGCTGGGAAATCTTGAGTCATGGCGTCAAAAAATGCAGCAGGCAAAACATTAGAACCCCAGAGGAGGCGTCGATGGTGCACTGGCAATTTCTGCTACAAAAAAAAGGCGATCGCAATTGGGACATCCTCCAGACCGAGACCCTGAGCTTAGCGCCTGGGGAGTATCGTCTAGCTGCCCGGGGCGACGCCCAAGTAGAAATTCACTGTGAGATTTGCTTCCCCCAAGGGCAAAGATCGCAGCGCACAGATGTCACCACCGACCAGGGCTTATTTGCGATCATGCCCCTGCAACACCTCGGTGCTGGAAAGTGGGTGATCATCTGCCGGAGCCTTGAGGTGACTAACCCTTGGGAAAAACGTCTCATGCTCCAGGTCACCCAGCCAACATTTAAGCCGTTGCCGCTGCCCCCAAACCCCAATGTCTTTTCCTTTGAAACAACGTTTTCCTTGGCAGACAGTCACCCAAAAACAGCAGATCAGCCTACCCAAAAAACAAGCGACGATATTCCCCCTCCACGGGAGGAAACAGCAGCAACACCCGTGATGAATTCTTTGGCCGACGCTGACCAAAGTGCAGCAAACCATGAAACGTTAGAAGAATT
>Ga0213835_100988_pt1 | contig 20541 bp, 20 predicted proteins | sample SWPATP01_FD_160576 | JGI IMG/M metagenome (GOLD analysis project Ga0213835, IMG submission 160576) | Coastal seawater microbial communities from Marineland, Florida, United States - SWPA TP0 #1 | ecosystem: Environmental > Aquatic > Marine > Coastal | place: USA: Florida | collected 2016-08-05 | reverse complement strand
CACCGTTTTCGGCGACTGCCGCGTACAGACCGATTCGCAACGAATTCTTCTCCCGGCAAACAAAGCGTGCGGCACCATAGCCAGCGGTGAACCCGGCGCAAGCCCAAACGCCCTGCCCGCCGGGCGTGCACAAAGGCGTCATCAAACTGTCATCGCCCTGTTTTATTCCCCCAATGTGGCGACGCGAACGTCATGCTATTCTGCAGTGAATCGGCAGGTGAGCCTTGTCTTCCATGACCTTGAACGGACTCGATAATCGGACCGCGCAGCGGTCCAGCCAGGCAGGGAGCGATCGCGGCATGCTGGCCCCCAGGATCATGGTCGTGGAGGACGAGGAACCGCTATGCGTTCTCCTGCGCTACAATCTCGAGGCTGAGGGCTACCAGGTCGAGACCGTCACCCGTGGCGACGAGGCCGAGCTGCGGCTGCGCGAGACGGTGCCCGATCTGCTGGTTCTCGACTGGATGCTGCCATCGGTTTCCGGCATCGAATTGTGCCGCCGCCTGCGCCAGCGCGCCGAGACCGAGCGCCTGCCGATCATCATGCTGACCGCCCGCGGCGAAGAAAGCGACCGGGTACGCGGCCTGGGTACCGGCGCCGACGATTATCTGGTCAAGCCCTTCTCGATGCCTGAATTCCTGGCTCGCGTCCGCGCGCTTCTGCGCCGCGCCAAGCCCGAATCGGTCGCCAACGTGCTCACCGTGCGCGATCTGGTGCTGGACCGCGAACAGCACCGCGTCTTTCGCAAGGGCAAGCCGGTCTCCATCGGTCCGACCGAATACCGCTTGCTGGAATTCCTGATGCTGTCGCCTGGCCGCGTTTTTTCGCGCGAGCAGCTCCTCGACAATGTCTGGGGCAACAATGTCTACGTCGACGAGCGCACCGTCGACGTTCACATCGGCCGCCTGCGGAAGGCCATCAATGTCGGTCGCGCCGTCGATCTCATCCGCACCGTGCGCGGCGCCGGCTACTCGATCGGCATCGACTGACCCCGCCCTTTGATTTCCCCGCCCGGCCCGGCTAACCATGGGCCGGCCCCGCACGGCGGGGATCGCAGGGACATCATGGTCGAATTCGGCATTCTCCACCTCATCGCCATTATGTTGGGCGGCGCGCTTGGCGGCATGGCCCGCTTCGCCGTCACCACGTGGCTGGAACGGATCGCAGGTGGCGCATTTCCCTGGGGCACGCTGGCGGTCAACATCAGCGGCTCGGCTCTGATCGGGGCGCTTGCCACCTTCTTCCCGCCGGCGACCGCCCTCTCGCTGCCTTGGGCGCTGCTCGTGATCGGCCTTCTCGGCAGCTACACCACGGTCTCGTCCTTTTCGCTGCAGACGCTGGTGCTGGCACGCACGGGCAGGCCCATCGCCGCGCTTGCCAACATCCTTGCATCGACAGGCCTGTGCCTTGCGGCAGCCGCACTCGCCTTCCTAGCCCTGTCGGGAGCATTCTGATGGGATTGGTCGCCCACGCCGTGGTCGGTGCCGGCGCTGCCCTTGGCGCGCTGGCGCGTTTCGGCGTCATGCTGGCCGCCCTTGCAACGTTGGGACCGGCCTTCGCCTGGGGAACGCTTGCCGCCAACATGGCCGGCTCGTTCCTCATCTGCCTTTATGTCGGCACCGCGCCTGCAGCCGACCGATCCCAACGCCCGGTCCATCTCGACCGCTTCGTGGTGGCTGGCTTCTGCGGCGGTTTCACCACCTTTTCGATCTTCAGCCTGGAAACGGTCCTCTTGTGGCAGGAAGGACCGGTCCTGGCGGGTGCCTATGTCGCCGTTTCGCTGGCGGCATGGCTTGCCGCCGGTTGGGCCGGCTTCGCACTCGCCGCCCGCATGGTCAGTGGTCGTACCGGCGCATGAACAGAAAATCGAGGTCGCGCTCCGGGAAGAAGTCCTCCTTCACCATGCGGAACGTCGTCGGGCCGATTTTCTCCACCCCTTCTCCACAGAAGCTGATGAAGTTTTCGGGCGCCCCTTTGTCGACGGTCAGCGTGAACCGCCCGATCGGTCCGGCCCAGTTGCCGCCTGTCGTCAGCACATAGGATATCCAGGCCTCGGAAAAGGGAGGGTACTCTCGTCCGCTTTGGCGCGTAGCGTTCTCCAGCGCCCGCAGGAACGGTCCGTCCAGGCAGTAGCGGCGCTGATATTCCTCGAGAGCGTCGCCGCCTGGACGGCCGGTATTGTCGAGGAAGGTGGCGGCCACGGTTCCGCCGACGCTCGGCGCATAGCGGTGCGAGACCTTTATGCGCTCCCCGGCCGGGAAGGTTGCCCACCACCAATAGGTCGCGCGCATGGTCCAGAGTGGCCAGTGCTCGTCGACCGAGAAGTCCGGATCCCGATAAAAATCGTGGTAGAGAATGCCCCTGGCGATCCAGTCCGCCTTCGTCTCTTCGTCGAGAGCGGCAAGAAACTCGCCAATGTCGAGCCGCAGATGGTTCACCGGCACGCCGGCCGCCAGCAGGTCGTCGGTGATGTCCAGATTGAGCGAGAAGGCCCGCATCTCCAGTTCCGGCTCGAGAGGCACACCATCGATTTCGACGGAAAAGCCGAAGATGTTGTCGTCGGGCTCCCGGTCCTCGCCGAACCAGGGCACCGCGATGTTGCCGTACATGGTCGCCGTGATGTCCGGCATCGGAAAGGCGACAATGGTGCGAACGTCCTCGTCGGAACTGTTGTAGAAGACATAATCGACCCGGATCTCGTCCATCGAGATGAACAGGTCTTCCTCTTCCATCGCCACCGCGTCGCTGCGCACGAAGTACAACCCGGTCGTCTTCAGTTCGGCCATCGTGTCGTTGGCCAGCGCCGCAGATGCAGGCAGAGCGAGAGCCAGCGCCAGTCCCGCTGACAGGATGGATTTCGCCTTCATGTCACCCGCCTCCTTCCTCGGCCCTGGTCGCTATACCGCCACCGGCGCCTTGATATGCGCGTCGGCCTCGTAGCCGACCAGTTCGAAATCCTCGTAGCGGAACGCAAACAGGTCGCGCACGGCCGGGTTGATCCGCATTTCCGGCAGTTTCTTGGGCTGGCGTTGCAGTTGCAGCCGCGCCTGTTCGAAATGGTTCGAATAGATATGCGCGTCACCCAGCGTGTGGATGAATTCGCCCGGCTTCAGTCCCGTCGCCTGCGCCACCATCATGGTCAACAGCGCATAGGAGGCGATGTTGAATGGCACGCCCAGGAAGATGTCGGCCGAACGCTGGTAGAGCTGGCAGGACAGTCGTCCCTTGGTCACGTTGAACTGGAACAGGCAATGGCAGGGCGGCAAGGCCATACGGTCGATTTCCGCGGGGTTCCAGGCGGTCACGATCAGCCGGCGCGAATTGGGATTGGTTTTTATCTCTTCCACGAGCCATGAGATCTGGTCGATTTGTCGACCGTCCGGCGCTGGCCAGGAGCGCCACTGCGCGCCGTAGACGGGACCGAGATCGCCATTCTCGTCGGCCCATTCATCCCAGATGGAAACCCCGTTTTCCTTCAGGTAGCGGATGTTGGTGTCGCCGGCGAGGAACCACAAAAGCTCGTGGATGATCGACTTCACATGCAGCTTCTTGGTTGTCACCAGCGGAAACCCGTCGGCCAGGTCGTAGCGCATCTGATAGCCGAAGACGGAGCGCGTGCCCGTCCCGGTGCGGTCGCCGCGATCGGTGCCGTTCTTCATCACATGGTCGAGAAGGTCGTGATACTGCCGCATGGATTCCGCCGTCGATTCCGTTGGGCCCGATCATACAGGCCCACCGCATCCAAGTCAGCGAAATTAGCGGCTTCTCCACCACCGAAATCCAGCCTGGCTAGACGTCCTCCAGCCGGTCCAGATGCTTCGCGCAGAGATAGTAGAAGGTAACCCTGTCGGCGTTGGCGTCGCGCGCCAGCGTGTCCGCCACAAGATGAACCACCGCGCGTGCTTCGCCGATATCGTCGACCCGAAGCCTGTTCTGGCACCAGTTCTCCGCCACGCGGTCGAGTTCTTCCTCGCTGTCGCAGGTGACGGTTGCAGATGCGGGGTTATGCAGGGCGACGCCCAGATGCTTGACGATACGCTCGATGATCTCCTCGTCCGCCAATGCATCGTACCGGCGAACGTCGGTCAAATGGGGGTTCATGCTACTTCCTCGTGTATCCCCCGCTACCCGCCCCTCTAAAGCGAAGTCGGCTGTCCTTTTCAAGTCTCCTCTTTGCATCGACGCCCCGGGCGCCTATATTCGGCGTGTCAGTTCGCTGACTATGGCGATAAACGGTCGTTGTAATAAACCCATCGGACCCGGGGGCAGTGCCCGGCGCCTCCACCACGAACCGCCTGCCGGCGGCTGGTGATGGGGGCGAAACAGGATCGACGAGGGCGTAAAGAACGAACTTTCGCTCGGCATGGTAGCCACCGTTATCGGGCCAAATCTATAGTTGCAAACGACAACTATGCGGAAGCACGTCTCGCCGCGTAAGCAGCGCGACAGCTTCAATTCAAGCCCTAGCGGTTCGCACTGCTAGGCGGGGTTCGGAGGTACCTGGCAACAGAAACCTCCACTTCTCCCGAACCCATGCGAATAGAACCCACATCGACGTGTTACCGCGCCGTTCAATTGCGGTTTACGCGGCGCATAACCTTCTTTACATCAGGGCAAGTCGATTCAGCGGAGAGCGCCGGCGCGCAATGGGCGAAGACCACATCAGATACGACATTCTGGCCCAGGAGGCATTGCGCGGCGTCATGCGCAAGGTGCTCAGCGAAGTGGCGCGCACCGGGCTGCCGGGCAACCACCACTTCTTCATCACCTTCCTGACCGGCGCGCCAGGCGTGCGCATCTCGACCCGGCTGCGCGAGCGTTATCCAGAGCAGATGACCATCGTCATCCAGCACCAGTATTGGGATCTGAAGGTGACCGATACCGGCTTCGAGATCGGTCTCTCCTTTGCCGATATCCCGGAGAAGCTGGAAATTCCCTTTGCCGCCGTGCGCGGCTTTTACGACCCCTCCGTCAATTTCGAACTGGAATTCGACGTCAAGCCCGAGGATGTGGCGGCGGCACTGACGCAGGATGAAGACGAAGACCAGCACGAACCTGCCGACAACACCCAGTCGGAGACCGCATTCAAGCTTCCCGCGGGACAAGACAAGGATGCTGGCAAGAAGGATGAGAAGGCGTCCGATGGCGAGAACCAGACCGCTCAGGTCGTCTCGCTCGATTCCTTCCGCAAGAAGTAGGTGGAGCGTCTCAGCCGAAAGTGGGAACCGGTTTCGGGACAATGTCATGCAAGAAAACAACGAGTTGGGGCGTGGTAGGCGAACCTGAAGGATCCCAATACGCCTGAGGCGCTGCCATGGCCGAGATCGTCAACCTGCGTACCTTTCGAAAGCGCCGCGAGCGTGCGCTGAAGACTCAGGTCGCCGACGAGAACCGGGCCCGTCACGGCCAGTCGGCAGATCAGAAGGCAAAGCTGCAGGCTGAATCCGAGCGCAATCGCAGGCAGGTGGAAGGCCACCGTCGCGACGACCGGTCCGACGAGCCGTGAGCCTCGTTCAGAAACGCTCGGTCGCCATTCGCGGCCATCGCACCAGCATCTCGCTGGAACGCCCCTTCTTCGACGAACTGGAACGCATTGCCCGCGAGCAGGCCCTCTCCGTGGCCGCTCTTGTGGCGCGGATCGACGAGCAGCGCCCGGAAGGCGCCAATCTCTCGTCCGCGATCAGGTTGTTCGTACTGGAAGACTTGCGGCGGCGCTGAGCCAGCCCTCGACCGATCAATTGCCGCCCAGAAACCCTTCTGGAGACAGTCTTTCGGGACGAAACATGCCCGAGACGCCCGGCAGGCCCGTATCGCGACGCTGCGTCTCAGGCGCTGGCGGAAGTGGCGCCAGCGGCGCGCGGCCGACCTCTTCCAGCCCATCCATCCGGCTTTCCTGCTGGCGCAGAATGGTCTCGATGTCGGTTTCCAGCTGCCGCCTGCGTTCCTCCTCGGCCCGCGCCTCTTCCTCTGCGCGTCGGCGCGCCTCCTCTACACGCTGGCGCTCCTGCTCGAGCCGGATTTCGGCTTCCTGCTGCGCACGAAGACGGGCTTCCTCATCGGCGGCACGGCGGGCTTCCTCTTCCGCCTGGCGCCGCTCTGCCTCGATGCGTCTTTGCTCCTCGGCTTCGGCGCGGCGGCGCATTTCCTCTTCCATCATGCGTTGCGCCTCCACTTCCGCCTGCCGTCTCTCTTCCTCCTGGTCGAGCCGACCCTGCCTCAGCGAGGCGAAATAGCGAACCTCGCGGCGGATGCGCTGCTGCTCCAGCAGGCCCGCCTGCATGTCCTCCACGCGCTGCTGTTCCCGCTCAAGCGCCCGCTGGGTCAGGAAGCGCGCCAGCGGATCGGTATCCGTCGTCACCTCGATGTCGCCGATCGGTCCGCGTGCTATGAGCCGAACCGCCGGGTCGGAGCCCACCAGGGAGTCGGCTCCCGCATCGTACTGGACAGTCGCGTCGGCCTGAGCAGTCCACCGGCCGATATCGACAGCGACTTCGGCGCCGACGCGCGCTCCCCTGGCTGCAATCTGGATCGGCGGTGCGCGCAAGGTCCCGCCCGCCACGGTGAAGGCGAATTCAGCCTCTTCCGCCTCCAGCCGACCGGCACGAACGATGTCGGGTGCAAATCCCTGCGCCATCTCGGCGTCGATCTCATGGCCAAGCGCATCGGCGGCTTCCAGGAGCGCGGGCAGCGCGTCTGGCGCGATCCCCGCGATCGAAAGACCGGTCACACGGGCCGTACCCGAACCGGAAAGTGCCGCCATCATTGCGTCGAAGCTCTTTCCCGTCGCACTCAGGCTGGCGGTGGCGCTTGCCACGCCACCAATGCCTGTCCAGGGCATCAGCCTGCCAGCGTCAGCGTCTTCGAGCCGGATCTGCGCCGAAAACAGCCCTTCGCCGGCCTCGTTGCGCAATTCCCCAAGCCCCGAAAGCCTGCCGCCATGCGCGCTCGCGTCGAGATCGGCGACGGTGAGCGCTGACCGCCCGAGCCGCAGCCCCATCCGTGATTGGCCAAGCCGCATCCCGTTGCCGAAGTGGATCTGGTCGACCGACAGCGCAACATCGGAGGTGAATGGCATCACAGCGTTCGGGCGGAAGGGCGCCGTCGGCCAGACGGCACCGTTGCCGACATGCGCCTCGGCGCCGAACAGCATCTCGGTCGCCAGCATCATGTCGATAGACGACAGATAGGCCTCGCCCGACAGATGCGGCAGCCCGTCGCGCATTTCGGCGTTGAGTTCGCCGCTGATGCGGGTGCCCGCCACCTCGCCTTCCATATCCGTCAGCACCAGCAGACCGGTCGAATAGTCGATCTCCGCGCGCAACTCGGTTGGAATGCTGGCATCGAATGTCGGCACCGGCACGGCCGCCGTCATCAGCCACGGACCCAGATCGCCCGACTGCAGCCGCGCCCTGCCCTTGGCCGAAAATCCATCGCGCGCCAGCCGCATCTCGCCCTCGAAATGCGCCCGCGAATCGTCACCCGACATGGTCATGCGGGCAGCCGCACCCAAGCCGAGCACGCCGTCGAGCAACATCTCGGCCTGTGCCGGGCCGGCAAAGCCCGGCAATTCGCCCGGCAGGCCGACCAGCGAGAACAGATCGGCCGCGTCATCGCTCCTGGCGGTCAGGGTTGCCCGCAGCGCGGAGTTGGAAATGTCGCCCGTCCAGTCCGGCGACGCGGCGCGCAACGCGACCTCGTTGCCGCCGATCCTGCCCTCGGCACTGGCTGTCAGCGCGATGGCGCCGCGCTCGCCTGCCGCGGAGGTCACGCTTATGGCCAGGTCGGCATCGCGCGCCAGGTCCGGATAGGCGTCCACACGGGCCACGATCTCCGCCACCAGCCGGCTGTCCGGCAGCCTTTCGGCCGCCAGCGTGATCAGCCGTCTGAGATCGGCCGAATTGACCCTAGCCTCGATGCCGCCGCGCGGCGTGCCCGCCAGGTCGCGTACCGAGCCGGAGGCGGAAACATCCGCTCCCTCCAGCCCCATCGCCTCCAGCCGGTCGATCTCCAGGAGGCCGTCGCGAAACCGGAACGCGGTGTCGAGCGACTGTGCGTTCACCCCGGCCATGCGCACCTCTTCGGCTCGGATCTCGAAATCGAGGTCGTGGTCTTCGAGCCGGTTCTGCCCGCTGCCGCTGACGAACAGCGAGGCGAAGGCGCTCATGCCGTCCACGTCCAGCCCCTCGCCTTCCAGCCGCAACGCCATGGAAGGTCGTGCATCCTCCGGCTGGCGGTTGTCGATCTCGCCGCGGAAGACCGAGGCGCCAAGCACCAGTTCGAGGTCGCGGAACGACTGGCGCCGTTCGCCAAGCTCCACATCGGCGCTGAAGCCGGCAGCCGGCAGCCGCCTGATTGCCTCGTCCACGTCGCGCGACAGCCAGGCGGCAAAGCCCGACGGCTGGTTGATCGCCAGGATCAGCGAGCCCGAAAAGCCCAGCTCCTCTCCGGTGACGAGTTCGCCGCTGGCCTCCAGCGCCGTGCGGCCGGGCAGCGTCGCGTTCAGCGCCGCGATGCGCCAGCCCGCTTCCGAAGGTTCGGCCCGGAGGCGGACGTCCCGTATCGTCGTGTCGCCCGCCAGCACCGCCGGCAGCGCAAGCTGTATCGAGCCGGGGATGGTCGGCTTCGGCAGCCGGTCGATGAAGCCGCGCAGCGCCGCGATGCGGTCCTCAAGCCGTGCCGCCCCGCCTTGCGCCTCGTCGACGCGAAACTGCACGCCTTCTGCCACGATGCGGAACCGCGGCTCCGCGCCGATCGTGATCATGGCGTTGCCGTCCGCCGTGTAGGGATCGTCGAGCGGCCCGGTCTCGAGACGGAAATCGTCGGCGACGATCTGCTCGTGATCGGCGTGGAACGTGCCCGAAACGCGGTGCACGGCCGGGCCCTGCCGCTCGCCATCGGCCGTCTCGGCGAACTGGTTGAGGCGGAACTGCCCCTGATAACCGACCTTGCCCGTCTCCGCCTCGACGGCGGCCGTGCCTTCCGTCTCGATGGTCACCGGATAGGCCAGCGGCTCGGCCCTCATTCGCACGCGCAGCGGCTGCCCCGGTTCGGCCGTACCGATGTTGAGAGTCAACGCCGTGACGACATCGTCGATCACCATCTGCCCGCTCGCCCGCCAGGGGCCTGCCAGCGTGCGCGCGGAAACCTGGGCGTCGATCCCGGCAATCACGTGCTCGCGCCCGCCGGCCCGGTTCTGCACCCGGATGCGACCGTCGGCAATCGTCATGTTCTCGACCGTGATGCTCTGCAGGTCGATCTGCGTCTCCGGCCTGACCGACCAGTCCAGCTTGCCGTCCTCGTCGATGACCACCGTCACCTCCGGGCGCTGCAGCCGCATGTCGAAGATCAGCACCTCGCCGCTCAGGAAAGGCGCCAGTTCGGCATCCATCGAGAAGGTGTCGACCGTCATCGCCCGCTCCCCGTCGGAGCTTGTCACCACCACGTCGGTGAAGGTGACGGACGGAAATGGCAGCAGCCGCGCGGATGCCGTACCGCGCACCTCGACATCCCGACCGAGAATGCGGCTGGCCTCACGTTCGAATTCGGCGCGGTAGCTCGTCCAGTCGATGAAATAGGGCGCGACCAGCGCCGCAGTCAGCGCCAGTACGATCAAACCGCCAATGGCGACGAAAATTCGGGCCAGTTGCCTACTCCCGCTTCACCCCTGCGTAAGGCGCCAGTGTAGCCACATCAGCTTGTCGATAAAGTGGCGATTATGCCAGCGCTTTTCCCGGCCCCACATGCTTGCCCGGGTTCATGATGCCCTTGGGGTCGAGCGCCAGCTTGATGGCCCGCATGAAGTCGATGCCCGCGCCCGCCTCGATGTCGAGAAAGGCCATCTTGCCCTGCCCGATTCCATGCTCGCCGGTGCAGGTGCCCTCCATGCCGATGGCCCGCATGTTGAGCCGGGTGACGAACTCTTCAGCCGCCTCGATCTCGGCCTGGCTATCGGCATCGACCAGGATCATGACATGGAAGTTACCGTCGCCGACATGTCCGACGATCGGGGCGATCAGCCCCGCCCGCTCGATATCGGCTTCCGTCTCCACGATGCAGTCCGCCAGCCTCGAAATCGGCACGCAGACATCGGTGGTGATGGCCTTGGCGCCGGGCCTGAGCGCCAGTCCCGCCCAATAGGCATCGTGACGCGCCTTCCACAATTTGGCGCGCTCTTCGGCCACCTGCGTCCACTGGAAGTCGCCGCCGCCGAATTCCGCCGCCACCTCGCCGAACGTCTCTGCCTGCTCCTTCACGCCTGCCTCGGAGCCATGGAATTCGAGGAACAGGCACGGCCCTTCGGGATAGGAGAGGTTGGCGTAATTGTTGAGCGACCGCATGCCGATCCCGTTGATCAGCTCGATCCGGGCCACCGGCACGCCCATCTGGATGGTCATGATCACCGCCCGGCAGGCGGCTTCCACGCTCGGGAACGGGCACACCCCGCCCGAAATCGCCTGCGGGATGCCCTGTAGCTTCAGCGTCAGCGAGGTGATGATGCCGAGCGTGCCTTCCGAACCGACCAGCAGCCGCGTCAGGTCATAGCCGGCGGAGGATTTCCGCGCCCGGTTGGCGGTCTTCACCAGCCGTCCGTCCGCCATCACCGCCGACAGCGAGATCACGTTTTCGCGCATCGTGCCGTAGCGCACCGCATTGGTGCCCGAAGCCCGCGTCGCCGCCATCCCGCCGAGACTCGCATTGGCGCCCGGATCGATCGGGAAAAACAGCCCCGTATCGCGCAGATGCGCGTTCAGCGCCTCGCGCGTCACCCCGGCCTCGACCGTGCAGTCGAGATCGTCCGCATTGACCGCCAGGATCCTGTCCATGCGCGACACGTCCACGGAGATGCCGCCGCCAGGCGCATTCACATGGCCCTCCAGCGACGTTCCGGTGCCGAACGGAATCACCGGCACCCGGAACTCGGCGCAGGCGCGCACGACATCCTGCACATCCTCGACGCTTTCCGCAAAAGCCACGCCGTCAGGCGCCTGTAGCGGAATGTAACTGGTCGTGTGGGCATGCTGCTCGCGGATCGCCAGCCCGGTCTGGAATTTCTCGCCCAGCCGTTGCTTCAAGATGCCCAGCACCGTCTCGATGCCGGTTTCGTTGCGCTCGACAATCTGCAGTCCAGCCAATGCCATGTGTGCCTCCCTGTAGCCCCGCACCTATCTCCCCTGTCCGCCCCGATTGCAATAGCGGCGGGAATGGGCAAAACCATCCAGGCTCAAAAAGGACATCAGGGAGGTCATGGAATGGAGATATCGGCACCGTTCGTTTCCAGCACGATGGAAGTCATCGAGGACTGGATCGACTATAACGGCCACCTGAACATGGCCTATTACAACGTCCTGTTCGATCGTTGCGCCGACGAGGCATTTTCCCTTCTCGGCATGGGTCCCGACTATGCCCGCGAGCGCCGGCTCACCACTTACACCGCCGAGATCCACGTCTGCTACGTCCGCGAACTGCATCTTGGCCACAAGGTGAGGTCCTCCTTCCAGCTTCTCGACCACGACGCAAAGCGGTTCCACTTCTACCAGGAACTTGTCCATGAGGACGGCTGGCTGGCCGCCACCGCCGAGGTGCTGACGCTTCATATTGACATGAACGGTCCGAAGGTCGCCCCCTTTCCGGAAGACATCATGTCCCGGCTCGATGCGATGCGCGCCGCCCACGCCGGCCTGCCCCACCCGGAACGGGCTGGCCGGTCCATCGGCATTCGCCGCAAGTCCGGCTGACATGGAAGGCGACACTCGCGCCATCTCTTGATCCGGGGCGGTCGCGCCGCGCCCAAGCGGGATGCGAACGCGGTTTTATGGAGCGAAAACATGTGGAGTGACAGACGACTCACGGAACTGTTCGGAATCGACCATCCCATCGTTCAGGCGCCCATGGCGGGTGCAGACAGCCCGGCGCTTGCCGCCGCCGTCAGCGGCGCTGGCGGGCTCGGTTCTCTTGGTTGCGCATTTCTATCCCTTCGGCAGATTGAACAGGCGGTTGCGGATATCCGTTCACGAACAGGGCGCCCTTTCAACTTGAACTTCTTCTGCCACACCGCACCACGCGCCGACACCACTCGTGAAGCGGCCTGGCTGGAACGGCTCGCACCCTTCTATGAAGAAATGTCGATCGATCCCCCGAAATCCCTGATTGCACCTCCCCCCTTCGACGAAGAGCGTTGTGCGCTTGTTGAGCGATTGCGACCGGCTGTGGTGAGCTTCCATTTTGGCTTGCCCGAAGCCGAGTTCCTGGATCGCGTCAGGAAAACCGGAGCAAGCATTCTGTCGTCTGCCACCACGCCGGAAGAGGCACGCTGGCTGGCCGCACGGGGCGTCGACGCCATCGTCGCGCAGGGGGCGGAAGCTGGCGGCCACCGCGGCGTGTTCCTTCGCGACTGGCGCTCCGGCAGCGGCATGATCGGACTGTTTTCACTTCTGCCGCAAATCGTCGATGCCGTTGATGTTCCAGTCATCGCAGCCGGCGGCATCGCCGACGGGCGGGGACTTGCTGCCGCCATCACGCTGGGTGCCAGCGGCGGGCAGATCGGGACGGCTTTCCTTTTCACCCCGGAAGCAGGCATTTCCGATGCGCATCGAAAGGCCTTGCTGTCGGACCGTTCTGCCGAGACATTGGTTACCAATGTCATGAGTGGACGCCCGGCACGTGGGCTGCCCAACCGCATGACGAGGGAATTGGGCGCTCTTGCCAACGATCTCCCCGACTTCCCGCTGCCGAATGCCGCCGTTGCGCCGCTACGGACGGCCAAGCGCGGCGCGCCTGCCCAGTTCAATGCGCTTTGGGCGGGTCAATCGGTTGCATCATGTCGCGAGATGCCGGCATCCCAGTTGATTGCATCTCTCGCCGCCGAAACCTGGGACCGGCTGTGCGACTGATGGACGAAGGATTTGGACAATGATCGGAAACGTCCCCGCGTGGTGGTTTTCGATTCAAATTTTACGCATTAACCAATTGTTATTTATGCGGATTTTTGCACAACTTGATCAGCGCAGCCTTGTTGAATCCGCACTTCATGCGTTCACCTTGAACAGCTGTAGGGACCGATTCGTCCCTCGCATTTCTGTCCAGGAAGAACGAAATGCCCAATCAGGTTTCCCGCCGTGCGCGTCGGTTGGCTTTGGACCCCGACATCAGCGACTATGAATTCTGGCGTACGCTGAAATCTGTACGCCAAGAGATCTACCTCCTTCTCAGGGCTGGCCGACCGGTGCCTATCCGGCTTCTCTATGCGCGCAGGACGCTCGAAATGGCCATCGTCAGGCGCGGCGGCACCCCATGAATCGGCGGACGGGACGCCTTCGGCCCTCGGCGTAACGTGCGACGAAACTTCTCGTCATTGAACCAAAACCGGGCCTTCCCCGTTGATCCTCCCGGAGACTGGAGAAGAACTGGAAATCGAAACGATGACGACGACAGGAGACAGGCGCGGAATGGATGATTGGCGGCTGACCGACCGCCTTCACGCCCAGCATGGCAAGGGCGATCCCTTTGCGGCAGCCATGCGCGCGACGCGCATGGCCATGCTCATCACCGACCCCCGCAAGGACGATAACCCGATCGTCTATTGTAATGACGCCTTTCTGAAGCTCACCGGTTATGAACGCTCGGAAGTCGTGGGCCGGAACTGCCGCTTTCTGCAGGGTCCCAAAACCGACCCCGCTGCCGTTGACGAGATCCGGCAGGCGGTCGAGGACCGCGTCGACATCAGCGTCGACCTGCTCAACTACCGCAAGGATGGCACGAGCTTTTGGAATGCGCTCTATATCAGCCCCGTCATCGACGAGGACGGCGAGCTTCAATTCTTCTTTGCCTCGCAACTCGACGTCACCGATCGCAAGGATTCCGAGGAACGCATCAAGGCCGACAAGGACCGCTTCGAGCGCGCCGTCAAGGAGAGGACGGCGGAGCTGGAGGAAGCATTGGCCACGCAGACGACTCTGGTCCATGAAATCGACCATCGCGTGAAGAACAACCTGCAGATGGTCGCTTCGCTCATCGTCATGCAGAGCCGCACGATTCCCGATCCGTCGATCCGCGAGTCGCTGCTGGCAATGCTTGCGCGCGTCGAGGCGCTCAGCACCGTTCACCGGCGCCTCTATCAGACCAGTGACGTGACCAGCTTCGATGTTGGCGATTTCGTGCGTGACCTCGTCACTGACCTGATCTCGGCGTTCGGCAGCGACCGTATCCGGACCATGCTCGACCTTGAGCCGGTCAGCGTGCCGTCCGACAAGGCCGCGCCCATCGCCTTGATGGTCAACGAACTGGTGACCAATGCGCTCAAGCACGCCTTCAACGGCCGTGCGGACGGCACGATCGACGTGCGCGTCGGCAAGCCCAACGGCAGGCTCAGGATCGAGGTGACCGACAACGGACATGGCATGGATGGCCCGCCGGCGAACGGGTCCTTTGGACTCAAGTTGGTCAATTCGCTGGCCCGTCAGCTTCAGGCCGAGGTGACATGGGCTGACGCTCGACCGGGTACCCGGGTTTGCATCGAGATCGCGCCGGAGACGCTCGAACCCGCAGGGCGCCCCAACAACAACAACAGCGCGCCCGCCGACGGGCGTGAAGGATGAACAAGATGCCCGATCCCTTGAAAGTGATCATCGTGGAGGACGAAGCGCTTCTGGCACTGGAACTTGAGACCCTGGTGGAGGATGCCGGACACGAAGTCGTTGGCTGGGCCACCTCGCTCAAGGAGGTCCGCAAGCTGATGGACAACAGCGACGCCGACGTCGCCTTCGTCGACCTCCAGCTTGCCGATGGTCCCACCGGCATGGAGGCGGCCCGTCACATCCGAGAGACGGACCGTTCGGTCGTTGTCTTCATGACCGCCAATCCGCGGTGGCTGCCGGAAGACCTGGCCGGTGCGGTCGGCGTCATTTCCAAGCCCTATACGATGAACGGCTTGATGACGGCGCTGCGCTATCTGCATGAGGGGATCCGCCGCCCGCCGCCCGTGACTGCCCGGCCTGTCGGCTTCACCCTGTCCCCGTCCTATGCCGCTGCCTGGGGGCCGCAGACCGAATAGCGCGGTTGGTCAGAAGCGCGGCTCGAAGCCGCGCTCCAGGCACGCCTCGCGCGGTCGATGCACCGCAATCGCGCGCGGCGAGAATTCGCGGAAAGGTATCGCGAACCCGAACAGCTCGAAATGCAGCATGCCGCTGGTGCAGACGATCAGCACGTTGACCACCCTGTCCCTGCCCACCATGCCCGTCGCCGTCAGATCGAGCCGTGACCAGTCCATCGGCTCGCCCGTGAAGTCGGTATAGGGGGCCTCATAGCCGCCGCGCGTGGTGTCGAACCCACCGGCATCTTCCCATATGCCGTAGGCGATCAGCGCAGTCAGCGCCACACCGATCGCCACGCTGCTCGTGTCCCTTGTCCGTCATCCTCACCCGCTTGGAACGGTCGTCGCATTCATGCGGGTCAATCTCGATCAGGCCGCCCCGTTCGAGATGGCCGACCGTGTTGGTCATCGCGCCCTTGGTCACCTTTCTGCGCCGCTAGATTGCGCGATGTTCTGCGGACGGCTAGGAAGCTGCCTTTCCAGCCTGTGGAGCGTCATGAACGAATTTGTCACTCGGCTCGTGCTCAAGCGCGATCTCTTCTCCGAGACCCGCAAGGGACACCTGGCCTCGGCACCCGACCGGCCGATGATAAGGCGCGACGTATCCGCCGCGCCGGCTTGGTCGCGCCCTATTGGCTGGGTGCTCGCGCGGCGAGAGATCGCCACCTTGCGCGCGCTTGACGGCGTACCCGGCACGCCGCATCTCGCCTCCGTCGATCGCCATGGCCTGGTCCGTAACTGGACCGAGGGCGCACCGCTGCATCTCGCCCGCCCGGCCGACCCCGCCTGGTATGCCGACGCCTTTCGCCTCTTGCGCGCGCTGCGCCGCGCCGGCATCACCCACAACGACCTCGCCAAGCCGCAGAACTGGCTGATGACGCCGGATGGCCGCGCCGCCGTGATCGACTTCCAGCTCGCCTCGCGCCACCGCCGCCGCGGGCCCTTCTACCGCCTGCTCGCCTATGAGGATTTCCGCCATCTGCTCAAGCAGATGAATGCCTTCGCTCCTGAACTGATGACACCGACCGCGAAACGCATTCTGGCGCGCCGCTCGCTACCGAGCCGCATCTGGATGGCGACTGGCAAGAAGCTCTACAATCTTGTCACCCGCGGCCTCTTCCGCTGGTCCGACGGCGAGGGCACGCATGACCGCCTCGACGCCGAGGGCGCTGCCATCCGCGAGGCCTATCTGGCGAAAGATGGCGTCTCCGACGTCGCCATCACCACCTATCCCCTGCCGCGCAAGGGCGTCGGCCTCTACGCCTTCGTCGAAACCGATCGACCGCTCCCCGCCATCGAGACGACAGCGGACATCGTGCAGGCCGTCCCTGCCCTGCCGCGCGATGCACAGGGCCGGCATCGTCTGGATCTCCTCGACCGGGTGGCGATGAACCAGACGCCGGAACTCGCCGCCCTTATCGGCGAGGATCCTGAACTCGCCCGCCTGATGGAGCCCATCGTCGCCGGGCGCCTCAATTTCACCGACCGCCGCATTTCTCGTCTCGAGGGCTGAGCCTTCACTTTTCGTTCCGCTTCTGGCCTTTGATCCCCGAATCACTACATTCCGGTCAGATGTCCGATTTTCCAGACGACACACCCTTCCCCGGCGATGCCCCCTCGCCCGCGCCCTCCGGCATTGCCGCGCGCGCCATGGCCGCCCGTCAGGGAAACCGCCCCCCCGATTACCTGTCCGGGCTGAACCCCGAGCAGCGGCTCGCCGTCGAGACCACCGAGGGTCCCGTCCTGGTGCTCGCCGGCGCCGGCACCGGCAAGACGCGCGTGCTCACCACCCGCATCGCCCATATCCTTGCCACCGGCCGCGCCTGGCCGTCCCAGATTCTGGCCGTCACCTTCACCAACAAGGCCGCGCGCGAGATGAAGGCGCGCATCGGCGTGCTTGTCGGCGAAGCCGTCGAGGGCATGCCCTGGCTCGGCACCTTCCACTCGATCGGCGTAAAAATCCTGCGCCGCCATGCCGAGCTGGCCGGCCTCAAATCCAACTTCACCATTCTGGATACCGACGACCAGATCCGGCTCCTCAAGCAGATCATCCAGGCCGAGGGCCTCGACGACAAGCGCTGGCCGCCGCGCCAGTTCGCCCAGATGATCGACGGCTGGAAGAACAAGGGCCTGTCGCCGAAGGAAATCCCCGAAGGCGACGCCCGCGCCTTCGCCAATGGCAGGGGCCGCGAGCTTTACGCCGCCTACCAGGACCGGCTGAAGACGCTGAATGCCTGCGATTTCGGCGACCTTCTGTGCCACCCCATCCGCCTCCTGCGCGACAACCCGGATGTGCTGGCCGACTACCACCGCCGCTTCAAATACATCCTGGTCGACGAGTACCAGGACACGAATACGGCCCAGTACATGTGGCTGAGGCTCCTGGCGCAGCGGCCGGGAGCAAGGAACCCCTCATCCGGCCCTTCGGGCCACCTTCTCCCACAAGGGGAGAAGGAGGGGCGCGGCGCCGCTTCAACCTCCCCTTCTCCCCTTGTGGGAGAAGGTGGATCGGCGCGCAGCGACGAGACGGATGAGGGGTATCGCTCCACTGCGCGCTCGTCCGCGAGCGACACAACGGCCGAAGGCCGAGCGCCCGACCGGGCGCCCGAGCCCATGCGAGGCCCCCGCGGAGCCGGTGAGCGAAGCGAACTCGGCGTGAGCGTGAATATCTGCTGCGTCGGCGACGACGACCAGTCGATCTATGGCTGGCGCGGGGCCGAGGTCGACAACATCCTGCGCTTCGAGAAGGATTTTCCCGGCGCCACCGTCATCCGTCTGGAGCGCAACTACCGCTCCACCGCCCATATTCTCGGTGCCGCCTCCCATCTCATCGCCCATAATGAGGGCCGGCTGGGAAAAACGCTGTTCACCGACGCCGCCGACCCCGACGACGCCAAGGTCAATGTCCACGCCGCCTGGGATTCGGAAGAAGAAGCCCGCGCCGTCGGCGAGGAGATCGAGGCCGCCCAGCGCAAGGGTCACCTCTTGAACGACATGGCCATCCTCGTGCGCGCCTCCTTCCAGATGCGCGAATTCGAGGACCGTTTCGTCACGCTCGGCCTCAACTACCGCGTCATCGGCGGCCCGCGCTTCTACGAGCGCGCCGAGATCCGCGACGCCATGGCCTATTTCCGCGTCATCTGCCAGCCGGCCGACGACCTCGCCTTCGAGCGCATCGTCAATGTGCCCAAGCGCGGGCTCGGCGAAGCCGCCATCCGCCAGGTCCACGATGCCTCCCGCGCCCTTTCGATCCCGATGCTGGAGGCCGCCCGCCGCCTGGCCGAGAGCGACGAGCTCAAGCCGAAACCGCGCGCCGCACTCCGCCAGGTCGCGGCCAATTTCGAGCGCTGGTCTGAGCTTCTCGACACCACGCCCCACACCGAGCTCGCCGAGATCGTGCTGGAGGAGTCCGGCTACACCGACATGTGGAAGAACGACCGCTCGGCCGAGGCGCCGGGCCGGCTCGACAACCTCAAGGAGCTGATCCGCTCCATGGAGGATTACGAGTCCATGCGCGCTTTCCTGGAGCACGTGGCCCTCGTCATGGATGCCGAGCAGCAGGAGGAGATGGATGCCGTCTCCATCATGACGCTGCATTCGGCCAAGGGGCTGGAGTTCCAGACCGTGTTTCTGCCCGGCTGGGAGGAAGGCCTGTTCCCCCACCAGCGCGCGCTCGACGAGGGCGGCCGCTCAGGCCTGGAGGAGGAACGCCGGCTGGCCTATGTCGGCCTCACCCGCGCCAAGCAGAACCTGCATATCTGGTTCACCTCGAACCGCCGCATCCACGGCATGTGGCAATCCACCATCCCGTCCCGCTTCCTCGACGAATTGCCGGAGGCCCATGTCGAGGTCGCCGAGGCCGACTCTTCATATGGCGGCTACGGGCGCGGCGGCGGCGGTTTTGGCGAGTCCCGCCGCAACCCCTACGGCGCCTCGCGTTTCGACGATGCCGGCACCTTCTCCAACACCTACGCCACGCCGGGCTGGGCGCGCGCCCAGGCCAACCGCACCGAGGCCACCGACCGCAACTGGGGCTCGCGCTCCGGCCATTCGGTGGAACGCATCGGCTATGGCGAACCCGATTCCGGCTTCGGCGCCGGGCGCGGCTCGGTCAAGGGCCGGGTGATCGAGGGCGAGCTCGTCGCCCGCTCCGTCTCCGACACCCCCTCGCCCTTCAAGGTGGGCGACCGGGTGTTTCACCAGAAATTCGGCAATGGCAACGTCGCCTCGATCGACGGCAACAAGCTCACCATCGACTTCGACAAGGCCGGACAAAAGCGGGTGCTGGACGGGTTCGTGAAGGGGGTGTGAGGGGGTCGAACTGCCTACAGGCGTGGCACACCCCTCATCCGACCTCGCTTCGCTCGGCCACCTTCTCGCACAAGGGGAGAAGGGAGGGCGCGCGTGGCGCCAGCCTCTCTGCAAGCCGCAGATGCTAGCGATTGGGAGAACGGTGACGCTGGCGACCCCTTCTCCCCTTGTGGGAGAAGGTGGATCGGCGCGTCAGCGCCGAGACGGATGAGGGGTCTGCAACGGAAATCAAGGATAAGCCCCTCACCTCCATGGCGTCAGACTCGCATTCTTCGCATAGGCGATAATCGTGGCGCATACGGAATCCATCTCCCGCAGCACTTCGTCGTTCCAGAACCGCAGCACCCGAATGCCGCGCCGTTCGAGTTCCCCGCGCCTTTCCTTGTCATGCTCGGAATCTGCGTGCTGACTGCCGTCCACTTCGATGGCCAGTCGCGCCTCCGTGCACAAGAAATCCACGACATAGGGGCCAATTGGAACCTGCCGGCGAAACTTCAGCCTGTCGAGGCGACGCCCCCGCAATTCGTGCCACAACCTGTCCTCCGCCTCCGTGGGCTGGCGGCGCATGGCGCGCGCGAAACCGCGCTTGTCCGGTGGAACGTCCTGATGCGGCATGGCAGCACACTACATCAGGAATAGTCGCGGCACACACCCCTCATCCGACTTCGCTCCGCTCAGCCACCTTCTCCCACAAGGGGAGAAGGAAGGGCGCCCGGCGCCTGCGTTCTGGCAAGTCGCAAATGTTTGAGATTGCCGACATGCGCGATGCCGCGACCCCTTCTCCCCTTGTGGGGTCCGAAGGACGGGTCGAGGCACGTGACTCGACCCCGGGTGGCCGAGGGCCCAGCCCGAGGTCGGATGAGGGGTTTGCTACCACATTCAGGGCCAGTGCCTCACCATCGCCACCCGTGGATATTCCTGGCCCAAATCGCCAGCCAACCCCTTGATTCCACTCACTTCCGCATTTTTCTCGCCCGCAACTTATCCCACACCTCGCCACCTCCCCGATAATCCTCGCATCGCCCTTGCGGGAACCCGGCACCGGACCGGGGTGTCGGGGAGGGTGACGGTGTCCGGGTCGGTCGCGCAACGGTAGCGTGGCTTGGTGGGAACCGGCCCACCACAGGTCCGGGCCTCGGTGA
>Ga0213835_100985_pt1 | contig 20622 bp, 15 predicted proteins | sample SWPATP01_FD_160576 | JGI IMG/M metagenome (GOLD analysis project Ga0213835, IMG submission 160576) | Coastal seawater microbial communities from Marineland, Florida, United States - SWPA TP0 #1 | ecosystem: Environmental > Aquatic > Marine > Coastal | place: USA: Florida | collected 2016-08-05 | reverse complement strand
TGGGCGAGCGCGGGGACGCGCACGAACCTCGCGCCCGGGCGCGCGTCGCGGATCTGCTCCGCACGTGTGCGCAGCGCACGGACGCGGGCTTCGAGCCACTCCGAACGATCGGGGTCGAGGCGGTGCCCGGCGGCGATGCTCGCGAGATTGGGCAGCACCTGCAGCGCGTGTGCGCCGGCGTCGCGCGCACGGGCGAGGTCGGCGGCTTCGAGTTCCTGAGGTGAAACGCGGGCCGCGAGCTCGAGCGCGCCGAGCTCGCGCAAAGCCTGCGAGGCCCGGTCGGCTCGCGCCTGCGCCTCGTCGAGTGCGCGCCCCGCGCCGCTGCGTGCAAGGAGGTCTTCGACCGTGAGGCGCGTGTACCCGGGGGATCGCTCGCCGGGCGCGGGCGCGTCGCGGTTGGCGTGCGCGGCGCCGAGCGCGGGCAGCAGCCCGAGCGGGTCGTCGTCGATGAACTGCACCGCGGCGATGCTGATCGCGCGACGCCCCGTGCGCGCGTCGCGCGGGTTGCGACGGTCCAGGGGCTCCAGCAACTCCCGACGTGCGCGGGCGGCGGCTTCGGGGTCGTTGGTCCGCTCGATCGTGCGCGAGAGCACCAGCACCGCGTCCGGGCGCAGATCCAGAGCCGCGAGCAGCCCGGGCGCCAGTTCGCTCCGACCGGCCGGCTGCAGAGTTGCGAGCCAGTCCCGAGCCGCCGCCTTGTGCGCGGGGGTGGCGAGCGCGAGCGCCGGGCGCGGGGCGAGCCCCGGCGGCGCGCGCACGCGGGCGGGTTCGCCCGGCGGGGCGCTCACGCTCAGCACCGCGAACCGCTGCGAGGGGTGCAGACGCTCGATCGATCGCGCGAGCTCCTCGGTGACGAACGGGAGGCACGCCGCCATCGGGCCCGAGGTGTCGATAAGGAAGACGACCGAGCCCGCGCGTTCGCGGTCGGCGCGCACGCCGGCGAAGGTCGCGGGGGCGGCGGGGGGTGCGGCGGGGGGTGCGGCGGGGACGGCGGTGGGGGTGGTGGGTCGAGCGGGCGCTATGTCGCGGGGTTCGCTTGTGGGAGGCGCGGGCGACGCGGCTGGGCGCGGTTCGTGCGCGAGCTCGTCGGCGAGTGCGCGTGTGCGCGCGACTGTTTCGGAGAGCGCTGCGCGTGGCTCGGGGTGAGATTCGGGCTGGGGCTGATTGGCGGCTTCGTTCCGGGGCGGCGCGACGGCGTCGAGTGTGATGGTGGTCGGCGTCCCGTCGCCGACCGGTTGATGGCGTGTGACGACGGCGACCGTGATGGTCAGCAGCGCGACGAGCAGTGCGGCGTGGACGGCGAGGCTGACGCCGGAGGGGAGCAGGAGCGCGCGCCAGTTGCGGCGTGTGCGCTTCGGGTTGGGTTCCGGTTCATTCGTCGTCGTCGTCATCGCGGTCGCGCCGTGTGCTGGTCATGCCGCCGAAGAGGAGGTGATCGATGGAGAGCCGCCCCGGGCCGAGGGCGACCAGCGCGAGCGAGCTCATGAGCAGGGCGAACTGCCAGAGGAGGTTGCGCCAGGCGGCGGGATCGAACGCGGGTCGGTCGGGGGGGAGGAAGCCGAGGACGGTCATGCCGGCTTGCACGGCGGGCCCGATCTCGGTGAGCCAGATCGCGGTGAGCATGGTGGCGGCGAAGGAGAGCGCGCCGAGGCGGGTGAAGAACCCGACCAGGCAGAGCACGCCGAAGACGAGTTCGGACAGGGCGGCGACCCAGGCGAGGATGACCAGGCGGTTGCCGCTGCTGGCGGCGTCGGGCCAGATTGGGCGGTAGGGCGTGCCGTCTTCGTGCGCGCCGGTGGGGTTGTTGGCGTGGTGCATGAGCAGGACGAGCCCGTAGAGCCCCCGGACCTTGACGGGCTCGGGGAAGTCGGCGGGTGTGTAGACGGGCTGGCTGGGCGAGCCGTCGTCGGGGCGACGATCGGGCGAGACGCCGGGCTCCGGGGTGGCTTGCACGGGGCGCGAGTCGGCACCTGTGTTGGAGCCGGAACCGTCCTGCGTGAGGAAGGCGACGGGGCGAACGGTGTACGCCGCCAGCGGGACTTCGCGGGATTCGCGGTCGCGGAGGAGATCTCGGTCGGGGATGGGTGAGCGGTCGTCGTCGTCGTTGGTGTTGTTGTTGGGATGGGGCGGGGTGGTGTCTTCAGGGTGGGCGGCAGGGGGATCGGCCGGGGGCGTGAGGGGGACGGGTTGGGGCGTGGGCGCGGGCTGTGGGAGCGTGACGCCGGCGTTGGCGAGCGTGGCGGCCTGCTCGCCCTGGACGTCGATCTTGGTGAAGACTTTCCCGCTGCCGGCCCAGAGGAAGGTGATGCCGAGCACCAGGCGGAGGCAGAGCGGGCTGAAGATGGGCTTGTTCACGGCATGGCTCCGAGTGGGCGCGGCGTCAGCCCCGGCTCACCCGGAGATGCTCGGCCCGTCGGATCACATCGGCGATCGGGGCGTCCGAGCGGGAATCCGCGGGGTGGGTGCCGGGGGCGCGGGGGCCGCATTGGAGTGTTTCGGAACCGGGCGTGCCGAGTTGCGGGCGGCGCGGATGGAGCGCGCGCGGGCGGCGGCCCCGGAACCTAGTATGTATTTACGAACGATGCTGCGGGATGGGCTTCGGCGGGGTGCCGGGGGCTTTGCATCGGGTTTTGTCCGGTGTGTCAGGAGTGTGCATGGGTCGTCTGCCGGCGGCTGAGCGACGGAAGCGGCTTCTGGACTGCGCCTTGGTGCTGTTCAGCGAGCAGGGCTACGCGCGGGCGACGACGGTGCAGCTGGCGCGTGCGGCCGGGGTGACCGAGCCGATCATTTACAGGCATTTCCCGAGCAAGAAGGCGCTGTTCATCGCGCTGATCGAGCGCACGGGGGAGGAGACGCTGTCGCGTTGGAAGTCGGACCTGGCCGACGCGGCCGACCCGGGCGAGCGTCTGCGCCGGCTGATCGGCGACAACCCGATGGTGACGCCGCGGGGGTTGAGCGGGTACCGGGTGTTCCTGCAGGCGATCACCGAGACGGGTGATGAAGAGATCCGCGACGCGCTGAACAAGCACATCGAGAAGCTGCACGCATTCCTCTGGCGCGAGCTGAGTGAGGCGCAGGAGAAGCACCGGGTGACCACGCGGTACTCGGGCGAACTGCTCGCGTGGCTGCTGATCCACCTCGGGCTGGGCTACGGCGTGCTTACGGCGATGGGCATCGATGGGCACGGGCTCGACCAGGAGGGCGTGCACGTGCAGGACGTGCTCCGGCGCGTGCTCATCGGGCGAGGCGGGAGCGGGGGCGACGGCGGCGTGGTCTGAGGCAGGCAACGGACCGGCAGGGGTGAAAAAACGCGGAGTCGGAGATCCCGATTCGGCGGGCTGTCGCTACACTCGCTGTCGGTTTCAGGGGTTGACGGGTTTCTGAAGGGGATTCTGGGATGTTGTCGCAGACGGCCGAGTACGCGTTGCGGGCGATGGCGTGTCTGGCGTATCGCCCCGATGAGCTGACGGCAACGCCCGTGCTGGCGAAGCAGACGCAGGTGCCGAGCAATTACCTGGCGAAGGTGCTGCAGGTGCTGGCGTCGGCGAACCTGATTCAGGGTCGTCGCGGCGTCGGCGGCGGGTACAAGCTGGCGCGCCCGGCGACGGAGATCCGCCTGCTGGACGTGATCAACGCCGTGGACCCGGTCGAGCGGATCACGGCTTGCCCACTTGGGCTGGAGAACCACGGGTCGAACCTGTGCCCGCTGCACCGGCGGATGGACGAGGCGGCGCGTCGGGTGATCGAGACGTTCGGCTCCTCGACGCTGCACGACGTGATCGCCGACGCGGCGCCGAGTTTGCCGCTGTGCGATCAGGAGATGACCGCGCGCCTGCGGATCAACCTCGACGGCGAGACGCCGCGCCCGGTGGGGTGAGGCGCGAACTTGGTTTTTGGCGTGCTGTTCAGTGCCTGCGGAGTCGTGCGTAGGCGAGCGTGCCGAGTGCGCCGAGGGCGAGGATGCCGAGCCAGAGGAGCAGGAGCCAGAGGTTGCCGGCGTTGTGGACCATGCGCTGCCCGGTGGAGATGGTGAGGTAGGCGGCGAGTGCGGGGAAGAAGGTGGCGAGGTAGACCGGCAGGGGCATGGACTGGGCGAAGAGCATCGCGATGGTGGAGCCGCAGGCGATCATGACGAGCACGCTGGCGGCCATCGCCCAGCGTTCGTGCTGTTTGCTGGTGATCTCGCGTCCGAGCCGGTCGATCGCGTTGCGGAGGTCGTCGCGGTAGTGGGCGAGGAATGGGTCGTGGAACGGGCGGAGGACGTCGTCGGCGAGGTTGATGAGCTGCTCGGCGTTGAGGGCCAGGAGCTTTTCGAGCGGGTCGTTTTCGAGCCGGAGCCCGTCGTAGGGGAGCTCGCCCCGGTCGCCGAGGGTGTCGCCTTCGGTGCGTGTGACCTGGGTGAGTTCGAGCCGGAAGGCGAGGGTGTTGTCGGGTGCGGCGGCGCCGGGCGTGGCGGTGTGGCGCGCGGGGGTGTGGTCGAGGGGGCGGATGAGGGCGCTCTGTGCGGCTCGTCGTTCGGTGCGCGGGCGACCGCCGGGGGTTTCGCCCGCGAGCACCTCGACGAGGATGGGCGAGCCGGGGTTCTGAGGGATGAGGAGCCAGTGCCCGCGTTCGTCGTTCTGGAGCCCGGCGGCGTGGATGGTGAGCGATCGCCCGCCCTGGTCGGTGAAGACGACGCGCCCGTCGCGCGCGAGGCGTTCGGCGACTTCGGTCCGGGTATCGCGGACGGCCAGGGCGCGGGCGAGCATGCGCCGGCGCTGGTCGATGCCGCCCATGCGCTCGGGGTGATCTCGGAGTCGGTTGAGCTCTCGGAAGGTGAGGAACTTGGGGTTGTCTCGGAAGGCGTCGGGGACGTCGAAGGGCCCGAGTTCGGTGTGTGCGCCGCGCCAGAAGAACTCGCCTTCTGGTGATTGGCGGACGCCGTCTTCAAGGACGAGCCAGGCGCGGGCCGCGACTTCGGGGTTGTCGGGCGGACCGGGGTAGAGCACGAGCTGGGCCCTTCGCGCGAGGGCCTCGCCGGTGATGCGTCCGTTGGGATCGAGCTCGAGGGCGACGAAGCGGTCGAAGATGAGCCACTCGGTGACGCCGGCTTGCGCGACGGGCGGGTTGCGCAAGGGGTCGAGCGCCAAGACCGAGTCGGCGTGGACGAGCAGGTTGTCGAGCTGGATGGACTCGCCCCGGTCGATGCCGGCGACGAGGAGCTTCGTGACGTCGCGGGTGACCAGGCGTTCCATCGAGCGGAGGAAGCGGGGGATGACCTGTTCGTTGAGCGCGAGCAGCCCGGCGGTGAGCATGAGCCCGCTGGCGAGCGCGGGGACGAGCAGAACGCGGTGGGGCACGCCGCCGGCGTAGGCGGCGGTCAGCTCGTTGTCCGACGCGAAGCGGTGGTAGGCGAGTGCGGCGGCGAAGCTGGCGGCGAAGGGCATCGCGTACGCGAGCATCGGGGGGATTGCCAGGAGCATGAAGCGGAGCGTGTCGAGCGGGCCGAGGCGACCGTCGGCGAGAAAGCGCACGGCCGCGATGAAGCTGATGATCGCCACCAGCACCCCCGTCGCCAGCAACAGCAGGCGCCAGAGGTCCACCAGCATCGCACGCCAGAGCGTCCAGGGAAGGCGCATCGCGGGCATGGTACGTCGCGGCAGCCCCCGGCAGCGTGCTCCGGCGCGGGCGAACCGAAGGGAAACCTGCGAAATGGTGGTTCCGTCGCGGGCGGGTGTGCCGGATCGGGGCGGGGCGTCGATAATCTGCGCATGACCAGCACGCGCCAGCCGAAGTCGAAGCCGCGCCTCCCGCACCCGCTGGTGTCGCTCGCGGTCGCGGCGGTCGTCGGGCTGGGCATCTGGTTCTATGTCGAGCGCGTGCACGATGACCTGTTCCCCAAGCGGTTCCACCCGGTGGTGGAGGGCAAGATCTACCGGAGCGGGGAGCTGACGCCGGCGGCAATGACGACCGTCGTGCGTCGGCACGGGATCCGGACGATCGTGGATTTTGGGGCCGACGAGCGCGGGTCGAAGGAGGATGCGCTGCACCAGCGCACGGCCGAGAGCCTGGGGGTGGTGCGGTACCGCTTTGATCTCTACGGCGACGCGACGGGCAACCCGAACGCGTACGTGCACGCACTGCGGATCATGACCGATCCGTCGATGCAGCCGGTGCTGGTGCACTGCGGGGCGGGGACCGAGCGGACCGGGTGCGTGGTGATCCTGTACCGGCACGAGGTTGAGGGCGTGCCGATCGCCGAGGCGTACCGGGAGGCGACGCGCGTCGGGCACCGGGCGCACCGGAACCCGCGACTGATGGAGGTGCTCGATCGCTGGTCGGGCCCGATTATCGAGGCATGGCGGTCGGGCGGGCAGATCAATGCCGAGGGCGCGAAGCCGCTGCCGGAGCCCGAGCCGGTGGGTCGCCGGCTCTCCTCGGCGGGCTGAACAAGCCCCTCGCAAGCGTCCCGGGCTGGACTCGAACCAGCAACCTGCGGATTAGAAGTCCGCTGCTCTATCCGGTTGAGCTACCGGGACGGTGACGTCGCGCGGGCATCGTAGCGTCCGGGTGTCCGCTGTTGGCGGTTCCCGGGGGCACGATCCGGGGCCTCGGGGTCGGCTTCTGGGGTGGGCTTCGGCGGCAAGCCGATGTCTGCGGGAGCAGCGGGGCGCGGAACGGAGGCGGGCGTGGGCGAGCGGACAGCGCGGAAAGCTTCAGGCGGCTCGGTAGCGGCGGCGGGCGTGGTCTTCGGGCTGCCGAGCATGGTGACGCGGGCGCTGACCACGCTGGCGCTGGTCGTTGTTGCGTCGCTCGCGGTTCTGATGGGGTATCGCTTCGCGCGGGCGAGCGTGGCGGCGGAGGTGTATCGGGATCGGCTGACCGCGCTCGCGAGCGAGCACGCCGCGCTCCGCGATCGCTACAACGACGCGGTTCGGCGAAGCGCGGTGACGGAGCTGGTCGTCGATCGCGGGACGCTGACGGTCCGCGTGCGCTCGGGGCGAGAGGGTGGCGGCGGTGGGGTGCTGCGGGAGGTGCGCACGCCGTTCGATCCGTCGGGGGAGATCTACGTCGATTACGCGGTGCTGGACGGTCGCTTGTGGATCCGTCGGGTGTTCGACGACAAGACGCCGCCGAGCGCGGGACTGGTGATCGATCCGGAGCTGTCGAGCGTCGACTGGGGCGCGGGCGAGGGTGGCGGGCTGCGCGTGGGCAAGGCGGTGTACCGCTCGCTGAGCGACGGGCGATGGGTCGTGAGCGTGACCGGGCAGGGGAGCCTGGGGCTGACGCGCGTGGGCCCGGTCGAGGCGGCGGCGGCGGAGCTGATGGCGGCGCCCGAGGTGCGGGAGTTTGACGAGATCACCGGCGAAGCCGACCGCGCGGCCGACGCGATCGGGTGGCGAGAGGTCTGGGGCTGGGTCCGCGGGGGTCGGTAATCAGATTTTTCGCACGGTCTTGTCCATGCACAGACGTGGCGAATCAGTAAGCCGTGAAAAAACAGACGGTTATGAAAAAAATCAAAAAAACACTTGTGTCATTGGTTGGTGACGATGTAGCCTATTTCTACGGTATAGCTGAGGGCATTGGTGCAAAGAAGGGGTGAATCATGGGCATCGGGCATCGGGCAGTAGGCTAAGTCGACACTGCATGGTTCTGGCTATCGGAACGGCGGCGGTACTTTCGCAACCGGGGAGCCTGCTGCGGGCTTGTAACCCGCCATATCCTGGGCCACATCCCACAGGATGCTATTGGGTTTTATTGGGAATCAAGTCAGATACGCGTCAGGTAATCGGAGAACCTAGCTTAACTATTACAGATACAGTGCATTCAATAGCCGAAATCGAACATGAAATGTGCCCGCCCGGTGTCGGGTATACTGCCCTTGTGGGAGCCCCGATCCTTGCTCGGAAGAAACTGTTGCAGTACATGCATCTGTCTCGGTCACGCAGGGGTATTGGAGTACGATCCAGGGTAATGTCGGGATTCTTATGACCCAACTTGTTTGTGCGCGTGTCGGAATCACTTGGCAAGGAGGCACTTCGTGGAGTATTATAGTCACTGCCGGTACAACAAGATACTACAAATTAAAGGCATGTGAAAAAGAAGTTGTACATCGTATTCTTCGGGAGAGACGATCGACTGTTGATGCAGAAATCTATGCTGAAGGAAGATGGTCGGCAGAGGGTCATTCACCATGGCTTTGTGAGCCGCGATTGACCGCAACTGAGTGTTTGGAGCGTATCGATACGGCAACCGCTATGTCGTACGACGCGTTCCCTCGGCTCGTTCAAGGTCCTACTTGGGTTCCACCATGCTTTTGTGGGGCGGGTGGGGACTGATGCTTCGCCAAGGTGAGCGATATTGGGTTGTCTTGTCTGCTGTGCTAATCAGTTCTGGCTGCTCGGATGAGCCAAGTGCACGGTCTTCCGGGGTTGCACCGGGAACAGCTGGTTCCTCGCCCACTTCTGCGCATGTCTCATCGGGACCTGACATGGCAGAAGTCATTGAGTTTTCCCACGGTGCAGGCAAGCCCGTGGAGGCAAGGCATGCGGCTGACACGCTCGCGTTGCTTCGGACCGCCGTGCCCGGGGAGCGGCTGCCGCATGAAACGATGATGGCGACCATCCGCGCGATCATGGCATTCTCGCGGGAGGAGCAGGATCACGATGGCATGCGCGAGATTGAGCAGATGCTCCATCTTCTGCATGACTCGGGCACGCTCGGGGCGGACGTCGCGCTCGACGCGCTCGCGCAGGCCTATGGGCATCGTGGGGATCCGGAGCGGGGCCTGGCGATCCTGGAATGGATCGGGGAGCCGCAGCCGATCGCGGATCCGAGCACCGAGGCGCTGATCCGTTCGGATTATCATTCGAATCGGGCGCGTCTGCTGGCTTCTCATGGTGATCACCAGCGGGCGGCTGAGGCGTACGACGCGGCGATCGCCCTCGTCCCGGTTGTGCCCGATCATCGCCCTGGCTCGATTCGCACCGTGGAGGTCGAGTATCTCCACGCGCTCGAACGTGCGGGGCGGTATGAGGACGCTGTGGCGTACGCGGCGCTCCGCGCTTCGGAGTTTCGCCGGGCAGGCGTGCCCGGTTGGAACGAGCAGATGGCGTTGCAGCTGCTGCGTCAGGCTGCGGAGCGAGCGGGGGATGCCGACACGTGGCGCGCGGCGATGGACCGAGAGATCGAGCTGCTCGATCGCGACGGCGGGGACGCCTCCCGGCTTGTGCTGGAACTTCTGGCACGGGATCAAGGCGTGGAAGTGGACGCGATGCGACGCCCGATCCCGAGAGACGATCCCGATCGGTTTCTGCTTGATGCGGCCGCGCGGCTGTTGCCGTACGCCTCGCAGGGGCATGCTGAAGCCTTTGAGCGACTCGATCGCGTGTTGCAGGGGTACGCGTTGGTCACAGCTGGGACAGCGTTTGGTGGTCGGCTGTCAGAGAATTCTGAACAGATTCATCAGGAAATCGCCTTGGCTGCGCAGCATGTGCTTGGCGATCCGGACCTCGTCCAGCGTTTCGAGATTCTGCGCGAGCACCACGCGGCGACGATGGGTGGGGAACGCATCGGCGGCCTGTCGGCCCGTCTCGGCACGGAGGGGCGCGCCAGCGCGGGGATTGACCTGACGGCCGAGCCGCGGATCCGTCGGATCGGTGCGGCGTCGGCGGCGACGGTCGCCCGCGACGCGGAGTATCGCGGCGAGCGTGATCTGGCCCGGTGGTATCACCAGATCGTGCTGGAGATCGTGGGCGACTCCGCGGAACTGGCCGGGTTTCGCAGAACAGCGACCGAGGCGCTCCTGCGGCTGAGCGAAACGCCCCCGAACTGATTTATTGTCCTCGTGGTTACGTCGGCTGGGCGGCGGTGAGGCGGACGCTGGCGGCGCGCTTGGGGGCGGCGGTGGGCTCGTCGATGCCTTCGGCCTGCGCGACCGCTTCGCCGAAGCGGAACAGGCGGAAGCTGTTCAGCAGCACGAAGACCTCGCCCGCGAAGTGGTAGAAGGCGGCCCAGGCGACGTCGAGCAGGCCGGCGGCGGCGAGGATCAGCCCCACGCCAACGATCAGGATCGACGCGGCGATGTTCTGCGCGATGATCAGGCGCGTCTTGCGGGCGAGCTCCATGAGGAAGGGGAGTCGGTTGAGCTCGTCGGTCATGAGCGCGACGCCGGCGGAGTTGGTCGCGATGTCGCTGCCGGAGAGGCCCATCGCGACGCCGACGTCGGCGGCTGCGAGGGAGGGCCCGTCGTTGATGCCGTCGCCGATCATCATGGTGCGCCGCCCGCTGGCGACGTAGCGCTCTATCTGCTGGTGCTTTTCTTCGGGGAGGCACTCGGCTTCGATCGCGTCGACGCCGACGCTGACGCCGACGCGCTTCGCGACGCTGAGCCGGTCGCCGGTGAAGATCGCGACGGTTCGGACGCCGAGGTCTCGGAGGCGTGCGATGACCTGCTTGGTGCCGGGCTTGATCTTGTCTTCGAGCCCGACGGCGCCGAGGTATCGGTCGCCGAGCATGACGTGGACGCCGCTCATGCCCTCGATGCGGTGCTCGACTTTTTCGACCTCGCTCTTGATGCGCGGGTTGAGCTCGATGAGCCAGGAACTGCGCCCGACGAAGACCTCGCCGAGGCTGGTTTCGGCGCGTACGCCGCGCCCGTGGATTTCTTCGTAGCGTTCGGTGCCGTCGGGCAGGATCTTCGCCTGCTTGCCGGTCGCGAGGATGGAGAGGGCGAGGGGGTGGTTGGAGTGCTGTTCGCCCAGGACGGCGGCGCGGAGGAGATCGACGCCCTCGACGCCCTCCGCGGGGGCGAGCTTGGAGACCTCGAACTTGCCGGTGGTGATGGTGCCGGTCTTGTCCATGACGACCGTGTCGATCGTCGCGGCGGCTTCGAGATAGCTGGTTTCCTTGACCATGACGCCCAGTCGTGCGGCCGCGGCGAACGCGGCGACCATCGCCGTCGGGCTCGAGAGCAGCAGAGCCGCCGGGCACGCGACGATGAGCACCGTGATCGCCCGCTCGGCAGCGGCGGCACGCACGGCGGCGTCGTCGCTCTGACCCGCGAGGAACCAGACCGTGAACGCGAGCCCGAGCGCCACCGGGACGAAGAACTTGGCGACCTGCTCGATGAGCAGCTGACGCGGCGTGCGGCTCTGCTCGGCTTCGGCGATCAGCTGGCTGACCTTGCCGATCGTCGTGTCCGCGCCGACCTGGGTCACCTCGATGTCGATGCCGCCGGTCAGGTTGGTCGTGCCGGCGTAGACCTGCTCGCCCTTCTCGACCTCGACCGGGGCGGCTTCGCCGGTCAGGCTCGCCTGGTTGATCGTGCTGCGACCGCTGATCACGCGGCCGTCCACGGGCAGGTTCTCGCCCGGGCGGACACGGACGACGTCGCCGACCTTGATTTCCTGAAGGCGGACCTCGCGCTCGCCGCCGGCTTCGACGCGGCGCGCGATGTTGGGCGTGAGCTTGACCAGCGCCTGGATCGCGCGCTGGGCGCCGAAAGCCGTCCGGTTCACGATCTGACCAGCCACGAGCAGGATGAACGCAAGCAGGCCGGCGAGTTCATACTTGCCGTCGGCGAACGCGGCGAGGATGCCCAGAGCCGCGAGGGAGGCGGAGCTGAATCGCCCTTTGCGGATCTCGCTCCAGGCTTCGGCCATGAGCGGGATCGCGAGGATGACCGCGCCGACGACGGCGGGGATGAGGGCGATCTGTTCGCTGGCGCCGAGCCATCGCCCGATGGGCGTCGCGAGGACGAGCACGCCGCCGAGGAAGTAGAGGACGATCTTGCGCTCGATGCGCTGGGCGGTGGTGCCGTGCCCTTCCTGGAACTGCATGGTCTGGAAGTCGGTGATCTCACCGTGGTCCCGCGGATCGCAACCTTCGTGCATGCGTCGTCGCTCCCAGCGTCAGAACGGGCCTTGGGCCCGCTTCAGGGTCGTGTACAGATTGCCGCCCCGGCATGGATCTCCGGGCGGGCCATCCACCCCGCCGAACCCCCTCGCTCGCTTCGTACCCCACGCTCGGGGTTGTCGCCCCGGGCGGAGGCCCGGCCCATGGACCGGGCCAAGAACATCATGCTAGCCCCCTACGACGCGGGTTGGCCTGGGGTTCTGGGGGAGGGGGAGGCACTAGGCACTAGGCATTGGGCACTCGGCACTAGGGGGGGAGGAAGGGGCGAGGGGGGAGAGGGTTGGGATTGAGCATGTTTGCATCTTCAATGTCTCCCTTTTCTGCTCTGCCCTAGTGCCTAGTGCCCAATGGCTAGTGCCTCACGCCCGTGCCTTCCCCCCGTTTTCGCCTATCCTGCGGGCATGCCGAATCCTGCCAGTCCGCTTCGTGTGGCGGTGTTGGGTTCCGGGCAGATGGGGCTGGTCGCGACGGCGATGCTCCTGGCGCCCCGGGAGCCTGTGCCGGACGCGATTCCTGAGGTTCGCCTCTGGTCGCACGACCCGGAGGAGGCCGGTCGCCTGGCGCAGACGCGCCGGAGCCCGCGCCTGGCGGGGTTCGAGCTGGACGCGCGGGTCCGCCCGGCGTTGACCGATGCGTCGGCTCTGGACAAGGCCGACCTGATCCTGGTCGCGATCCCCTGCCAGTTCATCCGGGAGGCGATGGCGCGTCTGCGTCCGCACGTGCCGGGGGGCACCCCGATCGTGAGCCTGGCGAAGGGGATCGAGACCGAGACGCTGCGCCGCCCGACGCAGATCATCGCCGAGGCGTTGGGGGACGACCCGGACGCGCCGCCTCGCCCGTACGCGGCGCTGAGCGGGCCGACGATCGCGGCGGAGCTGGCGCGTTGCCTGCCGGCGACGATGATCGCGGCGAGCGACGACCTCGCGTTCGCGCAGCGGGTGCAGGCGCTGCTGGGGACGAGCTGGCTGCGGATCTACACGAGCGCGGACATGCTGGGCGTGGAGCTGGCCGGGGCGACGAAGAACGTGATCGCGATCGCGGCCGGGATTCTCGACGGGTTGAACGCGGGGTGCAACGCCAAGAGCGCGCTGCTGGCGCGCGGGCTGGCGGAGATCGCCCGGCTCGGCAGCGCCATGGGCGCGAGCCCGTCCACCTTCTTCGGCATCGCCGGCGTGGGCGATCTGGCGACCACCTGCTTCAGCCCCGAAGGGCGCAACCGCTCCTGCGGCGAGGCGCTGGGGCGGGGCGTGACGCTGCGCGACTATCTCGCGACCGCGACGAGCGTGGTGGAAGGCGTGGAGACGACGCGAGCCGTGCGCGATCTGGCCGAGCGGTACAAGGTCGATATGCCGATCACCGAAGCCGTCCACGACGTGCTGTTCAACAACACCGACCCGCTGCAGGCGATCAGCCAGCTGATGACGCGGGATCTGAAGGCGGAGCGGGTGGGGTAGGGAAGGCACTAGGCATTAGGCACTAGGCATTTGGCATTAGGGGGGAGGGAGGGGCGAGGTGGTTTGGGGTGGTTTGGGGGCTCTTTGGACGAGGGCGAAGGTGAAGCGGTCGACCTGGGTTTGGTGATGGGTGTGCAGGCGCAGCCTGTGGGTTTCTTCGAGGTGCGATTGTTCGTTGCTGGCGTCGTCGGTGCGGATGAGGGCGAGGTGCCCGCTTCGGATGGCGTCGGCGAGCCCGTCGGCGTCGGTCCAGCGGGCTGAGGCGGAGCCGCCCCGCGCGTTGATCTCCCGCACGGCGTACCAGAGCAGCTCCGGGCGCGCCTCGATCGCGTGATCGGCGTAGACGCGGACCGGGCGTCCGTCGCTCCACCCGGCGATCGCCGAGGCGAGCGGGGCGGCTGCCGATCGCCCGCTGGTTGCGCGGCGCGGCTGCTCGTAGAGCGCGATGTAGGCGATCATTCCGAGTGCGAGGATTGTCGGCCAGGTCGCCCAGGCTCGCGCGCCGGCGTGCCAGGTGAGGCGTTGGCGGAAGCCGGTGAACGCGCCCGTCGCGTAGCCCCAGGCGCCGAACGCGACGACGAGGGTGATGGGTGTGATCGCGGGGATCGCGTAGCGCGGGTTGTGGACGCCGATCGCGGTGTAGGTGAGCAGCGCGATCACGAGGGTGAGGGCGGCGGCGCGTGCCGCGAACGCAGCGCGGGCGTGGTCGGGCGTTTCTTGTGCTCCGGTCGAGATCGCTCGTCCCCAGGGCATCCAGAGCGCGAGCGTCGCGGGGAGCCCGAAGGCGACCGCGGTGGGGAGCAGGGCGGCGATCCGTCCTGCGCGATCGGGCGACCAGAGGAATTCGCTCGGCGACTGGAGCACGGGCGGCACGCCGAGCCCGGCGACCTGACGCCCGATCCACCAGAGCGCCAAGGCCGAGCCGATGAGCGGGATCGCCAGCGCGAACCGGAGCCCGTGGTTCCTGGTCATGGGCACGGTGTCGAGCGAAGCCCGCTGGCGTTCGAGCGACCATCGGGCCAGGGCGCCGGCGGGGATGGTGGCGAGGAAGACCGGGAGGGCTGCGGGGCCTTTGGCGAGCATCGCGACGGAGATCGCCAGCCCCGCGCCGATCCCGAGGGGGATGGCGGCGCGGCGTGAGCGTGCCGCGAGGGTCGCGATGAGCAGCGCGACGGCGACGGCGGTGGCACCGGTGTGGAGCCCTTCGATCTCGGCCGTGCGCGCGCCCTCCCAGAAGACGGGCAGCGTCAGGTGCAGTGCTGCGGCGTAGAACGCGGCGCGGTCGGCGCGCGTTGGGAAGAGGGCTCGCGCGACGAAGAAGACCGCCATTGCGCCCGCGATCGTCGCGAGCGCGCTGGGCAGGCGCGCGCCGAACTCCGGGCTGGGGCGGATCGGAGCGGGGAGGTGTTCGCACGCCCAGGTGCTGGCGGCGATCGCCCAGGGCGTGCCGGGGGGTTTGCGGAGGTAGGGGCGTCCGAAGAGCGTGGTGATCCAGACGGATCGCCCGCCGACCTCGGGGGGGCGTTGGTCGGCGTGTCGGAGTTCGTCGGCGGGGATGACGCGGTGTCCTTCGGAGAAGGCGAGCCCGCCGGTGCCGAGCCAGGGGAGATAGAGGATGAGCCCGAGGGCGAGGATCGCCGCCGCGCGCCAGCAGACGCCCCGTACAGTGGTGGTGCGGGGCGGTTGGTGTGTGTGGGGCGATCCCGTCACGCCCCATTGTTGCCCCGCGAGGCGCCCGCGATGCCCGAATCGGATCGAAAGCCCGGCGAAGCGCGCGCGCAGACGTACCGTCGTGCCGATCGTTTGACGCACGCGCGGGAGTTTCAGGCCGCGTTCGGCGGGACGCTGAAGAAGACCCAGGGCCCGCTGGTGGTGTTCGCGGCGGCGAACGACCGGGATCGTCCGCGTCTGGGGCTGAGCGTGGGGCGTCGGGTTGGGAACGCGGTGACGCGGAACACGCTCAAGCGGTACATCCGGGAGGCGTTCCGCCAGCACAAGGGGGCGTTGCCGACGGGGCACGACCTGGTGGTCGCGATCCGCCCGCACGCGGTGCGCCGGTATGCGTACTACGAGCGCACGTTGCTGGAACTCGGGGCGCGGGTGCAGCGGGAGATCGACAAGCGCCGGGCGCGCGGGGCGCGGGAGGGGGCGGCAGGGTGAGTCGTCGGACGCCGATCGCGGCTTGGCCCTTGGTCGTGCTGATCCGCGCGTACCAGGTGGCGCTGCGCCCGTTCATGGGTGGTCAGTGCCGATACACGCCGACGTGCAGCCAGTACGCGCTGGACGCGTACCGGGAGCACAACGTGTTCCGCGCGAGCTGGCTGACGGTGCGTCGGCTGCTGCGGTGTCACCCGTTTGTGAAGGGCGGGTACGACCCGGTGCCCTTGGGGGAAGAGCGGGGTTCTGCAGAAGGCACCAGGAGCCAGTGACCAGGCACCGGTGCTGCATGCCGGGTTCTGGTGCCTGGTGCCCGGCTCCTGGTGCCTGCTTGATTCGCTCCCTCACGGTCGCGGCTCGTCCGGACAAGCAGAAGCTAGGCGGCGCGGCGCTCTCGTTCGGCGTGCTCGATCGCGGCGAGGTGGGCGGCTTGTTCGCGACGGACGACGCTTTCGAGCCCGGATTCGGCGCGGACGCGTCGCGCGCCGGCGAGCCCCATCGCGGCACCCCAGGCGCGGTCGTCGAGCAGCCCTTCGATCATCTGGGCGAACGCGCCGGGGTCGCGCGGTGCTCGGAGCCCGGTGACGGCGTGGTCGATGAGCTCGCCCAGCCCCGGGCTGTCGGCGACGACGCAGGCGGCCCCGCCGCCCATCGCTTCGAGCACGACGCGCGGGTCGCCCTCGTGGGCGGACGCCTGGGCGTAGACGGCGCAGGCGTTGAGCGCGCCGAGCACGTCGGCGTGCGCGAGTCCGCGGTGGATCTCGACCTGGACGCCGAGCTCGCCCGCGAGGGTGCGGAGCCCGAGGCGCTCGGCTCCGCGTTCGGGCCCGGTGCCCATGCCGAGGATGACCAGGCGCATGCGGTCGCGTCGCCCTTGGCTCATGGCGCTGATGCCGCGGATGAGCAGGTCGAAGCCGCTGCGTTCGGCGAGCGGGCCGGCCGAGACGATCGTTTCGCCGCAGCGTTGTTCGCCCTCGATCAGCTCGCCCTCGGGGACGAACTCGGGCACGGGGATGGTGCGCGACGCGGGGAGGCTGTAGCGCCACGCGAGGTCTTCGAGCGTGGAGGCGGAGTGGGCGACGACGATGTCGGCGGCTTCGCAGAGGGCGCGTTCGGCCTCGCCGGCGGCTCGGGCGGCGGTGGAGTTCGGGCCCGACTCTCGCGCGAGCAGCCTGGACCAGCGTCGCCCGCCGCGCGCGACTAGGGCCGACGACCAGCCCGCGCTCTGCAGGGCGGCGTGGGCTCTGGCGGCGAAGGCGCAGCCGCGCATGGCGTCGGCTTTGATGACGGCGTTGCCGGTGGTGGAGCCGAAGACGGCGCGGGCCTCGTGGAGCAGGCGGTGGGCGAGTTCGTCCCAGCGCCGCGATCGGGCGAGGTCGCCGGCGGCGGGGACAACGTGGACGCGGTCGCCCAGGGCGGCGGCTGCGGCCCCGGCGTCGCTGGCGCCGCCGTCGCTGACGAAGATGACCCCTCGGTACGCGCGTCCGAGGGTCGCCGCGACGCCGCACTCGCGCCAGAGCGTGCCGCCCATCGCCCATCGGGCGAGTGAGGAGCCGGTGGGGAGGCAGACGATGAGCACGGCGTCCTGAAGTCGCGAGCCGTCGATCCGATCGCGATCCGCGCCGTCCAGCCGCAAGCCGACACCCTCCGGACTTGTTCCCCCCTTGGGAATGGTCACGGATGCTCATCGGCCTGTCGGGGACGCGGAACCAGCCCGGTTTGGTTCCGAGATGGCGCGTGCCGAGCCCTCAACGGGTGCGGGGGGATGTCCCGGGGTTTGTTTGCTCGAATCGTGCCCGAAAATGGGGGGCATTGGTGGATTTGGAGCGCGCTTCGCGTGGGCAGGGTCGCGCAGGGATTGCGCGGTTCAGGGCGGCTCCCGAGGCTGGGCGGGATGAGCCGATGAGAGGACCATGCTGATTCCTGCCAACCCGTCCGGGCCGACTCCTTCGGGGGGTGTCCCGCAGCCGCCGGACCCGGCGCGGAAGATTTTTGATCTGGAGGGCTTGCTGGCGTTGCGTGCGGGTGCGCGTGCGGCCGGGCGGCGTGTGGTGCAGTGCCACGGGTGTTTCGACATCGTGCACCCCGGACACGTGCGCCACTTGCGGCATGCGCGGGCGCTGGGGGATGTGCTGCTGGTGACGGTGTCGGCGGACGCTGGGGTGGGCAAGGGCGCGGGCAGGCCGCTGATTCCGGAGGAGCTCCGGGCCGAGAACCTCGCGGCGCTGGACTTTGTGGACTGGGTCCATGTGGATCGTCACGCGACGGCGGCCGAGCTGCTCGAAGCGGTGCAGCCGGATGTGTATGTGAAGGGGCGCGAGTACGAGCACAACCAGGATCCGCGGTTCAAACGCGAGCGGGAGACGGTCGAGCGTTGCGGCGGGTCGGTCGTGTTTACCGCGGGGGACGTGGTGTTCAGCTCGACGGCGCTGATCGGCGCGCTCGAGCAGAACCTGGACCCGGCCCACGCGCGGCTGGCCGCCCTGCACGACCGGGAGGAGTTGCAGGGCGCGGCGCTGTTCCGGCGCATCGCGGATATGCGCCGGCGGCGGGTGGTGATCGTGGGCGAGGTGATCCGCGACACCTATGTCTTCTGCGATCGCCCGGATATCGCCGGAGAAAGCCCGGTCATGACGCTCCGCCCCGTGGAACGCCGACGGTACGACGGCGGGGCGGCGGTCCTGGCGCGCCACGCGGCGGCGCTGGGCGCGCGCCCGATCTTGATCACCGCGCTGCCCGAGCACGGGGCGGAAGGGGAGGCGGCAGAGGAGTTGAAGCAGCGGCTGGCTGCGGAGGGCGTGGAGGTGCGCTCGGTGCGCCAGGACCACGCGCTGGCGGAGAAGCAGCGGTTCCTGGTCGGGACGCAGAAGATGATGAAGCTGGATCTGGTGGAGCCGCCGTCGCTGGACGCGGCTCGGCTGGATGCGCTGGTGGGGCTGGCGACCGACGCGGCTCGTGAGCACGGCGGGGCCGACGCGGCGATTGTCGCGGACTTCGGGCTCGGGCTGCTGACGCCGGGGCTGTGCACGCGCCTGAACGCGGCGCTGCGTCCGCGGGCGCGGGTGCTGGCGGGGGACGTGAGCGGGCGGCGGAGCCATCTTCGGAACATGCTGGACGCGGACCTGCTATGCCCGAGCGAGTCGGAGCTGCGCGAGGCGTATCAGGCGCACGATCAGGGCTTGCCGGTGGTGGTGTGGGAACTGCTGGAGGAGACGCGGGCGCGGGCGGTGATCGTGACGATGGGCCCGGACGGGCTGGTGGCGTTCGATCGTCTGCCGGCGTTCAGCGCGGAGGTTTCGGGTGAAGCGGCTTGGCCGGCGCGCGTGCGGGCCGAGCACGTGCCGGCGACCAGCCCGCTCGCGGTCGATGCGCTGGGGTGCGGCGACGCGATGCTCTCGACCAGCGCGCTGACGCTGGCGGCGGGGGGCGACCTGCTGCAGGCGGCGTACCTCGGGGCGGCGGCGGCGGGGCTCGAGGCGCAGCGCCTGGGGAATGTGCCGGTGCACGCGGCGGACCTGCGCCGGGCGATCGTGCGCCTGCAATCCGCGACGCTGGCGTTCGCCGACAGCGAGGTGATCCAGGCCCACCGCGGGAGCCCGACGGAGGCGCGACGGGCGGCGCACGCCGAGGCGTCCTGAAAGAAGCGGGGGCGGATTCGCAACCAGACCGGCGGCGGGGCGTTCTGCGCTAGAGTCTCGCGGGGGTGGGGATTGCCGAGGCGAGGGGGATTGTCGTGATCGGGTACGTCGCGCCCACAAGAAACCGTCCGGAGCGCGTGCGTGCGCTCTTGGAGGCGATCGAGCGCCTGGGGCCGCACCGGGCGGAGGTCGTGCTGGTGGACAACGCGTCGGCGGAGCCGATCCGTGCGCCCTCGATGCTCTCGACGGGTGTGGCGGTTCGCGTGATCCGGCTCGAGCGGAACCGGGCGGCGGCGGCTCGGAACGACGGCGTGCTCGCGCTCGATCCGTCGTGCGAGTGGGTCGTCATGCTCGATGACGACTCGGCGCCGGTGGATCTGGGCTTTCTGCCCGCGCTGCGCCGTCAGGGCGGGGATGTGGCGGCGGTGATGGCCGACATTCACCTGCCGCGTGCGGGCGCGCGGGAGCAGGGCGGCTTGCCCGAGGTGTTCATCGGGTGCGGCGTGGCGATCCGGCGCGAGGCGTTTTTGGCGTGCGGGGGGTACGACGCGGCGTTCGGGTATTACGCCGAGGAATACGACCTTTCGGCGAAGCTGCTGATCGCCGGGTGGCGCGTCGCGTTTGAGCCGGAGTTCCGTGTGGATCACCTGAAGGTGCTCGAAGGGCGGGACATGGACCTGATCCTGCACCGGCTCGTGCGCAACAACGGGTGGGTGATGCAGCGGTACGCGCCGGAGTGGGCGCGGTCGGCTTCGCTGGCGGATGTCAAGTCGCGGTACAAGCGGATCGCGGAGCGCGAGTGGGCGCTGCCTGGGTACGGGCGCGGGTTGCGGGAGTTGAACAAGACGCTGTGGGTGCAGGAGCGGACGCCGATGGCGCGGGAGCTGTGGGATCGGTTCACCGGTTTTGCGGCGGCGCACGCGGCGCTGTGCGCGGCTCAGGATCGGAGCCCGTTCCGCACGGCTGCGTTGATCCGCCCCGGGAAGCACGCGGGCGAGGTTGTGCGCGCGATCGAGGCGAGCGGGGCGCGTGTGATCGATGATGTGGAGGAAGCGGAGGCGCTGGTGCTGGGGACGCTGAGCCCGGGGCCGTTGATCGATGCGGCGATGGAGTGCTCGGGCGATCTTCGTGTGGTGGCACCGTGGTCGGTGGCGCAGCGGTACGCGGAAACGGGCACGCTGGCGGCCGACGGCACGATCCCGCTGGCGGGGTGAGCCAGGGTGGGCGAGCCGCTTGAAGCATGAATCTGGGTGATCTGGTGAACATGGGCGTGCATCGCCCCGTGTTTGTGGGGTTTGGGCTTGCACCCCCCATGTGCGGCGGGTACTCTGCCTCCCTTGATTCCTCTGGGAGCAGACGGTCGCCCGCGCGGCGGTTGTCGCAGCAGAAACGGGATTGCAGCCTTGAACTGGACGACACGCTGGGCGGCGGCGGTGGTGGCGGTGTGCCTGCTTGCGGCGGGGGTGATCGCGCAGATT
>Ga0213835_100983_pt1 | contig 20631 bp, 16 predicted proteins | sample SWPATP01_FD_160576 | JGI IMG/M metagenome (GOLD analysis project Ga0213835, IMG submission 160576) | Coastal seawater microbial communities from Marineland, Florida, United States - SWPA TP0 #1 | ecosystem: Environmental > Aquatic > Marine > Coastal | place: USA: Florida | collected 2016-08-05 | reverse complement strand
AACGCCTGAAAACTCGAAGGTCGCGATGGTCTACGGCCAGATGAACGAACCACCAGGCAACCGTCTGCGCGTCGCGCTGACCGGCCTGACCATGGCCGAAGCCTTCCGTGACGAAGGCAAGGACGTGCTGTTCTTCGTCGACAACATCTACCGCTTCACGCTGGCCGGTACCGAAGTCTCGGCACTGCTGGGCCGTATGCCGTCGGCCGTGGGTTACCAGCCGACCCTGGCCGAAGAGATGGGCCGCCTGCAAGAGCGCATCACCTCGACCAAGACCGGTTCGATCACCTCGATCCAGGCCGTCTACGTCCCTGCGGATGACTTGACCGACCCATCGCCAGCGACCACTTTCGCCCACCTCGATTCGACCGTCGTTCTGTCGCGTGACATCGCCTCGCTGGGTATCTACCCTGCGGTCGACCCGCTCGACTCGACCTCGCGCCAGCTGGACCCGCTCGTCGTCGGCCAGGAACACTACGACACCGCGCGCGCTGTCCAGGGCACCCTGCAGCGCTACAAGGAACTGCGCGACATCATTGCGATTCTGGGCATGGACGAACTGGCGCCGGAAGACAAGCTGCTGGTCGCACGTGCACGCAAGATGCAGCGTTTCCTGTCGCAGCCGTTCCACGTCGCCGAAGTCTTTACTGGCGCGCCAGGCAAGTACGTTTCGCTGAAAGACACGATCAAGGGCTTCAAGATGATCGCATCGGGCGAACTGGACCACCTGCCGGAGCAGGCGTTCTACATGGTCGGCACCATCGAAGAAGCGGTCGAAAAAGCCAAGAAAATGGCTGCCTAAGTCGGCGTCTTCAACCTGAAGGACACACATGGCAAATACAATTCACGTTGACGTGGTCTCGGCTGAAGCCCAGATTTTTTCTGGCGAAGCCGTGTTCGTCGCGTTGCCGGGTGAAGCGGGCGAGCTGGGTATCTACCCGAAGCACACCCCGCTGATCACGCGCATCCGCCCGGGTGCGGTACGCATCGAGAAGGCCGACGGCAGCGAAGAGTTCGTCTTCGTCGCCGGCGGCATCCTCGAAGTACAGCCGAACGGCGTGACGGTCCTGGCCGACACCGCGATCCGCGGCGCCGACCTGGACGAAGCAAAAGCGACCGCGGCCAAGAAACAGGCTGAAGAGCTGATGCAGTCGCAGGAAGGCCAGATCGACTACGCCCGGGCGCAAGCCGAACTGGCGTCGGCGATTGCCCAGCTGGCGGCGATCCAGAGACTGCGTTCGCGCGGCCGCTAAGCGTCTTCGCAGTCGATACAAGAAAGGCAGCCTCAGGGCTGCCTTTTTTTATGGCGCAAGATGTCGAACAATTAATTCCTTGTCAGAGTGAGTAGGTAGTGGGTTAATGAAGTGTTGTACCGGAGCAAATTATTTATTGATGTGGAACAATATTGTTTCTCCGGAGGAAGAGAACCCGTAAAATTCGACGCGCAAGAATAAAAATCAAGGCGTCCATGTCCACTTCTCCTTTTCCGTTCACGCTTGCCGCTTTCGCGGCGCAGCGCGATGCGTCCTTCGCCGTCGCCGGCTGCGACGGCGTGACGCTGACGCTGGCCGAGGCGCTCGCGCTCGACCCGCAGGCGCCGGATGCGCGCCGCTTTTCGCTGATTTTCCACGGTCCCGCCCAGGCGCCACTGCAGCAGGGCACCTATACGCTCGAGCACCCCGCCACCGGCGCGCTCGCCATCTTCCTGGTGCCCGTCGCCCGCACTGCCGCCGGCATGCAGTACCAGGCCATTTTCAACTGAGACCGACCCGCCGGCCGGCTCGACTGCCCGGCCTGCCACTGCGAGGAGCACCATGTCAGAACAATATCTCGGCGAAATACGCATCGTCCCGTTCAGTTTCCCACCCAAGGGCTGGGCCTTCTGCAACGGCCAGCTGCTGCCGATTAACCAGAACCAGGCGCTGTTTTCCCTGCTCGGCGTGCGCTATGGCGGCAACGGGCAGACCAACTTCGCCTTGCCCGACATGCGTGGCCGCATGCCGCTGCACACCGGCGCCGGCTTCGTCCCAGGCCAGGCCGGCGGCGAACAGGCGCACACCCTGACGCAAGCGGAACTGCCGCAGCACACGCACGTGCTCGAATCGAATACCGCGCTGACCACCTCGATGACGCCTGCGAATGCCCTGCCCGGCAAGAAGGGCCGCCTGGGACGCGACCTGTACGGCGCCGCCGGCAACCTGACCGGCCTGCATCCGTCGAGCGTGACGAGCGTCGGCGCCTCCCAGCCGCACGAGAACATGCAACCCTTCCTGACGCTGAACTTTGTCATCGCGCTGGTCGGTATTTTTCCTTCGCGTAATTAATAGGAGCGCATCCATGACATCGTATGTTGGTGAAATTCGCATGTTCGCGGGTAACTTCGCACCGGCCGGTTGGGAATTCTGCCAGGGGCAAGTGGTGTCCATCGCGGAGAACGACGTGTTGTTCAATCTGATCGGGACGACATTCGGCGGCGATGGCCAGGACACGTTCGCCTTGCCCGACCTGCGCGGGCGCGTGCCGCTGCACAGCGGCACCGGTCCCGGCCTGAGCTTGCGCATCCTGGCCGAACAGGGCGGCGTCGAGCAGGTGGCGCTCACGGCGAACCAGATGCCGGTGCACACGCACTCCGTGCTGGCCTCGCGCGACCCGGCCTCGAGCAGCTACGACGCCAGCAACGGCGTACCGGCCGCGGTGGCCGCGACCAATGTGTATGGCCCGGTCGGCACGCCCGGCCCGATGACGCCCAATTCCATCGGCAGCGCCGGCGGCAGCCAGGCGCACGAGAACATGGCGCCCTACCTGAGCCTGAACTTCATCATTTCGATGTACGGCATCTACCCCTCGCCAACTTAAGGACACCTGCAATGAGCGACCAATTCGTTGGCGAGATCCGCATCTTCGCCACAGACTTCGCCCCCACCGGCTGGGCCCAGTGCAATGGCCAGCTGATGCCGCTGTCGCAAAACACGGCCCTGTTTTCGCTGCTCGGCACGACCTATGGCGGCAACGGCACCAGCACCTTCGCGTTGCCCGACCTGCAGGGCCGCGCGCCGCTGCAGCAAGGCGCCGGGCCGGGCCTGTCCCAGCGCGACCTGGGCGAAGCCGGCGGCAGCGCCAGCGTGGCCCTGTTGCCAAGCGAAATGCCGGCGCACAGCCACCAGCTGATGCATTCGGGCGGCGCGGCGAACGCCAGCACGCCGAGCGTGGACACGGCGTTTGCCCGCACCACGGCGGCGCAAGTGTACGCACCGGGCGACAGCAGCGTGCCGGCCTCGGCGCAGGCGCTTTCTCCGGCCGGCGGCGGCACCCCGCACAACAATATGCAGCCTTACCTGACGCTCAACTTCTGCATCGCCTTGCAGGGTATTTTCCCGCCGCGTCCGTGATCGGCCAGGCACTGCGGCTGCGTCCGCTGCACCCCGGGGACGCGGCCTTCCTGCGCCGCCTCTACGCCGAGGTGCGCACGCCGGAGCTCGCGCTGATGGGCTTCGAGGGCGCCGCCGCCGACGCCTTCCTGGACATGCAGTTCGATGCCCAGCAGCGGCATTACCAGGCGACTTACCCGCAGGCGCGCTTCGACATCGTCGAGCGTGCCGGCATCCCGCTCGGCCGGCTGTACGTGGCCAGCGAGGCCGATGCGCTCCATGTGATCGACATCGCGCTGCTGGCGCAGTACCGCGGCCAGGGCATCGGCAGCACCCTGTTACGCACGCTGCAGGACGAAGCGGCCCGCGACGATCGACGTCTCGGCTTGAACGTCGCGCAGCACAATCCGGCCCACGCGCTGTATATGCGCCTCGGCTTTATCGAAACCGACCTTGAAGGCATGTACCGGTCGATGCAGTGGCGGCCCACGCCGCCCGCCGTCCCGACCCGAACCACACCATGAAACGACGCTACTTCTTGAAATCCGCCGGCGCCACGCTGGCGCTTAGCGGCCTCGGCCTGCATGCCACGCTCGCCGCCGCCGCCGGCTTCCACTGGAGCCGCGCCGGCGCCGCCGCGCTGGTCGGCCAGTCCTTCTGGCTGAACCATCCCGAACGCGGCGCGCTCGCGCTGACGCTGGCGGCGGTGCATGCGCCGGCGCAGCAGCCCGACCCGCGCCTGGAACAGTTTTCGCTGCGCTTCCGCGCGCCCGGCAGCGTGGCCATCGCCGACGCCAGCTACGACATGGACCACCCGGCGATCGGACGCTTCTCGCTGCACCTGGCGCCGGCCGGCCAGGATGCCGATGGCGCCAATTACCGTGCCGACTTCACCCTGCTGACCTGATCAGCCCACAGCCGCCCTCATTCACTGCTCGCCCCCGGATCCCATCATGCATAAACATGCCTCCACCAACCGTTACTACCGGCTCGTCTGGAGCCATGTCCACGCCTGCTGGGTTGCCGTCGCCGAAGGCGCGCGTGGCCGCGGCAAGAGCGCCTCGCGCAAGCGCACGGCGCTGCTGATCGCCAGCGCGCTGTCGGGCGCGGCGCTGGCCGCACCGCCCGATCTTGCCGGCATCGCCGCGCCCCTGCCGCGGGCGCTGCCGGCCGCGCCGGCGCCGAACGCCCTGCCGAGCGGGGCGCAAGTGGTGGCCGGCCAGGCCAGCATCACCAGCGCTGCTAACCAGATGACGGTGAACCAGGGCAGCGACAAGGCGATCCTGAACTGGCAGAGCTTCGACATCGGCGCCCAGGCCGGCGTGCGCTTCGTGCAGCCGAACGCGAATGCCGTGGCCCTGAACCGCGTGCTGGGTAACGATCCTTCCCGCATCTACGGCCAGCTCAGCGCGAACGGCAAGGTCTTCCTGGTCAACCAGAGCGGCGTGCTGTTCGGCGCCAGCGCGCGGGTCGATGTCGGCGGCCTGATCGCCTCCAGCCTGGCGCTGGGCGATGCCGATTTCCTGGCCGGGCGCACCAGCTTCGGCGGCGCCGGCAACGCGGGCGCGGTGCGCAACGAAGGCAGCATCCGCAGCGCCGACGGCGGCTATGTCGCCCTGCTCGGTACTAGCGTCGCCAACGCCGGCAGCATCGTCGCGCCGAACGGCAGCGTGGCCCTGGGCGCCGGCGAACAGATCGCAGTCGACCTGCGCGGCGATGGCCTGATCACGCTGCGCGTCGAGCGCGGCGCGGTGGCTGCCCTGAGCGCGAACAGCGGCCTGCTGCAGGCCGATGGCGGCCGCGTCGAATTGAGCGCGCAAGGCGCCGATGCGCTGGCGCGCGCCAGCGTCAACAACAGCGGCGTGATCCAGGCCCGCGGCCTGGTGGCCGACGGCGGCAGCATCCGCCTGGCCGGCGACGGCGACGTGCATGCGGGCGCGCTCGATGCGTCCAGCCTGCAAGGCAAGGGCGGTGCGGTCGCGGTCGCGGGCGGCTTCGTGGCGCTCGACGGCGTGATCGATGCCGGCGGCGTGCGCGGCGGCAGCGTGGACGTGCGGGCGGCGGGCACCCTGTCGGCGGCCGCCGCGACCGGCGCGGCCGGACGCGCGGGCGCGGGCGGCGCGGTCAGCTACCACGCCTCCACCATCATCGAAAGCAACAGCGCTTCGGTCGACGCCAGCGGCGCCACCGACGGCGGCAGCATCGGCGTGCAAGGCGACGCCAGCGTCCTGACCTCGGGCAGCTACAGCGCACGCGGGGCGCAAGGCAAGGGCGGGCGCATCGACGTCGCCGGCGCCGACCTGCGCCTGTTCGGCGCCCAGCTCGACGCCGGCGGCAACACCCAGGGCGGCCTGGTGCGCATCGGCGGCGCCTTCCAGGGCGGCGCAGTGCGCGATGACGCGCCCGACCTGGCGCGCTTCGTGACGCGCTGGGGTCAGACGGCGCCGCTCGCCAACGCCACCAGCACCTTTGTCGGCGAAGGCACGGCGATCAGCGTCGGCGCCGGCGGCGCGGCCGGCCAGGGCGGCACGGCCGTCGTCTGGTCCGACAAGCAGACCACCATGCTGGGCAGTGTCGATGCGCGCGGCGCGGGCGCCGCCGGCACGGTCGAGATCTCCTCCAAGGACGAGCTGCGCCACGTCGGCCTGGAGCGCATCGCGCTCGGTAGCGGCGGCCGGCTGCTGCTCGACCCGAAGAACATCACCATCGGCAGTTCGGCCGGCAGCTGGACCTACCAGGCGGTACTCGGCAAGGGCGTCGGCGCCAACGGCACCGAAGTCGGCAGCCTCGAGGAATCGGATGGTTTCGGTTTCGGCGTCGCCCTGAACGCGGCGGGCGACCGCCTGGCGGTCGGCGCGCCGTTTGACGACGGCGCCGGCGCGGGTCCGGAAACCGGCCGCGAACGCGGCGCGGTGCACCTGTTCAGCTTTACGGATACAAATTTCGGCGGCGCCACGCTGCAGGGCACGATCGGCTCCGGCTACAGCGGCGGCAAGAACCTGAACGTGAATCTGCCCGACGGCTCCTGGTTCGGCAGCGCGGTGGCCCTGAACGCCAACGCCACCCGCCTGGCGGTGGGTTCCCCCTACGAGGGCAGCGGCGCCGTGCACCTGTACAGCTTTGCCGACGGCCAGTTCGGCGCGCCGGCGCTGGCGCAGTCGATCGGCTTCGACTACGGCACGCCGAATCTGGATTTCGCTTATCCCTTCGGTACCTCGGTCGCGCTGAACGCGGGAGGCGACCGGCTGGCGGTCGGCGCCCTGTACGACGCGGGCGCCAACGGCACTTGCTCCAATTGCGGCGCGGTCTACCTGTTCAACAATGCGCTGGCCAGCGCGACCTTCGTCAAGGGGATCGGCGCTGGCTACGCCGTCAACATGGCATTGCCCAGCGATGCCCAGTTCGGCACCGCGGTCGCGTTCGACGCCAGCGGCGACCGGCTCGCGGTCAGCGCCTACGGCGTCGACGGCTCGCGTGGCGCGGTCTACCTGTTTAACAACGCGTATGGCGCCACCGCCCACGCCGCCACCCTCGGCAACGGCTACAGCGGCGGCAAGAACCTCAACGTGAGCCTGGCAAGCAACGACGGCTTCGGCTCGGGCCTGGCCTTCAACGGCGCCGGCACGCGCCTGGCGGTGGGCGCCATGGGCGCCGGCGGCGGCGTGGGGAATGTCCACATCATCGACTTCAGCGACAACCAGTTCAGCGGCGCGGCCATCAGCACCACGCTGGGCAGCGGCAATACGGCGGGCGAGGGCGCGGCGATCGTGCAGGAACCCGGCGAAAACTTCGGTTTCGCGCTCGCCATGAACGGCGCCGGCGACCGCCTGGTGGTCGGTTCGCCTTTGGGCGACGGCGACGCCAGCGACGCCAACGCAGGCTACGGCGCGGTGCGCGCCTTCGCCCTGATGCCGGCCGCGGCGACCAGCCAGGTCTTCAACGCCACGGCCTCGGCGAATACGACGGTGAATGCCGGCATGCTGGCCGCGGCGCTCGACGGCGGCACCTCGATCACCCTGCAGGCCAACAACGACATCACCCTCGATGCCGGCAACGCGATCGTGGTCGGCGGCAGCAGCGGCAACGGCGCCCTGACCCTGCAGGCCGGGCGCAGCGTCACCCTGAATTCGAGCATCACCACCGGCAACGCCAACCTGACGGTGGTGGCCAACGAAACCGCCGCCAACGGCGTGGTCAACGCCCAGCGCGACCCCGGCGCCGCGACCATCACCATCGGCGCCGGCACCACCGTCAACGCCGGCAGCGGGCAGGTCAGCCTGACGCTGGCGAACGGCGCCGGCAAGACCAACACCGCCAGCGGCGCGATCAGCGTGAACGGCAGCCTGCAGGGCGGCGCCATCAGCGTCAAGAACCTGGGGCCTAGCCTGAACAGCAACGTCGTCATCGGCGCGGCCGGCAGCATCGCCGGCAACGGCCTGGTCGAGATCGTGGCCAACGCCAGCGGCAGCAGCTTCGTCAACAACGCCGGCGCAGCGGGCCTGAACCCGGGCAGCGGACGCTACCTGGTGTACTCGAGCGACCCGAACAGCACTATCGAGGGCGTCAGCGGCTACGCCAAGCACTACGGCCAGGCCTACAGCGGCGCGGCGCCCGCCTATGCCGCCAGCGGCAACTGGTTCCTGTATTCGGCCTCACCGGTGCTGTACGTGAACGCTTCCGCGGCCGGCAAGGTCTACGACGGCAGCACCGCGCTGCCGGCGTTGAACTACACCCCGAGCGGCTTCATCGACGGCGACACCAGCGCGATCATCACCGGCGCGCTCGGCGTGACCGGCCTGACCCGCAACGCAGGCAGCTATGCGATCAATGCCGGCGACCTGGGCACCACCCTCGGCTACACGCTCAGCTTCACCGGCAACACGTACACCGTGTCGCCGCGCTTGCTGAGCGCCACCGTCGGCGGCGTCAACAAGGTCTACGACGGCAGCCTGAACGCCAGTGTGAGCTATGGCGACGACCGCATCGCCGGCGACCTGCTCAGCTTCAGCAGCAACGCCAGCTTCGCCAGCAAGAACGTCGGCGCCGGCAAGACCGTCAGCGTATCAGGCATCGCGCTTGGCGGCGTGGATGCCGGCAACTACGCGCTGGCGTCGACCACCGCCAGCACCAGCGCCGACATCACCCCGCGCGCGCTGACCGCCAGCGCCGTCGGCCTGGACCGCACCTATAACGGCGGCACCTCGGCCAACGTCGTGCTGAACGACGACCGCGTCGCGGGCGACGTGCTGGCCTTGAGCGCCGCCAGCGCCGGCTTCGCCGACAAGAACGCGGGCGCCGCCAAGCTGGTGACCGTCAACGGCATCGCCCTCGGCGGCCAGGACGCGGGCAATTACACGCTGGTGTCGAACACGGCCACCACCAACGCCGCCATCAACCGCCTCGGCTTGAACGTCAACGCGGCCGGCAGCGACAAGGTGTACGACGGCGGCACCGCGGCCACGGTCACGCTGACCGGCGCGAACAGCATCGGCGGCGACGACCTCACGCTCGCCGGCAGCGCCGTCTTCGCCGACAAGAACGCCGGTAGCGGCAAGGCGATCGCCGTCAGCGGCATCACCCTGGGCGGCCAGGATGCCGCCAACTACACGCTGGTCTCGACCACGGCCGGCGCCAGCGCCGACATCGCCAAGCGCAGCCTGACCGCGAGCGCCAGCGGCGTGAATAAAACCTATGACGGCAGCCTGGGCGCCAGCGTCACCTTCAGCGACGACCGCGTCGCCGGCGACGTGCTGGCCTACAGCGCCGGCGCCAGCTTCGCCGACAAGAACGTCGGCAGCGCCAAGCTGGTGAGCGTGAGCGGCATCACGCTCGGCGGCGCCGACGCCGGCAACTACACGCTGGCCGTGGCCACCGGTGCGACCCAGGCCGATATCACGCGCCGCGCCTTGACGGTGAGCGCCACCGGCGCCGCCAAGGTGTACGACGGCAACACCGATGCCAGCGTCACGCTGGGCGACAACCGCGTGGCCGGCGACGTGCTGGCGCTGGCCGCCGGCGGCGCCAGCTTCGCCGACAAGAACGCCGGCAGCGGCAAGCTCGTCAGCGTCAGCGGCATCGGCATCGACGGCCTCGATGCCGACAACTACGTGCTGACCTCGACCAGCGCGAGCGCCAGCGCCGACATCACGGCGCGCACCCTGCACGCCACCGCGTCGGCGCTGGACAAGGTCTACGACGGCACGACGGCGGCGCAGTTCGGCCTGAACGACGACCGCGTGGCGGGCGACGTGCTGGCGCTGGCAGCGACCAACGCCAGCTTCGCCGACAAGAACGTCGGCGCCGGCAAGGCGGTGACGGTGTCGGGCCTGAGCCTGTCGGGCCAGGACGCCGGCAATTACGTGCTGGACGCCACGATCGGTTCGACCAGCGCCGCCATCACCCGGCGCGCGCTGAACGCGGTCGCCAGCGCCCAGAACAAGACCTACGACGGCACCACCGCCGCCACGGCGACGCTGGGCAGCGACGGCGTGAGCGGCGACCTGCTGGTCTTGAACGGGGGCAGCGCCAGCTTCGCCGACAAGAACGCCGGCAGCGCCAAGCTGGTGAACGTCGGCGGCATCACGCTCGGCGGCCAGGACGCCGCCAACTACACCCTGGTGTCCGACAGCGTGCAGACCACGGCCGACATCGGCCAGCGGCGCCTGGTGGCCACCGCGGCCGGCCAGAACAAGACCTACGACGGTAGTCTTGCCGCCACGGTCACGTTCGGCGACGACCGCCTCGGCGGCGACGTGCTGGCCTACAGCGCCAGCGCCAGTTTCGCCGACAAGAACGTGGGCAGCGCCAAGGCGATCGCCGTCAGCGGCATCACCCTCGGCGGCCTGGACGCCGGCAACTACGTGCTCGACGCGACCACGGCCAGCGCCAGCGCCGACATCACGCCGCGCACCCTGGCCGCGAGCGCCAGCGGCGTGAACAAAACCTATGACGGCGGCCTGGGCGCCAGCCTCGTCTTCAGCGACGACCGCGTCGCCGGCGACCTGCTGGCCTATAGCGCCGGCGCCAGCTTCGCCGACAAGAACGCGGGCAGCGCCAAGCAGGTGACCGTCAGCGGCATCACCCTGGGCGGCGCCGACGCCGGCAACTACACGCTGGCCGCGACCAGCGGCACGACCCAGGCCGACATTACGCGCCTGGGCTTGAACGTGAACGCGGTCGGCGCCGACAAGGTGTATGACGGCGGCACCACGGCCACGGTCACGCTGACCGGCGCCAACCGCGTGCTGGGCGACGACCTGCGCGTGGACGGGGTTGCCAGCTTCGCCGACAAGAACGCCGGTAGCGCCAAGCTGGTGACGGTCGGCGGCATGACGCTGGGCGGCGCCGACGCCGCCAACTACGTGCTGGCCTCGGCCACGGCCAGCACCAGCGCCGCCATCGGCAAGCGCACGCTCAACGCCACCGTCTCGGCACTCGACAAGGTGTACGACGGCGGCACTGCCGCGCAAGTGGGCATGCTGAGCGACGCCGTGGCCGGCGACGCGCTGACGGTGCACGCCGCCAGCGCCAGCTTCGCCGACAAGAACGTCGGCGCCGCCAAGGCGGTGTCGGTGTCGGGCCTGAGCCTGTCGGGCCAGGATGCCGGCAACTACAACCTGGTGGCGAGCACCGGTTCGACCACGGCCGCGATCACGGCGCGCACGCTGGCGGTCAGCGCCCAGGGCGTCGACAAGGTCTACGACGGCGGCGTGCTGGCCAGCGTGGTGCTGGGCGACGACCGCGTCGCGGGCGACCTGCTCGCCGTGGCGCACAGCGGCGCCGCCTTCGCCGACAAGAACGCCGGCGCGGCCAAGGCCGTTGGCGTCGGCGGCCTGGCGCTCTCCGGCCAGGATGCAGGCAACTACGTGCTGGCCTCGACCACGGCCGCCGCCAGCGCCGCGATCACGCCGCGCACGCTGGCGCTCAGCGCCCGCGGCGTCGACAAGGTCTACGACGGCGGCCTGCTGGCCAGCGTGGTGCTGGACGACGACCGCCTGGGCGGCGACCAGCTGGCCATCGCGCGCAGCGCCAGCTTCGCCGACAAGAACGTCGGTGCGGCCATGGCGGTGACGGTGAATAACCTGGCGCTGTCCGGCCTCGACGCCGGCAACTACGTGATCGCTGCGCCGGTCCTGGCGGCCAGCGCCGCGATCACGCCGAAGGCGCTGGCCGCCGGCGTGAACGGCGTCGCCACCAAGGTCTACGACGGCAACAACCGCGCACAGCTGGCCGCCGGCCAGGTCAGCCTGAGCGGTTTTGCGGCGGGCGAGGGCGCCAGCGTCGGCGCGCTGGGCGCGACCTACGACAGCGCCAACGTGCTGCAGGCCTCGACCGTGCAGGCGGCCCTGCCGCAGGCAGTGGTGAGCGCCGCCGCCGGCACCCAGCTGTCCAACTACCTGCTGCCGGCCAGCGTGCGCGGCGCCGGCGCCATCACGCCGAAGGCGCTGACGGTGGTCGGCCTGCGCGCGAATGCCAAGGTGTATGACGGTAATACGACGGCCACCCTGGCCAGCATCGGCACCCTCGAGGGCCTGCTGAACGGCGACAGCCTGCAGCTGGGCGCTCCCACGACCGTCCGCTTCGACAACCGCAACGCCGCCAGCGGCAAGACGGTGACGGCCAGCGGCTACAGCATCGCCAACGGCGCCGCCGGCCTGGCCTCGAACTACGCGGTGGCGAACAGCGCCAGCGCGGCCGACGGCAGCATCACCCAGGCGACGCTGACGGTGAAGGCGAACGACGCCAGCCGTCCGGCCGGCCTGTCGAACCCGGCCTTCGGCTTCAGCGTCAGCGGCCTGCTGGGCGGCGACAGCCCGGCGATCCTGCCGGAATTCGCCCTCGCCAGCAGCGCCACCCCGCAGGCGGCGCCGGGCAGCTATGCGATCACGGTCGCTTCGCCGGCCACGCTGCAGAACTACAAGCTGGCCTATGTCGACGGCGTGCTGGACGTGACCGGCGCGGCGCCCGAACTGATCCGCGCGATCCGCGCCACGATCGCACCGGCGCTGCCGGTCGAGGTGGCGGGCGGCGCCGGCGTGGCGAAGCAGGAGCAGCGCGATTCGCAGCACAATTCGCAGCGCGACCTGCCGCGCGTGGACGAGGTGCGCGCACCAGGCAGCGCGGCGCCGGTTGCCGGCCCGCGCGTGGACGGCGCCGTCGTCACCCTGTCCGGCGGCACCGAAGTGCTGACCCGTAACGGCGGCATCCGCACCGCAGAGTAACTACCATGACCCCATTTGATACCGGAGCAACACTCGTGTCCTACCGCACCCACCCGCAACGCCCGCCGAGCCGCCTGCGGCCGCTGGCCCTGGCCGCCTTGCTGCTGCCGGCTTTCGCCTGTGCCCAGAGCGTGCCGGATGCCGGCCGCATCCTCGAATCGAATCGTCCGCCGGTGCTGATCGCGCCGCCTGGTCCGGCGCCCAAAGTGCTGCCCGAGACCGGCCCGGCGCAGGGCGCCGTGCTGGCCGGCGACCAGCGCGTTCTGGTGCGCGCCTTTGTGCTCAAGGGCGTCGAGGCGGTGCCGCAAGCGTCGCTGCAGGCGCTGCTGCAGCCCTACACCGGGCGCGAATTGAGTTTCGCCGACCTGTCGGCGGCCACCGCCGCGGTCTCCGCCTATTACCATAGCCAGGGTTATTTCCTGGCCTCGGCCACCTTGCCGGCCCAGGACCTGGGCGCCGGCCAGGTGACGATCCTGGTGCTCGAAGGGCGCGTCTCGAACGTCGCCCTGCGTCCGGACGCCAGCGTGCGCGTGAAGGGCGACCGTGCGCGCCGCTACCTCGACGCGCTGGTGCCGGCCGGGCGGCCGGTGCACGAAGACAGCCTGGAACGGGCGCTGCTGCTGACCCAGGACTTGCCGGGCGTGCGCGCCCGCGCCGAACTGAGCCCGGGCGCCGCGCTGGGCGAGACGGCGGTCGCGGTCGACCTGTCCGAAGGCAGGCTGGTGGACGGGAATATCGGCCTGGACAACTCCTCGAACCGCTACACCGGACGCCTGCGCCTGACCGGCGCCGTCAACCTCAACGACCCCACCGGCAACGGCGACCAGGTCTCGCTGCTGGCCTCGACCACCGGCGCCGATTTCAAGTACGCGCGCGCCGGCTATGTGCTGCCGGTCGGTGCCGCCGGCACCCGCCTGGGCGTGTCCTACGCCGGACTGCGCTACCACCTGGGCGAGGAATTCGAGGCGCTCGACGCGCGCGGCACCGCCAACGTCGGCCAGTTGCTGCTGACCCATCCGCTGCTGCGCACGCGCCGCGCCAGCCTGCAGCTGCGCGCCGCCTTCGAGGACAAGCGCTACGTCAACCGCGCCAGCGGCGTCGAACTGAGCGATAAACTGGTGCGCAGCCTGCCGCTGGGACTGGTGTTCGGGGCGCAGGACAGCTGGCAGGGCGGCGGCTACACCAGCGCCTCGCTCGACCTGACGCCGGGCGACCTCGACCTGTCGGGAAATGCCATCTACCAGGCGGCCGACGCCGTGGCCGAGCGTAGCGAAGGGCGCTTCCTGCGCACCAACTACCTCCTCAGCCGCCAGCAACGCCTGACCGGCCCGTTCAGCCTGCTGGCCAGCCTCAGCGGCCAGTTTGCCTCGACCAACCTGGAGTCGGGCGAAAAGATCTCGCTCGGCGGCCCTGGCCGCGTACGTGCCTATGCGGCCGGCGAAGCCAGCGGCGACGCAGGCCATGTGGCGACGCTCGAGGCGCACTTCGAACTAGCGGCGGCCAACGCCGACCTCGGCGCCTTCTTCGACTACGGCCGCATCACCCTGAACCACGACCTGTATCCGGGCGCGCTGGCCGCCGGCGCGCCCAACCGCTACGCGCTCAAGGGCGCCGGCCTGACGCTGAGCTGGCGCCCGCTGACCGGCACCGTGGCCCAGTTCACGGTGGCGCGCAAGGTGGGCGGCAACCCGGGACTGAACGCCAACGGCCGCGATGTCGACGGCAGCAGCTCGCGCAGCCGCGCCTGGTTCCAGTTGTCCTCCTACTTCTAAGCGCCACGCCGGGCGGCCAGGAGGCAGGGCTGCGGCCCTGCCTTTTTATTTGGCGGCTTCCCGCTCCAGCCGGGCCGCGACCTGTTCGCGGAAGTAGCCGTTCTGTACGTAGCGGTACAGGTTCGCGCCGGGACAGACGGTGTTGTCGGCGTGATCGCGGTGGCTGGCGATGTTTTCCACCGGCACCCCGTATTTTTTCGCCAGCATCGCCATCACGGCCACCACGGCATCGAGCTGGGCCTGGTTCGGTTCGACTTCCTCGAAATTGCCCACCACCTCGATCAGCGCGTGCCCGCGCGGGTCATACTCGGTATTCGTGTCGCCCGCATACGCGATATCGCGCCCTGCATAGGTCTTGCCCTCGAGGTCGATGATGTAGTGGTACGGGATGTCGAGCCAGCCTTTCGTATTTCTCGACCAGGTCTGCAGGTTGCGCAGGTACTGGCGCGGGTCGGTGCCGGCTTTATAGGGTTCGCCCTGGTGGTGCAGGGTGATGTGGGTGATCGTGTGGCGCCGCGCCTTGCTCGGGTCGGCGGCAGTGCCGCCCCAGGCGGCGACCGGGACAAGCGCCGGGTCTTGCGTGGCCGGCTGGATGGCGCAGCCGGCGGCGGCGAGGACGAGCAAAACGCAGGCGAGGGCGCGCGCGGCGCGGTAAACGGTTTTCATGGCGGGATCCGTACAAGAGAAGGCGCCATCTTTTCACAGGTGGCGGGCCACATGCAACGCGCGGCGCCCGATGCTTTCCTGTTAAGCTAGCAGGTACCCCCAACTCCGAGCGACCATGAGAACGATTGCCCAAATTCTGCAAGACAGCAAGACCATCGCCATTGTCGGCCTGTCCAACAAGCTTGAACGCGCCAGTTTCGGCGTCGCCGAGTACCTGCAAGGGCAGGGCTACCGTATTTTGCCCGTGAATCCGGCGTATGCCGGCCAGGAGATCCTGGGCGAGCGCGTGTATGCCAGCCTGCAGGAAGCGGCCGACGCGCTGGGCCCGAACGGGCAGCGCATCGATATCGTCGACTGCTTCCGCAAGTCGGAAGACATCCCGCCGCTGGCGCGCGAGGCGATCGCGGTTCGCGCCGGCTGCCTGTGGATGCAGCTCGAGATCGAAAACCAGGCCGCCGCCGATCTCGCCCGCGCCGCCGGGCTCGACGTGGTGATGAACCACTGCCTGAAAATCGAACACCGCAAGCTCAACGCTTGAACCTCACTGGACCCATCATGCTGAAAACCGTGTTTACTTTGTCCCTGCTGGCCGCTTGCGCTTCTGTCGGCGCCCAGACCACGGCGGTCGTGCCGCGCCATACGCCGGTTGCCGCCAGCCCCGCGCCGGCCAGCTGCCCGGCCCTGTTGAAGCAAAATTTCAAACGCCTGCAGGACGAGGCGCCGCAGGACCTGTGCCAGTACGCGGGTAAAGTGGTGTTGGTCGTGAACACGGCCAGCTACTGCGGTTACACCAAGCAGTACGAGGGCCTGGAAAAGTTATACGCAAAATACAGCCCGCGCGGCCTGGTCGTGCTCGGCTTCCCGTCGAACGATTTTAAACAGGAAGCGGCCAGCACCAAGGAAATCGCCGACCTCTGCTACAACACCTATGGCGTGAAATTCCCGATGTTCGCGCCGACCCCGGTGAGCGGCGCCAACGCCAATCCCCTGCACGCGGCGCTGGCCAAGCAGACCGGTAAAGAACCGAAATGGAATTTCGCGAAATACCTGATCGGACGCGACGGAAAAGTGATCGAACACTTCCCGAGCAAGGTGACGCCGGACGATCCTGAGTTGGTCGGCAAGATCGAAGGCGCGCTGGCGCTGTAATCACGACCCTACAGATACGCCCGCAGCGGGCCGCGCAGGGCATTGCACACGACGATGCCCTCGGCCTGCAGCAGCATCTCGCGCGTGATGACGCGCTCGACCGCGTCCCAGGCCGGCGCCGCCAGCATCACCGACCGCATCACTCCCGGCAGCAGGCCGCAGGCCAGCGGCGGCGTGCACCACTGGCCACCCAGCAGCACGAACACATTGCTGCGTCCCCCTTCCGTCAATTCCCCGCGCTCGTTGAAGAACAGGGCGTCGAAGGCGCCTTGCGCCTCGGCGCTGCGCCAGGCGGCGTCGTAGCGGCTGCGCACCGCCGTTTTATGGCGCAGGAAGACGTCGCTGGAGGCGGTCGGGGTGTCGGCCAGCACCAGGCGCACCGGTTCGCTCAGCGGCGCCAGGGGGGCCGACGTGACGGCCAGCCGACCGTCCGCCGCGAGCGCCAGGCGCAGGCGGTGGATGCCCCCTTGACGCGGCAGGCCGAGGCAGGCGTCCACCACCAGGGCGTGGGCGGCGGCTTGGTCGAAGGCCAGGCCGAAGTAGCGTGCGGAGGCGCTGATTCGCGCCAGGTGCAGGTCGAGGTGGCGCGGGCCGTCCTGCCAGGACGCCTTGATGGTCTCGAACAGCTCGAATTCATTCGCCAGCCCGGTCAGGAAGCGCGCCTTCAAACGGCATTCGGCATATTCGCTGTGCGGGTCGCTGTCGTAGACGATGCCGGCGCCGACGCCCAGTTCGCCGCGACGCATTCCCTCGCCCGGTCCCAGCGCCAGCGTGCGGATCGGCACGGATAAACAAAAATCGCCGAAGGCGCGGCCATCGAGCGGCGGGTCGAACCAGCCGATCGCGCCCGTATAAAGGCCGCGCGCATCGGGCTCGAGTTCGTCGATGATTTCCATCGTGCGGCGCTTGGGCGCGCCCGTGATCGAGCCGCAGGGGTACAAGGCCGCGAACAGCTCGGCCAGGGTGACGTCCGTGCGCAATCTCGCCTGCACGGTGGAGGTCATCTGCAGCACGGCGCCGAAGCGGGTCACCTCGAACAGCTTCGGCACGCTGACGCTGCCGGTCTGCGCCACGCGCCCCAGGTCGTTGCGCAGCAGGTCGACGATCATGAGGTTTTCGGCGCGGTTTTTGGGATCGTTTGCGAGGGCAAGCGCCCGTTCGGCATCCGCCGCCGAGTCGTCGCCGGCGGGCGCCGTGCCCTTCATCGGGCGCGCCAGCAAGAGCGCGTCGCTGTAGCGCACGAACAGCTCGGGCGAGAAGGACAGCACCGCGCCCCCGTCCGGCAAGCCGATCAGGGCGCCGTAGGGCACTGGCTGGCGCGCGCGCAGGCGGCTGTATAACGTGAAGATGGAACCGAAGGCGTCGAAGCGCAGGCGCACCGTGTAGTTGACCTGGTAGGTGTCGCCGGCGGCGATGTAGTCGCGGATGCGGTCAATTGCGTCGACGAAGCGCGCCTCGTCGACGTTGGCTTCGATCTGCGCGACGCCGGCCGGCGTGTCGCTGGCGGCGCGCGTGGCGATCCAGGCCCGGGCTTCGCTGGCGCCGAGCAGCTCGCAGCGTTCGAACAGCAGCACCTGGGCCAGCGGCCCGGCGAGCGGCTTACAAGGGATGCCGAGCAGGTGGGCGCCGAGTTCATAGGTCAGCAGGGGCACGGCGTACAGGCCGCGCGCGAGGGCCGCCTGCAGTTGTTCCAGCACGCCGTTCCAGCCGGCGCCGTCGACGCAAGCGAGCGTGCCGGCATGGCCCGTGTACAGGCGCGAGCGTGTTTGTTCATGGCCCTGGGCGCTCGCATCGTCGAGCAGTGCAAACACGGTGTGCATGGTGCTCATGCCGCCAGCAGCAGCGACAACTGGACGCCGGTTTCGTCGGAGGGATTCTGTTTGAAGCCGCTTTTCGCGTAGCGGTGCCAGCGCCCGGTGACGTAGCTCACCAAGAGGCTGGCGCGCGCGGCGACGTCGGCCTCGCTGCCATGGCCCTGGCTGGCGGCCAGGCGCAGGGCGCCCTTGCAGGCCAGTTCGATGCGGTCGTAAAAACTGTTCATGCGCGCTTGCAGGCGTTCGTCCTCGCCGACCAGGGCGTCGCCGATCAAGACGCGCGTCATGCCCGGATTATGCGCGGCAAACGACAGCAGCATCTGCAGCATCGCGTTCAGCTGGTCGACGCCGCGCTCTTCCTTATCCGTGATCTGGTTGATCACGCCGAACACGCTGGCCTCGATGAACTCGATCAGGCCCTCGAACATTTGCGCCTTGCTGGCGAAGTGGCGGTACAGCGCCGCCTCCGACACGGCCAGCTTGGCCGCCAGCGCGGCGGTGGTGATCTTTTCTCCCCTGGGCTGCTCGAGCATGGCCGCCAGGGCTTGAAGGATTTGCAGTTTGCGCTGGCCTGGCTTGGTGCTTGCCATGGGATCCCAAAAAAAGTAATTAGAAAGAAGCGCGCAGCCGGTGCAGACGCTTCGGCAGCTGGCGCACGGATTTTACTTTGACATCGACATAATTTGGGCGAATCAATCTGCGCGGGCGCGCCATCGCCAGCGTGCTGCGTTCGCTGGCGCGCAGGTATTGCGTCACCCACACCGTGCGCACGCCGAGCTGCCTGGCGCTTTTCAGGTTGGCCAGCGTGTCTTCGACCAGGATGCAGTCGCGCGCGGCGACGCCGTATTTGCGCAGCAGGCGAGAAAGCATCAGCTTGGACGGTTTCGGGCGCAGCTGGCGGTGCACGTGCATCTGCTCGATCGCGATGTGGTGCGCGAAATGGCGCCCCAGGTCGAGATGGCGCATCACGTGCGTCGAATACTCCAGCGGCGCATTCGTCAGCAGGATTTTTCTACCGGGCAGGCGCTGCAGCAAGCGGCCCAGGCCCGTCTCCGAGCGCATCATGGCGCGCAGGTCGTGCAGATCGTGGGTTTGTTTTAAAAAGTCGGCGGCGCTGACCTGGTGGTGGCGCATCATGCCGAGCAACGTCGCGCCGTATTTCTTCCAGTAGCCCAGGCGCGCGGCGTCGACCCGGGCCTGGGTGACGGGTGTCACGCCATCGTCGAGCACGCGCGCGATATACGTGTTCATGTTGGCGCTGATCGCCGGGAAGATCGCGTGCGAGGCGTCGTGCAGCGTATTGTCCAGATCGAATAGCCAGACGGGAGAGGCGGGGATATGATTTGGCACGTTTTAACGATCACTGGAGAAATGGATGCGACGTCCGATTATAGTGGCCTTCCTCGGCTTCGTTCTGCTGGCGTGCCAGGCGCTGGCCGCCGAGCGCGGCGCCCTGTTCAAGGTGAGCGGCCAGGACAAGACCTTGTACCTGTACGGCACCATCCATGCCGGCAAGCCTGACTATTATCCGCTCGAGCCGCGCATCGGCAAGGCGCTGGCGCAGGCCTCCACGCTGGCGCTGGAAGTCGATATCGGACGCGATCCGGCGGCGGAGCAGGCGGCGTTCAGCCAACATGGCTTGTTCCCCGCCGGCAGTCCGGCGTATGCGGGACTGGCCGACGGGCGCCGCCAGCGCCTGCAGGCGGCCTTGAAGCAGCAGGGCGTCGATCCGGCCGCCGTGGGGCAGCTGAAACCCTGGATGCTGGTGATGATGCTGGCGCTGGTGGACCTGGCCAAACTCGGCTACGACCCGGCCCTGGGCGTGGACCTGCACCTGGCCGGCCTCGCGCGCGGCAAGGCCCGTATCAGCGAGCTCGAGTCGGTGCAGGTGCAGGCGGCGCTGATGGACCGGATGCCGCTCGCGACCCAGTGGGCCCTGCTCGAAGAAACCCTGGCGCACATGGCCTCGGGCCGCCAGCTGCGCGAGGCGCGCGAACTGTTCGCGGCCTACGAGCAGGCCGACCGCAAGGCCCTCGATGGCATCGTCCAGCGCGTCGAGCGCGACGACAGCGTCAGCGGCAAGTTCGTGCGCGAGGTGATGCTCGTCGAGCGCAACGGGCCGATGGCGGACAAGGTGGCAACGCTGCTGGCGCGCGAAAACAATGCGGTCGTCGCGATCGGTTTGATGCACTTGCTGGGGAAAGAGGGCGTACCGGAATTGCTGCGCAAGCGCGGCTTGACGGTGGAACGGCTGTACTGAGGGGGGGTGGTGCCCTTTACGTGGATTGAACACGTGGCCTCTCCCTTACCAAGGGAGTGCTCTACCACTGAGCTAAAAGGGCGGTACTGGATCGTCTTAACGGGCAGGGCCCGTTAAAACTTTTAGTGCGACCGGATCATAGTGCCAAACGCCTGTTCGGTCAAGACTTCCAGCAACAAAGAGTGTTCGATGCGGCCATCGATGATGTGCACGGTGTTCACGCCGGACTTGGCGGCATCGAGTGCCGACGAGATCTTCGGCAGCATGCCGCCCGAGATCGTGCCGTCTTCGAACATCTCGTCGATTTCGCGCGCCGACAGGTCGGTGACGAGCTTGCCCTGCTTGTCCTGCACGCCGGCGATGTTGGTCATCATGATCAGC
>Ga0213835_100982_pt1 | contig 20637 bp, 20 predicted proteins | sample SWPATP01_FD_160576 | JGI IMG/M metagenome (GOLD analysis project Ga0213835, IMG submission 160576) | Coastal seawater microbial communities from Marineland, Florida, United States - SWPA TP0 #1 | ecosystem: Environmental > Aquatic > Marine > Coastal | place: USA: Florida | collected 2016-08-05 | reverse complement strand
CGGTACCATCAATTCGATCACCGACTTCGGTATCTTCATCGGTCTGGAAGGCGGTATCGACGGTCTGGTTCACCTCTCCGACCTCTCCTGGTCCGAGACTGGCGAAGAAGCCGTGCGTCGCTTCAAGAAGGGCGACGAAGCCGAAGCCGTCATCCTCTCCATCGACCCGGAGCGTGAGCGCATTTCGCTTGGCATCAAGCAGCTCGACTCCGACCCGGTGGCCGAGTACCTGGCCGTCAACGACAAGGGCTCCATCGTCTCCGGTCGCGTGATCGAAGTCGACGCCAAGGAAGCTCACATCGAGCTGGCCACTGACGTCGTTGCCGTGCTCAAGGCTTCCGAAATCAGCGCCGACCGCGTCGAAGACGCGCGCAACGTGCTGAGCGAAGGCGACACCGTCGAAGCCCGTATCGTCAACGTCGATCGCAAGAACCGCGCGATCAACCTGTCGATCAAGGCCAAGGAGCAGGACGACACTCGTCAGAACCTGAAGAAGCTGCGCGAGCAGGAAGTCGAAACCGGTGGCCCGACCACCATCGGCGACCTGATCAAGCAGCAGATGGGTCAGGACTGATCGTCCCTCGGGCTCCGTTCGCGGAGCCCGAACCCGGCTTTACAGCCAACAAAAACGCCACCCTAGGGTGGCGTTTTTGCGTCTGGGCTTTTTATTCAGGACCCGTTATTCAAGCACTATAAAAATCCATGAATTTTACCGGTTGAGATTCTTCGATCACCTCGGCCCAAAGATCGTACTCGTCGGCGTTGGTCACCCGGGCGCGCACCACGTCGCCGGGGCGCAGGGTGCGCTTGGACTCCAGGAACACCATGCCGTCGATCTCGGGGGCATCGGCTTCGCTGCGGCCGATGGGGCCGTCCTCGTCCACCTCGTCGACCAGCACTTCGATCTCGCGGCCGATCTTGCGCTCCAGGCGAGCGGCGGAGATCTGCTGCTGGTGCGCCATGAAGCGCTCCCAGCGCTCCTGCTTCACCTCATCCGGCACCGGCTCCAGGCCCAGCTCGTTGGCCGGTGCGCCATCCACCGGGGAGTACTGGAAGCAGCCCACGCGGTCGAGTTGCGCTTCGCTCAGCCAGTCGAGCAGGTACTGGAAGTCCTCCTCGGTCTCGCCGGGGAAGCCGACGATGAAGGTGGAGCGAATGGTCAGCTCGGGGCAGATCTCGCGCCAGCGCTTGATGCGGGCCAGGGTCTTGTCCTCGAAGGCGGGGCGCTTCATCGCCTTGAGCACCTTGGGGCTGGCGTGCTGGAAGGGGATGTCCAGGTAGGGCAGGATCTTGCCCTCGGCCATCAGCGGGATCAGCTCGTCCACGTGGGGGTAGGGGTACACGTAGTGCAGCCGCACGCGAATGCCCAGCTCGGAGAGCGCCTCGCACAGCTCGGTGAGGCGGGTCTTCACCTCACGGCCGCGCCACTCGCTCGGCGCGTAGCGCAGGTCCAGGCCGTAGGCGCTGGTGTCCTGAGAGATCACCAGCAGCTCCTTCACGCCGGCCTTGGCCAGCCCTTCGGCCTCGCGCAGTACGTCGCCCACCGGGCGGCTCACCAGCTTGCCGCGCATGGAAGGGATGATGCAGAAGCTGCAGCTGTGGTTGCAGCCTTCAGAGATCTTCAGGTAGGCATAGTGGCGCGGGGTCAGCTTCACGCCCTGGGCCGGCACCAGATCGATGTGCGGGTCGTGCTGGTGGCGATGCGGGGCCGCCTCGTGCACGGCGCCCACTACGCGCTCGTACTGCTGCGGGCCGGTCACGGCCAGCACGCTGGGGTGAACGTCGCGAATCGCCGCCTCGTCCACGCCCATGCAGCCGGTGACGATCACCTTGCCGTTCTCGGCAATCGCCTCGCCGATGGCATCCAGCGACTCGGCCTTGGCGCTGTCGATGAAGCCGCAGGTATTGACCACCACCACGTCGGCGTCGTCATAGCTGGGCACGATCTCGTAGCCGTCCGTGCGCAGCTGAGTCAGGATGCGCTCGGAATCCACCAGCGCCTTGGGGCAGCCTAGTGAGACGAAACCGACCTTGGGAGTGGACATTACTAAACCTCTTGGATAAAGCTGAGCTATCGCAACTGGCAGGACATCTTCGCGATAGCCGCTGTAGGGCAGGGGGAGTACCCTGCAATGTGAAAGTGAAGCATTTTAGCGTCGAAGTGCAGCATAGGGAACCGCATGGCCACCATCGAACACAGTGCAATTCTCCAGGCGCCACCGGAGCGGGTCTTTGCCCTGCTCGAGCGGGTCGAGGATTTCGTCGACTACTCCGATCTGATCAAGCGGATCGAACCCCTCGGCGGCCAACGCTACCGTTGGCACGTGCATGCCGTCGGCATGGACTGGACCTTCGACGTGGCCATCACCGAGAACCGGCCGCCCGAGGTGCTGGCGTGGCAATCGGTGGAAGGGGTGCACAACGAGGGTTGCTATCGCCTCAGCCCGGTGGAAGCGGGTACCGAGGTCTCCTTCACGCTCACCTACACGCTGCGCAACCGCTTGGTCGAGAAGGCCGTGACCAAGGCCGCCAAGCCGCTCGTCAGCAAGGTCAGCCGGCAGATCCTCGAGCGAGTGGAAGAGAGGCTGTAGGCTCGCGTGGCATGTCGTGTAAAAGTCAGCGCATAAAAGTTAGGCAGCTATCTTTTTCTTTTCCCGGAGTAGGGCTACACTCGTCTTGACGAGGCCCCGTCGGCCTCAGCGAGGAAACCAGCGTGAGCGTTATCAAGGGGTTTATGTGGTGCCTGGCGGTGCTGTTCGTCCAACTCGGGCTGCTGCGCTATATCGACCTGCGGGTTGCCACCATGCAGCGGCTGCAAGAGCCACCGCTGGAGCCTGCCGAGGGCTCGGTAGCGCCTCAGTTGGAGGCACAAGAGAAGCAGGGCGAGCTCGACGCCTAGGCCACATGGCTCGAATTTTCACCCAGGCTCGGGATGGCTGGGGCGCCGGCAAGGCACGCGGAAGTGACCTCTAGAAGCGGGCATGGCACCATTGGCGCAAATCGAAGGGAAGCTAGCCGATGCCGAACGACTCGTCACTTCGCCGCCGCTGGCGCTGGGTTGCCGTGGGGGCCAGTGCCACCATGGCTGCCTATGTCTGGTTCTGGCACTCTCCTGACCTCACCGCCATAAGGCACTGGGTCGAACAGACTTCACATCATCCTCTCGTCGTCATCGGCGTCATGCTCACCATGGCCGTGACGCTGGCCGTGGGCCTGCCAGGCAGTATCGGCCTGTGGCTCATCGCTCCTTTCTATCCGCCCCACATCGCCACGCCGATGCTCATTCTCGGTAGCGTCAGCGGTGCGCTGGGGGCCTACTACCTGGCGGCTCGGGTCGGCGAGCGTTGGAACCCGAAAGGCTTGACCCGCAAGATCATGGTAATGCTCACCAAGCGCGGCGACCTGTTGACCCAGTGCGCGCTGCGGGTGCTGCCCGGCTTTCCTCACTCAGTGATCAACTATGCCGCGGGGCTCTGTCGCCTGCCGCTCTCTACCTTCGTCATGGCCGCCGCACTGGGGCTGGGCATCAAGTGGGCGGTCTACGCCAGCGCCATTCACAGCGGCCTGCAGGCCGTCTCCCGGGGCGACGACTTCATTACCCTGGATCTCATCCTGCCGCTCATTGCCCTGGCGCTGCTGCTGCTCGTCGGCGCCTGGATGAGGAGGCGAGTAGAGGAGAACAAGGAGCTCTAGGGAAGCACAGCACAAATGCCTGCGCGAGCGAATCGCTGCGTTGCGCGGTGCTCGGAATCCTCACATATACCCCATATGCTCCGGTTCCTGTGCTCCGTGCGCCTTGCGCTTCATCTCGCTCGTCGATTTGTTCAGTGCTTCCCCAAGGGAAAACTAGGGCGTTACGATCAGTGGCAGCGGCACCCTTGCAATCAGCTCTGGATCCTCGTTCAGCAGGCTCTCCAGCTCGCTGCGGTGGAGCAGAAGGCCGCCGGCATTGGCATGTGCCAAGGCTCGCTCCAGCTCGTAGGCATGGCTGACGGGCAGCGGGGCACCGTCCTCGAACAGTGCCGCCAGCCACTCCGCCATGGCCGGCGGCGCTTCGCTTTCTCCGGCTACGGGCCTCAGCCAGCGCAGCGGTCCGCGCTTGAAGGGGTGGCGCTCGTCCCACAGCAGTACCGTGCAGGGAGCTTCCATAATCAAGCGGCGGCTGGTGGAGCCCAGCCGGGTGCCCCAGCGTTCCGTCGTACCGGCCTTGCCCAGCACCAGCACGTCTTCGGGGGCGGCCATGGTCAGCGCGGCCGATACCACCTGCCCGCGGGAGACCTCCAGGCGATGACGCAGGCTGCGTCCGGCCACGGCGCCGGCGAGCGCCTGGTGCACCCGCTGCAACTGGCGGGCAATGCTGGTTTCCAGCGAATCGGGAGTGAGCGGGCGCGACAGGCCCGATTGCGCGCCGATCTCGCACGAGAAGGGGAAGGCGGCGCAGCGCAGCAGGTCCATGTCCTCCACGTAGAGCGCGACCAGTTCGGCGTGGCGCAGGCTGGCCAGGTTCACCGCGGCGGTAAGCGCTCCCAGGCTGTGGCGGGAAGCATCGAGCAGGGCGAGAACCCGGGCCGCTTCCAGAACCGTGCCGTTTTCGCTTACCTGCCCGCCGTGGGGAGGCGCATCCTCAGTGCTCATCGCCGGGCTCCTCGCTCTCTGGATCGCCTTCCTTGTCTCCGTCCCCACCCTCGGGCTTGCCGCCGTTCTTGTCCTGGGCATCGTCGGGGTCAGCGGCGGTACGCTTCTTCGCTGCCCGATGGAAGGCCTCGAGACGTTCGACCACCTTGCCGTTCAGGCTCTCTGCAGGATAGTGACCTTCATCGTCACGCTCGCCAGGGCGCATGCCGGTGAGCAGTTCAAGCGCCTCGTCCAGCGTCTCGATGGCGTAGATATGGAAGTCGCCGGCAGCGACGGCGTTGCGCACCGTCTGCTTGAGCATCAATTGCTCCACGTTGGTGGCGGGCAGCAGCACGCCATGGCCCTTGACGCCGCCGCGTGCCTGGCAGATATCGAAAAATCCCTCGATCTTCTCGTTGACCCCGCCCACCGCCTGTACCCGCCCGTGCTGGTCGATGGAGCCGGTGACGGCAAAGCGCTGCTCGATACCCACCCGGGCGATGGCCGAGATCAACACGCACGCCTCGGCCACCGAGGCGCTGTCGCCCTCGATGCCGCCATAGGACTGCTCGAAGGCCAGGCTGGCCGATAGCGACAGCGGCGCATCCGGCGCATAGCGGCTGGCCAGGCAGCGCGACAGAATCATCACCGCCTTGGAGTGAATGCGCCCGCCGAGCCGCGCCTCACGCTCGATGTCCACCACATGGCCGGGCCCGGGCCGCGCCGTGGCCGTGATCCGCGTAGGCTGGCCGAAGGCGTAGTCGCCCAGGCTCATCACCGAAAGCCCGTTGACCTGACCGATCACCGAGCCATCGAGCTGGATCGCCACGGTGCCGCGGGCAATCGCCTCGTGGCTGCGCTCGTGAATGCGGCTGGCCCGCCACAGCTGCTGCTCCACCGCCTTCTCGACATGGGCACGGGCGATCACCTGGGCGTCGTCACGCTCGGCCCAGTGGTCGGCCTCTTCCAGCAGGTCGCTCAGGGCACGATGGCGCGCGGTTAGCTTGGTCTGGTCGTCGGCCAGGCGGCTGGCGCGCTCGATCACCGCCGCCACGCCGCTGCGATCCAACGGACGCAGGGCCGACTCCCGTGCCAGCGTGGCCACCATGCGGGCATAGAGCGGCTGGTTGCCAGGGTTGCGATCCAGCTCGTCTTCCAGGTCCGCCTGAACCTTGAACAGCTCCAGGAAGTCGGGATCGTTCTCGCACAGCAGGTAATAGAACAGGCGCTCGCCGAGCAGCACCACCTTGAGGTCCAGCGGCACCGGCTCGGGCTCGAGCGTGGTGGTGCTGATCAGCCCATAGGCCTGCTCCAGCGACTCGGTACGAATCTCGCCGGCGCGCAGCACGCGCTTCAGGGTTTCCCAGGCGCCGGCATGCATCAGCAAGGCCCGCACGTCGAGCACCAGATAGCCGCCGTTGGCCCGGTGCAGGCCGCCGGCACGAATCAGCGAGTAATCCGTGACCAGCGTGCCGTTGTGCACGTGATGCTCGATGCGCCCCACCAGGTGCTGATGCGTGGGCAGATCGAGATACACCACGGGCGCACCATCGCAGTGGGTGTTGTCGACGATCAGGTTGATGTGGAAGCGGCTGAAGATCGCCTCCGGCGGTATCTCCGGCTCCTCGGCCACGAACGCATCCACATGCAGCACCATCGCATCGCGCAGCGCCGTCAGGTGGTTCAGGATGCCGTCGTGGTCGGCATAGCGCTCTTCCAGTTCGGCCAGCGGGGCGTCGATGGCGGTTTGCAGCATCTCCTGGTTCAGCGCCGTGATCTGTTCGCGCAGCTGCTTGGCCAGGCGCGGCATCTGGCGAATGGCCTGGGAGAGCTTCTTCTGCAGCACCTGAACCGTACCTTCGATACGCTCGCGCTCGTCGCGCGGAAGCCGCTCGAACTCCTCCGGCGACATCATCTTGTCCTTGGTGGCCGCCGGGGCAAAGGTGAAGCCGTTGGGGGTGGAGAGCAGCAGGATGTCGTGCTCGCGCGCCTCGCGGCGCACGCCCTCTACGGCGTCCCGCTGGCGCTCGCCCATGGCCTGCTTCAGCTCGTGCAGGCGGTTCTGGTACTCGTCGCCCTCGAACACCGCGGGAATGGCGCTGCGCAGCTCCTCTACCAGTTGCTCGATGTCGGCGCGCAGTACGCGGCCCATGCCGGTCGGCAACAGCAGATGCAGCGGCTGGGAAGGCTCCTCGAAGTTGTAGCGGTAGGCGATATCCGGCGGGGTAGGCTCGTCGTGAGAGCGCTCGGCGAGAAAGCGCCCCACCAACTGGTGCTTGCCGTGGCCCGGGTGGCCCAGCACATACAGATTGAACCCTTCGCTGCGCATGGAGGTGCCGAAGTCCAGCGCGTCGCGGGCGCGGTCGTGGCCGCTCAGCATGTCCAGCGACTCCAGCTCGCTGGTCACCTCGAAATCGAAGGCATCCTCGGGGCAGGCGCGGTATACCTGGGTGACGTTCAATGGTTCAAGGGTGGGCACCGGATTTTCTCCTTTCCTAATACACTTCAGTATGGAGGAGCTGAACGTAAAGTGCATGACCCGGGTCAAGTACTGACGGAGCAGGGGTGACGAGCGAAAGGAGCTTGCACTCAGGCGCCAGTCAGCCGAGGCTGTAACGAAACACGAGGAACCGCCATGACGTTCACCTTCTGGTTCGAATTTGCCAGCACCTACTCCTATCCGGCTGCGATGAAGCTCGAGCATCTGGCGGCCGAGCGCGATATCGAGGTGCACTGGCAGCCGTTCCTGCTGGGGCCGATCTTCCAGGCCCAAGGCTGGAACGACACACCCTTCAAGCTGTTTCCGGCCAAAGGGCGCTACATGTGGCGCGACATCGAACGCCTGTGCGAGCGCGACGGCATCCGCTTCCACCGGCCCTCGCAGTTTCCGCGCAGCGGCCTGCTAGCGGCACGCATCGTCAACTGGCACGCCCAGGAGCCCTGGGTACCGGCTTTCGTGCGCAGCGTGTACCGCGCCAACTTCGAGCACGACCAGGACATCGCCGATCCCGCAGTCATCGCCAACTGTCTGGCCGAGGTCAAACTCGATGCCGAGGTACTGCTGAAGCAGAGCCAGCGGCCCGAGGTCAAGGAATCGCTGCGCAAGGCCACCGAACGGGCCCAGGCGCTGGGCATCTTCGGTGCGCCGTTCTTCATGGCCGGCGACGAGCCCTTCTGGGGCTACGACCGCATGGAGCAGGCGCTCGACTGGTACGAAGCGCGCATGGATGACGAAGAGTGAACCCATTGTCCAATCGATCGTCACTGCCATAGCACGGCAGTGGCGTTCCCCTTAGAGATGAAGTCATGAACGCCAGCAAGATCTTGCAGCAACTCATGCAGCAAGCCGGTGGTCAGAGCGGTAACAGAAGCAGTGGCGGTGTGGATGTCAAAGGCATGCTCGAAGGCCTGTCGCGTCAGTTGAGCGGCGGTTCGTCGGGTCAGGCTTCCAGCGCCGGCAGCGGGTTGAACGTGGACATCAAGAGTCTGCTGGGCGGCGGCGCCCTGGGGCTGTTGGTGGGTTCGAAGCGGGGCCGCAAGCTCGGCGGCAAGGCGCTCAAGTACGGCGCCGTTGCCGCGGTGGGGGTGCTGGCTTGGAAAGCCTGGCAGAACTCGCAAGGAACAAAGGAAGCGGCTGGCCAGTCGGCGGCTGCTGAAGGCGAGCCAGTCGAAGCGCTTCATGGCGAGTACCAGGAGCGTCGTAGCCTCGAATTGCTCCAGGCCATGATCATGGCCGCGCGCGCCGACGGCCATATCGACGCCCAGGAGCGCGAGCTCCTTGCTCAGCAGATCGATGCGCTAGGTGCCGACGACGAGCTGCATCGCTGGGTCGAGCGTCAGCTCACTGCCCCGCTGGATGCCGAGGCGCTGGCGCGCCAGGCCGACTCGCCCCAAGCCGCGCGCGAGATGTACCTGATCAGCGTAGCGGTGGTTGACGAACAGAACCCCATGGAACGCGCCTGGCTCGATCAACTTGCCACTGCGCTGAAGCTCCAGCCTGAGTTGACCGCAGAGCTGGAGCGTCAGGCACGGCAGGCCGGTTGAAGCGGGTGGCGGGCGGTGCTTCAGCGATAGCGGTAGATGCGCAGGCTGGGTAGGTAGGGCGTGTCTTCCAGCTTCTCGTCGCTGCGCCGTGCCCGGGTACGGCTTTGGGGCGGCGCGGCCGGCGGCAGGTTGTGGTCGGGCAGCCGGCCGCGCGGGGCAGGCAGGAACAGCGGCAGCGCCACGTTCATGGCGCGGCGGGTGCGGCCGTCTTCCAACGGCTCGCAGTAGAACAGGTTGGCGCGCATCAGCGGTGCCTGGCTCTGCACCTGCGCCAACGGCTCGGCCGAGGGCAGGGCGGCCAGTTTGCGCAGCTGAATGCGCACGTGGGGGGCATCGGTATCCAGTGCCAGCAGTTTCTTCTCCACCTCGCGCACCGTCAGCCGCTTGATCGAGCGACCGCTCGAGTACCACGCCAGGCGCACCCGGGCCACCGGCGCTTCGGCGATGGGTATTGCCCGCCAGCACTGCTTCAAGTGCAGCCGGGCCAGGCCGCTGCCGCGCAGGTGGTCGTGCAGCTCGGGGTGGCGGAACGGCAGCACCGCCTTGGCCTCGGCCAGCAGCGGCGGGTGATGGTCGCGAATATGCGCAAGCCGGGCGGCAAAATCGGCCTTGGCGGCGTTGACCTCGGCCGCTGCGGCCAACAGGGAATCGTCGGCGGCCACCAGCCCCACATGGCTGCGTGTGGCGCGGCCGTCCTGACCATCGGCGTACCAGAAATCGAGCAGGGCGCGGCGTAGCCACTCGGTGCTGGCCTCGGCCTCAAAGGCCCAGGCCTCGGCAGGTGAGGCGGCATAGAGGTCGAGCAGCGCCTCACTGCGCTCGATCAGCCTGTCGAAGGCGAGCTCCAGCTCGGCCAGCAGCCGATAGGTCGGCGCCGGGGCGAGCGTCACCGCTCGTCGCCTCGCTCGGCGCGGGCCAGCCACTCGTCGATATTGCTCTCGTCGAGCGCCGGCTCGCCGGCAATACGGTGCGACTCATCGGCCCAGGCACCCAGGTCGATCAGCTTGCAGCGCTCGCTGCAGAAGGGGCGGTAGGGGTTGCTCTCGCTCCATTCCACCTTTTTTCGGCATTGCGGGCAGGCGACGGTCAAGGGGCGTTGGTTGTGTTGGCTCATGAAACTCTCATCTCTCGATAGCGTCGGTCCAGTTCGGCCACCTGGGCGGCAAGGTCTGCTTCGCTACCGGTATTGTCGATCACATCGTCGGCGCGGGCCAGGCGTTCGCTGCGCGGCATCTGGGCCGCCACGATGGCGCGGGCCTGGGCGTCGTCGACATCGTCGCGGGCGGCGGTGCGGGCGATTTGCAGGCTTTCCGGCACGTCGATCACCAGGCAGCGGTCGGCCAGCTCGCTCTGGCCCGATTCGAACAGCAGCGGCGAGACCAGCAGCACGTAGGGTGCGCCCTCGGCCTGCAGCCGCTCCAGGTGCGCGACGATACGTTGCCGAATGCGCGGGTGGGTCACCGACTCCAGCCAGCGGCGCTCGCCCTCGTCGGCAAACACGATCTCGCGCAGAGCGCGGCGGTTCAAGCTCCCGTCGGCCTGAAGTACCCGCTCACCGTAGCGCCCGGCAATCTCGGCCAGCGCCGGCTCGCCGGGCTCCACCACCTCGCGGGCCACGTCGTCGGCATCCACCCACGGCACGCCCAGCGCCGCGAAGGCCCGTGCCACCGTGCTCTTGCCGGAAGCGATACCGCCCGTTACGCCAACGATCATGAAGGCTCACCAGTCACAAACTGCTTCCTTGTCTTGGTAAAGGGGGGAAACAACCATACTACAGCAGGAACAGGCGCCCATAGCTGGCCATCAGCGGCTCGCCGACCAGCAGCGCGATCATGCCGGCGCTGGCCAGATAGGGGCCGAAGGGCATGGGGGCGCCGCGCAGGCGGGGCAAAGCGAGCTGCAGCGCAATGCCGACGATGGCGCCCACGCCGGCGGAAAGGATCAATATCATGGGCAAGTATTGCCAGCCCAGCCAGGCGCCCAGGGCCGCCAGCAACTTGAAGTCGCCGTAGCCCATGCCCTCCTTGCCGGTTACCAGCTTGAACAGCCAGTACACGCTCCACAGGGCAAGATACCCCGCCATGGCGCCTATCACCGCGCTGGGCAGCATCAGCGGCTGAAACAGCAGCTGATAGAGCAGGCCGGCCCACAGCAGCGGCAGGGTCATGGCATCCGGCAGCAGCTGGGTGCGCAGGTCGATCACCGCCAGAGCCAACAGCGCCAGGCAGGCGCCGTACACGAACAGGCCCTGCCAGCTGGCGCCGTACAGTGCCACCACCGCCAGCGCCAGGCCGGCGCCGGCCAGCTCCACCAGCGGATACTGCGGGCTGATACGCGCCTCACAAGCGGCACAGCGGCCGCGCCGCTTGATCCAGCCGAGTACCGGCAGGTTGTCATGCCAGGCGATAGGTGTCTCGCACTGAGGGCAGATCGAGCGCGGCACCAGCAAATTGAAGCGGGGCGACTGCTCTTCGGGCAGCTCCAGTGCCTCGCGAGCCTCGGCCCGCCAGCCCAACATCAGCATGACCGGCAAGCGCACGATCACCACGTTGAGAAAGCTGCCCAGGCACAGGCCCAGAAGGGCCGCCAGCGGCCATACCGCTCCACTCACAGCACCGTTCCCAACTCGAAGATCGGCAGGTACATCGAGACCACCAGGCCACCCACCAGAATGCCCAGCACCACGATGATCAGCGGTTCCAGCAGCGAGGTGAGAGCGTCGACCTTGTTGTCGACCTCCTCCTCATAATAGTCGGCCACCCGGTTGAGCATGGCGTCCAGCGCGCCGGACTCCTCGCCAATGCCTACCATCTGTACCGCCAGGGCCGGAAAGCGCTCGGTCAGGCGCATGGCGAAGTGCAACTGCTGGCCGGTGGAAACGTCCTCACGGATCTGCTTGGTCGCGCGCTCGTAAACCAGGTTGCCGGTGGCCCCCGCGGCGATGTCCAGCGCCTCCACCATGGGCACGCCGGCGCCGTAGGTGGTGGCCAGCGTGCGCGAATAGCGCGCCACGGCGGACTTGTCGAAAATGTCGCCCAGTACCGGCAGCTTGAGCAGAAACGCATGCACGCGGTAGGCAAAGGCGGAGGAGCGCTTGATGCCCTGGCGCATCAGGTAAACGAAGGCGATCCCGCCGCCCAGCCCCCACAGCCAGTACTGCTGGGCGAACTCGGAGAGGGCGATGGTCATGCGGGTCATGGCCGGCAGCTCGGCGCCGAAACCGTGGAACAGGCTCTCGAACTGCGGCACCACCTTGATCAGCAGCAGCGCAGTCACGGCGATACCCACCAGGATCACCGCGATGGGGTACCACAGCGCCTTCTTCACCCGGCCCTTCAGCGACTCCACCTTCTCCTTGTAGGTGGCGATCCTGTCGAGCATGCGGTCCAGCGAGCCGGAGCTCTCGCCGGCCTCCACCAGGTTGCAGAACAGACTGTCGAAGCACTCGGGATGGTTGCGCAGCGCCTGGGAAAAACTCGAGCCGGCCGCCACCTCGTTCATCATCTGCTGCACCACGGCGCTCATGGCCGGCTTGCGAATGCTCTCGGCCACCACCTGAAAGGCCTGCAGCACCGGCACGCCGGCGCGAATCATGGTGGCCATCTGGCGGGCGAACAGCATCACGTCACGGGGCTTGATGGTGCCCATGCCCCCGCCCAGCCCGCCCTTGCGGCGCACCCGCTTGACGATGATGTTCTGGCTCGCCAGCTCGCGCTCCACTTCGAACTTCTCGGCGGCCACCACCTCGCCGCTCACCAGCCTGCCGCCGGGCCCCTTGCCCGTCCAGCGCCAGCGGTACAGTTTCAGCTTCCGTGGCGCTCTTGCCGTTCTGGTTGCCATAGGTTCCCTGCTACTTGGATGCGTCTATCATGATCATCGGCGCAAGTGCGCTTGCCTTGAGAGTGATAAATGTAACCGAGAGAAATAAAGCGCAAGTTTTTAGTCAGTCTTTGGTAACGCGGTTGACCTCGGTCAAGCTGGTAATACCTTGCATCACTTTCAACAACCCGCTGCGACGCAGATCCGGATGGCCCTCCTGCCTTGCCAGCCGATCGAAGTCCATTGAGTTGCCGTTGCGCATGATCAACTGACTCATCTCATTGTCGACCGGCACCACTTCGTAGATGCCCACGCGCCCCTTGTAGCCATGGGTACAGTGCTTGCAGCCTACCGCTTCGTACACGGTGGCGCTATCTACTTCCTGCTCGGTAAAGCCTTCCTGCAGTAGTGCTTCGCGGGGTATCTCCGCCAACTGCTTGCAGTGCTTGCACAGCCTTCGTGCCAGACGCTGAGCAATGATCAGGCTCACCGAACTGGCAATGTTGAACGGCGGCACGCCCATGTTGGCCAGGCGGGTCAGGGTTTCCGCCGCGGAATTGGTATGCACCGTGGAAAGCACCAAGTGGCCCGTTTGCGCCGCCTTCACCGCAATCTCGGCGGTTTCCAGATCGCGAATCTCGCCCACCATCACCACGTCCGGGTCCTGGCGCAAAAAGGCGCGCAGCGCGCTGGCGAAATCCAGCCCGATCTTGGGCAGCACGTTGACCTGATTCACCCCCGGCACCTTGATCTCCACCGGATCCTCAGCGGTACAGATATTGCGCTGCACCTCGTTGAGCAGGTTCAGCCCGGTGTAGAGCGTTACCGTCTTGCCGCTGCCGGTAGGGCCGGTGACCAGAATCATGCCCTGGGGATGGTCCAGCACGCCTTCGTAGAGCGCGCGCTGCTCCGGGGTGAAGCCCAGCGCATCGATGCCGATCTGGGCCGAAGCAGGGTCGAGAATACGCAGTACGATCTTCTCGCCGTACACCGTGGGCAGCGAGTTCACGCGAAAATCGATCGAGCGGGTCTTGGAAACCTTGAGCTTGATGGCGCCGTCCTGCGGCAGGCGGCGCTCGGAAATATCCAGCCGTGCCATCACCTTCAAGCGAGCGGCAATGCGCGTACGCATGGCAAACGGCGGGCGTGCGGCCTCCATCAGCATGCCATCTACCCGCATGCGCACCCGATAGCTGGTCTCGTAGGGCTCGAAGTGAATGTCCGAAGCGTTGCGCCGAATGGCGTCGAGCAGCACCTTGTTCACGAACTTGACGATGGGCGCATCGTCGGCCCCGCTGGAGGCGGCATCAGTGGCACGGTCCTCGCTGATATCCACGCCATCTTCGAACTCCAGCTCGCTGACGGCATCGTCCACCCCATCGAGCGCAGCCAGCATGTGGCTATCGTGATGGGCTAGGTACGCCTCCAGCACCGGCATGAGCTGATCCACCGGGCACAGCACCGCATCGATGCTCAGGCCGGTGGCGAACTGCAGCTCATCGAGTTTCGCCAGGGTAGAGGGGTAGGGCACCGCCACCGTCAGCCGATGGCCGCGGCGGGCAAGCGGCACCACACACAGCTTGCGCAACAGCTTCTCGGGGTACTCACTGGCGGCGGGCAGGCTGGCCAGGCGCAGCGCATCCAGGTCGATCACCGGCAGGCCGTACTCCCAGGCCGCACACAGCGTAGCCTCGCGCGCAGTGGCCAGGCTCGACTCGATCACGTGCTGCAGCAGGCTGATTTCCGCCTCGCGCGCCTCGTACTCCGCCCGCTCCGCCGCCGGGCGGGAAAGCAGCCCGTATTCCACCAGGCGCCGGGTGAAGCCATGTAACCCCTCGAGGTTGGCGTTGGCGGCAGAAGACGCCAAGGTGTCGCTGGGCGCATGGCTGGCGTTGGGGGTGGGTCGATAGTCGTTCATGGCGCCTCAGGGGTTGGGCCCGCACGGGCGTGAGCATAACGTGTTACAGGCATTCTAGCCCTTCGGTATGCATCATCCCACCGTGATGGCGTTTGTGGTTCCAGCTGGCATTAACGCTGTCATCGATTATGATGAAAATATGGTAATGCCTACGTAGGTAGCGCTTGTAGGCAAAGGGTGTGTAAATTAGTGTGAGTGAAATGGGGCGTGAGACCCCGGGAGGCGAGCAAGCGCAAGCATATGCAGTGCGCCGCTCGAGCGAAGGTGGTAAAGGGGCAAGAGCAAGGTCGTGGGCTGTGTCCGCGATTGAGGTGCGGCTACAGGTCGCAGGTGTAACCGCCCAAGCGGCTGACAAGGCGGCCGCACGGGTACCTAGAGAGCAGGGGACGACGGCGATGAGCATGAAAGAACTGATGCGACAGAGAACAACGGCCAAGCGAGGCCAGGGCGGTTTCACCCTGATCGAACTGCTGATCGTGGTGGCCATCATCGGGATACTGGCGGCGATAGCGGTGCCTCAATACGTTGGCTATCAGCAGAGGACTGCTGATGCGGCGTGTCAGCAAGAGCTTGCTGCTCTTAGAACTGGCTTGGTTCTTGGGGATGTGGCAGTCGGTGATATGGGAGATTTAGCTCCTTCTTGTGACGGCGCTACGCTGGGTTATACAGCCCCCACTACTATTGCTGCGGGATCAATTACCGCTACGGGTGGAGTTTCAGGAGGCACTGGCGCAGATATTACTGTCCCTGTTGGTAGGCAAATCGGAAGTTAACCTAAGTAAGTCGTCAAGGCCGGTAACGTGCCGGCCTTTTTTATGGATATTTTTGATAAGACTAGATTTTTTATCTTGCTTTCCCTGCCCGTTTGGGGTGGTGTTGTTTGGTTCTTTAGATTTAAGATTTTGGTTGTTATTCAAGCCTCCTTGAGTCGTCCATTCTTGCAAGCTTTGTTATTTTCTTTCTGCATTTTTTTGTTTGTCGCCTTGCTCTTCGCTCCTTATTATTTTGTTTTTTTGTTAGAGTTTACTGCATTTTTAGGCGTTGCTCTTTGGCTTGTGGTTGTTGGGTTAACCTGTGATTTATTTTTCAAAAAGTTCAATGGTCTTCTCTTGGGTGGTGTGTTTCTTTTTATTGTTGTTGCTTATTCTTTATATGCAATCGACTTCATTTTTCTGAACTATAATTTTTTAGATCGCAGGCAATCCACCCCAGGTTTTGCTAACCTGCGCCACTTCTCCGACGTGGCCGTCGGCTTGATGCCGCTGGCACTGCTCTATATCGTCAGCCGGCCCAGGCCTTCCATGATCGCTGCGGTGCTCTGCTTCCTGCCGCTTTCCTTCTGGTGGTATCTGCTGTTCCTGAGTGAGGGGCGGGCGGGGATTCTCTCACTCATCATGGCCATGGTGATTGCCTTGGCATTGTTCAGGCAGTCTGCCTACTGGCCTGTAGCGACCCTGTTTGGAGCTTCCCTCGCTGGGCTGGCGGGCTGGTGGTTCGTCAATCCTCTGCGTAGAACGGTCGAGGGGCAGGAGATCATATTTCGTCGTGATGTTACCAGTGACAATAATCGCTTTGACCTATGGCGTACCGCCATAGAGTACAGCCTGGAAAACTTCCCTTTCGGTATCGGCCCGATGCAGTTCGCGGGAGATGGAAGGCTAAGTTATGCCCACGCCCATAACATTATCTTGAACACCGCTGCGGAGTGGGGCTTGCCAATAGCGATCATGCTGCTGGCGCTGATCCTCTATGGCTGCTGGAAGATCTATCGGCGTTCTCAAGTCATCCCCGATCAAGACAAGCCGATTTACGCCTGCCTGGTAATGGCTTTCGTGGGTGTCATCGTTAACGTACAGTTCGCCGGGGCTCATATCTTTCCTTTGAGTTCACTGGTCATGGCCCTCGCTATAGGGTTGGTCTTCGGTTATCGCGACTCACACCAACCCCTGCCACAGCGCCACGTTGGCCCTGTGCCGATTCAGGCGACTCTTCTTTGGGCAGGCATGATGTTGATGATGGCCTATTTGCTCCATGCCGGTATGGAGCTCTACTGGCTCTCCTTGGATTCTCGCCTGCTTTGCATGCAGGAAGTCGGACGCGCATACCTCTACCCCCGCTTCTGGGCTCAGGGTCGCCTGGAGTGCATGCAAATGGTCGCACCGGACCACTGGCTGTTCTGGACGTGGCGATAGCGCATGGCGATCCCCATCATGATGCTAAGTTCTCCTAGTACTTAAGCGTGACCTTACCTCGTCTCTAATGTAATGTTGTGTATCTGAATTGTTCCAGCTTGTCTGGAGGACCAATGCCGAATACACGACACAAGCAGCAGGGCGCGGCGCTGGTGATGGTGCTGAGCATGCTGAGCATGGCGCTCATGCTAGGCATTTCCGCCATGAGCGGCAGTCTGGTCAACGAGAGGCTGGCAGGGAATTATCGAGCTTCAGTGATGGCGCAAAACGAAGCCGAAGCGGGGCTCTATGCCTTCAATGACGAGCTTCGCGCTGCCATCGAGGCGATCAACAACAGCGAAGAGCCACTGCCGCCTGTCTATGGCAACCTGGGGGTCGGCTTCGTAGGAGCGCTGCGTAGTGCCGCAGCGCAAGCCAGGCATGAGCAATCATCCGATGCCTTGCAGGCGGCTCTGTCGGGCCCATGGTCACAGCAAGGCAATATTTCCGAGCACGGCCGCCACCGCTGGCGGCTCGCCCCGGCCTTGCCCGAAGACGATGCGCTGCTGGGCGGCCAAATTGGGGTGAGAGTCGAGAGTGAAGGCTATTTTGGTGCCACTGGCGATGAAGCCATGCGCACCGTGGTGGGGCTCGTGGCTCTACCGGAGCTGCCCCCACCGGGCTCGCGTGGCTTGCTGAGTTGCGATGGGGTACAGGTCACGGGCAGCGGCATCATCGATAGCTACGACTCGCGTGAAGGGGCTTATGGCGGCAGTAACGCCCAGCGGCGCAACGTCGTGGTAGGCACCCAAACCGAAGGGGCGGAAATCAGGGTGACCGGCGCCTCGCCCATCTACGGTGACGTAGCCGCGAGCGGCAAGTTCACTGCCACGGGCTCGGCTGCCGTGCATGGGAATATCAGGGCCAACGATACGGTGAATATCAGCGGTGGTGGCGCCAATGTCTATGGCGACGTCATCGGTTTGGGGGATGTCGGCATTACCAGTAGTGGAAGAGTGCACGGCGACGTTCAAGCCGCCGGCACGCTGACATTGGGCAACTGGAGTTCATGGATAGGCGGCAATGCACTCGTATCCGCCGTCAACTCCGTGCGAAACCCCGCCGACCAGGTCGATGGCGAGCTCAATGCCGATAGTGGTGGGCCGCAAGGCCTCACGCCGGTGTTTTCCGTATCTTCAGCGCAAGACTGCGAGATTCCCGTACAAACGGGCCGGTACTCGCAATACCTGGCCCAAGTCGGCACTTCTTCTGGTGCGCTGAACATGCAAGGCGGCTCGCGCAACATCGTACTCGATGCGACTGGCCTGCATGATCCCAACAATGCCGTGCCGGATATTGGTACACCCGTAGAGTATCAGGGTAAGTCAATCGTACGCTTCGACTCTCTTCGGCTCGCCGGGAGCGCCAACTTTCGTATCGGCAGCCCCGGCAATCCTGTCGATATGGTCATGGTGGTGACCGGTGATATCGATATCGGTGGTGGTGGCTCGTTTCGCATTGCAGAAGGAAGCAGCCTCACCATCGTCACGGCAGGTGAGTTCCGGTTGGCCAGTGGCATCCAGGTGGGCGATGGCAAACCCACACGCGTTGCCAACGACGGTAGCGTGAGCCCAATTCTTTCGGTGATCTCCGTTTTCGACGATGCCGCGCACAATCGCTCAGGGGTATACATCGGCGGATCATCAAATTTCTATGGCCAGATCATCGCGCCCCATTCCCATGTCGAAGTGGGGGGCAGTGGGCAATTCTTCGGCGAAATCATGGGGCGTACCGTCGAAGTCAGGGGAGCGGGCGGTTTTCACTACGATGAGGCGTTCGACGATACCGAAGGCGGCATCGGTGGCGGAGGCTCTTTCGTGCTGCCGCGGTTACAAGGCATCTGGGTTGGGTGAAAACTACGGTGGGCCGAAGGGGCCGCCGCTGTGGGCTGGGCGCTATCGGGGCAGTGCACCTTGGCCCAAGAGAAGGGGCCATTGACAGTGTCGTGGAATTTCCGTATACAGCGGAGACAGTCCTACCAGCGAGCCCTCATGATTCTCCTTGCAGCGATTATCGTTGCGTCACTTGCCGTTTCGTTCTTGTGTTCTGTGCTTGAAGCGGCGCTACTCTCGCTCACGCCGAGCTACATTGCCCAGCTCAAGGTGGATCGCCCTGGCGCTCATGCAGCGTTGGCTGCACTCAAAGCCAATATTGACCGGCCTCTGGCCGCCATTCTTACCCTCAACACCATCGCCCATACGGTTGGTGCCACCGGCGTCGGGGCTCAGGTCGCGGTGATTTTCGGAGAGCCGTACATAGCAGCGGCCTCCGTGGTGATGACGCTGTTGATTCTGGTGCTCTCGGAGATCATTCCCAAGACCCTCGGCGCCACCTACTGGCGCCAGTTGGCCCCGTTTCTCCCTTCGCTACTGCGAGCCATGATACTGCTCCTGGCACCGTTCATCTGGCTCTCGGAAATGATCACCCGGCGGTTGGGAAACCCCGTTCACGATGTCGACCTTCGCGCCGAGATCAAGGCGCTGTCTCGAATCGGCCTGGAGGAGCGGGTGCTCGACCCGGAGGAATCACGCACCATCATCAACATCCTCAGTCTGCATGAGATGATGGTGAAAGATGCCATGACGCCGCGGACGGTATGTGAAACGGTGCCACCGAACATGACGGTTGCTGAGTTCGATGCTCGTTATGGAAAGGCGCCTTACACACGCCTACCGGTAATGGATCAGGGCGAACAGGCATTCGGCTATGTGCACCGCTCCGACATGTACCATGCTGAAGATTCAAAAACCATGAGCGAGCTCAAGCGGCCAGTAGTCAGCATTGCCGATACCACAAGCATCGAGCAGGTTTTTACCGATATGCTGCGAGATCATCACCACCTGCGGGTAGTGCACAACGAACACGGGACCTGGGTAGGGCTGATCACGCTGGAAGATATCATTGAAACCATCTTGGGGCAGGATATAGTAGATGAGACCGACAGCATTCATAATCTTCGTCAGTATGCAAAACAGCGCTGGCTGAAGCGTTTGAATCACCATTCCTCGCCAGGCTGAGAAAGCGTTTTCGATGAATGAGACATTGACCATATGCCTATAGATCCTGGCTCTCGAGAAGAGAGCCGTACGCCACCAACGAACGGTACGCCACCGAGTCCGCAGGGGCGCACCGAAAGAGTGCTGGAGCGCTTCCTGTGGAATTCACGCTTTCTGGTGATGATGGCGGTGCTGCCGAGCCTGCTCGGTGCGGTAGTGCTCTTCACCATCGGCACCATAGACATCATCAAGATATTGATCGATACCGTGGCGTATTATCTGCTCGGTAGCGTGGAAGACATTCACGATAACGTGGTGCCAAGCATCATCATGGCCATCGATATCTATTTGATTGCCATCGTGCTTTTGATATTCGGGCTAGGGGTCTACCGGCTTTTCGTCTCCCCCATTGAGCAAGCCGAAGATCACGCCCCGCTCCATCCGTTCAACGTGCAATCTTTCGACCAACTCAAGGACAAGATAGCACGGGTGGTGATCCTGGCGGTGATCATAGAGTTCTTCCGCGCCGTAGTTGACATCCGCTTCCAGACTCCACTGGATGCGATCTATCTGGCGCTTTCAGTACTCGCTCTTGCCGCTGCGCTATATTTGATGAGCCTTGCGCAACGCAAGGAATAACCGGCGGTTCGGGAAAGTACAATGGCTCCGGCGCCGCTTGCCATCACGGGTTCCACACTCCCTGCGCATTCCTTGCCTAGGCTGAAGAAAACACAGCGGTAAGGAGCGGCTCATGCGTATTTCCAAACGAGTGAAGCTACACGGTGTGGCGGCGGCGTTGCTGCTGGCCGCCGGCGCCTTCGCCCATGCCCAGCCTGCCGATAACCGTGGGCAGGGCCAAGGCCAGCATCAAGGCCAAGGGCAGGGCCACCCGAGTTCGACACTTCCAGCCCGATTTTGGCCTGAAATCGGCCCCTGCGGCTCGAGAATTCAGTGACTTAGCAAATTCTGGCTGAATTCTTTGTAGTGACACGTTTTTCTCTTGGCACCTTGCCAG
>Ga0213835_100980_pt1 | contig 20669 bp, 19 predicted proteins | sample SWPATP01_FD_160576 | JGI IMG/M metagenome (GOLD analysis project Ga0213835, IMG submission 160576) | Coastal seawater microbial communities from Marineland, Florida, United States - SWPA TP0 #1 | ecosystem: Environmental > Aquatic > Marine > Coastal | place: USA: Florida | collected 2016-08-05 | reverse complement strand
CACCTGGAAGCAGTCGTCACCCGCGTCCACGCCGAGCTGTCCGACTTCAAGCACAAGCTGCACTGAGTGCTTTCCACCATCCGCCAGGCTGGCGTCAGCGCAGGACGCGCCCAGCCGGCCCGACGGAGCAGTACACGCGCGGCATCGAACCACGCCGCGCGTACCAAACGGCCCGGCCGCTTACACCACCCCGCGTGCGCGTAGCGCCGCAATCTCGTCGCCGCTTCGGCCCAGCACATCGCGCAGGACTTCGTCGGTGTGCTGGCCGAGCAGCGGCGGCGCCTTGTCGCTCGTCGCCGGCGTCGCCGACATCTTCATCGGGCTGCGCACCAGCGTGACTTGTCCGGCCGCCGGATGCGCCAGCGCGACCGCCATGCCGCGCGCCTGCACCTGTTCGTTGGCGAAGACTTCGCCGACGTCGTTGATCGGCCCGCAGGGTACGCCCACCGCTTCGAGCAGCGCGATCCATTCGTCGCGTCCGCGCGTGGCGACCATCTCCGCCAGCAGCGGCACCAGCACGTCGCGGTGTGCGACGCGCGCTGGATTGGTCGCGAATCGCGGATCGGCCGCCAGTTCCGGCCTGCCGCCGGCGTCGACGAATTTCTGGTACTGGCCGTCGTTGCCGGCGGCGACGATGATGTGCCCGTCCGAACAGGCGAAGGTCTGGTAGGGCACGATGTTGGCGTGCGCGTTGCCCCAGCGTTTGGGCGCCTTGCCGCTGTTGAGGTAATTGCTGCCGACGTTGGCCAGCATCGCCACCTGCGTGTCGAGCAGCGCCATGTCGATGTACTGGCCGGCGCCGGTGCGGTCGCGGTGGGTCAACGCGGCCAGCACGGCGATCGTCGCGTACATCCCGGTCATCAGGTCGGTCAGCGCGACGCCGGCCTTTTGCGGGCCGCCGCCCGGCAGTTCGTCGCGTTCGCCCGTGACCGACATCAGGCCGCCCATGCCCTGGATAAGGAAGTCGTAGCCGGCGCGGTGCGCGTAGGGGCCGTCCTGGCCGAAGCCGGTGATCGAGCAGTAGACCAGGTCTGGCTTGATGGCCTTCAGCGATTCGTAGTCGAGGCCATAGCGCTTGAGTTGGCCGACCTTGTAATTTTCCAGCACCACGTCGGCGTGGCGCGCCAGGTCGCGGATCAGGGCCTGGCCCTCGCTGCTGGCGATATCGACCGTCACCGAGCGCTTGCCGCGGTTCGCCGACAAATAGTAGGCCGCTTCGCTGGTGTCCTTGCCGTCGGCGTCGCGCGCGTACGGCGGCCCCCAGGCGCGCGTATCGTCGCCGCAGCCGGGGCGCTCGATCTTGATCACGTCGGCGCCGAGGTCGGCCAGGTTTTGCGAACACCACGGGCCGGCCAGCACGCGCGAGAGGTCGAGCACGCGGATATGGCCCAGCGCCTTCGGCGCACCGTTCGAACTAGCACTATCGATCATGATGGTTTTGCCCTGGTTGTCGAGCCGCGATTATAGCTGGCCGCGTTCCACGATTTGCACTGAACGCGACCGGGGGCGCAGGCCCGCTTCGATCAGGTCAAGCGCCAGCTGGGGCGTGGCCGCGCCGCACATGAAGATGTCGGCGGCGGCGAAGCCGACTTCCGGCCAGGTGTGGATCGAGATGTGGGATTCCGCCAGCAGCAGCACGCCGGTCACGCCCATGCCGGGGCCGAAGGTGTGGAAGTGGCTGTGCAGGATGCGCGCGCCGGCTGCCAGCGCGGCTGCGCGCAGCAGGGCGTCGATCTGCGCCGCGTCGGTCAGCAGTGCGGGATCGACGCCGTGCAGGTCGGCGAGCAGGTGGACGCCGGCCGGGCGGTGATAAGTCGTCACTTGTGGCCGCCGCCCGAGAAGCCGCCGCCCGAATAACCGCGGCCGTAACCGGAGCCCGAACCCGACGAGTTGCTGCTCGAGCTGAACAGCGACGCCCAGCTCAGGAGCGTGATGACGATGATGACGATGACGGCGTACAGGGAATAGAACTTTTTCATGTCGAGCCGCTCTGGTGTGCGAAGAAAGCCGGCAGCAGCAGCGCCGCGCCGCCCATCAGGAGATAGGTCGATACACCCTCGAAGTTGAAGAGGAGCGGGATCAAGTTCAAGCCCAGCAACCAAAGCAGGAAGCGGATGAACGGCCCGAACTGCCCGTCGGCAGAGGATGCGCCGGACGGCGTCGGCGCAGCCAGCTTGGGCGCGCTGGCGCCGAACCAGGCACGCAGCTGGTCCAGCGCCACCGGCGTCGACCGGGTCCACGTCATTTCCTCGGGCGTGATTTCAGCCGCCAGGCTGGCCTTGCCGCGCTCGAACTCCACCACGCGCACCAGGTCGCCGCGCGCGACGCGCCAGTTGAAGGCGCCGATCACGTGCGTCACCTGCGCCTGGTAGTCGAATTGGCGGCGGTAGGCGACCTTCTCCAGGCTGACCGACAGCGCCTCGGGGTCGGCCGGCAGCGGCCAGGCGTCGAGAACGGTCGCGCGCGACCAGCCTTCGTCGGTCTCGACCAGCCAGAAGAACTCGCCCTTGGGCATGAACATCAGGTATTCGCTCCACTCGCTGCCTTCGTCGTCCCTGCGCACCATGGCGCCGAGCACGCGGTAGGCCTTGTCGCCGATCTTGGCGATCGCGCCCAGCTGCAGCGACATCGCGCGCTTGTCGAGCTGTTCGCCCTTGGCCAGCACCTGCACCTGGGGCGTGGCGGCGTCGAGCCGGGTCGCGCAGGACGGGCAGACAAGGTTGCTCGCCGCGCCCGGCAGGTAGCCGATCGCGGTGCCGCAGGCGGGGCAGAGCAGGGACTCGACGCGGCCGCGGTACTTGCCGGCGCTGGCCTTGATTTGTTCGTCGTCGCGCAGGAGCTGGAATTTAAGGTCAGGCAGCGTGACGGCAAACCCCTTGTACAGCAGCGGCGTGTCGCCGTCGGAATAATCGAGCGTGACAAACTCGCGCTCGCGGCGCAAGTCCGCCACGCGCGCTTTCCAGCCGGGCCCCACGCGAAACGGCAATTCTCCCTGGCCGCCGATGCAGTCGGCTTCGCGCCGGTCGCTGGCCGTGAAATGGCCGTCGGCGATCGGGTAGGCCTTCCCGGGCCGGATGTCCGCGAATGCGGGAAAGCGCATCCCGTCAATGGGAAGTTCGAGCGTCAGCATGTACTGGCCCGACGCGTCGCCCAGCCAGCCGGCGCCGCCGTCGTCGAACAGCACATACCACTCGTTCCAGATGCCGCTCGCGTAGCGCAGCTGGATGCGGCCGACGACGGTGAAACGGCGCCCCGCGTGAATGCCCTCGGCGTTGAGCTGGATCGGCGAATAATCTTCCAGCACCTCCGACATCTTGCCGAGGTCGCGCACGGAATCGGCGTCCTTGACCACGCTGGCGCGGCAGAACTCGCACACCGCCATGACGGAAGCGTGCGAGCGGAACTGGATCGGCGCCCCGCAGGAAGGACAGGCAACGTTCTGCATCAGCCGATCAGTTTTTTCAGCAGCTCGGCCTTCGTGCTGTCGTAATCGGCGGCGGAAATCAAGCCTTTATCGAGCAGGGCTTTCAGCTTGCCAAGCCGGTCTTCGATGGAATCGGGTGGCGCTGCGACGGGGGCAGCGGGCGCGCCCGGCTGCTGCGCAAACGCGCCGCCCATGCTCTGCGCCATCGCCTGGCCGACCGCCATCCCGGCGCCGACGCCGGCGCCGATCCCGGCCAGGCCGCCTTCGTTCTGCGCCGCCAGCGGAATGCTGCTGGCGACCTGGAACTGGGTGAAGCCGCCCATCTTGTCTGCGCCGAGGCCTCCCTTCATGCCGGCCGAGATGCGTTCGTCGAGCGCGGCCTGCAGTTCTTCGGGCAGGCTGACGCTGGCGACGTTGAATTCGTCCAGACCAATGCCGTAGCGCGCGAAGGCCAGCGCCAGGTCCTTCTGCACTTGCTGCGCCATCAGCGCCTGGTTGGCCGCCATGTCGAGGAAGGCGACGTTCGAGGTGCCGAGCGACGAGGCCATGGTCGCCATCAGGATGCCGCGCAGCTGGTCTTCGACCTCGTCGCGCGTGTAGCTGGCGCGCGTGCCGCTGATCTCGGTGAAGAAGGCGCGCGGATCGGCGATGCGGTAGGAGTACATGCCGAAGGCGCGCACCCGGATCATGTCGAAGTCCTTGTCGCGGATCGTGATCGGCTGCGGCGTGCCCCACTTGCGCCCGGTCTGTACGCGCGTGCTGAAGAAGTAGACGTCCGATTTGAAGGGCGAATCGAACAGTTTGTCCCAGTTCTTCAGGTTGGTCAGCACGGGCAAGGTACGCGTCGTGAGCGTATGGGTGCCGGGGCCGAAGACGTCGGCGATGCGGCCTTCGTCGACGAACACCGCCATCTGCGACTCGCGCACGTTCAGGACGCCGCCATTCTGGATCTCGAAATCCTGCATCGGGAAGCGCCAGGCGAGCACGCCGTCGACCTCTTCGTTCCACTGCAGGACGTCGATAAACTGCTTCTTGATGAATGAACCGATGGACATGATGGACTCCGTAAGACGTTAAGAGATGCTGCCCGCGTTGACCAGGCCGATGGACAGGGAGATCGCCCCGAGCAGCCCGCCGAAGGCGCAGTTATTCGCTTCGATCTGGTCCTTCGACATGCGCAGCAAGCGCGTGGCGACCAGGAACACCAGCAGCTGCACGACCATGCCGACCGCGCCCCAGCCGAGAAACTGGTAGTAGCTGCCGGTGTACATGAGGGCGGACGCCACGGTGACGGAAAAGCCGAGCAGGGTGCCGCCCAGCGACAGGGCGGCCGCGCCGTTGCCCTCGCGGATCAGGTGCACCTCGTCATACGGCGTGACCCGCGTATAGACCACAAAAAAAGCCATGACCAGCGCGATGGCTGTCGCGAGATGCAGCAGATAGGCTAGGATGGCGGGCACAAAGATTCTCCACGGAATGTGTTTTCCAATTACGCGATCTTAGAACAAAAGTTGTTTCATGACCAAAAGAATTCTAATACTGTCGGTATTCGTTGTCGCGTCCTGTGGCCTGGCCTATGAGCTCATCGCCGGCGCCTTGTCGAGCTATCTGCTGGGCGACTCCGTCCTCCAGTTTTCCACCATTATCGGCTGCTATCTGTTCGCGATGGGGGTCGGCGCCCACTTCTCGAAATACGTGCGCGACGACGACGTGCTGGCGCGCTTCATCGACATCGAACTGGCCGTCGGCCTGATCGGCGGCGTCTCGGCGGCGCTGCTGTTCATGGCCTTCTCGTGGATGGCGGGGCCGTTCCGCACGCTGCTCTACACCCTGGTATTTTTAATCGGGATGCTGGTCGGGATGGAAGTGCCGCTCGTGATGCGCGCGCTGAACGAGCGCAATACCGAATTCGCCGAGCTGGTGAGCCGGGTGCTGACCTTCGATTATCTCGGCGCGCTGGCCGTCTCGCTGCTGTTCCCGCTGGTGCTGGCGCCGCACCTGGGCCTGGTGCGCACCGGCTTCCTGTTCGGGATGCTCAACGTCGGCGTGGCGCTGTGGACCCTGTACGCCTTCCGCGCCGAGCTGGCCAACCTGGGCGGACGGGTGCTGCGCGCCAGCGCCGTGCTGTTCGCGCTGGCGCTGGGCTTCATGCTGTCGGACCGCATGGTGGCCTGGGGCGAGCGCGGCTTGTTCGGCGACGACATCGTGTATTCGACCACGACGCCCTACCAGCGGCTGGTGATCACGCGCTGGAAGGACGACCTGCGCCTCTACATCAACGGCAACCTGCAATTCTCCTCGCGCGACGAATACCGCTATCACGAGGCGCTGGTGCATCCGGCATTGCAGCAACTGCCGTGGGCGCGCCGCGTGCTGGTGCTGGGGGGCGGCGACGGCCTGGCCCTGCGCGAGATCCTGCGCTACAAGCAGGTCGAACAGGTGACCCTGGTCGATCTCGACCCGGCGATGACGCACACCTTCGCCACGCGCCCGGAACTGGTGAAGCTCAACGCGAACGCCTTCGCCGACCCGCGCGTGAAGGTGATCAATGCCGATGCGGCCGTGTGGCTGCAAACGCATGAAGGCATGTACGACGCCGTGATCGTCGACTTCCCCGATCCCTCCAGCTTCGCCCTCGGCAAGCTGTATTCGGTGCCGTTCTACGGCATCCTGAAAAAGCACGTGGCCGCCAACGGCCTGGTGGTGGTGCAGTCCACCTCCCCGTATTTCGCGCCGAATGCCTACTGGACGGTCGACGCCACGCTGCGCGAAGTCGGGATGCGCACCTGGCCCTATCACCTGTACGTGCCGTCCTTCGGCGAGTGGGGGTTCATCCTCGCCTCGCCGCAAGGCCAGTATGCGCCGCCGCAGCGCTATGGCCTGCCGATGCGTTACCTGAACGGGGAAACCACGCGCGACATGTTCAGCTTCCCGCCCGACATGGAGCGCCGCCCGATGGCGCCGAACCGCCTGAACACCCAGTCGCTGGTGCACGAGTTCGAAAACGACTGGCGCCAGGTGATCCGCTAATGGATCGCCGTTCCTTCCTGGCCAGCGCGGGCGGCGCCGGACTGGCGGCGGCCGGCAGCGCGGCCGGCTTCGCGCGCTGGCAGGAGATCGCGCCGGGTCTCGGTTATCCGGGCCGCGCCGAGGGCCACTTCCTGCGCGACGCGCGCCGGCTGCCGCCGCCTTCCTCGGTGGTCGAGACCGATATCGTCATTCTCGGTTCGGGCGTGGCCGGCATCAGCGCGGCCTGGAAGCTGGGGAAGGAGGGCGCCCGTGCGCTGCTGATCGACGGGCCGGAACCCTTCGGCAATGCGGCCGGGGCGCGCTATGGCGACCTGGAATGCCCGACCGGCGCCCACTACCTGCCGCTGCCGTCGATGGAAGCGCTGCACGTGAGGGCGATGCTGGCGGACGTCGGCGTGATCGAGCGCGACGCCATGGCCGAGCGCCCGACCTACGACGAACGCTTTCTCGTGCATGCGCCGCAAGAGCGGCTGCTGGTGGGGAAGACGTGGCAGGAGGGCCTGGTGCCGGCGCTCGGGGCGACGGCGGCCGACCTGCTAGAACAGCGCCGCTTCTTCGCCGAGATGGAGCGCCTGCGCCAGCTGCGCGGCGCCGATGGACGGCGCGTGTTCGTCTTTCCGCTGGCGCTGTCGTCAAGCGACGCCACGCACGCTGACCTGGACCGCATCAGTTTCAAGGCCTGGCTGGAGCGTGCAGGCTACCGTTCGCCCGGCCTGCACTGGTACCTGAACTACTGCTGCCGCGACGACTACGGCGCGCGCTACGACCGCATCTCGGCCTGGGCCGGCCTCCACTATTTCGCCGGGCGCGCTGGCCAAGCGGCCAATGCCGACGACTCCGCGGTGCTCACCTGGCCCGGCGGCCTGGCGCCGTTGATCGGCGCCATCGCGGCGCGCTCAAGCATCGAACGCAAGGCCGGCACCGCAGTGTCCCTGAAGCGGACGAACGATGGCGTCGAAGCGCTGTGCTTCCGGCTCGAGCAAGGCGTTCCCGCCACTTTCCTGGTGCGCTCGCGCAAGGCGATCTGCGCGATGCCGCTGTTCGTGGCCGCGCGCGTGGTCGACAACATGGAGCGCTTCGGCTTCGACGCGCAGCGGCACCTGCCCGACTACGCGCCGTGGCTGGTGGCGAACTTCGTCATGAAAACGCCGCCGCGCGAAGAGGGCGAGCTTCCGCTCGCCTGGGACAATGTGGTGCGGTCCGAACCGGGCCTGGGCTACGTGGTCTCGACCCACCAGGACATCCGCATGCAGCCGGCCGAGCGCAGCGTCTACACGGCCTATGTGGCGCTGTCGGGCCGCAGCCCGGCCCAGGCGCGCGCCTGGATGCAGAAAGCGACGCCGCAGGAACTGATCGCGGTCGCCGGCGCCGACCTGAAAGCGGCCTATGGCTGGAAGCTGGCGCCCTGCGTCGAACGGGTCGACATCACCCTGCGTGGGCACGCGATGGCGATCCCGGCGCCGGGTTTCCGCACGAACGCGGGCCTTGCCGCCTTGCGCGAAACCGACGGCCCAGTCCTGTTCGCGCATGCGGATCTGTCGGGCTTCTCGGTGTTCGAGGAAGCCTCCTGGTGGGGCTGGCGCGCCGCCGAACGCGCCTTACGTTCTTGAGCCGGGCTCGCGCAAGCCCGCGTCGCTGAGCTGCTCGGCGAACAGGTCGCGTTCGCGGTCGACGATATCGTCGACCGTATCCTCGTTCAGCCCCATCGCTTCGAGCACGAAGGCCGACAGCTGCAAGCTCGCTTCCAGCGTCTCCGGCACCACGACCGTCGCGCCGGCACGCTTGAGCGTGCGCGCATGGCGCTCGTCGCGCGAGCGCACGAACAGCGGCACCTCGGCGAATTCGCGGCGGATGCCGTGCACCGCCTGCAGGGACGACTTCGGATTGTCCATGGTGAGCACGATCGCCGGCGCCTGGTCGGCATGCACCAGGCGCAGCAGTTCCGGCCGCGAGGCGTTGCCGAAGAAGACAGGCATGCCTTGCGCATGCAGCTTCGAGACCAGCGCGGCGTTGTTCTCGAAGGCGACGAACGGGATGTCCTGGGCAGCCAGCAGTTTCGCCAGCTGCTGGCCGACCCGGCCGAAGCCGGCGATGATGATGCGGCCGCGTGCCTCCCCGAGCGCGTCCTCGTCATGCTCGGCGGCGCGTTCGCTGCCTTCGCCGATCGTGCGTCCCAGGCGCGCCAGCAGCGGCGTGATGAACATCGACAGGCCGACCGCCAGCATCACGCGCGCGCCCAGGCCCGGGTCGAGCAGCTTGGCCTGCACGGCGTCGCCCAGCACGATGAAGGCGAACTCGCCGCCTTGCGCCAGCAGCAGGCCGCCCTCGAGCGCGCGGCTCCAGGGCAGGCGTCCGGCGCGCAGCAGCAGGGTGACCACCAGGGCCTTGATCAGCACCAGGCCCAGCACGGCGCCGGCCAGCCAGAGCGGCGCATCGACGATCTGGCGCGTGTCCATGCTCATCCCCACCGTCATGAAGAACAGGCCCATGAGCAGGCCCTTGAACGGCTCGACCATCAGCTCGACTTCGTGGCGGAATTCCGTCTCGGCCAGCAGCAGGCCGGCGATCAGCGCGCCGAGCGCCATCGACAGGCCGGCCGCCGCCGACAGGCCGGCGATGCCGAAGGTGGACAGCAGGATCAGCGCCATGAAGACGTCGGGCTGGCGATGGCGGGCGAAGGCCTTGAACAGCGGGTGGATCACGCGCCCGCCGACCAGGTAGATCAGCGCGATGGCGCCGCCTGCCTTGGCCATGGTGACCAGGGCCAGGGTCATGGCGCCGTCGCCGCCGCCGCGCGCCAGCACCCCCATCAGCACCAGGATCGGCACCACGGCCAGGTCCTGCAGCATCAGGATCGAAAACGCGGCCTGGCCCAGGCGGCTGCCGGTGGTGTTCTGCTCGTTCATGAGCTGCATCACGACCGCGGTCGAGGAGAGCGAGAGCACCAGGCCGAGAATGGCGGCGCTGGCGAAGGGCTGGCCGAGCAGCATCAGGGCGCCGCCGATCAGCAGGGCGCTGGCCAGCACCTGGAGCGTGCCGCCGCCGAACACCCAGGCCCGCATCGCCCACAGGCGCGCGGCCGACAGTTCGAGCCCGATCATGAACATCAGGAACAGCACGCCGATTTCGGCCAGCATCGAGATGCCCGGTCCGCTGGGGAAGGTGAGCCAGGCCAGCCACGGGAACTGCGCCGCGTGCAGGCCCAGGCCGAACGGGCCGACCAGCGCGCCGACCGCCAGGAAACCGAGCACCTGGTTGATGCGCAGGCGCTGCAGCGTAGGGATCAGGATGCCGGCGAGGATCAGGAAAAGGATGATTTCCCGGAAAAACGGGAAAGCGTGTTGCTCTTGCACGGGGGCGCGCCTTTGGGGTTGTGGGATGGCGTGGGCATTCTATAACGCATCGCGCTCACACCCAGAGCCGGTACATCCAGAACGATTCGTCGTGTTCGAAGCGCGCCGCGAACTCGGTCGGCGCGAAGCCGGTGATGCGCTTGACCGTGCGGATCATGTGGGCCTGGTCGGTGAAGCCTTCGTCCTGCGCCAGTGCGGCCCAGTCGAGCGGCAGCCCGGCCTCGTGGCGTTCGCGCGCGGCGAAGAACAGGCCTTCGGTGCGCACCAGCATGTTCCATTCGCGCAGCGAGCGCCCGCTGAAGGACTTGATGCGCCGCTCCACATGGCGCGGGCTGTGCACGCGGCCCCATTGGCTGGCCTGCCAGGCCAGGCGCTCGACCCAGTTGCGGCCCAGCTGGCGCAGCGAGGCCTGGGCCGACACGCGGCCTTGCAGGGCTTGCCAGCGGCGGGCCAGGTGCTGCTCGAACACGGCCAGCACGTCGGCCTCGCGGCTGGCCGCGAGCGCCTCCCAGAGCGGGGCGAAGGCCGCCGCCGTCACCGCGCGGGCAGGCACGAAGCGGTCCTGGATGGCCGCCAGGTCGACCTCGAACAGGGCCTGCGCCGCGTCGGCATTGAAGCAGGCCACCACGCCGCAGCCGGTGGTGGGCGCCCAGCTGACCGAGGGGTGCGACTGGGAGCCGGACATCATCACCCCGGCGCCGAACGGTTCCCAGGACGCACCGTGCGGGCCCTGCGTCACCAGGCCGACGTCGGCGCCGCCGAACCAGGAAATGGTGACGAAGGCCGAGGCCGGAAAGTGGGTCAGGCGCTGGGCGTCGTCCAGGGCGAGCCGGCGCGTGTCGCGCACGCTGATGGCGACGAGGGCGCCCTGCAGCGAGGCCGGCGCCAGGCGCATCCATTCGTGCACGGCGCCTGCACTACGCGCGGCGCAGGGAGCGCGCGCTAGCGGGGCGGGGCAGGATGGCGAGGTAGGGGGCCTGGCTGTCATGGCTGCCGAGTATAGCAAGGAAATGCTGTCGGTTTGTCATGTCGTTTGCGTTCAAGACCGGGCTTGCGCGGCGGCGGACAATGCGCAGCATGAAACCTTCGACGCCTAGCGAATGTCCGTACCGCGCCGCCCCGCCTGGGGACGGCGCCGAGCCTCCACGCCACCCGCCCGGCAGCTGGCCGCCCGGTCCGCCGCCCGGCCTGACGGGCTGGGGCCTGCTGCGCAGCATGGCGCGCGACTTGCCGGGCGCGCTGGAAGGATGGCGCCGGCGCTACGGCGACCTGGTCCACCTGCGCATCTGGCCCGAACACCAGATCGTCGTGACCGATCCGGCCCTGGTACGCGCGCTGCTGGTCGCGCAGCACGACAGCCTTGTGCGCTGGGAGCGCGGCATCGACGTGATGTCGCAGCTGCACGGGACGAGCGTGCTGACCGCCGAGGGAGGGCTGTGGCGCGCCCGGCGCCAGGCCTTGCAGCCGCGCTTCGCGCCGAAAGCCGTGCAGTCCTTCGTGCCGGTCATCGCGGCGGCGGCAGGCAAGGCCTTCGCCGGGTGGAAGGCGGATGGCGCGTCCTGGCCGATCGAGAGCGCCTTCACCTCGCTCGGCATGGACGTCATCCTGCGCTCGCTGTTCTCGAGCGACATCGACGCCGACGCGCGCCAGGCCGAGCGCGCGGTGCACACGGTCTCGGTCGCCGCCAACAAGGAGATGTTCTGGCCCGCGAGCTGGCCCGACGCGATGCCGTGGAAGCGCGCGAAACGCCAGGCGATGGCGGTGCTGCGCAGCCTGGTCGAGCGCCATGTGAGCGCGCGGCTGGCGCTGGCGCGCGACGCCTGGCCGGACGACTTGCTGACATGCCTGTTGACCCTGCACCTCGCGCATCCGGACGCGTGGACCTTGAAGGCGGTGCGCGACGAATGCATGACCACCTTCCTCGCCGGCCATGAGACGGCGGCCGCCACCCTGACCTGGTGGGCCTGGTGCATGGCCGCCAACCCGGAGGCCCAGGCGGCTGCGCGCAACGAGGTCGACGCCGTCCTGCAAGGCAGGGCGCCCGCGGCGCAGCACCTGCCCGCACTCGCCCACCTGACGCGCACGCTGCAGGAAACCCTGCGCCTGTATCCGGCCGCGCCGGTGCTGCTGTCGCGCCGCGCGCGCCAGCCCGTCGTGCTGGGCGGCTGGCAGTTCCCGGCGCGCACCATGTTCACCGTGCCCTTAGGCCTGATGCAGCGCGATGCGCGCTGGTTTGCGGAGCCGGATGCGTTTCGCCCTGAGCGCTTTGCCGATGGCGCAAGGGAGACCGTGCGCGGCGCCTTCATGCCTTTCGGGACCGGCCCGCGGGTGTGCATGGGCCAGCACCTGGCGCTGGCCGAAATGACGGTGATCGCGGCGATGTTCCTGCAACGCTTTTCGGTCAGTGCGCCCGCGGGCATGGCGCCGCCGGAACCCGTTTTCAACATCACGCTGCGCCCGCGCGCGCCGCTGCGGCTGGTGCTCGAGGAGCGCGCCGCATGAGGCGTGTGCGCACGCTGCACCGGCGCTGCGCCGTCGTCGTGACCCTCTTCGTGCTGGTGCACCTGGCCAACCACGCGGCGGCGCTCGGCGCCGTTGCGGCGCACATACGCTTCATGGAGGGCGCGCGGCTGGTGTATCGGCAGCCGCTGGTCGAAGCTGTCCTGCTGGTGTGCGTGCTGCTCCAGGCGGCGAGTGGCCTGTGGCTGGCAGGGGCCGGCTGGCAGCGGCGCAGCGGATGGATCGCATGGCTGCAGGCGGCGTCCGGGGCCTACCTGGCGCTGTTCCTGCTGATTCATGTGGGGGCGGTATTGGTCGGGCGCGGCGTGCTCGAACTGGACACGAATGTCCACTTCGCCGCCGCGGGGCTGCAGGTATGGCCCTACCAGCTGTTCTTCGTTCCCTATTATTTCCTGGCGGTGGTTGCCGTCTTCGCGCATCTGGGCTGTGCGCTGGCGCGGCGCGCGCGCCCGGCGCCCGCCCTGGCCGCCGGCTTGCCGCTCGCAGCGGGCGTCGTCTTCGCTGGCCTGCTGCTGGCGGCGCTGATGGGCAGGCTGTATCCCTACGAGGTGCCGCAGGCATACAGGAACACCTACACGGCGCCAGCCGCTGGCCCGCTCAGAACCCGTGCACCGCTTCCGCCGGCGTTTCCTCCTGCTGGCGATGGCCGCTGGCGGCGGGCACGCGCGTTTCGGCGGTCCTGGCCAGTTCCTCGTACTCGGGATCGATCACGTTGCGCAGTTCGACGTAGCGGTCGAGCGCGTTGTGCAGGGTCGGCAGCAGGACGCCGCGTTCGCTGTGCAGCACGCTGTAGCCCGGCCGCGCCGCCGTCATGCCCAGCGTGTTCGACGGCTGCGCGACCAGGGTCGAGGCATCGATGCCGGCCTTCTGCGCCGCCAGCTTCGCCAGCTCGAACCAGGTGACCGCGCCGCCGCTGTTGAGGTGCCAGACGCCGCGCTCGCGGTCGATCGCGAGGTCGAGGCAGGTGTGCACCAGGTCCGGCACATAGGTGGGCGAGACGGTCATGTCGTCGGCGGCGGCGAAGGGTTCGCCGCGGGCGAGGGCGTTCAGCGCCAGGGTCACGAAATTGTGCTTGTCCCAGGGGCCGAAGAAGGCGCTGGTGCGCACCACCAGGGCGCCCGGGTGCTGCGCCAGGACGGCCGCTTCCGATGCCGCCTTGCTGCGCCCATACACGTTGAGCGGCGCCAGCGGGTCGCTCTCGACATACGGACGCTCCTTGCGGCCGTCGAACACCAGGTCGCTCGAGAAGGTGGTCAGGTGCACGCCATGGCGGGCGCAGGCTTCGGCCAGGATGGTGGCGCCGTAGGTGTTCTCGCGCATGCAGCGCTCGACCTCGCGCTCGGCGTCGTCCACGCGCACGTAGCCGCTGGTGTTGATCAGGGCCCAGGGCTGGTAGTGGGCCAGGGCGCGCTCGACCGAGGCCGGGTCGGCGATGTCCATCTCGGTGCGCGACAGCAGTTTATAGGCGAGGTTGCGCTTCTGGCAGACGCGGGCGAAGGCGCGGCCCAGGGTGCCGGTGGCGCCCGTGATCAGGATCGGGGCGACCCCGGCGCCCGATAAGCGGTGGGCGGCGGCCGGGATCGAGGTCAGCGCCGCCGGCGTGGCGACCGGCGTGCACAGGAAACGCTCCGGACGGCGCCACCAGCCCTGGCCGCGCAGCACCGGGTGCGACAGCGGCTTGCCGTACGCGAGTTCGCGCATCATGGCGGCCAGCGCGGTCGGGCGCGGCATGGGCGAGCGCACGTCGAACGGGCCCGGCTCGTAATAGCCGGCGTTGCGCGTGACCAGGCTGTTCCAGTCGAAGGAGCCGAGCAGCGACCAGACGGTGACCGCGCGCAGGTCGACGCCGTTGGTGCGCGCGACTTGCGCCGCCTGCCAGATTTCCAGCAGCCAGCGCAATTGGTCTTCGCGGTTGGCGTCGATGTGGGCCTCGGTGATGGCCAGCGGCAAGCGGTAGCGGTCCCAGATTTCGGTCAGCAGCGGGCCGATGCCGGCCGTCGGCGTGGCCAGCGCGCGCGAGGCTTCGATGTCGGCGCAGGGGATGCCGTCGGCCATGCCGCGGTGGTGCTGGGGATAGCGCTCCGGACGGTGATCGAGCCAGCGCTCGCTGGTGACGTAATAATTCACGCCGATGATGTCGGGCGGGCAGGTGTTGTCGCGGAACCAGAGCAAGTCGTCCGCGCTGGCGCCGGAGCGGATCAGGTAATCCCACAAGGCGTGCTCGGGGCCGACCATGCCGCACAGCAGGTCCCAGGCCAGCCAGCGCCGTTCGTTGTAGAACTCGGCCATGCGCGCCATTTCCGGCGTGCTGTAGGTCTTGCCGAGGTCGTCGGTCTGCACCAGCTTGGCGTCGGGATTGACGGCGCGGATGGCGCGCATGCACAGCACCACGGCGCGGCACTGGATCAGCAGGGCCTGGATGAAGCTGGCATCGTCGCGCGCATGCGGGTACCAGACGCCGTACAGGCCGGCGAAGCGGGCGGTGGTGCAGGGCTCGTTGACCGGGGTGTAGTACTCGAGCCAGGGATAGCGCGCCGCGACGGCGCCGGCATACTCGGCCAGGCGTTCGGGGAAGGCGGGGTCGAGCAGGCTGGTGTCGCGCGGGCCGCTGCCGTGGTGGATCAGGCCGGCGATCGGCGTCACGCCGGCGTCGCGCAGGGCAGGGAGGCGTTCGTCGGGCCAGGACCAGTCGGCCTTGTCGATGCCGTCCGGGGCGGTGCGTTCCCACAGGATAGGGTAGCGGATGGCACGGATGCCGGTAGAGGCGAAGCGTTGGATATCGCAGTTGCGCAGCGCGTGGCCGTTGCGGTCAAGCTGACTGAAGTATTCGTCCTGCACACGGTTGACAGTGCATTCAAGGCCGCCCCAGAGTTCGAGTGGGCGGGGTTGGCTGTTCAGGCTCGTGTTATTCATAAATTCACCACTTGTTAGAATTTTTACAACAAAATACTTTTAGACGGTCGCCGAAAAGATAAAGTTCGGAATAATCGACCGTTTGAAACTGCAGCCGCTCGCTAACAAGGACAAGCGTCCGGGCATCCAGCCGGTAACGCTCCCCCCGTCGCGTTCGGCTCGACTAGCGGTTGACAGCGGGCCGTCAACCTGCAAACATGCCATCCATGAAATTTCTCAACCCACAATCCTCGTTTTGCATCTGGTGGCGCCGCTGACGACGCGCGGCCCAGACGAGAAGATGTGACTCACATGAACGCCGCCTCGATTCAGGTGGCGTTTTTTTTAGCGCGGCGGGATCGGGGCACACACCAGGAATAACGAATGACTTCCCCAGCGACCACGACCCCAACACCCGTCATCCTCACCGGCGACCGTCCAACCGGTCCGCTGCACCTCGGCCACTTCGTGGGCAGCCTGCGCAACCGCGTTGCCTATCAGAATGAGTACCGCCAGTTCGTGATGCTGGCCGACGCCCAGGCGCTCACCGACAACATGGATGACACCGGCAAGGTACACCGGAATGTTGTCGAAGTGGCGCTCGATTACCTCGCCGTCGGAATCGATCCGACCCGCTCGACCATCTTCATCCAGTCCCAGGTTCCCGAGCTGGCAGAGTTGACATTCTATTATCTTAACCTCGTGACTGTCGCCCGTTTGGAACGCAACCCGACGGTCAAGACGGAAATTGCGCTGCGCAACTTCGAGCGCGACATCCCGGCCGGCTTCCTGACTTACCCGGTCAGCCAGGCGAGCGACATCAGCGCCTTCAAGGCGACCCTGGTGCCGGTGGGCGAGGACCAGATCCCGATGATCGAGCAGTGCAACGAGATCGTGCGCCGCTTCAACCGCCTGGTGAACAAGGACATCCTGGTCGAATGCAAGGCGCTGGTGCCGGAAATCGGCCGCCTGCCCGGCATCGACGGCAAGGCGAAGATGAGTAAGTCGCTCGGCAACACGATCAACCTGGGCGACACCCCCGACCAGATCCGCGCCGCCGTGAAACAGGTCTACACCGACCCGCTGCACCTGAAGGTCTCGGATCCGGGCCACGTCGAAGGCAACGTCGCCTTCCTCTACCTGGACGCCTTCGACACCGACAAGGCGGCCCTCGAAGAAATGAAGGCCCATTACACCCGTGGCGGCCTGGGCGACAGCATCGTCAAGAAGCGCCTCGACCTGGTGCTGCAGGAAATGCTGGCCCCGATCCGCGCCCGCCGCGAAGAATTTGCCCAGGACAAGGGGCAGGTGCTGCACATGCTCAAGGAAGGCACGATGAAAGCGCGCGAAGTGGCGGCCGGCACGGTCGACGAAGTGCGCCGCGCGCTGGGCCTGTCGTACTTCTGATTCCTGCTGCATAGGGAGGGGGCGCGCCGCGCCCCTTCCGGTATCGCCACACGCACCCCTCCATCCCAGGCTGGCGCCTCTCCTTGCGGAATGACAAGCTGCGTCCACGTCATCACCCCGATGATCGCCTTTTATCGTGACAGGAGGAATCATGAGCAAGGGTTTGCGCTTGACCGAAAAGTGGCTGCAACGCGGCTTGTGGCTGGTGGCGTTCGCCTTCGCGGCCTTTCTGGTCGGCCTGGGCGGCAAGATCGTCGACAACCTGTGGGACGTGGAAGACGCGCTCTCGGTCGCCACGTTCATGGACCCGGCGCAGACCGCCCCGGTGCGCGCCGAACAGCAGCAGGCCGAGGAGCGGCGCGATGCTGCGCGCCTGCGGCTCGAACAGGCCACCGAAAAGCACGAAGTCGCGCGCGCCAACACGCGTTCGGCCCGCGCCACCTTCGACAACTGGCTCGCCACCCGCCAGGCGACGGCGCGTCCCGACCAAGACCCGGAACTGATCAAGCGCACCGAAGCGCTGGACGAGCTCGAAGCGCTGGAGCGGCGCGCCCTGGCGGAGGTCGAAAAGGAGCGCCAGGCCATGCTCGATGCCAGCCAGCAGGCCGAACGCGCCGCGGCGCGCTGGGATGCGCTCGAGCGTCCAGCCATGCTTGCCTATGGCGAGGCAATGCGCAGCAAGGAGCTGCGCGTGTTCGGCTACCGCCTGGCGCTGACCCTGCCGCTGCTGGTGGCGGCAGGCTGGCTGTTCAGGCACAAGAGGAAGAGCGTCTACTGGCCCTTCGCCTGGGGCTTCATTTTCTTCGCGCTGTTCGCCTTCTTTTTCGAGCTCGTCCCCTACCTGCCCAGCTATGGCGGCTATGTCCGGTATATCGTGGGAATCATCGTCACCGTGCTGGTGGGGCGGTATGCCATCGACGCCCTGCAGCGCTACCTGGCGCGCCAGAAGGAAAGTGAAGCGCTGCCCGACGTCCAGCGGCGCCAGACAATGCGCTACGACACGGCCCTGGGGAGATTGGCGAAAGGCGTCTGTCCGGGATGCGAACGGCCTGTGGACCTGAAGGATGGCGCGACCGACTTTTGCCCGCATTGCGGCATCGGCTTGTTCAACCGCTGCGGCGGCTGCGCGACGCGCAAGAATGCGTTCGGGCGCTTCTGCTTTGCCTGCGGCGCAGCTGCCAACACTCATCTGGCCGATTGAACGATGACGGCGAATGCAAACGAAAGAATGCTGTGGAAATATGTGCTGGCATTGCTGCCTGCGGTTCTCACCCTTGGAGGCTGGCAGGCGGCCGTGTGGGCCTTTGATTATTTCGGCTGCACAGGGAACATCAAAGATCTCCAGCCGTGTTTTGCGGGCGGCTTGGACGTCAATGTTGCCATCGGAATTGGCTTGTTCTGGTGCCAGATCTTGTCATGGATCTGCGTACCGGTTTCGATTGGGACGTTCCTGGGCGTGATGTCGCGACAGATTGCCGCGCATCTCGGGTGGCAGGATCTCGTACTCTGGCCCTCGTTCAAAAAGCAGGATGAGCCGAGGTGCGTGCGATATCGCCGCCGCACCCCGCACTGATTTGCTTAGTCCTTCAGGTCGGCCGGCACTTTGCCGCCGTTCGCTGCCAGCTTGTTCATCACCTGGCGATGCAGCCAGATGTTCATCGACGCGGAATCGTTGGTGTCGCCGGTGTAGTGCAGTTCGGCGGCCAGTTCCTTGCGCGACTGCAGGCTGCTGTCGAGGTCGAGCAGTTTCAGCAGGTCGACGATCGAGGTGCGCCAGTTCAGTTGCTGCCCCGAGGCTTGCAACTTGCTGTTCAGGATGGCTTCGACGTCGACCTGGTCCATCGCGGCAGGAGCGGGCGCGGCCGTCGGCGCTGCGGGCGCAGCGGCGCCAGGCGTCGCAGGAGCCGCCGGTGCATTTTGCGCTTGGGCTTTTGCTTGCGCTTCCTTGGCCGAGTGCGAGTTCGGGAAGATTTTGTTGAAGATATTGCTCAGAATGCCCATGTGATGCTCCTTTGTTGTTAGTGGTGAGTGAAACTCGGTGAAACCTGGTGAAACGAATCAACGGCGCTGGATGTTCGACGCCATGTGGGCGAGGGCGATCGCGAGTGCGGCGCCGCCGAGTCCCTTGACGACGTTCGGGTGCTGGGCGTAGAAGTCGCCCATCCGGTCGACCACGCCCGGGTTTTCCTGTTCCGCCTTTTGAGCGATTTCTTGCACTTGCTCAGGCGAGAGTTGCGACGCCTGTTCCGGCGTGATCTGTGGCTGCTGGGCATTGCCGCCGCCATTGAGCAGGCCGCCGAGCAGGCCGCCCAAACCGCCCAGGCCGCCACCCAAACCGCCCAGTCCACCTGCGCCGCCGCGGCCGGCAAGCATGCCGATCAGCGAAGGGCCTGCAGCGGCGATCAATTGGTTCAGCATGCCGGCTTGCTGGTTCGGATTACTTTGGCCAAACATCTGTCCCACCATTTGCGGGAAGGGCGGGGTCTGGTCCGAGCGGAAAGCCTGGGTCACGCCCTGCGCGACGGCTTCGCGCGGCGCTTCCTGCGCGACGCGGTCGAAGTCTTCTTCGGCACGGGCATTGTTGGCGCCTTGTGCGCCGCCCATGTATTGCTGCAACAGATTTCCTAAATCAAAAGCCATGGTGTTCTCCTGCCTAAGTAACAAGGTGAACGTCGAGAGTAGGGCGCACGCTTGCCCGACTCGGTACGCTAGCCAACGTAGTAGAGATAAAACACTGACAACGGTACCAGCTAGCAATTAGATGCGTGGCGCGCTAAGCTGGCGAGATGCCCTATGTCCCGATTTTCCTGTTTGCCGCACTCTACGCAGCCGCCATGCTGGCCTGGGACCTGCCCTGGCTGGTCGGCGGCGCCTATCTCGTCATGAGCCTGACGTGCTTTGTCGCCTACGCGATCGACAAGGCTGCCGCCAGGAACGGCGGCTGGCGCACGCCGGAGCGCACCTTGCTGTTGCTGGGACTGGTCGGCGGCTGGCCGGGCGGCGTGCTGGCCCAGCAGTGGCTGCGCCATAAAACGGCCAAGCGCGCGTTCCAGCAGCTGTTCTGGTGCACGGTGGCGGCGAATATCGGCGGCTTCCTCTGGCTGTCGTCGCGGATGCTGGTGCGCTGACATGGCGGTATTCCCGAGCGCCTGGCGCTACCCGCGCGTGCTGGCCCACCGCGGCGGCGGGACGCTGGCGCCCGAGAACACGCTCGCCGGCCTGCGCGAGGGGCTCAGGCGCGGCTACCGCGCCATCGAATACGACATCATGCTGGCGCGCGACGGCGTGCCGGTGGTGATGCACGACCCCTACCTCGGCCGCACCGTGGCCGGCTCCGGCAACGTCTACGACTACGATGCGGCCGAACTGGCCCGGCTCGACGCCGGCGGCTGGTTCGCGCGCGCCCACGAAGGCGAGCCGGTGCCGCTGTTCGTCGAGTTCGCCCAGTTCTGCAAGGCCCATGGGGTCTGGATGAACATGGAGATCAAGCCCGCGCCCGGCTACGACCTCGAAACCGGCGGCACGGTGGCGCGCATCGCCGCCGCGCTGTTCGCCGACGAGATCGCGGCCGGCGACCTGCATGCGGCGCCCTTGCTCTCGTCGTTCAGCATGCTGGCGCTGGAATCGGCGCGCGAGGTGGCGCCGCAGGTGCCGCGCGCCTGCCTGATGAGCGAGCTGCCGCCGGACTGGGAGCGCCGCGCCAGGGAAGTCGAGGCGATCGCCATCCACACCAACCACAAGCACCTGACGCCGGCCCTGGCGCAGGAGGTGAGGGCGGCGGGTTATGGCTTGTTCTGCTATACCGTCAACGACCCGGCACGGGCCCGCGAGCTGCTCGGCTGGGGTGTCGACGCGTTTTGCACCGACCGGATCGACCTGATTGGGCCGGATTTCTGTTGATTCCCGCTATAATCGTCGCTTTATCTACCGTACTGCGCTCTTTCCGCACCCACCAACATGAAATCTTCCGAAATTCGCGAAAAGTTCCTCAAGTTCTTTGAGTCCAAGGGCCATTCGATCGTACGCTCCAGCCCCCTGGTGCC
>Ga0213835_100978_pt1 | contig 20707 bp, 15 predicted proteins | sample SWPATP01_FD_160576 | JGI IMG/M metagenome (GOLD analysis project Ga0213835, IMG submission 160576) | Coastal seawater microbial communities from Marineland, Florida, United States - SWPA TP0 #1 | ecosystem: Environmental > Aquatic > Marine > Coastal | place: USA: Florida | collected 2016-08-05 | reverse complement strand
CCGCGCAGGCCGGCAAGATGGGGTGAAACCGGCGGCGGCCGCGGTTATGGTGGCGCCAAGATGGGCAGAGGCCGGCGGCGGGGTCAAGCCGTCGCGGGCGTGCGGCGGGGCGGGAACCGCCGGCGCGACAGGGCCGGGCAGGAGGCAGGCGTGGCGAAGGGTGCAGGGGTCGGGGTTATCCGGGGTGTGCTGACCGGCCTTGTCGTGGCGGGTGCGGGCTTTGCCGTCGTCAGCGTGGTGGCGCCGCCGCCGCAAGTGCCGGGACGTGCCGCGCCCGAGCTTGCCGTTGGCTCGCCCGAGCCGGCGCCGGACCTGGCCACCGCTGTCGAAGCCTTGCCCGACGCCGGGCTTGCCGATGCCGAAACGGCTGCCGACGAACCGATCCCCGAGGCCGTCGACGACACGGCCGTGCCTGCCGCGGACACCCCGACGGACGACGCGGACTCCGAATCCCCTGCGCCCGCCCCGTCGGACGACCCGATCGCCGGAGCGGAGGGGGCCACCGGTTCCGGTGTCGCGCAGGACGCACCCGCGCCGCCGGCCGAAGGCATCGCCCCCGCCGTGATGCCGCGGGCCGGCGAACGGGCGGCCGATATCGCGCCGTCCGCAACCCCGGTCCCGCCGGCCGCGCCCGACGCGCCCGACGCGGCGGCGGCCGCAGCGTCCGGTTCGGCCGATGCCATGGCCGGGGCCGCACAGCCCGTTGGGGGCGATTTGCCGCCCCCCGAGGCCCCGCTGGCCCCCGAAGACGCCGCCCCGGCCGCGCTTGCCGCCCCGGCCGACCCGCCGCCCGCGCCCGTCTCGCCGGTCGCCTCCGACCTGCAGGTCGCGGCCGAGACCGCCCCGCCGACCCCTGCCGAGCTGCCGCGCCCCGCGTACGTCGCCCCGCCGGCGGCGCAGCCCGCCGCGCCCGGCGCGAGCCTTGCCCCTGCGGCCGGCATGGCCGTTCCCCGGCCGCCTTCGACCCCGGCCCCCGCCGCGCCCGCCGCCGTGGCCGAGGCCGAGGCCGCCCCGGTCCGGCCGGATGACGACGACCCCGCCCGGCCGGCTGCGGCGCTCCTTGACCCCGATCTTCCGGCCGTGGCCGAACCGGCGGTGCCGCGACCGGCCCCGTCGATCACCGCGCCTGCGGCAGGGCCGGACCTGCCGGGGCCGGTCGATCTTGCCCGACTCGATGCTCCGCCGGCCGAGCCGGCCGCCGAGCCGCCCGTCGCGCTGCCGTTGCGACCTGTCGCCGGCAAACCCGACACCCTTTCGGCCGATCCGCCCGCGCCCGGCCCCGAGGGGCCACGCCTCGAGGTTGCGGCAGCGGCGGCGGTTCCGACGGCCCCCGCGGGGGAACGGCTTGAACCGCCGGGGCCCGACGCGGCACCGGTGCCGGCCGAAACGCCGCCCCCCGCGCCGGACGCCGCGCCGGATGCCGAGGCGCCCGCGCAGCCTGCCGCAGAGGGCCGTCCGCAGCCGGGCTTTGCCGCCGCGGTACCCGGCGTGCGTCAGAACCGGCTGCCGCGCATCGGGGCGCCGGAGGCGGACGCCATCGCCGACACCGACACCGCGCCCGACCCGCAAGGCGCCGCCCCGGACAGCGCCCCGGACACGCGCCCCGCGGTCCTGCGCAATGCGGTACCGTTCGAAAACCCCGAGACCCGCCCGATCATGTCGATCGTCGTGCTTGACGACGGCGGCGATCCGACGATCCGGGCGGCGCTGGCGCGGCTGGATTTCCCGGTCACCATCGCCATCGACCCTCTGCACCCCGAAGCCGCCGCCGCCGCCGACCACTACCGGGCCAACGGCTTCGAGGTGGTGGTGCTGGCCGCCGGGCTGCCCGGCGGCGCCACCGCCTCGGATATCGAGGTCAGCCTGGCCGCCTGGCTGCGCGCGGTGCCGGGGGCGGTCGCCGTGCTCGACAAGCCGGACGGGGGCGTCCAGGGCGACCGCCTGCTGTCGCAGGCGCTGGTGGCCGCGCTGGCCGAGGACGGCTACGGCCTGATCACCCATGAGCGGGGCCTGAACCCTGCCGACCAGGTGGCCCGCAGCGCCGGCCTTGCCTCCGGGCGGGTCTTTCGCGTGCTCGATGCCGAGGACGAGAACCCCCAGACGATCCGCCGTTACCTGGACCGCGCCGCCTTCCGTGCCGCGCAGGAAGGCCATGTGATCGTGCTGGGGCGCAGTCGCGGCGACACCGTCGCGGGCCTCGTGGCCTGGCGCATGGAGGGGCGTGCGGGCAGCGTCGCGCTTGCGCCGGTTTCGGCGATCCTGGCACGCTGACCCCGGGAACGGGGCCGGTCGGGGTGCGTGATCGGTCCCTTTGGTTTGCCCCCGAAATCCTGTAACGCCCTGCCGGGGGACGCCCGCATGATGCGCGACGGCCCGGACGGACGGGCAGGGACGGGGCGGCATGCTGGTGATTTCCTTGACGAGTATTCCCAGCCGCTTTGCCCGGTTGCCGCAACGGTTGCGCAGCCTGATGGCGCAGCAGGTGCCCGACCTGCGGGTGGAACTGTACATCCCCCGCCGTTACCGCCGTTTTCCCGAGCATGACGGCAGCCTGCCCGAGGTGCCGCCGGGCGTGGCGCTGCATGTGGTCGAGGACGACCTGGGGCCGGCATCGAAGGTGCTGTTCGCCGCGCGACGCCATCGCGGACAGGACGTGGACATCCTGTATTGCGACGACGACGTCGACTATCTGCCCGACTGGGCGCCGCGCCTTCTGACCGCCCGAAAGCGGCTTCCGCGGGCGGCGATCGCCGCGCGGACCCGGATGCTGGAGGGGATGGGCGTGGCGGCGCGGGCGGACCGGCCGCAGCCGCATGCCCGTCTTCGCAAACGCGCACTGGACTTTCGCTATGCCGGGGGGATGCTGGTACAGGCACTGCGCCACGGTGGACGCTCGCGGATCCCGCCCGAGCAGCGACCAGCGCGCGACTGGCTGTCCCGGTCAGGGTATGCCGATGTCGCCGAAGGCATTGGCGGGGTGCTGATCAGGCCCGATTTTCTCGACGATGCTGCGTTCGACCCGCCGCCCGAGTTCTTTGCCGTGGACGATATCTGGTTGTCCGGGCACCTCGCCCGGCGCGGCATTCCGATCTGGGGCGAGCAAGGCGCGTCACGCTTCCGGCTGATGGACGAACACCGGGACGCCGATCCGTTGTGGAACGCCACGATCGCAGGAGTAGGGAGGTTGCAGGCCGATCGCGCCTGCATCGCGCATTTCCGCGAGACCTACGGCGTCTGGCCCGCCGCGTGAGCCTAGGCTCGGGCGAACCGGACGTCCGATCCTTCCGGCCCGGGACAGGTGAGTCGGCCGTGTCTGTTCGCTGTCCCGGCCGCCCTTCCCCAATGTCGCTCAGGCGGCGGCGCCCCGTGACAGCGCCGCGACGCCGGTGCGGGCCATCTCGACCAGGCCCAGCGGCCGCATCAGGTCGGCGAAGGCATCGATCTTGGACGGCGTGCCGGTGATCTCGAACACGAAGCTTTGCAGTGTGGAATCGACGACGTTGGCGCGGAAGATCTCGGCCAGCCGCAGCGCCTCGATGCGCGCCTCGCCCTTGCCGGCGACCTTGAACAGCGCCAGTTCGCGCTCTACCGCGCTGCCCTCGGCGGTCAGGTCGTGGACGTCATGCACCGGCACCATCCGTGCAAGCTGGGCGCGGATCTGGGCGATCACCTGGGGCGTGCCGGTGGTCACGATGGTGATGCGCGAGCGTTTGCCGGTGTGGTCGGTCTCGGCCACCGTCAGGCTGTCGATGTTGTAGCCGCGCCCCGAGAACAACCCGATCACCCGCGCCAGCACGCCGGGTTCGTTGGCGACCAGCACCGCGAGGGTGTGGGTTTCGAGCACGTCGGAAAAGGGCGTGCGCAGGTCGTAGGCGGAATGGCTGGACGAGCCCTTCTCGATGGAAAGCGGCGACATGGGGGTCTCCGGTTGATGGTCCGCGACCCGGCTGTCGCGCGGAGGCACGTTATCCGCGCGGTGCCGGGGCCGCAAGCCGCCGCGCCGAGGGTTCATTCGCGTTGAAGGCCGCCATGTCGCGCGCAACGCCAGTCCAGGGGCCGGATGGCGATGCGTGCGGCGGCCTGCGGCCATGGTCCCGCACGCGGGCAAAGACCGCCGGGCGCTGAATTCCGGGTGCATCTCCTTCGACGTTCGCCCCTCGCGGGGCCACCCCGGGGGGGCGGCCCGCGTTGCGCGCGGCGCCCTGTTGCCGCCCGCCGCGCGCGGCCGGGATGCGCCGACCCGCCGCGGTTGCGCCCGCGCGCGAAGCCTGTCACACCGGCTCGATGCGTGCGCCCGGCCTTCCTCCCGTCAAGCCCGAAATCCGCCCCAACGCGCCGGCGGTGATCTGGCTTATCGGGTTGACGGTCCTGCCGGAAATCCTGTTCACGCTCACCTCCCGCGACATCATTCCCGGCGTTGCGCTGCGCGAATGGGCGCTGCTGCACGGGGCGTTCTGGCGCGGGCTGCTGCTGGACTGGGAGCCGCTCTACACCGGCCAGCGCGAGGCGATGTTCCTGACCCATGCCATGCTGCACGGCGGTTTCCTGCACCTGTTGGGCAACATGGTCGTCGTGGCGGCACTGGGCGGCATCGTTGTTGCCAGGTTGGGGCAGGCGGGGTTCGTCGCCCTCTATGTCGTCGCCGCGATCGGGGGCGGGGCGGCCTATGCGTTGATCTCCACCTCAACCGCGCCGATGGTCGGGGCCTCGGGCGCGGTCTTCGGACTGTTCGGGGCCTGGAAATACTGGGAGTGGCGCGCCCGCCGGGCCTTTGGCGCGCCGATGGGGCCGCTGTGGCGCTTCATCGCCGCGCTTGTCGTGCTCAATGTCATCATGTGGGCGGCGCTCGACGGGTTGCTGGCCTGGGAAGCCCATCTGGGCGGTTTCGTCGCGGGCTGGGCCTGGGCTGTCCTGGTCAGCCCGCGCGGACCTGCCGCCCGCGGCTGAGCCGGTGCGCGCCCCGGACAACGCCCTTGCGGCAAAGTGCCGCCTTGCCATACCATCGCATGCGGACGCGCACCGGCAACCGTGGGGCCAGCCAGACATGACCGACCAGACTGCACCTCCCCCGTCTATCATCCCCGAGGTCCGGGCCATCACGACCGACGATATCCGGGCCGTGCTGCGGCAGGGCATGGCCGACTTCAAGGCCGCGCCCGCCTTCGGCATCCTGTTCGCCTCGGTCTTCGTGGCGGGCGGCCTCTTGCTGTATCTCGTGCTGCTGGCGGTGGGCCAGTTGTGGTGGCTGGTGCCACTATCGGCCGGATTCCCGATCGCCGGCCCGTTCCTTGCCGTCGGCCTCTACGAAGTCAGCCGGCGGCTCGAAAAGGGCGAGAAGCTGGACTTCAACGAGGTCTTGGGCGTCGTGTGGCGCCAGAAGGATCGCCAGATCCCGTCCATGGCGGTGGTGATTCTCGTCTTCTTCATGTTCTGGGTCTTCGTGGCCCACACCGTCTTTGCGCTGTTCTTCGGCCTGCAGGCGTTCCGCGGCTCGACGCTGGAGATGGTGCTGTCTCCCAACGGGCTGGCAATGCTGGCCGTGGGAACGGCGGTCGGCGCGGTGATGGTGGGCGTGCTGTTCTCGCTGATGGTGATCAGCCTGCCCCTGCTTCTGGACAAGGAAGTCGATTTCGTCACCGCGATGATCACCAGTTGGCAGGCGGTGCAGGCCAGCCCCGGCCCGATGCTGACCTGGGGGGCGATCATTGCCGGAATGGTGTTCGTGGCGATGCTGCCCGGTTTCCTCGGGCTGATGGTCGTCATGCCGGTGCTCGGGCACGCCAGCTGGCACCTCTATCGCAAGGTCCTGCCGGACGACGCCGCCTGAGCGCGGTCCGTCCCGGTCGGCACACCGCCGGCCGGGCCGGGGTCAGCCGGCGTTCGCGCGGGCGATGACCTCGGCGCTGGCGGCATCGAGCGGCAGCAACTCGCCCTCGCAGGTGGCGCGCAGGCCGGCGGCGTTTGCCTCGTCGGTGTCGATGTGCATCTCGGTCGCGGCGCCGGGGCTGACCCGGACCAGCGTGCGGGCCAGCGTCAGGCCGCGCAACTCGTCACCCAGCCGGACCGAGACGACCTGTCCGTCCCGCAGGCCCAGCGCCTCGGCGTCCTCGGGGTTGGTGTGGATGTGCCGCGCGGCGATGATCAGGCCGTCGGTCTCGAACTCGCCCTCGGGGCCCACCAGCGTCACCCGCGGCGTGTCGTCGAGCGCGCCGCTGTCGCGCACCGGTGCGTCGAGGCCCAGCACGAAGCTGTCGCTGCGCGACACCTCGATCTGCGTGCGCCCGCGCAGCGGTCCCAGGATCGCGACATGCTCCAGCGTGCCGCGCGGCCCGCGCAGCGCCACGCGCTCGCGCGCGATCCAGTTGCCGGGCTGGCGCAGGGGCCGTTCCGGCGTCAGGCGATAGCCGTCGCCGAAAAGCACGTCGACCGCCGCCTGCGACAGGTGCACGTGCCGGGCCGAGACCGCGACGGGCACCAGCGCCCCCGGCTTCAGCCCCGAGGGCGCCAGCGCCAGCGCCGCCTCGCGGGCGATCATCAGCTGCTCGGCCGTCTCGGTCACGATCACCGCCACCCGGCTGTCGAGGGCCTGGATCTGGACCGCTTCGCCCTCGGTCAGGCGCAGCGCGATGTTGCGGTGATTGTCGAGGCGCAGCCCCATGAACTCCAGCCCGTCGCAGATGCGCCGGCGCATCGCGGGAGAGTTCTCGCCAATGCCGCCGGTGAAGACGATCGCGTCGCAGCCGCCCATCGCCGCGGTGTAGGCGCCGATGTATTTCCGCACCCGGTAGGCATAAAGGTTGATGGCGTGGCGCGCGTCGGCGTCGCCGGCCTCGGCGCGCGCCTCGACGTCGCGCATGTCGGACACGCCGGTCAACCCCTTGAGGCCGCTGTCGTTGTTCAGCGCGCGCTCGATCTCGTCGATCGACAGGCCGAGGGTGCGGTGCAGGTACCCGAAAGCACCCGGGTCCACGTCGCCCGAGCGCGTGCCCATCACCAGCCCCTCGAGCGGGGTCAGGCCCATCGAGGTATCCAGGCTTTGCCCCCACTGCACCGCACAGGCGCTGGCGCCGTTGCCCAGGTGCACGCTGATCAGCCGCAGCATCCGCAGCGGCTGGCCCAGTGCCTCGGCCGCGCGAAGGGCAACGTATTTGTGCGAGGTGCCGTGAAAGCCGTAGCGGCGCAGCCCGGCCTCGCGCCAGGCCTTGGGCACGGCATAGGTGGTCGCGCGGGTCGGGGCGGAAAGGTGAAAGGCGGTGTCGAACACGCCCACCTGCGGCAGGCCGGGCCAGACGCTGCGCGCCAGCCGCACCGCGCGCAGGTTGGCGGGGTTGTGCAGCGGTGCAAGCGGCGTCAGCGTCTCGATCTGGGCCAGCGCCGCGTCGTCGAGAACCGTGGCGCGGGTGAAGGTCGGGCCGCCATGCACCATCCGGTGCCCGACCGCGTGCACGTCGCCCATGCCCAGGTCCTCCAGCAGCGCGGGCACGGCGGACATGGCCGCGCCGAGGTCGGCATGAGGCGCGCGGCCCGAATGGCGACGGTCCCCCGCGCTCCAGGACATGTGGCAGCCGCCGTCGGCAAAGCGCTCGAAACTGCCCTTGAGGCGCTGGGTCACGCCCTGCGCGGGGCGGGCGGGATCGCCGGGGCCGTTTTCAATGTCGAACAGCCCGATCTTCAGGCTCGACGATCCGGCATTGAACACCAGCACGCGCATCGCATTCCCCCCGTGGTCCGTCTGCGGGGGCCATGCCCCGAATCGCGCTTAGGACAGGCGGGCCGCCGGTGCAACCCGACCGGGGCCGGAAGCGGGATAACGGCCGCCGGGTGTGTCAGGCGTCGAGGTTCTCGACCGACAGCGCGTTGGTCTGGATGAACTCGCGCCGCGGCTCGACCACGTCGCCCATGAGCTTGGTGAAGATGTCGTCGGCCTCGGCCAGATCCTCGATGCGCACCTGCAACAGCGTCCGCGCCGCGGGATCGAGCGTGGTTTCCCACAACTGGTCCGGGTTCATCTCGCCCAGGCCCTTGTAGCGTTGCAGGGAAATCCCCCGCTCGCCCTCGGTCAGGATCGCGTCGAGCAGGGCGCTCGGGCCGTGGATCGGCTGGCCGCGGTCCTTGCGCAGCAACGTCGCCGGGGCGCCGTAGACCTCGCGCAGGCTGTCGGTATGCCGCGCGAGCCGCCGCGCCTCGGCGCCGCGCAGCACCGCGCCTTCCAGCAGCCGCACCTCCTCGACCCCGCGCAGCACGCGGGCCAGTCGCAGGCCGTGGTCCTGGGTCGGGCGGCCCTGCCAGCCGCGCTCGTATTCCTCGGCGATCTGGTCAAGCCGCGCGGCCACGGAATCGGCGACCGCCTGCGCGTCGCGCTCAAGCGCGCCGGGCAGCAGGGCGCCGGCGATGGTGGCCTGTTCCAGCACCGCTTCGGGCACGGCGCCAGGCATCGCGCGCAGGCTTCGCCGCACCACGCGGGCCTCGTCCACCACGCGCGCCAGGTCGGCGCCGCCCAGTTCCTCGCCGCTGCCCAGCCGCAGCAGTGCCCCCTCGAGCCCCTGCGCGACCAGGTAATCCTCGAGCGCGGCCTGATCCTTGAGATACACCTCGGACCGCCCGCGCGTGACCTTGTAGAGCGGCGGCTCGGCAATATAGAGGTGCCCGGCCTCGATCAGCTGCGGCATCTGCCGAAAGAAGAACGTCAACAGCAGCGTGCGGATGTGGGCGCCGTCCACGTCCGCGTCGGTCATGATGATGATCTTGTGATAGCGCAGTTTCGACAGGTCGAACTCGTCCCGTCCGATCCCGGTGCCCAGCGCGGTGATCAGCGTGCCGATTTCCTGGGACGACAGCATCCGGTCGAAGCGCGCGCGCTCCACGTTCAGGATCTTGCCGCGCAGGGGAAGCACGGCCTGGTTCTGGCGCGAGCGGCCCTGCTTGGCCGATCCGCCGGCGCTGTCACCCTCGACGATGAACAGCTCGGACAGGGCCGGGTCCTTTTCCTGGCAGTCGGCCAGCTTGCCGGGCAGGCTCGCCACGTCCATCGCGGTCTTGCGGCGGGTCAGGTCGCGGGCCTTGCGCGCGGCCTCGCGGGCAAGGGCGGCCTCGACGATCTTGCCGACGATCACGCGTGCTTCGGAGGGGTTTTCCTCGAACCACTCGGCCAGCTTTTCGCCCACCAGTCCCTCGACCGCCGGGCGCACTTCACTGGAGACCAGCTTATCCTTGGTCTGGCTCGAAAATTTCGGGTCCGGCACCTTGACCGACAGCACGCAGGTCAGCCCCTCGCGGGCGTCGTCGCCGGTGAAGTTGATCTTTTCCTTCTTCGCGATGCCGCTTTCCTGGGCGTATTTCGTCAGCGTCCGGGTCAGCGCGCCGCGAAAGCCCGCCAGATGCGTGCCGCCATCGCGCTGGGGGATGTTGTTGGTGAAGGGCAGTACCGTCTCGTGATAGCTGTCGTTCCACCACATCGCGACCTCGATGCCGATGCTGTCGCGGTCGCCGGAGATGTGGATCGGGTCGCGCATCAGCCCGGATTTGGACCGGTCAAGCCAGCGCACGAACTCGCGCACCCCGCCATCATAATGCAACTCGGAACGCAACGGTTCGGCGGGGCGCTCGTCGGTCAGGTGGATGCGCACGCCGGAGTTCAGGAAAGCAAGCTCGCGCAGGCGGTTCTCGAGCGTCTTGAAGCTGTAGTCGAGGTTCGAGAAGGTATCGAGCGAGGCGAGAAACCGCACCTCGGTCCCGCGCCGCCCGTCGGCCTCGCCCGTCACAACCAGCGGCGAGACCGTGTCGCCCCGTTCGAAGCGGACGAAATGCGCCTTGCCGTCGCGCCAGATGCGCAGGTCCAGCCACTCCGACAGCGCGTTCACGACCGACACGCCCACCCCGTGCAACCCGCCCGAGACCTTGTAGCTGTTCTGGTCGAACTTTCCGCCCGCATGCAGCTGGGTCATGATGACCTCGGCCGCGCTGACGCCTTCCTCGGGGTGGGTCTCGACCGGGATGCCGCGGCCGTTGTCGCTGACCGAGACGCTGGAATCGGCGTGGATGGTGACGGTCACGGTGTCGGCATGGCCGGCAAGCGCCTCGTCGATGGCGTTGTCCACCACCTCGTAGACCATGTGGTGCAGGCCCGAGCCGTCGTCGGTGTCGCCGATGTACATTCCCGGACGCTTGCGCACCGCGTCCAGGCCCTTGAGAACCTTGATGGAATCGGCGCCGTAGCTATCCGTCGCGCGCACTGCCTCGGCCATTCGGACGTCCCCTTGAACCCGTGCGCTCCTTATAGGGGGCGGTTGGGGGATTGTCACGCATCGCCCACAAGATTTGGGGGTGCGGCGGACTTCAGGTGAAGGGGATGACCACCCCCACGGCCACCAGCATCCACCCCGCGACAAGGCCCAGCCGCCGCCGCGCCGCGGGGGCGGTGGCAAGGTTGCGGGCCCGGCCCACCAGCGCCGCGACGGCGAGGTTGCCGGCCACCGGGATCGCGGTTGACAGCGCCACGATGGCGAAGATGTCGATCGCGGTCACCCGGGTCAGGTCGAAGAACCCGGGCAACACGCCCATGTAGAACAGGATCGCCTTGGGGTTGCCGATGATCACCGCGACCCCGGCGGCAAATCCCGCCCATCGGCCGGGTCGCATCAGCCGGCTGTCGGTGGCGATGGCCCGGTCGGCGGACCGGATCATCGCCGCACCCATCCACAGGAAGATCGCCGCCGCCACGTAGCGCAGCACCTCGATCAGCCCCTCGACGCTGCCGACGAGCCACGCAAGGCCGAAGATCGCCGCCAGCGGCCACAGCGCATCGCCCAGCGCCACCCCGACCGCCAGCGGCCAGGCCGCGGCAAAGCCCCCCGACAGCGCCCGCGCCGTCAGTGCCACCCAGACCGGCCCCGGGGTGAGGAACAGGACGACCATCGCCGCGGCGTAAAAGGCCAGATCGAAGGCCGTGACGGTCATGCCGAATCTCCCCCTGCGACCGAAAGGACGGATTCTCCGCCGGCATCCGCGACCGCGATCATCTGCGCCCGGCCGGCGAGGTGGTCGAAAAGCTCCGGATCGGTGCCGGTCAGGAAGGCCTGCGCCCCGAGCGCCCCGATCTCGTCGTAAAGCGCCGCGCGCCGGCCCGCGTCCAGATGCGCCGCGACCTCGTCCAGCAGCAGCACCGGGGCCGCGCCCCCCTCGGCGGCCAGCGCGCGGGCGTTCGCCAGGACCAGCGAGATCAGCAGCGCCTTCTGCTCGCCGGTCGAACAGGCGGCCGCGTCCATGTCCTTGTCGCGGTAACGCGCGGCAAGGTCGGCGCGGTGCGGCCCGCTCAGCGTGCGCCCGGCGGCAAGGTCGCGGGCCCGCCCCCCGGCCAGCGCGGCGGCGATGTCCTCGGCGGTTTCGGGGGGAGCGATGCCGTCCGGACCTGTCAGCGCCAGGTCGGCGGCGGGAAAGGCGGTCTGCGCGTCCCCGGCGGCGCTGGCAAGGCGGTCCAGCGCGCGGGTGCGGGCGGCGCCGATGCGGGCGCCGGCCTCGGCCATCTGCGCCTCCAGCGCGCCGTACCAGCGGGCGTCCGCCACCTGATCGCGCAGCAGCCGGTTGCGCTCGCGCATGGCGCGGTCATAGGCAAGGACGGCGCCGCCGTGGTCGGGCTCGAAACTGAGCGCGATGCGGTCGAGGAACCGCCGCCGTCCCTCGGGCGCCTCGGTCCACAGCCGGTCCATGGCGGGGGTCAGCCACAGCACCCGCAGCAAACGGCCGAGGGCGGCCTGCGGCGCGGGCTTGTCGTCGATCGTCACGCTGCGGGGGCTGCCGGGTTCGGCGCGGGTCTCGACGCTGCGGGCGGCCCCGGTTTCGTCGATCACCGTGGCCGATACCCGCCATCCGACCCCCTCGGGCCGCCGGGCGATCTCGTCCGGCGCGGCCCCGCGCAGCCCCCGCCCCGGCGACAGCAGCGACACCGCCTCGAGCACGTTCGTCTTGCCCGCCCCGTTCGGACCGGTCAGCACCACCGGCCTGCCGTCAAGCTCCAGCCGCGCCCGGCGGTGCGAGCGGAAGTGGGAGAGGGTCAGTTGGGCAAGATACGGGCTCACCCGCCCCTGCTAGCGCCAACCGCGCCCGGCATCCAGCGGGGACGGGGGTGGCGGAGCCTTGAGCCCATGCGCGACACTCGGGCATGCGGTAGCATGGCAGGCCCTGTCGCAGGTGTAGCATCATGTTCGCCCAAAGCTGCCGGTCAACTTCGGTGGCGTGCGATAGCGCGGCTACTGCGAACCGGCCGCATTTGCTTGGTCCGGAAAGCGTTGCGCGAAGGGTCAGCCGGCCGCAGCAGCGCTGACCGATGGCTGGACCTCGCGCCCGGGCCAGATCTTGTCGTGCCAGGCGCCAAGGATCGGTATTGCCTTTGCGTGGTCGGCCACAGGTGTACTCATCGGCCAGCACAGCATCGGCGCCACCTGACCCCACACCGCGAAATCCGTCAGGCCCGGCCCGTCGCCGTCGAGCCAACCGCCGCCGGTTTCAAGACGAAGCGCCAGCGCGTCGAGCAGGCGGCGTCCCTCTTCGGTGATCTGCGCGGGCGCCAGCCGGCCGATGCCACGGGCCCGCAGCTGGCGGCCGAAGTGGCGGGCCATCTGCGCGAAGACAAGCGGGCCGATCAGCGACGGCGTCAGGCTGCGGATCATCGCACTCATCTCGCGCCGGCCCTCGGGGTGCACGAAAAGCTCCCATTCAAGGATCTGGTGAAACCGCTCCTCGAACGCGATCCGCAGCCCGATGTTGCCGGCCTCTGCGGCGGTGTTGCAGCGCGTCGGGTCCGACAGACCCCGCTGCGCGGCCAGATGGCGGATGATCGCGTCGCTGTCGCCCATGCGCAGGCGCCCCTGCTCGATCCAGGGGCTCTTGCCCAGCGGACCGCGATCCGGGCGGTTCTCGATCTCCTGCCGGTACGGAATGCCGTGATGGTCGAGCCAGGCCAGAAGCTTCAGCGCGAAGGGGCCGCTGGTGGGCAGGCCCCATGCGGGTGCGAAGGTGAAGACGCGCAGCGGTTCCATGGCGGGCCTCATGCCGACTTGCTTACCAATGGTAAAGGATATATCTTACCCTTGGTAAGCAGACAACAGGTTTTCCATGCCCGACGCCAGGCCCATCAACACCCGGGACCGGATCCTCGAAGTCGCCGCGGACCTGATGGCTGCCGGCGGGTTGGAGGCCGTCACCTTCGATGCCGTCGCGGCCCGGCTAGGGGTCACGAAACAGGCCGTGATCTACTGGTTTCCATCGAAGGTGGCGCTGTTGAGCGAACTGGCGCTGCCTGGCCTGCGCGGTGAGGCGCAGGTGGCCATCAAGGCTGCGGCTGGAACCTCCTGTGCCGCTCAGGCCGCGCGCGCCGTGGTGCGCGCCGTCATCGGCTTTCACCTCTCGGACCTGGCGCGGTTCCGCTTGATGTATCTCTCGCCGCAGATCGGGGCGACCGCCGGGGCCAAACGCACCGCCGCCGAACTGGTGGCGCAGGTGCATCCGGTGACCGGCGAGATGTATACGGCCATCGCCGCCGCGTTGGGTGACGGGCCCACAGCGCGGGAAACGGCCATGGCATTGCACATGGCTGCGCTGGGGCATGTGCTGATGGTCGCCCTGACCGACGCAATCGGCGACCCGCTGAGCCATGCACCCGAGCTGCTGGCCGACCAGTTGGCGGCACTTCTGGCGGCAGGCGCGGGGGCCGAAGCGCGATGACCCGCATGCGAGCCCTGTTGACCAGCCCTGAGGAGGAAAGGCAATGAAACGGAAACATGTTGCGCTCGTCGCCGCCTGCCTGGCCCTCGCCACACCGGCAGCCGCGGACGGGCTTTCGCATCTGCCTCTGTTGTCCGATATTGCGCCACAGGCGGTGGCAATCAGCCCGCATGTACCGCAGATGGGCGCGCATTGGGCCGAGCCGGCGAACCTGCCGCTGGGGCCGATTTACTGCGTGATCGATGGTCGGGTCGTCTGCGTCGAATACATGTTCCCGGCAAGTGAGTTCGCCGCTGGCACCGACTGGACCGGGATCACCACCGGGATGCAGACCCCGCCGATCATCCGTATCGACATGGAGTTCAAGCCCGACGGCGTCGGCCCGTTCCGGGAACCGCTCTACCAGCTCCACCTCTACTTCGCCGAACGCGAGGTCCTCTCGACGCACTGAGGCACCTGCGGCGCTACGGCGCCGCAGGCGATAGGCGTGATCTCGAATGCGCGAACTCTCTGCATGGTCCCGGCCAGGGTGAGTGGCCGCTGTGGGCTGGATGCCGCAGTTGCCATGCCGCACCTAGGTCAGGCCGCTTGCGCCCTCCAAATCGATGTTTCTGCAACAACGAAGGGTCTATGGACAGACACCTTGACCGGCAGAAAGGTGCGCAAACCTGCCCTACACCCGCATCGGCATCACGACATACAGCGCCGACGCGTCCGAGCCCTCGCGCATCAGCGTCGGATCGCCCGAACCGTTGAACAGGAACACCGCGTTCTCGCGGTCCACCTGGCCGGCAATCTCGAGCAGGTATTTCGCGTTGAAGCCGATCTCCAGCCGTTCGTCGGCATAGGCGACGGCAAGCTCCTCCTCGGCGGCGCCGGCGTCGGGGGCGTTGACCGACAGCACCAGACGGTCGTCGTCCAGCGTCATCTTCACCGCGCGCGCGCGCTCGGACGAGACGGTGGCGACGCGGTCCACGGCGCGGGCGAATTCGGCGGCATCCACCTCAAGGCGGCGGGCGTTGCCGGTGGGGATGACGCGGCCATAATCGGGAAAGGTGCCGTCGATGACCTTCGAGGTCAGCGTGATTTCCGGCGTGGCAAAGCGCAGCTTGGTTTCCGAGACCGACACCGCGACGCTGGCGTCGTCGTCCTCGAGCAGCTTGCGCAGTTCGGCCACGGTCTTGCGCGGAACGATCACGCCGGGCATGCCGGCGGCACCCTCGGGCAGGGGGGCGTCGATGCGGGCCAGCCGGTGGCCGTCGGTGGCCACGCAGCGCAGCACCGGCCCGTCGGCGCTGTCGGCCACGTGCATGTAGACGCCGTTGAGGTAATAGCGCGTCTCTTCGGTCGAGATGGCGAACTTGGACTTGTCGAACAGCCGCCGCAGCACCGGGGCGGGCGCCGCGAAGTTGGAGCCGTATTCGGCCGAGGCCATGACCGGGAAATCCTCGCGCGGGAGCGTGGCGAGGGTGAAGGTCGAGCGGCCCGCGCGCACCGTCAGCCGGCCGCTGGCCGGGTCGTCCTGCATCGCCACCAGCGCGCCGTCGGGCAGCTTGCGCGCGATCTCGTGCAGCAGGACCGCCGGAACGGTGGCGGCGCCGGGCTGCTCGACCACCGCCTTGACCCGGTCCAGCACCTCGATATCGAGGTCGGTGGCGCGGAAGGTGGCGGTGTCGCCCTCGGCCTCGATCAGGACGTTTGCAAGGATCGGGATGGTGTTGCGTCGCTCGACGACCGATTGCGCCTGGGCGACCGCCCGCAGAAGCGCGCCGCGTTCGATACTGATCCTCATGCCCCTCGTTCCCCTGTCTTGCCCGCCAGCCCGATACCCCGGACGGGACGCGCAGCCTAGCCGAATTGCGCCGGGTCTCAAGCGGTTTCGACGCGGAGCGGGGCGCGGTTGTCTGCGTCGGATATCATTCCAGCAACTTGCGGCCCCGCGTGCGAAGCCGCGCACGGCGCCGGTCGGAGGGATGGGGATGGCCGGCTTGGGCGGCGCCTTTCGCGCCTGAACTCCGCGCGCGGGCGAAACCTCCGGGCGCCGCCCTTCGGGCTCTTGTCCCTCGGCGGCGGCCGCCCCGCGCCAGCCCGGCGGTCAGCTCGCCAGCAGCCGGCGCAGCAGGTCGAGGTCTTCGGCAAGCTGGCTGTCGGCGCTGCGCAGTTCCTCGATCTTGCGCACGCCGTGGATGATCGTCGTATGGTCCCGCCCGCCGAAGCGCCGCCCGATCTCGGGCAGCGACCGCGAGGTCAGCTCCTTGGCCAGGTACATCGCGATCTGCCGGGGCCGGGCGATGGTCCGCACCCGCTTCGGCCCGATCAGGTCCGACAGCCGGACGTTATAGTGCTCGGCCACCTTGCGCTGGATTTCCTCGACGGTCACCCGACGGTCCGAGGCGCGCAGGATGTCGGCAAGGCAGTCCTGCGCCAGGTCCATGTCGATCCGCCGCCCGACCAGCGAGGCGAAGGCGAACAGCCGCGTCAGCGCACCCTCCAGCACCCGAACGTTGGAGGTGATGCGGTGGGCCAGGAACTCGATCACCCCGGCCGACATCTCGACGTCCTCGTACTGGGCCAGATTGGCCTCGGTCTTGGCCTGCAGGATGCCCAGCCGCAACTCGTAGTCGGTCGGGTGCAGATCCACCACCAGCCCGCATTGCAGGCGGCTTCGGATGCGTTCCTCCAGATCCTTGATCTCGCCGGGGGCGCGGTCGGCGGAAATCACGATCTGCTTGCCCTGGTCCACGAGCGCGTTGAATGTGTGGAAGAATTCGTCCTGGGTGTTGTCCTTGCCGGCGATGAACTGCACGTCGTCGACCATCAGCATGTCGACCGAACGGAACAGCTGCTTGAAATCCATGATGTTTCTTTCGCGCAGCGCCTGCACGAAACGGTACATGAACTGCTCGGCCGACAGATAGAGGACATGCATCTGCGGCGAGCGTGTCGCCAGCTCGTTGGCGATGGCATGCATCAGATGAGTCTTGCCCAGCCCGACCCCGCCATACAGGAACAGCGGGTTGAAGGTGACCGCACCGCCCTCGGCCACCCGGCGTGCGGCGGCATGGGCCAGCTCGTTCGGCTTGCCGACGACGAAATTCTCGAAGGTCAGCCGCGCGTCCAGCCCGACCCCGGGAAGGTCGCGGCCGCGCTGCCCGTTCCCGCGATCCGCCCGTCGCTCGGTCCCGGCGGCACCCGAGGGGGCATCGTGGCCGTTCACCGGGCCGGACGGCGCCCGGCGGATGGCAAAGTCAAGTCGGTCGACCGCGACGCCGGCCCGGGCAAAGGCCGAAATGATGTGCTGGGCATAGTTGCGCGCCACCCAGTCGCCCTGGAATCGCGTCGGCGCCGAAATGCGCGCGACGCCGTCCTTGACCGTGGCGAAGGTCAGCGGAGCGATCCAGGCGGCGTGGTTGTTCTGTCCGAGGCGATCAGCAAGTTCGGCACTGACTGCTGCCCATACCTGGGGGTCGGCCGCTTCCGGTTCGGGTCCTGCCATCTGTCCGCTTTCCTGACGCCGTCGGGCGAATGGCCCGCGCACGGTTCTGATCGTTGCGCGAATTCGCTTTCGGACCCGGAAAGGTTGCAACACCGTTCAACACGGCCGGACTGTCCCGGACGCGGCACGCATGTAACCGAACGCACCCGAAGGCACGATGCAACCCTGGACATGGCCGTTCCGCGCGACACGGGCAGCGGCCGGCTTGGCAGAGCCCGGCCAATCGTGTCGCGCGGGCCCGGAGACGCTGCGCAAGGTCAGACCCTCCGCAGCATCCGGGCGTCGGCGCCTGTCCCCCCAGGCGACTGTGAATCGCTTGACCCGACGCTAGCCACAGCCCATCGCGGCGCGCAACCGATCTTCGGCCTTGACACCCCCCCTGCACGGCGAATCCGGCCGACGCGTTGAAAGCGTGTCACAGCAGTGTCTTACAAGTCGTTGTGGGGTATGGGGCGCTACCACATCTCGCGGCTTGGTCCGTCCCGCCCACAGCATCTGCGCCCGACGGCGAGATACCGGAATGCCACGGTGAAGCGCGCCCAGAAAGCCGCCTCAACCCGCGCCGATGAAGCAGGCCATGCGCGCGGCCAGGTCGTCGGCCGAAACCTCGCGGCGGAACACCTCGACGAACCCGTGCTTCGGCAACACCAGGTAGCTGAAGGTCGAGTGGTCGATCAGGTAGAAGTCGTCATCCTGTCCCGGCTGGCGCTGGTAGAACGCGCGATAGGCGCGGACCGCGGCGCGCACCTGCTCGTCGGTTCCGGTCAGGCCGACCATGTCGGGGTGCATGTTGGCGACGAATCGGGCCAGCACCTCGGGCGTGTCGCGGACCGGATCGACGGTGACGAAGACCGGCTGCACCTCCAGGCCCATCTCCTGCAGGATGTCGGCGGCCACCGCATTGCGATCCACGTCGAGCGGGCAAACGTCGGGGCAGAAGGTGTAGCCGAAGTAGATAAGGCTGGGACGTGTCAGCACCTCGGCATCGGTGACCGTGCGGCCGGTGTGGTCTACCAGTTCGAACGGGCCGCCGATCGCGCCCGAGCCGCCGGCGACGGCGGCGGTGCGGCAGGTGGCGAACTGATCGCCGCTGCGCCCGTCCGTCACGATCCAGTAGACCATGAACCCCGCAAGGGCCGCGACCGAGGCGGCGGCACTGATCAGGTAAAGTCGGCTCAACGTTACGGCTCCGCCCGTGGTGTCTCCCCGAAACTGGCAATTCCCGGCGGCTTTCTCAATAGCTGAACTGGGGATGCGTCAATTGGCCTGACCGGGCGGCCAACCCGGATCATCCGCGCCGGTCGCCGGGGGCCGGCGCATCCGCGCGTTCGAGAATCAGCGCCACGCCCTGGCCGATGCCCACGCACATCGTGCACAGCGCATACCGGCCCTGCCGGCGGCGCAACTCGTGCGCGGCGGTCAGCACCAGCCGCGCGCCCGAGGCGCCCAGCGGATGGCCCATCGCGATGGCCCCGCCGTTGGGGTTCACGCGCGTGTCGTCGTCGGGCAGGCCCAGCGCCCGCAGCACCGCCAGCGCCTGCGCGGCAAAGGCCTCGTTCAGTTCGATCACGTCCATCTGCGACAGGCTCAGCCCGGTGCGGTCCAGCAGCTTTCGCACCGCCGGCACCGGACCGATGCCCATCACCCGCGGCTCCACCCCTGATGCCACCATGCCGACCACCCGCGCGAGCGGCGCAAGGCCCTGTTCCGCCGCCGCCGCGCCCGATGCCAGCAGCAGCGCAACCGCGCCGTCGTTCACGCCCGAGGCGTTGCCGGCGGTCACGCTCAGGTCCGGGCCGTTGATCCCCCTCAGCCGCGCCAGTTCCTCGGGCGTGGTGCCGGGGCGGGGGTGTTCGTCCTGCGCCACGATCACCGGCGGGCCCCGGCGCTGTACGATCTCGACCGGCGCGATCTCGTCGGCGAAACGGCCGGCGGCCTGCGCGGCAGCCCAGCGCGCCTGGCTGCGCGCGGCGAAGGCGTCCTGGTCGGCGCGCCCGATGCCATGCTCGGCGGCGACGTTGTCGGCGGTCTCGGGCATCGAATCGATGCCCCAGCGATCGCGGAAGGCGGGGTTCACGAAGCGCCAGCCGATGGTGGTGTCGTAGACGGCGGTGTCGCGGGAAAAGGCAGTCGCGGCCTTGGGCATGACAAAGGGTGCGCGGGTCATGCTTTCCACGCCGCCGGCGATGGCAAGGTCGATGTCGCCCGCCCGGATCGCCCGCGCCGCAATCGCCACCGCATCGAGGCCCGAGCCGCACAGCCGGTTGATCGTGGCGCCCGGCACCGTCTCGGGCAGTCCGGCGAGCAGCAGCGCCATCCGCGCGACGTTGCGGCCGTCCTCGCCGGCCTGGTTGGCGCAGCCGAGGATCACGTCGTCCACCCGCGCCCAGTTAAGTCCCGGATTGCGCGCCATCAGCGCCCGCAACGGTGCCGCGGCCAGGTCGTCGGCCCGCACCGCCGCCAGGGCGCCGCCATAGCGCCCGATCGGCGTGCGCACCCCGTCGCAGATATAGGCCTCGGCCATGCGCCGTCCTCCCCCGGTTCCGTTCCCGCCCTGGTCCCGTCTAGGCGCACCGGGCCGGTGGGGGAAGCCCCGCACCGTGCCGGGGCTCAGAACGGGCGCAGCGCATGCCCCGCGCCGATGTCATCCGGCACCTCGCCGCGATAGGCATCGAGGTGCCGCACCACCCGCCCCAAAAGGCGGCGTTGCAGCGGGTTGCGGACCCAGACGCCGGTCATCACCGGCAGCGCGACGCCGGCGCGGCGCTTGGCCTCGTTGTTGAGCGGCCCGAAGCTGACCGCGCGGGCGCCGGAGGCGATGGCGTGGGCGACGGCGGCGTGCATCAGGTTGGGATAGACCTTGACCGCCGGACCGACCTCGTAGTCGAGGCCGCCGTGCACCTGATGCAGAATGCCCCCGTGCGGGATGAAGGCGAAAAACCCCGCCACCCGGTCGCCCAGATGCGCGGTGATCGACCAGAACCGCTGGGTGCGGAAGGCGGGATAGTCGTTCATCAGGATCGCATAGGGCACCTCGAGCCGGTCGTTGGCACGGGCGCTGTTGGTCAGCAGCACGTGCATCCGGTCGATCAGCCGCGTGTCCGGCCCGCCGGGGGGGTGCACCTGCATGCGTCCGCCGGCGCGGGCGAAAAGGTCGCGCTCGGCCTTCAGGTTGCGGCGCCGCTTGGGCGTGAGCCGCGCGAGGTAGTCGTCAAGGCTGGCGCAGCCCTCGGTCACGGCCAGCACGACCGGAAGCTGCAGGACGCAGCGGAAACCCTGCAGCCCCGCCGTGGCGGGGTCGGCGGCGGGTTCGGTCACGGTCAGCCCGGCGATGTCGCGGCGCGCCTGCACATGGGCGATGACGGCGGCCCGCACGGCCGGCAGGTCGGCCGGATCGCGGACGACGAAGGGCGGTGCGTAGGCATAACCGAGGAAGGCCGGATCGATCCACGCCTGCGTCCGCGCCGTCAGCCGCCCCAGCCAGGGATCGAA
>Ga0213835_100975_pt1 | contig 20745 bp, 22 predicted proteins | sample SWPATP01_FD_160576 | JGI IMG/M metagenome (GOLD analysis project Ga0213835, IMG submission 160576) | Coastal seawater microbial communities from Marineland, Florida, United States - SWPA TP0 #1 | ecosystem: Environmental > Aquatic > Marine > Coastal | place: USA: Florida | collected 2016-08-05 | reverse complement strand
CTCCAAAAGGCTGAAAAGATGAAGGCCCACACGGGGCACACTTTTAAGGGATTGATCACCGGGGTGCAGTCCTATGGTTTCTTTGTGGAAATCGAGGATCTGCTCGTGGAAGGTCTTGTCCATGTCAGCTCCCTCAAGGATGACTGGTACGAATATCGCGCCCGACACAGTTGTCTAGTGGGTCGGAAAAATCGTACTGCCTATCGCCTCGGCAATACCGTCGATGTGGAAGTGAAGAGTGTCGATTATTATCGGCAACAGATTGACCTGGCGATCGCCAAAAATACCAATTCAGACCCAGATGGCGCGGCTGCGGAAAATTGGGAAGAAGAATAATCACCCGTCTATGACTCAGCTGATGGGGGAAGCGTTGCATGCTTCCCTCTTTTTTTGTGACGATACGGCCCCCGGTGGCCTAGGCCTAGGGCATCCACTCCAGGAAAAAACCCACCTTACTTTCCTTTGCCGCACTCGAATTATGTTTTTGAATTTCCGTCGCCGCCCGCCAGTGGGATGTGAAGGCATAGCCGGCTCCTAGGGTCGTGATCCCCATTTCCTCTGGGGTCGCTAAGTTAACAAACTGTTGACTCAGGCTAATGGTCGAGGCCCCAGAGCGCGACAAATTAAGCTGCAACTTGGCGCCCACCTCTAGGCCTTCTCGTTCGTAATCTGGGCCAGAAAAGGATTGATAGCCGAGACTAGGGGCAATATTAAAGCGGTTGCCGAGGGGAAGTAAATAATAGTTGGCACGGGCGGCCACCTGGGTGCGATCGCCACTAAACAGGGTATGACCTTCGGCACTGAGGGTCAGGGGAAAATCGGGCTTTACAAAAATATCTTCAACGCCGACACTGATGCCCCCTTGGCGATCATTGCTGGGAAATTGGGCATACCCAAGCCGCCAGCGGGTCTGAAAACTCGGTTCGTGGCGAATGCTATGGAGCACATCGGGGATCCCTTCTTCGCTCCACCGTTGCAGTACGGGGCTATTGTCAAAGGTTTCTGGGGGCAAATCAAGTTGCTCTGGGGTGAGGTTTTGGGCTAGACCTAGAGGGGCAAAGGCGATCGCCAAACTACTGGCCAGCACAACGTTCTGTAATCCGTTTCTCAAGGTTAATGCTCCCCACCACAACAAATATTTTTCCTATCCTAGACTATCCCGCAAACAGATCGAGGGGGAAATGGCCATAGGTCCCAGCGAGTTCCGGTTCAGGGGATTGCAGCGCCACCAAAACGCCCCGATACTGCCCCACATAGTCATCGAGGTAATGGCTCATTTTTTGAGTATTAAATTTTAAATACACCGGGCGATCGCCCCATTCGCCTGGATCAATGGCGATCGCCGAATCGTAGCCTAAACCCCGGAGATACTGTTGCACCGTTGCAGTCGCCACAGCAACGTTATCCGCACAGATGCCGATATTTTCCCAGTTCGCCGCCTGACAAGCCAAGCGCAGCTTTTGCCGGAGTGTTTCTCGTTCGGCTTCTGATTCTTGGACAGGGGTGGTCACACAACTTTTTTGCTGCAAAAAGGCGATCGCCGCCGCCAACTCTGGGGAAATACTCATCGCTTACGTCACAAAATAGACTCGATTTAGCCTAGCAGACTCCCTGGGGCTAGATCCATTCCTCATCCTCGTCGAGATCTACCCTAGGGGAGGCTTCCTCTTCGGAAGTGTAGGGGGGCGTCAAAATTCGATAGTCGGCGTCATAGACAGTACCCGTGTCATCCTGGGTCTTGGCAGATTTTGCAGGCGATTTGGGCGTCGGTGGCTTTGGCATTGCCGCCTCTGGGCCGGGACTAGGACGGGGACGCTGGGGTTTGGGTTGGGGGCGAATTTGTGGTTCTTCTTCACCCGTTGGGGGGGGCTGGGGACGGGTCGGCTGTTTGGGGGGTGATTCGATGTCCCAGGTTTCTTCGTCCTGGGTTTCTAGTTCTTTATCGGTCCAATCATAGTTAGCGCGGCTCCGTTCCCAATCTGAACGACCGGTGCGGCGATCGGGCTGGCGGGGAGGGCGTTGTTTCAGGCGTTCGAGGCGAGGATTTGGGCGATCGCCTCGGCTATTGGAACTCGGATTTGTCCCCTTTAAAAAAAGCTGCAAGAGCAAACTCAGAAGCAACCCAAGCAAGACCGCTGCGATAAACCAAATGCTGAGGGGCAACTGCCAAGGAATCGTGCGGTTAAATAAAACGAGACCCAGCGCCTGACTATTTTGCAGTAGCAGAACAGTCCCTCCCCCCAGGAAGAGGAGCAATAGGAATAACAGTGGCGACCTAGACTCCATAAACAAGCAAAAAGGCGATCGCCTAGGGCGTTTCCGGATTTTCGGTGGGAGACTGGGCCGGAGTTGTCTTGCCAGTGCGTGCCAAAGCCTCGTCCACTTGGGCTAAGAGATCCTTAAGCACCTGTTCATCCGGATATAACTCCACCAACCGTTGCAAATGGGGACGTGCCCCTGCTAAATCCCCCAGGGCTAAACGGGCCTGCACCAAACCTTGCAGCGCATTTGTATTGTCTGGCTCCCGTTCTAAAACCGCCAAAAATCCGGCTTCTTGTTGTTTGAGTTGAGCTTCTTGATCCGCCTGGGGATTCCGAGCCACTTCGGTTGTCGGTTGTCGCACGCTATCAATGATACCCCCGATCACTGGCACCATCGCAGTTCCCGCAAAGGAGCCCGCACCAATAATCAGGATCACTTTTGTCCAAAATTTCTGTTTCTTTTGTTTGCCTGTGGTGGCCTTATCAGAGAAAAGAGGCATGGGTTGAGGGGGATGACTTAAAAATCCTATCTATTTTAGCCCATGGCCATGGGAGTTCTAGAAAATGGGATTTAATGGGAAAGGCTGCCATTTCCCGAAGTTTTTTAACCCTTGTTCTATGTCTGCTTCTAAGTCTCCAGCCCCTTTATTGGCCTACTTCACCGCTTTTTTTTACATTCTCTTTAGCCTCATTCCCGATAGCCATAGCATGATGGTGGCCTGGTCATGGGTGTTTGTGTGGCAGGTGGGTCTGTTCTGTCCTTTGTTGTGGTTTTTGGTGCAGCTATGGGATAACCGCCGCCTCTATCTGTTGGGCAACGGGTTTGATCAGGGTCTAATTGCAATTTTAATCAGCTTGGGGATTTCCACCCTGGGGGCAGAATTTCCCCAGCAAGCCCGCTGGCAAGCCTGGGCCTGTTTAGGGTTTATCGCCGCGCTCTACCCCATTAGTCGTTGGCTGAATAGTGTGACTGGTCGTTATCGATTATTTTTGGGACAAGGATATTTAAGTTTGGCCTTCGTTGCTTTTAGTTTGGCGCTGTGGCTGAGTCGGACATTTTTGCCGGAAATTGAGCGGCTCCGGGATTTGGGCGTTGATGGGGCGGTGCAACAGTTTGATTTTTCGCTGCTGGAACTGCGCAACTGGGCTCCCTTGGGTCACCAAAATTATGTGGCCGGTTATCTGATTCTTTGTTTACCAACCCTCCTGGGCTTGGCGATTTTACATCGGGATTGGCGGCGCTGGCTTTGGCTGACGGGGGGGGTGATTGGGGCGGTAGATCTCTATACCACGAGCTCTCGGGGGGGTTGGCTTGGGTTGGCGATCGCCTCGGTGGTGGCCTTCGGGTTTGCTTGGGGGTTTAGTCAGATTCGCAAATTTTACTTAGTGCTGGCGGGAATCATTTCCACAGGGGTTTTAGGGATTTTTGTGCTGACCAATAACCGCCTCTACAATCTCGTGGTGCCGATTTTGCAGGGGGAATTTGGGGAATTAAATTACCGTTGGGTCAATGCCCAGGTGGGTGGGGCCATGGGTCTCGACCATTGGTGGACGGGGGCTGGTTTAGGAAATGCGTTCTTGTTGTATCAAAATTACCGCCCAATCACAGCGGGTCGCCTTTCGGAAATCATTTATCAACTCCACAGTACCCCGGTGCAACTCTGGGCGGAAATGGGCATCTGGGGCTTGGGTTTGTTCTTTGGTTCGATTGTTTTTCTGGGGGTGATCCTCTGGCGACTGCGGGGCCATGTTAAAGGGATGGCACGGGAAGACCGCATTTTGTTGGGCAGTATTTATACCGGGCTAGTCGGCTATTGGGCCTTGAGTTGGACCGATTATCAACTGGATAATGTGGCCATTAGCGGCATCATTACAATTCTGGTGGCCCTGCTCGCGGCGATCGCCCGTCAAGATCAACCCCAAATATCTCTCCCGTTCCAGCCAAACCCAGAAAAATTTTTAGGAAAACCCCGTCTCGTCGCTCTCGGCCTAGTGGGAATTTACGGTGCCGTTGCCATCTGGTTAGCGCCGATCCAAGCCGCCTGGGAGCGATCCAGCACCGGATTTTTAGCATTGCGCCAGGAAACCCCTGATTATGACCGTTTTGTGGAAAATTTGACCGCCGCCCATGACCTCGCTCCCTGGGAACCTTACTATTCCTATCAGTTGGGTTGGAACCTCGGAGAATTAGCTCTCCAGACCACAGACTTAGAACAACGGCAACACTATCTCCAGGAGGCGATCCAATGGTTTGACCAGGGCAACCAAGCATCTCCCTACCGGGAATTTGGCCGCAGCAACGTGGCCTGGCTCCACATCGCCAACAATGAACCCAATCTAGCAACGGCGGATTTTTACCAATCGGCCCAGCTTGTGCCCGCGAAACGAGGCATTTTCTACGGGTTGGGGTTAAGTTTGTTGGCCCAGGACAAAACAGATCTTGCGGTCGAGGCGATCGCCTTAGAAATTCTTCGTGATCCCCCATTTATCACCAGTCCCATTTGGCGAGGCGGGGGCTTGGGAGAGCTTTATCCAGCGGTGGTGGCGCGGGTGATGGGTCACTACGAACAGCTACTGGCGCAATATCCCGATGATCCGTTGTTACATCGCTGTCGGGGTGGCATCGCCTGGTGGATTGGGGATTTTGCCCTGGCCGAAACGGAATTTCGGCAATATTTCGACGCCACGGCCCTCAGTTTACTCCCCGGTCGGGAGGCCCTGGGTCAGGAAACGGCGATCGCCCTGTTGCAAGCCACCTGGGAAAACCCAGAAAAACGCTTAGAACTTCTAGAGGAAGCCTGGGCTAGGGTTTCGCCCCAACAGCCCCTCACCGACCAACAACGGCAAGAATTTTTAGCCACCATGGCCAATAGTCCAGATTTTGCCACTTGGATTCGCGTCGGTGCCCCAGTCCTCCAGTACCGTCGCCAGCGCAGCGGGTTTAATGTGAACAGTCGCCACATTGACGGGGACAATCCCACGGATTTTTGGACGGTGAGCGAAAACCTCGCAATTAACACCTGGTTCGGCGAATTTTTCCCGTCCGTTGTCTATAAACCTCGGTTTGACTTGCAATTACAGCCCCTCAGGGACAGTCTTTATGCAACCCTCAAAACGGAAATTAACCCCTAAAAATTGAGCCAATTACTCAAGCCAGCGGGTAACGGCAAGAAAATTAACGCCACAAAAACCAGGGTAAACATCCCCAACAGGTCGCGGCGATTGTCCAAATCCGTCACATCGTTAAGGGCGGGCTGGTTCGCGATAGGCATCAGCAGGGCGAAAATCGCCAGGAAGAGAAAATTCGGCTGCACAAAGGCGATCGCAATCATACAAATCCTTGTCACCTGGGCAATAATGCTCGCCGTCCGTTGGCCAAAAACGGCATGGGTCATCAAACCACCATCCAATTGACCGATGGGTAGGAGTTGCAAGCTCCCCAACATCAGGGCCACATAACCGGCGATCGCCACCGGGTGTAAATCCAGGGCCATGTCCGGGGTGAACTGACTTCCTAGGGCCAAACGGCTCATCAGTCCCAGGAGGAGAGAAAACCTTGGATTAAACTCATTAAAGGCCAACAGCGTTGATTCCTCTGGCAAGGGTACCACTTGGGACAAGCCCAGGCCCACCCACAAACAAGGCAGGGTCAGGAGCATCCCCACCCAAGAGCCTGCCACCGCAAAATCAAACAAAGCTTGGCGATGGGGAATGGGGGATTTCCGCTGGGTATAGGCCCCCAGGGTACCGATAAAGAAGGGAATCGGGACGAAATAGGGGAGCGTCGTTTTAATTTTGTAATAGGCCGCCGCACCGTAATGGCCCAGTTCATGGCAACCGAGAATTGCGACTAACAGCAGACCATAGGGTAAGCCCTGCCAAAGCATGCTCGGGTTCTGTTGGATCACCTCCGGAGCCACTCCCTGCAATTCCAAACCCATCACGGTGGTGGTAAATAAAGTAATTAACACCAAGGCGATCGCCAAATCCGGGCGCGTTAGGGGTTCCTCTTTGGTTTGGGATTGTTGGGCCGCTTTCCAAGGGTTGGGAACAAGGGCAAAAAACGGTTGCCCCCGCAGACTTTCTTGGAAGACCACAATAAAGCGATCGCCAAAGAGCTGTTCGATATTTTCCCGAATCGTTTGGTAGGCTTCCTGGGGGACCGCCCGCAACTTGCCCCGACAGAGGATCGCCTGGGGATAGTAGTCAATATTCTGGAGATAATAAACCCCCCAGGGAAAACAATCCCGGAGTGCTTTTTCTTCCTTGGTACTGATCGGGCGGAGCTTAGAGCCTTCCTTTTTCAGGGCAGAAGCTTGGTCTAATTTTTCTAAATCTAAGCTTGGGGTCTGGGGTGCAGCGGGTGGCGGGCTGGGGTCAGAAGATTCGTCCGGTTTGGGTTTACCCCAGTCCAACAAACTCCAATACATAAACGGCGAAAGGATCAACAGTGGCAACATCAGCAACAAGGGCATCGGCTGGGTCGCCCCAAAAATTAAAATCCAGACTAGCCAGGCGGAAGCAGGCAACATCATCACCAGCCAGAGTAAGCTTAATGGTGCTTTATTTTCTGGTGGTACAGTGCGGCGGATGAGGGCATAGGTCAACACCCCCATAACGAAGAAAAGCAGCCAAACTTCCATGAACTTTCAATTGAATCCTTACTAGAAAATGTGTGGCACAAGCAAAATGATTGCCCCTGCTTTGTGGCGATCGCCCCTAGAGAGAAAATTGTCGAAACCTCACCCCAATGCAACAATGGTAGCGACTGTTTAACATTTCAACATGAGTAGGGACTCCCCCCGTGCAGACTCCCCCCAAACCGCCCCGCAAACTTTTTGAAGACATCTACGCCTTTGCCCCTAATCGAGAAACCCTCGGTGGCACAGCCTACTTTATCGCAAAAGCCGGTGGTGGTCTGTTGGTTGATTGTCCCCCTTGGCACCCAGAAACCCTCAACTTTTTGCAGGCCCAGGGCGGCGTCAAAACCCTCTACATCACCCAGCGGGCCGCCATCAGTAACCAAGTCGCGAAAATTCAACAGGCCCTCGGTTGTGCGATTGTGATCCAAGAGCAAGAAGCCTACCTGATACCAGAGGCTGACGTGACGCCCTTTCGGGATGATTGGCAGGATGGTGATTTTCGCGGCATTTGGACACCCGGATTTTCCCCTGGTGCTTCCTGTCTCTATTATGGCCAATGGGGAGGCTGTCTGTTCACGGGGCGGCATCTCCTCCCCAACCAAAAGGGTGAAATTCTCGCCCTGCGCACCGCCAAAACTTTCCACTGGGGCCGCCAACTCAAAGGCATCGAAAAGTTAATCGAAATCTTTGAAAATCAGCCTTTGAAATATTTGCTGCCCGCTGCGAATACGGGTTTTCTCCGGGGGACAGGTTATCTAACAGGGGCCTACCCCAAATTACAACAGGCGATCGCCTTGTCCCAGGCCCAACCCCTTGTCCATCTCTAAAGCGGCCGATCTTAGTGAAATCGACCAAGGGGCGATCGCCCTCTGCTGGTGGCTCCCATCTCAGGCAATGCGACTATATAATAAAGGCTATGTGGGAAATCATTGCCCGGCCTCACCCAACGGTCATCAAGGTCTGCCCCTGATTTTTCCTGTTCATCCCCCAAAACATTAGCATCGAGCTTCCATGGTTCAATCAACTACCTCCTATCAACACCTTTCTAGCCAAGCCGTCCCCTACAGCTACTCCATGGGTGGGACGGTGGTGCCGATGGTTGTCGAACAATCTGGCATGGGAGAACGGGCCTTCGATATTTACTCCCGTCTCCTGCGGGAACGGATTGTGTTCCTCGGTACCGCCATTGATGACACCGTTGCTGACTCTGTGGTGGCCCAGTTGCTCTTTTTAGACGCCGAAGATGCCGATAAAGACATCCAACTCTACATCAACTCCCCCGGTGGTTCCGTTTATGCAGGGATGGCGATTTACGACACCATGCAACAGATTCGTCCCAATGTGGTGACCATTTGCTACGGCATCGCTGCCAGTATGGGCGCTTTTCTCCTCTCAGGAGGCACCAAGGGTAAGCGGATGGCCCTGCCCAGTTCTCGGATTATGATTCACCAACCCCTCGGTGGTGCCCAAGGCCAAGCGGTGGATATCGAAATTCAAGCCAAGGAAATCCTCTACATCAAAGATAAATTAAATACGTTGATCGCTGATCATACGGGTCAACCCTTTGATAAGGTGGCAGAAGATACCGAGCGGGACTTCTATATGTCCGCTGAAGAGGCTTGCCAGTATGGTTTGATCGACCAAGTGATCGCCCCGAACGCCGCTTAACCCCATCGCTCACGTTATCCAGAGGCCCTACTCCAAAACCCATGTCTAAATACGACTCCCATCTCAAATGTTCCTTTTGTGGTAAGTCCCAAGAACAGGTTAGAAAGCTCATTGCTGGGCCAGGGGTCTATATTTGTGACGAATGTGTCGAGCTGTGTAACGAAATCCTCGATGAGGAGCTGATGGAAAATGCAGCGGGCATGGGGATGGGGCGATCGCCTGAAAAAAATCCCCCCAAGGCTCCCCCCGAAAAAATCAACTTTGAAGACATTCCCAAACCCAGGGAAATTAAGCATTACCTCGACGAACATGTCATCGGCCAGGACGAAGCAAAAAAAGTCCTTTCCGTGGCTGTCTACAACCATTACAAGCGCCTGAGTTTGATGGAAGACGACGACGCCGATCCCGTCGCCGATGGCATTGAACTCCACAAATCCAATATTCTTTTGATCGGGCCAACGGGATGCGGTAAAACCCTCCTCGCCCAGACCCTCGCGAAGATCCTTGATGTGCCCTTTGCCGTTGCCGATGCCACGACCCTCACCGAGGCGGGCTATGTGGGCGAAGATGTCGAAAATATTTTGCTGCGTCTTCTACAGGTGGCCGATCTCGATGTGGCCGAAGCCCAGCGGGGGATTATCTACATTGACGAAATCGATAAAATTGCCCGCAAAAGTGAAAACCCCTCCATTACCCGTGATGTGTCTGGGGAAGGGGTACAACAGGCCCTGTTGAAAATGCTGGAGGGTACCGTCGCCAATGTGCCGCCCCAGGGAGGCAGAAAGCACCCGTACCAGGACTGCATTCAAATTGATACTCGCAATATTTTATTTATTTGTGGTGGAGCCTTTGTCGGTCTTGATAAGGTGATTGAGCGGCGGGTCGGCAAAAAAAGTATGGGCTTTGTGCGGCCCGGGGAAGAGGGCAGTGCCAAGGAACAACGTACCGCTGAATTACTCCAGCATCTTTCTCCAGAGGATCTCGTTAAGTACGGGATGATTCCAGAGTTTATCGGGCGGATTCCGGTGATTGCGTCCCTCAGTCCCCTCGATGAGGAAGCGCTAGTTGAAATTTTGACCCAACCGAAGAATGCCCTCGTCAAGCAATACAAAAAACTACTGAAGATGGACAGTGTGCAGTTAGAGTTTGAACCCACGGCCATCCGGGCGATCGCCCAGGAAGCTTACCGCCGCAAAACCGGAGCCAGGGCGCTCCGGGGCATTGTCGAAGAATTAATGCTCGATGTGATGTACGAACTGCCTTCCCGTAAGGATGTCAACCGCTGCACGATTACACCGGAAATGGTCGAAAAACGCTCCACAGCTGAGTTGTTACTCCATCCGTCCTCCTTACCCAAACCAGAATCTGCTTAGGGCCAATGGCGATCGCCCAGGTGCGGGGAGTCCCCCACTATTACGAATGGATTTGTTGCGGGGGCCGCGATCTTCCCAAACCAGTGATGTTATTTGTCCACGGTTGGGGCGGGTCGAGCCATTATTGGCGCAGCACTGCCACGGCCTTCAGTGAATCTTTCCACTGTCTGATCTATGACCTGCGGGGCTTTGGTCGTTCTGAGCTCCCCGTCGATTACAGTGGTGACTATGCCCTAGACGATTATGCTCTGGATCTAGAAGTACTGCTGCGGCAGTTAGACATCAACGGCAAAATGATTCTCAATGCCCATTCCATGGGGGCTTCCATCGGGGCAATTTTTGCGGCGCAGTTTCCCCAACGCCTAGACCGGGCCATTTTGAACTGCAACGGGATTTTTGAATATGATGCCCGCGCCTTTGGGACGTTTCAGAAAATTGCTGGCACCATTGTGCGCCTACGGTTTCCGTGGTTGCGTCAGGTACCGGGGCTGGATCGGTTGGCGATCGCCCGTTTTTTGCAGCAACCAATTGCGCCCACAGAACGGCGGCAATTCCTGGAGGATTTTTTGAGCGCTGATAATCGCGCCGCCGCTGGCACCCTGCTAGCTTCGGTGAATGAAATGATGGTGACCCGCTTGCCCCAGGCATTTCGCAATATCCAATGTCCGACCCTGTTCCTCGCCGGGGAAAAAGATCAAATTATTCCGGCGGCCATGGCGAAAAGGGCGATCGCCCTTAACCCAAACTTTCAGTACATTGAAATACCCCAGGTGGGACACTTCCCGATGCTCGAAAATCCCCACCTTTATCAGGCCGAAATCCAGCAATTTCTTAGGGACAAAATTCCCGGATAGTATTTATTCTTGGGATCCCTCAAAGAATGATACGCTCTAACAGAACATCAAAAATTGACGAGAAAATTCTGATGCGTATTTTGTTTGTTTCTGCCGAGGCTGCTCCCATCGCTAAAGCTGGAGGCATGGGAGATGTGGTGGGATCACTGCCTAAAGTTTTACGGCAGTTAGGACATGACGCGAGAATTTTCTTACCCTATTACGGCTTTCTCAACGACAAACTCGACATCCCTGCAGAACCCGTTTGGTGGGGCAGTGCGATGTTCAATACTTTTGCCGTTTATGAAACTGTGTTGCCCAACACCGATGTCCCCCTTTATCTGTTTGGCCATCCCGCCTTTGATGGACGGCATATTTATGGTGGGCAGGATGAATTTTGGCGCTTTACCTTTTTTGCCAATGGGGCCGCTGAATTTATGTGGAACCACTGGAAACCCCAGATCGCCCACTGTCACGACTGGCACACGGGCATGATTCCGGTATGGATGCACCAATCGCCGGATATCAGTACGGTGTTTACGATCCACAACTTAGCCTACCAAGGGCCTTGGCGGGGTTTCCTGGAGCGCAATACTTGGTGTCCCTGGTATATGGATGGTGATAACGTGATGGCTTCGGCGCTGATGTTTGCCGATCAGGTGAACACCGTATCTCCCACCTATGCCCAACAAATCCAAACCAAAGTCTATGGTGAAAAATTAGAGGGTTTGTTGTCTTGGATCAGTGGCAAAAGTCGCGGCATCGTGAATGGTATTGACGTAGAACTTTATAATCCTTCTAACGATCAAGCCCTGGTGAAGCAATTTTCTACGACTAATCTTGAGGATCGGGCCGCCAACAAAGTGATTATCCAAGAAGAAACGGGGCTAGAGGTCAACTCCAAGGCTTTTTTGATGGCGATGGTCACCCGCTTAGTGGAACAAAAGGGCATTGATCTGCTGCTAAATATCCTGGAGCAGTTTATGGCATACACTGACGCCCAGCTCATTATCCTCGGCACTGGCGATCGCCACTACGAAACCCAACTCTGGCAGACTGCCTACCGCTTTAAGGGGCGGATGTCCGTGCAACTGCTCTATAATGATGCCCTCTCCCGCCGGATTTACGCTGGATCCGATGTCTTTTTGATGCCGTCACGCTTTGAGCCCTGTGGCATTAGTCAAATGATGGCGATGCGCTACGGTTCTGTACCGATTGTGCGGCGCACCGGGGGTTTGGTGGATACGGTCTCTTTCCATGATCCGATTCACCAAACCGGGACAGGCTTTAGTTTTGACCGCTACGAACCGCTGGATATGTACACCTGCATGGTGCGGGCTTGGGAAAGTTTCCGCTACAAAAAAGACTGGGCTGAACTACAAAGACGAGGCATGAGCCATGACTTTAGTTGGTACAAATCTGCCGGGGAATATCTCAAGATGTACCGCCAAAGCATTAAAGAAGCTCCGGAATTAACGACCGATGAAGCCGAAAAAATCACCTATTTAGTGAAAAAACACGCCATTTAAAAATGACTTTGAAAACCTTGGAATAAATCTTTCAGCCAAGTCATCGCTTGGTTACGGTTTGTTTTGACTTCCAATAGCCGTACTCCCCTGGGTGGCAAGATAGCACAGGTTTGCATCAGATCAGCTTTGGTTTGGATCGCCTGATATTCAATGCCATATAAATCGCATACTTTAGAAAATTCAACGGTTTGGGGCGTCGCAAAATAATCCTCAAAAATATCTTTTTCTTCGGCGATGGGTAACATTTCAAAGATGCCGCCGCCTTGGTTATTGATCACAATAATCGTCAGGGAGCCAGTAAATTTTGATAATGTCAAAAAGCCATTGATATCGTGGAGGAGAGCGAGATCCCCCGTCAGTAACACAGCAGGCGAATGATTCTCTGCAATGCCCAAAGCCGTTGATAGGGTACCATCAATGCCATTGGCCCCCCGATTGAAGTAGGGCAAAATTTGTTGATCATTCAACTGCCAGAAAAATTCGGCATAGCGCACCACCATGCTATTGGCAAAGAAAATAGCTGTTTCCTCTGGTAACGCTCTGGCTAAACAGTAGGCGATCGCCGCTTCGTTGAGATTTTGTTCTGCCTGGAAAACTGCGGCTAATTTGGCGCGAATTTTTGCATCTTGGGTCTGCCATAGATCCAAGTAGGGCAAACCTTTTTCGTTGTCGGGAAAGATCCCCAAATACTTCATGGTGCGAAGATTAACGGCGAGATATTGGTGGGGACGATGGAGGGGGTCAAAATTATCGGCCCGCTCGCTCAAGATATAGGTTTGAATCTGCTGTGCTTCGAGCCAGGCTCGCAAAATTTTACTGGTGGGTAAAGCGCCAATTTGAATCACAATTTCTGGTTTGAGGGTTTCTGCTAGGTTTTGATCCCGCAAAATAAAATCGTAGGTGATGACTAAACCCTGGGGAAAATAATGGGCATAATTCCGCACGGGGGAGAGGGCTTCGGTTAAAACCGGAAAACTCAAATAACCCGACAACTGGGCGATCGCCTGACAATATACATCGGGATCATCGGGCTGATTCACCCCAGCAATAATTAGCCCCCGGGCATAATTTTTCCAAGCTTCCGTGGGCAAAATATCCGCAGAAAATTCTGCCTTTTCCAGGGGCTGAATCCCGGCAAAAAAATCCGCCTTGAGCACATCTTTGAGGTGCGTCACTGAGCCATCGGCAAGGGGGGCAAGGGGATCCCGAAACGGACAATTGAGATGCACGACTCCTTTCTGGGGAAACTGCGATCGCCGCCAAGCTTGCACCATGGTTTGTCGGGCATAGCGCAACATTTCAACGGTGCCCAGGGGCGTCGCCATTTCACTAAACCACTGGGCAAAATTTCCAAATAACTTGATCTGGTCAATGGTTTGCCCCGAATGACAATCCCGCAATTCCGGGGGGCGATCGCCTGTGAAGATAATCAGAGGCACCGCACTTTGGTAGGCTTCGATCACCGCTGGATAGAAATTGGCCCCCGCTGTCCCCGACGTACAGACCAGCACCGTCGGTAAACCAGAACTTTTCGCTAAACCCAGGGCAAAAAACGCCGCCGAGCGTTCATCTAAAATCGGGATCGTTTTAATCTGGGGGTGACGGGCCAGGGCAACGGTGAGGGGCGTAGAGCGGGATCCAGGACAAATCACTGCCGATTGCAAACCTAGGCGCGCGAGGGTTTCTACCATCACACCCGCCCAGAGACTATTAAGATTACTAAAATCTAGACCCATACCTTCCGTGCTAAACTATGCTCCCAAATCAACCAGGGTACAATTAAAGCACTGATTTTCAGTCTTTTGGCATGATTGCTTTACCCTCTAGTTTTTCCCCCCAGGCATACCTCGAACTTGAGTCCGAAAGCACAATTCGCCATGAGTATCGCCAGGGATTAGTTTATGCGATGGCCAGTGGTAGTGATGACCATAGTCGCATTGCCATTAATTTTTTAACGGCCCTTAATTTGCATCTCCGGGATGGCCCATGCCGATTTTTTGCGGGGGACGTAAAAGTTAATTATCGAGACCAGTTTTTTTATTATCCTGATGCTTTTGTCACTTGCGACCCCAGGGATCAACAAAATCGCTATGTAAAACAATTTCCCAAGTTAATCCTTGAGGTTTTATCTCCAGCCACAGAGAACTTTGACCGCACAGAAAAATTCCAAGATTATCAACGGATTACGACCTTAGAAGAGTATGTTTTGATTTCCCAAACGCAACAGGAAGTAGAGGTCTGGCGGCGATCGCCCCAGGATTGGACGAATCAAATTTACCGGACGATTGATCCGGTCAAGCTCACCAGCATCAACCTTGAAATGCCCATATCAGAACTGTATCGGGGCACCAGTCTCGAAAGCTGCATTTAAGATGCCGTCGGATTTTTGGCGCGGGCTTCGAGATCGTCAAGGGTTTGCAAAACCAACCGCTTTGCTTCTAGTTGCCAGCCCCAGCGTTGAATTTGAATCGCAGCGGGCAGGGCGATCGCCGGAGCGAGGAAATCAAGGGGCTGCTGGAGGGAAATGCCGAACAGTAAACCCAAACCCGCAATGCCCCAAAAAGGTAAAGCGACTGTCTGTCGATTTTCCAACACCATTTTTCCGAAAAATCCCTGGGGCATCTGGGCCAAAAGTTCATCCTTAATTTGCTGCTGTTGTCGAGGATTCAACATAAACGCAAATTTGCGGCGCAACTTTTCAATCTTGCGGGCGTCGGTACTGTATTCTGTCAGTTCATTTTCCGCCATCTGAATCAATTTCTCTAGCTGAGCCATGGTACTTTGGGCCTCTCTCTTTAAAAATCTCTGTTTATTGTGGCATTCCCTGGGATTTTCTTCCCGGCCCCCAAAAGGCGATCGCCATTACTATTCAGCTTCGTTTATCATCAACCCCTAATTTTTTCATCATTCCGACGGTTTTTTCTACCGCTGTTTCGATAAAAATTTGCTATTGTAAAGAAAGTTTAAGTAAGTTATCCAAATTTATAAACAAGTCTACAAATCACCAATAAATGTGTGACGCAGACAACAAAACCACAAAAGTAAATCATGCTAAAGATAGAGCATTGACCGAAAAGCACCATGAGTATCCCAGGCTTGTTCCAGAGAACCGCTGCCCGTTTTCAAACTATGAACTCTCCCACCGCAAGACGTCTCCGTTTGACGCTATTTTGTGACTTCGATGGGCCATTGGTCGATGTTTCGGAGCGATACTATGGTACATACCAAGCCGCTCTCCAGCATACGCAACAGATTTACGCCCAACAGGGCATCGCCATTCCCCTCAAATACCTCGGCAAAGACCAATTTTGGCAAATGAAGCGCCAACGGGTCAGTGATATCGAAATTGCGATGCAGTCCGGACTCCAAGAAGAGCAAATTGCCTTTTTCCTCGACCATGTCCGCACCATCGTCAACGATGAAGCCCTACTCCACCTCGACAAAATGCAGGGGGGCGTGAACTGGTCTCTGGCCTTACTCCATTCCTACGGAGTGAAATTAGTACTGGTGACGCTCCGGGAAGAACAGCAGGTGCGGAAAATGCTCGATCAATATGGCCTAAAACGTCTATTTAGTGGGATTTACGGTAGTGATGATCGCCACACGGCCTATGTGAACAATGTGGATGTGAAAACTGCCCTCCTCAAGGAGGCGATCGCCGAACAGGGAGAACTAAGCGATCAATGGCTCATGGTGGGCGATACCGAAGCAGATATCATCGCCGCAAAAAATATGAATATTCCGGCGATCGCCGTGACCTGTGGCATTCGTGATACGGCTTACCTCAAAACCTATCAGCCCGATCATTATTGCAATGATCTTCTCTCTGTGGCCCATTTTTTGGCGGAGCGCTATGGTCACTCTCCCAAGCCCCAGGGCCATCACTACTGCCTATCGAGCATTCTCACGTAATCCCACCAACGCACCAGAGGCGTACAAAGGAGCGGTGCCCAGAGGCTACTTAAAATTGCCGTTGCGAGGCCGATCCGTTGCAGTTCACCCCAGAGCATCCCTGGGGAACCCAACCCCCACAGCAGATATTGAAATGCCATAATCACTTCTGCAGCTAGGGTCATCACGAAGACCAGTAGCGCCAGAATAATAAAGTCTTCCTGGAGATAGCGTTGTTGTCGCCAGCGGGAAACAAAATAGGCGACCAGCACGAAGCCTGGAAGGTGGGAAGGCAAGGCACTCACCATTAAGCTGTCATGGATCCAAGCAGCGGCGATCGCCCCCAGGAGGGCATAAATCATCTCCCGCTTTACACTCCAAGCAATCACCCACATCAAAAGCCACTGGGGACTGAAACCGAGGATTGTCATCCCAGGAATGCGGAGTAACAAAAGCTGGGTACACAGCAGCAGCGAGCCAACGCTCACCAAACCATTGATCCAGGGCAATGCCCCCCTAGGGAGTTTGCGAAACATCTTGCTCCGGTTGCAGCTCAAAATTTAGGGGCTTCGGCTCAAAAGGGGCCACCAATACCCATTCCAATGACCCTAACGGCACCGTTAACTCCACCGTTGCGATGGGGGCTGGCCCCGCATTAAAATCGATTGCCGCAATGCGACCAATGGGGAGACCCGGGGCGTACAGGGTACTCAGATTTGAGGTGGTGACCATATCCCCTACTTCGACATCCGGCACTTTTTCATAGAAAACCATCTGGGCCTGTTGGGGGTCGTTCTGGCCCCGGAGATAACCCTGAAAACGACTCCGGGACAACATCACACCCACTTGTTGGTTGAGATCACTCACCAAAGCAACGCGACTACTGTGGGGGGTAACTTGTACCACCCTGCCCACGAGTCCACCGATGCCGGTCACGGTGTCCCCGACTTTGATCCCAGCTTGACTCCCCTGGCCGATAATAATCTGCTGCCACCAGGCATCGGCACTGCGACCAATCACCGGGGCGGCGATCGCCTCTGTCTGGAGTGTTTGTCGATAATCCAACAAGTCTTGTAGCTGTTGGTTCTGGGCTTCGAGTTCCTCGACTCGATTTTGCAGTTCCCGCAGCTTACTGTTCTGGAGCAAAATTTCCGTTTCAGCGGCGGTGAGATTGCCTTGACGCCGGAAGAAAAGCCCATAAAATTCCTGAATTGCGCCTCCCTGGGTCTGGCGCAAAAATAAAGCAGCCGAAAGGCCAACCCCAATAAAAATTAAGGTCATCCCATAGCGTTGCCACCAACGGCGGAACATTAACATTCACTCAAGAAAACGATGTAATCCATCCTAGGCTATTCGTAGCGAGTATGGCTCTTAAAGACCCGCTCCATATCCTTATCTTTAAAGTTTTCCAAAACACGACCTGTACCCAAAGCAACACAGCTTTCAGCATTGGCCGCCACGTGGGTAACGATGCCTGTTTCGTGGCTAATCAGGGTATCGAGTCCCTTGAGCAGGGCGCCCCCCCCGGCCAGCATAATTCCCCGGTCAATAATATCAGCCGCCAATTCCGGCGGAATTCGTTCTAGGGTGCGCTTCACAGCTTCAACGATGATCGAAAGCGGTTCAGACATACTTTCACGGATTTCAGGGGCCTTGATGGTGACGGTGCGGGGTAATCCGGAAAGCAAATGTAAGCCACGCACTTCCATGATCGGCTCTTCTTCGTCGGTGGGATAGGCAGACCCCAGTTGAATTTTGATATCCTCGGCGGTGCGCTCCCCAATGACCAAATTGTGGACTTTTTTCATGTAGAGCATAATCGAGTCGCTGAGTTCATCCCCTGCAACCCGTACTGATTCGCTCAGAACAGTGCCCTGTAAACTTAAAACGGCCACTTCTGTGGTGCCGCCACCAATATCAATGATCATGTTACCGGTGGGTTCAGAAACGGGTAGCCCTGCGCCAATGGCAGCGGCAACGGGTTCATCAATGAGATAAACATCGCTGGCCCCGGCTTCTTTGGCTGCTTCTTCGACGGCTCGCCGTTCTACCCCTGTAACCCCACTGGGAATCCCGATCACCATCCGGGGCCGAATCAGGGGATTGCGGTTATCGTGAACCCGCTTAATAAAGTGCTTTAGCATCGCCTCGGCGGTGTCAAAGTCCGCAATTACCCCATCCCGGAGGGGACGAATGGCAATCACATTGTCGGGGGTGCGCCCTAACATGCGCTTGGCTTCTAGGCCGACTGCCAGGACTTCTTGGTTATTTTTGTTGATGGCTACAACAGACGGTTCCTGGAGGACAATCCCTTTACCAGAGACGTATACAAGGGTGTTGGCGGTACCGAGATCGATACCCATGTCCCGTGAAAATGAAAAGCGACTAAATAAACCCACTTGTACGCTGACCCCTTATCTGCTGTGTGTTGAGCTGGTTTTGAACCTTGAACACATTTACATGATTTACATCGATGTATTGTGTCGGCGGATCTTTAGCGAAAAATTATAACTTTTGGATTTTATTATGTTTGTTCACCGGCGTCTAGCGTCTATGGGCAGCTCCCGTGGGGATCAAGAGATCAAGGCGATCGCCTATTTGTCGCCAATTTTACAGGGCATTTTATTCGCCATGACTAATCTTGCCAGAAGGGGACTTCGGGGGGCTGATTCATCTCTTCGAGGGTTTTCCAGCCCGCTTCCCATAGTCGTTGATCCTTGAGTTGTTTGGCATTGATCCAAAATCGGGTGTCAGGGTCACAGGAGGATACTAATTCGGCAAACACCCATTTCCCTTCATTGCGGCGGTTCATCACCTGGAAATGTCGCCAACCGAAAGTCTTTTGGCTGGCGGTCCATTTAGACCCAAGGAGATGGGGAAAGCGTTGTTTTTGTTTCTTCGCCATGGCTGAATTAATGCTCGATCACACCCTGAAATCGGGGTCGTTTATTCTAGCTTAGTGGGACGCGCTTTTCGGATCAAAGGCGTCTCGGAGGCCATCGCCAAGGTAATTTAAACTGAGCACCGTCAAAAAAATCGCTAAGCCTGGAAATAGCGCCATGTGGGGAGCTGTGGTCACGAAATTTTGGGCATCATACAGCATCCGCCCCCAAGTCGGAATATCCGGCGGAAACCCTAAACCAAGGAAACTGAGGGTTGATTCGGTGATAATCGCGTTACTCACGGACAGGGTAGCGGCGACGGCAATGAGACTGACCAGATTCGGCAAAAGATGTGTCCTGAGGGTGCGGAGGGGATTGGCCCCCATGGCCTGGGCAGCGGTCACAAATTCTCGGTTTTTGAGGGTTAAACATTGGGCGCGGACTAACCGGGCGATCGCCATCCAATTCAAGCTACCGCTCACCAGCACCACGAGGAGAAAGGTGCCCCATTCTGCCCCGGCGATCGCCCGGAGGGATTCCCGAAACAGATAGACTACCAGGAGTAATACTGGCAGTTGGGGGAGGGACAAAAATAGATCCGTCAAACGCATCAACAATTGATCGAGCCAGCCACCATAAAAGCCGGCGATCGCCCCAATCACAGTCCCTAAACTAATCGCCACAGCCATCGCAGCCAGCCCGACAGTCAGGGAAACCTTCCCCCCAAACAACACCCGCGCCAATTGATCCTGTCCGAGGTCATCGGTGCCAAAAGGGTGTTCCCAGCTTGGTGCAAGAGCACTTCTGGCGAAGTCAATGCCATCGATGGGGGTCTGGTAAATCAGCGGTAGGCCAAAAACCAACAAGGCGATCGCCCCCAGGACAATCCCCCCAAGTACCGCCAAACGATTGCGGTAAAACCGTTGCCAACTGCGCGTCTTATTCCACATCCTCGTTATCGTAATAGAAAGGACGCACCCGGGACGTGAACCCAGACGCCTTAAATTTTTTCAGTTGGAGGGGTTCCGGCTGATTGGCGGCGACCGATACCGGGATCTGAAACTCACTAATGCCCGGTGGTACTTCTAAAATGGTGCCCACACGACCACGATTCTCAAAGGTCGGCGAACCATTGGCATCATAAATACGCCCAAACACATCCGCATCAACAATATATTTACCCGATGTGTTTTTCGCTTTGCCTTTAATCATGAAACAGTTTGCATCTTCATTGGAGCCGCTGGTCACAATTCCCTGCATCTCTGCGGGACAGCGCTCATAGCTCAAGTCAGACAACTGAATCGGCGTGAGGGCCAAGGCCTGGCTGAAGGGAAATAGCCCCAAACAAAGCCATAAACATCCCGCGAGAAAGCTTACGATGATGCTGCGTCGTTCCATGGATTTCCCTCAATGTCGAAAATTTCCTCTAGCATAACAATTCTATTTTTTTCCCAAGACTTCCGCTAGATTACAGTTCCGATCTGGCGCATCCGATGGCGGAAAAGCAGAGTATAATAATTGATTGCCCAAAATCACCAGATTCTATTTCCCATGCAATTTATTGACCACGCTGAAATTGAAGTTATCGCCGGAAAAGGGGGAGATGGAATCGTTGCCTTTCGTCGCGAAAAATACGTGCCTGCTGGTGGCCCGGCGGGGGGTAAT
>Ga0213835_100973_pt1 | contig 20800 bp, 18 predicted proteins | sample SWPATP01_FD_160576 | JGI IMG/M metagenome (GOLD analysis project Ga0213835, IMG submission 160576) | Coastal seawater microbial communities from Marineland, Florida, United States - SWPA TP0 #1 | ecosystem: Environmental > Aquatic > Marine > Coastal | place: USA: Florida | collected 2016-08-05 | reverse complement strand
ATTCTTAAAAACTGACGCACCGATAACTACCATCAATGACATTTAGTAGGGTGCGTCAGAATAGGTCAATCCTAATCATTACCCAATTCTTAAAAACTGACGCACCGATAACTACCATCAATGACATTTAGTAGGGTGCGTCAGAATAGGTCAATCCTAATCATTACCCAATTCTTAAAAACTGACGCACCGATAACTACCATCAATGACATTTAGTAGGGTGCGTCAGAATAGTTCAATCCTAATCATTACCCAATTCTTAAAAACTGACGCACCGATAACTACCATCAATGACATTTAGTAGGGTGCGTCAGAATAGGTCAATCCTAATCATTACCCAATTCTTAAAAACTGACGCACCGATAACTACCATCAATGACATTTAGTAGGGTGCGTCAGAATAGTTCAATCCTAATCATTACCCAATTCTTAAAAACTGACGCACCGATAACTACCATCAATGACATTTAGTAGGGTGCGTCAGAATAGGTCAATCCTAATCATTACCCGATTCTTAAAAACTGACGCACCGATAACCTGGGTTTAAAAACTGACGCACCGATAACTACCATCAATGACATTTAGTAGGGTGCGTCAGAATAGTTCAATCCTAATCATTACCCGATTCTTAAAAACTGACGCACCGATAACCTGGGTCTACCATATAACCCCTAAATCCCAATTATCACCGGATGGTTAAAAACTGACGCACCTATAACCCTGGGTCTACAATAGAACCCATAAATAAAATGGTGCGGGTTTGATTATCGCGAATAGCCAGAAAAAATGGACGATTTACCACCATTGAAAATGGTTCAGGTATGGAGGGGGTACTTTCGGTAAATACGGTAACTGAAGTTACCGCCGCCGCTTCGGTTCCCTCCTCGTTAACCTCTACAAAAGTCTTATGTTTAACCTCAGAGATGCGTACATTATTATCTGGAGTCAGATTAGAAAAATCAGCTTGATTAGGGTCAAAAGCTATATCCATCCCCATGGATTTCAAACTATCGTTTAAACCGACTTCATACTCAAGTTGAAAACGGGGTAGTTGGATAGAACCTGGTCGCGATCGCATTTGCTTAATCCATTCTTCCCACTGGGTAGCATTCAACTGGGTATAAAAGCGATCGAGGCTGACATTTTCGCGGGGAAGAAATACATATAAACTAAATCTAGCATCATCAGCGTAGGGAAGGCTAATGCCTTGAAAATCGGAGTTTTCCAGATACAGATAATTGCCAAATTGAAACATGAGGGGATGGAGTTTTGTGCTACCATCAATCAGGGTAAAAGGCTGTTCTTGGGTGAGTTCTTTGTCAAATGGTTCCGACCACATACCCTTAAAATATATGGCATTAATTAGATACAGAATAGTTTGATTAGGGATAGTTTCGACAATCTGAGTAATTTTGCCATTAGTTTCCTGTTTAACCCAATCATTAATTTGGGATGGGGTATCAGGACTACTAAAATCAACTGCTGTGAGTTTAGCCTGATAAAACTGATTGATCCGGTCGAGAAAATCGGGTAAGAAAAAAGCCGACTGATGCAACCAAAGAGAATTAGCAATATTAATTTGCACATCTTCATCAAGGGCTGAAATTGACTGATTGAGAGCCAAATTAGCCTGATTTAGTTCTGCTAAACTGATATCCTGAACTTGCAACGTTTGAGCGATCGCCTCTTTAGTAGTTCCCGCCGCCCCATTATAGGTCATAGCCAGAGCATTAGTAATACTCGCCGGAGAAATAAAAATATTTTCCTGATTTTGATGCTGATAAACACGAGAAAACAGCCGAAACGCAAAACCCGTGTAAGCCGCCACTACTTGGTCATTCATAGCCATATTTTCGGTAGTTTGAGGTGCGGGTAAATCCGATATTAAATGGGAATCTGGGATTTGATCAATAGCCCAACCACTGACTGCTACCATAACAGCCGTGGCGATTAATAATCCCATGTATTGGCAATAATTAGCCCATAATTTTTTCATAAAAATCCGTAAGTTATCGCCTCCAAATATAGTATATTTCAGCTATTCGGATTGTATATGGTTGGCGGATCAACTCCAACCTGAGACCCAGCCAGGCAGCAGTTAGAGCCCCAGGAGAGGTGGGTAATATTATATGGTATCATAGCCGCCCAATATTCAACTAATTTAACCTTCCTAGAGCCAGTAAATAATGGTTATTTGTTAACCGAAATTGCCCAAGGGGGATAATTGATGCTATAATGTGGTTATAATTGTGGCATAGTTCCCCTATCAATGGGAAATGTTATAAATTACCGACAGTTTTATGGCCATTAGTCTCCTAGCTAAGATTGAAGCAATTTTGTACCTGAAAGGTCAAGCCTTGTCCTTGTCCGAGATTGTACAATTAGCTCAATGCGATCGCCCCCAAGCAGAAGAAGCCATAATTCAACTAATGTCAGATTATGCCCACCGGGATACGGCCTTAGAAATTGTGGAAACCAAGAAAGGTTACAGCCTGCAACTGCGCCAAGCCTACGGGGAACTAATGCACACCCTAGTACCACCAGAATTAGGTGTGGGGGCTTTACGGACTTTGGCAGCGATCGCCCTTAATGGTGGCATTACCCAAACCGATCTGGTAGAATTACGAGGTAGTGGTGCTTATCAGCACGTTCAGGAACTGGTAGAATTAGAATTCGTCACCAAACGACGACAACCCCAAGCCCGTTCCTATTGGTTACAGGTCAGCAAAAAATTCCATCAATACTTTCAACTAGACCAACTTCCCCAGCAACTGTCGCTAAATTTAAAGACAAATTTGCCAGAAGATAGCACAGCATCTAGTTAAATCGACTAAACTGGAATTAAAGTAGAACTAAAGTAGAGCAGACACTAACAAGTCACCTCATGGTTTTTAACTCCGACTTTCATTCGTCTAATGACCAAGAAATCTCTGAGAACCCCCTGTTGCACTATCTACAACATCAACATCCCGATGTTTTAGCCCACGTTGCTCAATCAGCCAGTCCAGAGATCAAAGAAATAATTTCCCGCAATGTCCAAGGTCTGGTAGGCGTTTTACCCTCAGATGACTTCGACGTACAAATCACAACCAATAGAGACAACCTGGCTGGCTTACTAGCTTCAGCCATGATGACCGGGTATTTTCTCCGTCAGATGGAGCAGCGTATGCACCTAGAGGAAAATATTTCCAGCACCCCGTCTTCCCGTTCCCAATCAACTAAACCAGAACGGGATTAACCGGATTAACCGGATTAAGGGGTAATAGTAATTTACCTCAAAGTCAGTCAACCCCTGACAAAGCGGAGTCTGGAGCCGCAGCCATCTGCACTTTAATGGTTTCGGTTTTTCCCAGACGGTCAATCTCAATTTCCAACTCTTGTCCCACCAGGGTAAATTGGATTTGCTCTTGGACTTGGGTGGGAGTGATAACCGGGCTGCCGGCGACTCGATTAATGATATCTCCCCGTTGAATACCAGCATTAGCAGCGGGAGAGCCTTCGACCACCCGAACCACTAACACTCCCCTATCCTTAGTCAGTTTAAGATTGAGTTGCTGATCGATCTCCTCCTTAATGGTGGGGTTAAGGGCAACCATTTTCACCCCTAGGAAGGAATGGTCTGCTCTCCCGTGGTCAAATAATTGATTAGCAATTCGCAGGGCGGTTTCAATAGGGATAGCAAAGCCCAAACCTTGAGCATTAGAACGAATAGCGGTATTAATGCCAATAACTTGACCCCGATCATTTAACAGGGGACCTCCTGAGTTACCAGGGTTAATAGCAGCATCAGTTTGAATAAAGCGCACCCGTTTATTAGGGATACCGACCTGAGAACTCGATCGCCCAATGGCACTAATAATTCCCACAGTTACGGTATTATCCAAACCGAGGGGATTACCAATAGCGATCGCCCACTGACCGGGAATCAACCCCTCAGAAACACCAATAGGAGCTGTAGGTAAATCCTGGGCTTCAATTTTGACCACAGCAATATCAGTTAAGTCATCAACCCCCCTCACCTGACCTTGAAACACGCGACCATCGTTAAGAGTGACACGGACTATATTAGCCCCATCGACCACATGAGCGTTAGTAATCAGACGACCATCAGAACTGATAATAAATCCCGAACCTGTTCCCCGCTGTAACCGTTCATGCTCCTGGGGAATGCGATCGCCAAAAAACCGCTTAAACAGGGGATGATTCAAAGCATCTGGTAAATTTTTAGAAGCAGTCCGCACAGCATCAATACGAATCACCGAATGTCCCACCTTTTGGACAGCTTCAGCGATAAAATTGGAGTTATTGCGTGCAGCAATAGGACTCTGACGGTAGTAGGGTGGCGTTTCCGGGGACACTTCTCGAACCACGGGGACGGCGGGAGAATTAGTCACCAGATGATTAGCATATAAATAGCGACCACCGATTAAACCAGTACCGCCCCCGATCGAAAGTAGGGCCAGATACACGGTTAACTGCCTAAAAGATAAATCCATGTTTAAATATTCCGACCGGATCGATATCTCTAAATCAAATGAACCCCAGCGATGAAGCTAAGTTCCTTGCCTCAATTTTAGCAATTGTATCCGAGCCTCGGCTATATTAAAGCCAATATTGCCCTGCTGTAACTAATTAACGAAGTTAATACGGACTGAATATGATCTGCAAGTCAGCCTTGATCTCTGTTATCTTCCTAGGTGCGATCGCCCCTGTGGGACTAGCTAACGTATTTTCCCAGGAAGCCCGAGAAGTTTGTCCAACTCCGGCTTTATCCCGTCTGCAACGTCATCGTGTCGCCCCAGGCGAAACCCTAGCAACCATTGCGCGACAGTACAATTTAATTCCTGCTACCCTCATGGGTATGAATCCCAGTTTACGTGATGGTGTAGTCTCCGTCGGACAAGAGATCCTGATTCCCCCCTACAATGGCATTCAGATAGAAGTAGAACCCGGTCAGACCTGGGTGGATGTAGCGCGTGCCCATAATACCAGAGCCGATGTAATTTTTGAAGTCAATGGCTGTCAAGCTGAACCCAGGGTAGTATTTATTCCCGGAGTCAACTGGGCACCTGCGCCGCCAGTTACTCCCTCCCCTAACCTGTTATCTGGCTATCCATTACCAATTATGGCTGAGGTACTGTTGCGCTATGGGTGGCAGTTAGACCCGGTTAGTGGTCAAGTAGTATTTCATGGAGGTATTGATTTATCCGCACCCACCGGAACTCCTGTTTTAGCTGTGGGTAAAGGTGTGGTAGCTTTTGCTGGATATCGAGAGGGCTATGGTAATCTGGTGGTAGTTAATCACGCCCAGGGAAAACAAACCCGCTACGCTCACCTTTTGGAAACTGTGGTTGACACCGGACAGCAAGTAGCATTAGGGGAAACTTTAGGATTAGTGGGTCAGACCGGCCGACCAAGTAGCGATCGCCCCCACCTCCATTTTGAAGTCCGCTATAACTCCAATTTAGGATGGGTTGCCGAAGACCCTAGTTCTTACTTAGATATCCAAGAAGCAGACAGTCATTACAACCGCCGAGTTCGCCGACAATAGGCTGGCTAAATTTAACTTTCATCAACCCCCTCGACTCCCTCCTGTACCTCTAAATGTAGCGCTGCGACCACCGGAACCAAAACCACCTCGTCTCACACCACCAACAGAGGGACTCCTACCTCCACGAGTGGTATTAGTGATACCTGCACTAGAGGGAACAGCACGAGGGCTTGAATTGAAGGTACGATAGTAATAGTAGCGACCCCCGCGATGTTTATAATAGGGACCATAATGGTAGCCTACGGGGTAGGAACCATCGGTAATTGGTTCACATAGATTAGCTTCACCCCATTGTTGATGGCAGTCCTGAAGATTTCTATATACTTCTCGTCTTTTGTGGTAAGAAGCGCAGGCTTCCAGACCGACTGATGCTATCAGGACTAGGGTGATAACTGCTGTTCTTTTGTATCTGCGAAACTTAATTTTATCCATGATGAGACTCAGAAATTTGGCTTTGACATACTCCTGGCGCGAAATCTGAACAGACTATCTATAATCAGGGCTATTTCTTTCTCTAGGATAACCAATGATCTGTGCCAGACAAAATTATGAGTCAACTTTTAACTTTCTTTTTAGATTTTCTGGTAGTCTTCTGATGTTGAGAAGGTGGTGTTGCTGCTTGTAAAGTTGGCATGGCGATGGTAACTGTAGTACCTTGGTCGTGTCCGGCGCTGTCAAGTTGAATACCGCCACCCATCATTTCCATTAGACGACGAGCGATCGCTAATCCTAAACCCACCCCTCCCGACTCCCTAGTGGTGGAACCATCGACCATCACGAAGGGCTGAAATAGTTGGCTTTGCTTTTCTCGGATTACCCCAATTCCTGTATCGACAATAGTTACAATTACCTGTTCAGATGCTTTGATAATCTGACTGGAATTAGAATTAGAAGCGATCGCATTCCCCGCCGCATTTGGGAAGCGCTCAAGTTGGCTAGTAATCGTGATACTACCAGCTTGGGTGAACTTGACCGCATTATTAATAATATTGAGAAAAACCTGTTTAAGTTTATCTCGGTCTGCTTGTACTTCCAGAGGTTCAGCGGATAACACTAAGTTTAAATCTAAACCTTTCTGCTGAATATCCAGAGTTTGTAAGGCGATCGCCTCTTGGAGAATCACCCCCAAATCCGTCGGTTCCAAAAACAAAGATAGTTGACCTTCCTCAATCAAGGCAATATCTAAGATATCATTAACAATGTCAAATAAATGCAGAGCCGAGTCATTAGCCATCTGCAAATATTCCATTTCCTCATCGCGATCGTCACAGAAGCCATCCTGAATTAAATTCAGAGAATTAATAATGCCATTAAGCGGTGTTCTCAACTCATGGGATATAACCCGCAAAAATTCATCTTTAAGCTGGTTAGCCACCCGCGCCTCCTTAGTCGCAAAAGCCAAGGCTTGAGCCCGAGACTGCAAACGATCCACCATAGTCCGCAAAGCCTGAGCTAACTGCTCAACTTCCCGGATTTTCAGATTTTTAGGAACCTCTACATGGGATTCAATGCTGTTAACTTGTAGCGCATAATCTCGGAGTTTTTCTAAAGGACGTGCCAAATCCCTAGACAGGTATAATGCTGCACTAATAATCGCTATAATCAAACTCATAATTAGCACAACTAAAACCGAATTAATATCCTTTAATCCATAGAGAGCATCATCCAAACTAGCCACCGCCAAGATGACCCACTTACTATCATCATTCTTGGGAAAAACCGGACTGTCAATAGCATGATATCCCGCCAATAATTCTTCCCCATTTTGTTGAAAAGAAAACAAATGAATAAAATTAGTGCGACCCGCCAACGCACTACGCAGTAAACTATCCAACCTCTGAGAATCAGCGTGATCCCTAATATTTAATCCCACCGACTGCGGATTAGGATGAGCCACAATAGTTCCCGTGTCATCTAAAATTACAGTAGAACCTGTTAAAGATTTCGGGGTTTGCTCACCTCTGAGGAAAGAATAAGACTCCAGACTTAATCCATAACGGAGTCGATTAACTTCTCCATCAGCAATATAAACCGGAGCCATAGAGATTAAACTGAGTTGATTATTTTGGCGGCGAGGTAAAACTTGCCTCGTTTCTGGAGTATCTGACCCACTATCATCGATATTTTCAGGAAAAAAGCCGTTGTCAACCTCTGCAGTTCCCACATTAATAATATGAGCTTCTGACTGACTGACAGTCCAGTTCTCAGATTGAGTAGCAGACCATAAATTTTGGGGAAATTGAACCTGCGCCGCCAGACCACAGGTACTAGCAACTATCTCATTCGTTTCCAGATTAGTCATTTGCAGACAGTTGACCTCAAAAGGTAATTCCGAGACCACCTCTTCAAGAAAACCTTGAAAATTATCCTCTTCTCCAGACTGCAAAACGGAACTGTGAGCCACTAAAATCAAACTGGATCTCAAGGACTTCGCCCATTCATCAATACCCGCAGCTTTTTTAACTGCACTTTCAGTTAAGTTCAGACGAGCCGTTTCTAGTAAAGCTGAACGAGCTTTGCGATAGGTCACATATTGTCCAACCAACAACACCGGAAGGCTTAACAGTAAAATCCGGGATAGCAGAAGACGGCGAAATGAGGATTGACCGCGTTTAGGCATAATTCACATCTAACAGAGGTGCTATGGCTCAGGGCTGCCCAATTCTCATAGTAGCGCGAACCCTGGAGTTATGAATCACTTGACAAATCATCGGGTTCTGATTTGGGGCTGAAACTGTGACTCAAAACGGAGGTACAAGCGCCGTCCTTTTCTTGGGAACTTCCCGCGAGCACTCCTCGACTACCTGCTGGACTACCTATAAGCGATGTTACCTCATGCCAGGGAGACAGACCCAATCAGCCAATCTGCTACAATCAGCAACAGAGTGCGAGACGTTCAGGTGCGTGCATAGGGCTGAGATGCTCGAAATAACTACCTGGTGGGGATTTCAACCCCTTGGTTGGATATAAGGAGTGCACTCCTGACCGTCCCCATAACTGTTTATATGTACCGACGTTTTGTATCATCCGATACGAAAAATAGTCAGGGAATCCAAGGTCAACATACTTTGAAATAAAATTTAACATTTTGTTACAACGTTGAGGATGACGGCGATAGCCACCCCCAATTTCAGGAGTCACGACCCGTCAGATTGAAGCGGGGAACGCAAGGCGTGAGGTGGAACCCACTCCCAAGACTCCGACCACTGCCAACCATCTATGATTAGGCGTGAGCCGAATGTCTGACTTGAACCATCGTAATGATTGGGTAGCGAAATAAGTTGATGCGCTGCGCTCAAAAAGAGCAAGGGGAAAAGTAGGAATTTTCTGTTGTTACCTACACAGACCTTTAAAATTACCCCGGTGGAAAGGGCAAATCTAAAGATGGAAGGCCAATATAAACGGAACGTTTTAAGTCCTCTTGGATTCTGAGAATATTGGTCGATATCTCAGTAGTGATAAGTGTAAGCGCAAGGTGCGAGACGTTCGGGTATGAAATAGGGCTGAAATGCCCTAAAGCACTAGCCGGTGAGGATTCCAGCCCCGAGTTTGGATATAAGGAAACCTCTCCTGACCATCCTCATAACTGTTTATATGTCCCGACGCTTAGGGAACTAAGCAAGGCAGGGAACTCAAGGTCATAAACGAACTGAGAAATCAGGGAGTAGAGAGTAACGGCGATAGCCACCCCCAGTTTTGGAAATCATAACTCGACAGACTAAAGCGGGGAACGGAAGGCGTAGGTCGGAACCCACCTCCTACTCGACCACTGCCAACCATCTATGATTAAGGAGACTGAATGTCCGGCTTGAACCATCGTAATACACTAGCAGCGAAATAGGTTGACACGCTGCGCCCAAAAGGGCAAGGGGAAAAGTAGGGGGTTCTTGCGACTACCTACACAGACCTTTAACAGTACCCCGGTTCTGAGGACAAATCTAACGATGGAATGCCCATATAAACGGAACGTTGTAACCCCTCTAATGCTCTGCCTATAAACAAGTGAGTAATGCTATTGACAAGGCAGTAGTGAAAAATGTAAGCGCATGGTTAGAGGGTGAAGGATGTGACCAGAAGCTAAAGCCCAATTGTCATGGTTGGGATATGCCCAATTGTCACGGTGTGGATATAGATACTGCGATTATTAGGAGTATAGTGGCGAGAACGAGTTCAAAGACTACGTGCTGCATAAAGCTCTGAACATTGAAGCACGAAAGCAGGGGAGGGGGTAGTAACCCTGTTCCGATGACAAAAGGGTATCCACATCAGGAGCCGTGTGATGGGAAACTATCAAGCACGGTTTTGAATGGGAGTTCGCGAAGGTGACTTCACTCTCGACCCCTAACTCCTAGAGGATGTGAGATGTAGCCAGAAGCCAATGCCCAACTGTAATGATTGGGATATGCGTGCGAGACGTTCAGGTATGAAATAGGGCTGAGATGCCCGAAATAACTACCTGGTGGGGACTTCAGCCCCTAGTCGCTGGATATAAGAGGTTAATCTCTGACCATCCCTATAACTGTTTATATGTCCCAACGTTTGGAATTCAACCTTCCAAACAAGGCAGGGAACCCAAGGTCATAAACGAAGTGTCTAGTGGGAGTCGTGAACCGATTGAGCATAGAGTAAAGGGCAACGGCGATCGCCATCAGCCAAAATTCTGACTGTTTCCAGTATGGAATTGACAAAAAATTAGGTGTGTTCATCATCAATTTTTTCCCAAATATTACTATAGTTAAATAGTGGGGCTATTATCTATCAAAGATATAGATGCCTCCGTTGGCAATAATAGCCTAGGTAGATTATAACCGGAGGAGGGAGTCCTATAGCGATCGCCTTGAGAATATCATTTATCAACATATAACTATATTGCCTCGAGTCTCAAATACTAAATATCATCATGATGTTCTGATAATGTTGATTTTTGTGAACCCAATCAAAAATAGATAGTCTTTTCAGATAACATATCTTACAATTAGTCAACTATAGTAATTTATCGGTGACTTATTCATGATTGACATTAGTATATTACCGCCGACTCCAGCAGTCACTAATCTAGTCCCGGTTCTACTCGCTCAACAAAATACAGTTCCACAACTAGATATTACCTACGATACAGTAGAACCAAACCCAGGAATATTGATCGGCTATTTAATTGGCTATTTAGTGTTTAGTTTTTTGTCCTGGAAAATTTATCAAAGATGTCGAGTGGACAATGCTTGGTTTGCTTGGATTCCTATTTTAGGAACCTATATAAATTTTGTGGCTGGGGATGAAGATAACCCGATTTTATGGACGATTTTGATGTTCATTCCCTGCATCAATATCATTGCCGTAATTTGGTTAATCAAAGCCTGGATTAGAATTTGCAAAAAACTAGAAAAAACTCCCTGGTTAATACTTTTGTGGATAGTTCCTGTGGTAGGAACCTTAGTTTTCTACTCCTATCTCGCTTTTGGTTAAGTTAATGTGGGAATCCAAATCATGCTAAAACTCAAGCACAGAAAAACGATATTTTGGTTTTTGATTGCCTTATTAGCTGGAAGTTCAATAGCCGTGTATTCCCAGTCAGAGATTAATTTTTTTGTGAAAACTTTTGAACTGGTGTTATTTCAGCAATTAGCAACGGTGGTAATTTACCTAACCTGTTTTGGGGTGGATTTGCTAAAAAGTCGTTAATTGATGGGGAATTGTAATGGTAGGTAAAACACTAAAATCGCCTGATTTGCTTTCTCGACAACAACGACAAAAACGGATGTTGGGTTTAGCGATCGCCTTAATACCTATTATCGGTAGTATAGGGTTTAACCTAGGTGTTCATATGGAGTTTTTAAGATGTCCCCTGATGCGATATGTGGGGGTTCCTTGTCCAGCCTGGGGGTTAACTAGATCCTTAATGGCTACAGCCAGAGGTGACTTAAATCAGGCGATCGCCTACCACTTATTCGGTCCCCTAATTTTCTTATGTTTTGTGATTGCTATTATTCATTTAATTTGGGAAATTATCAAAAATCGAAAATTAGATATTTTTTATATTCACTGGTTGACTAATCCCCGGGTACAAATTTTGAGTTTTCTGATTCTACTGGGCTATCACAGTGTACGATTGCAACATTTGTGGCAAATTGGTAAACTGTATCCATCTTTCCTCAACTCCCCTCTAGGACGCTTGCTCCTTAGCTAAATCTCAGATAGTATCTGAAGGCTATGATCATTAAAAATTTGCCAAGATTCCCGAATTGAGTTATTATCCATGGTCGGTGTTGCTAACTGAGGAGGATCATGAAAACTCGGTGGAGGATTTTACCCCTAGAGGCGATCGCTTGTTTAGACAAATCCCTAGGGTTGACTATAAATTATAAAATACTCCGAAAAATTACTTATTTTGTAAGCGTTTTGGTCTTGACATTTTCCTTAACTGTCGCTGGTCACAGCCCAGCCTTCGGGCAATTTTTCGTATCTCCCGTCTCAATTACCGATCAACAGAATCAAACCTTTTTGTGGAATGTCAACCGTGCTTATAGCTGTGGTGCTAGTTGGTGTAGCAGAGTTTATTTAGGCGGCCACGGTGGGCGGGGAGGATTAATCCTCGGTGCGCGACGGAGTTTAGAACAAGATGACCGCGCCACTGCCTTAACCTTAGAAAGACGTGCAAAATTAGTACAGGAATCCTTTAATCGAGGTCTCCGTAATATTATTAGCAGAAATCAAGAATTACCACAAACATATCATCCCGAAAATTGGCAGTTTTGGCGGTTGTTTAATCCAGATAAACCTCTACATCCATTGACCCCGCAATTAAATATAGGAATTCAGAATAACGAAACGGTAATTTATACTCAACCAAATCATGATTTACGCATCCCTCAAATTGTAGTAATCACCGTCAATAATCATGATGCCATTGTTAATGGTATAACAGTTGAAGAATTAGCACCAGTTTGGCGAGACCAAATCACGCAGTATGCTAGTGAAGCCTTATGGGGGCGAGAATTTGATGCTCAATATCCTTTAGGAAGAATCACCATCACCTTGATTATTGTAGCATTTATTTTCCTATGTCTGAGGCTAATTTCGGGGTTACGAAAATTACTAACACAACGACGCAATCTAATTAAAAGCCAATTGCAAAATCTGGTGAATGAAGCTAAAGTTAACCCCGAAACCTTATCAGGAGAAACTCTTTCTGATACTGTAGTTCAACCGAATGAAGACATCAGTGATGATGCCGATAAAGTTAAGAATGTCAACAGTAATGGCCAAGGCTATAGTTCAGGTTATCTGCATCAGAAAATTAATCAGAAAATTAATCAAATCCCTAAACTGATCGCCAGGAGGTTAAATAGTCAAGTATCACTTCAGCAAGGCAAAAACTTAGTAGAATTATTGCGGAGATTTCTGCTGATAGCGGAATTATTAGTGATTTTATTAGGTATCAGTTTAATTTGTTTCGTATTTCGGCAAACTCGTCCTTTAATTATTATGTTTGCCTATCAAGCAATTCTGCTCCCTAGTCTTTGGGTTGGTATTACCTTAATTGATAAACTGTTAGATTTTTTCATTGATGATACCTTAAATGGTTGGGCTCAAGAACAACAAGAATCCCATCCTAACTTGAATCGTTACACTATGAGAGTTAGCACCTATTCTCCGGCTCTCAAAGGTGGTAAAAGTTGGCTTTTCTCCGGTCTTGGTATTTATTTCACTGTGGTAATTATTGGCATCAATACGGCGTTCCTAGCCGGTGCGGGAGCCTTCGCTTTATTAACAGCTTTTCTATCTCGTAATTTAATAGAAAATATGTTAAATGGCATTTTAATTTTGCTCACAGACCGTTATGCTGTAGGTGATGTCGTCCAAATTGGCAATTTAGCCGGAGCCGTAGAAAGCATGAATTTGTATTGCACTAATCTCCGCAATTTAGATGGTCAATTAATAACTATTCCCCATGGTCAAGTTGCCACAGTTATTAATAATACTAAAGACTGGTCACGGGTGAACCTCGGCTTAAAAATTGCCTGGGATGCTGACATCAGAAAGGCTATGGAAATTATTCTTAAAGTCTGTCAAAAGATGCAAAATGAGGCGGAATGGTCTGACAAGATTTTAGAACCTGTTGATATTCTGGGGGTTGATGATATTTCCCATGAGGGAATTGTGATCCGGTTTCTAGTTAAAACTATACCCAGCCAACAATGGGCGGCAGCACGAACCCTGCGGTTCAGACTCAAACAAGCCCTAGATGAAGCAGAAATTACCCTAGGGGTTCCCCAGCGTTTCGTATGGTATCATCAACATGATCATCAAACTTCTAGGGATTTTAAGAATTTGCTCAAACCCTGATTGTTAGTTAAATTTTATGTACTCTAATCAACCTGATATTGGTTATGTTCCAACTCCTCAAGATTTGTTAGAGGATGTTCTCCGTTGGGTGAAAGTTGGTGCTGATGATGTTGTATATGACCTAGGTTGTGGAGATGGACGGGTAGCGATCGCCGCCGCCGAAAAATTTGGGGCGCGGGGAGTTGGTATTGATATTGATCCCGATCGCATTAAGGAAGCCACAGAAAATGCCAAAATAGCCGCCGTTAGCGATCGCGTCATCTTCCGCCAAGCCAACCTGTTTAACAGCAATTTTCAGGAAGCCACAGTTATCTTTATTTATCTGTTACCTCAGCTTAACCTACGTTTAAAACCCCAATTACTCGAACAACTCAAGCCGGGAACCCGCATTGTCTCCCGGGACTTTGATATGGGAGAATGGACTCCCGACGCTGTACTGCATTTAACCCACCCCGAAGAGGAATGCACATTCTATTTTTGGAGTATCCCCAGTCCGGTAAAATAATAAATGTTATTTAGATTCGTAAAAACCAGAAGGTGAAATGGGAACAATGTTAGTTTCTGGCTGGTTATTCATGGCCAGGTTATTCCACACAGCGATCGGCAACCACAAAAACGTCAGATGCTATTAATATTATACCATGAAAATTGCGATTCTATCCCAAGATAGTTCCCTTTACTCTACTCGGAGACTGAAAGAATCAGGGGAACAGCGGGGTCATGAGATGTATGTAATCGATTACCTGCGCTGCTACATGAATATTACCTCCCATAAACCCATGGTCATGTATGGGGGAAAACCCCTAGAAGGATTTGATGCCATTATTCCTCGTATTGGTGCATCTAAAACCTTTTATGGTACTGCTGTTGTCCGCCAATTTGAGATGATGGGTGTATTTACTCCCAATGAGTCTCAAGCCATTTCTCGGTCTCGTGATAAGCTGCGTTGCTTGCAATTATTAGCCCGAGAAGGCATAGGTCTTCCGGTGACTGGGTTTGCCCATTCTACTAAAGATATTGATGGTTTGATTAACGTAGTTGGTGGGGCTCCCTTAGTCATTAAACTGTTAGAAGGAACCCAGGGAATTGGTGTAGTTTTAGCTGAAACATACCAGGCGGCTAAGTCTGTAATTGAGGCATTTCGGGGACTTGATGCCAATATTTTAGTCCAGGAATTTATTAAGGAAGCTGGAGGGGCAGATTTACGCTGTTTTGTAGTTGGTGAAAGGGTAGTAGCTTCCATGAAACGCCAAGGCGCAGAAGGGGAATTTCGGTCTAATCTTCACCGGGGAGGAAGCGCCCAAAAAGTCAAATTAACCCCAGAGGAAAGATCAACCGCTGTCCGCGCTGCTAAAATTATGGGGCTGAAAGTCGCGGGGGTGGATTTATTGCGTTCCAATCATGGACCTGTGGTAATGGAAGTTAACTCCTCACCGGGACTAGAAGGAATTGAGACCGCCACCGGAGTAGATGTACCTAGGAAAATTATGGAGTTTCTGGAAAAGTATGCTGCACAAGGTAATGTGCGCGATCGCACCCAAGGTTAAAATTTCCACTCAAACTAGCCAATTTAATGATATCCTGGGGAAGTCGGTTTCTTTTGTGTATTAACACTCGTTGGATAATTATGGAAGTTAATGACCTAGGATTTGTTGCCAGCATTCTTTTTGTGCTAGTTCCTTCCGTGTTTCTTCTGATTCTGTATATCCAAACCCAGAGTCGCGAAGGCAAAGAAGGATAAATTCAAGTTTTGCCAATTTTTTTTCAAAATTAGAAAAGCGCCGAGGCTCATTGCCAATAGCGCTTTTTTAATAAGAATTGACTTAAACCATTCCCGTTGCCACCATTTGGCGTTGATAGCCAATATTGGCTTCTTTTAGGCGTTTGACCGCTTCCGCCAAGCGATCGCAATCAGCAATCAGACTAATTCTAACATAGCCTTCTCCTCCCGCCCCAAAAGCATTACCTGGAGTCACCACCACCCCAGTTTGTTGTAGGACTGATAGGGCAAAATCCGTTGAAGTCATACCCACGGGACAGGGAGCCCACAAATACATCGCCGCTTTGGGTTTAGGAATATTCCAGCCCAATTCTGCCAATTCTCTGACTAGAAAATCCCGGCGGGTTCTATACCTATTTTGCACCTCTTCCAAGTAGGAATCTGGCAAATTTAAAGCAGTTTCCGCCGCCGATTGTAAAGCAGCGAATAACCCATAATCTAAGTTAGTTTTCAGAGTTCTTAATCCTTGAATAATTCGAGAATTACCAACTACAAAACCCACGCGCCAACCCGCCATATTATAGGTTTTTGACATAGTATGGAACTCGACCCCAATCTCCTTACCTCCCGGAATTTCTAGTAAGCTGGTCGGTTGATAACCATCAAAAGCTAGTTCCGCATAACAGAGGTCATGAACCAATAGAATTTGATGTTTGTGGGCGAAAGCGACTAAATCCTCAAAAAACTCCCTGGGGGCGGTTGCACCTGTGGGATTATTAGGATAATTAAAATAGAGAATTTTGGCGCGGTCAGCAATATGATCCGGGATATCTGCTAAATCTATAATCCAATCATTTTCTGGTTTCAGGCGAATTTTGTAAACATCCCCCCCAGAAATTAACGGACCCCGAAAATGGGCAGGATAAGCCGGATCTGGGGATAAAACCACATCTTGGGGGTTGACATAGGCTAAAGCTAAATGGGTGAGACCTTCTTTAGATCCTAATAGGGGTAACGCTTCACTATTGGGGTCTAGGTTAACTCCATAGCGACGGTGATACCAACGAGTAATGGCGGCGCGGAAACTAGCAGTCCCTTCAAAGGGGGGATAGCCATGATTGGCTGAATTTCGCAAGGCAGCGATCGCCGCTTCTACTACAGGTTCAGGAGTCGGTCCGTCCGGGTTTCCCATACCCAAATCAATCAAATCAAGGCCTTGTTCACAGGCATGGGCTTTCAATTCATCTAATCGCGCAAATACATAGGGGGGAAGTTGTTTAACCCTATCTGCTGGCGTAATCCAATCTAAATTCATGTTTATTTGTGGTTGTTAACTCAAAAGTCAGTTGAGGAAAGAGGGGGGAACTTTTACAGGTTAATTGATGGTGCAATTTATTGTGATTAGTGATTAATTGCCCCTCACCTGAAGACTGATTAAACAGCCCATAGTTAACCTTTAACTCTTAATTGCCCCCACAGGTACAGTAGTAGAAACCATGGCAGCCATTAGTGATTCTGGGCAAACTTTAAAGGGTAGTCGGTGAATGTCAGACTTTTCACCACAGGCAATTTCTGCCCCATGCCTTAACTGGGCTAAGGTAATATTTCCCAATCCCAAATCAGCCAAAGTTTGGGGTAAGCGGATATCGCTATAAAACTTCAACAGTTGTCCTCTAGCAGAAGCTGCCAGTTGATTCCCTTGTAGCATCTCTTCTAGGCGCAACTGTACTAAAATGCCATAGGCGACTTTTTCTCCGTGAAGGGTCTTGTGGGTAGCGCATAGGTGAGTTAAACCATTATGGACAGCATGGGCTGCTACAGTCCGACACTGTGCCCCCCCTAAACCACCGATCGCCCCAGCGAGTAAAACTGTGGCATCAACCACTTCTCGCCAGGTTTGGCTTCCGGGTTCACTGAGGGCGGCTACGGATTTTTGAAACAAAATGTCCCGCAGGACTCTCGCCTGTTGCACTGCTGCCACAATCAGGGTTTCTTCTGAATGTCCACTACTGACTGACGCTTCATACCATTTGGCGATCGCATCTCCAATACCAGCAATTAAAGTCCGCTGGGGCGCTGTTTGAATCAGGCTATAGTCGAGGATGAGCAAATCAGGACACTTGGCTAACCCTACATCATACAAGAATGCTCCCTCATTTGTATAGATATTTGAGAGAGCCGTCCAGGCGGCGCAGGTAGCCCCAGAGGTGGGAATAGTTATAATCGGTACTCTCGTCCTATAAGCTAGGAGTTTGGCGATATCTAAAGATTTTCCGCCGCCAACCCCGATCACCAAGTCCCCTTGATGGTCCGCGCAAATTTGTTGGAGTTTCTCTAAACTGCTTTCGCTACAGTCAGGGGTATAGTTAGCCCAATTAGCCTTGAGTTGATGGGTTTCTATAATCGGTTGTAAATGGGGTTGAATTAATTTTAGGGTGCGATCGCCTCCCACAATTACCGGACGACTACCAAAGGCGGCGATCGCCTCTCCCGCCTCTGCCAGTCTGTCAACTCCTCGAATTACCTGGGCTGGGGCAATACTTAATGCCGGAGTTGGGCTGATCATAGTGGTTTTGGTCAATAGGGGAGAGGATAAAGGTTCCATACAGGCCCTCGCAAAATTCGTTAAGTCGCTAATTCTAGCCGATTTTACCCATAACTGGGAACATCTGCTCCCATTAATTTTGATTTTACATATATCTTGCTAAAACTTCCACAGTTTGCTGTCCGGTTTTCTGCCAGGAAAATTCTTGACATCTACTGAGTCCTTTGTGTCTAAGTTGCCCCGATATTTGTGGATCGCTGATTAGGGTTTTCATGGCGGCGCTGATCTCTTCTACTTCATAGGGATTTATCAATATCGCTGCCTCTCCAGCTACTTCCGGCAGTGATGCTAAATTTGAGGTAATTACAGGGGTTCCACAGGCCATAGCTTCTAAGACCGGAAACCCGAAACCTTCCCATAAACTTGGGAAAACTAAGGCGATCGCCCGATTAATTATTGACGGTAATTCCTCGGCTGCAACATAGTCTAAAAATTTCACCTGTTCCCTCAGTCCTAATTCTTTTACCTGTTGTTTTAATAAGGGTGTATAGGTGCTGTCACTCGGCCCCGCTAACCACAGTTCATAATCTTTCGGTAATTGGGAAAATGCTGTAATTAGCCTCGGTAGATTTTTATAATGATCATGGCGACCAATATATAAAAAGTAGTTTTGCGTCGGTAAATCTAAAAATTGAAACCTCTGGCGATCGTACCCTAATAAAATCGGAGTAATTTTCCTGGCACTAATTCCCAACATCTCCACCAAACTATTCCCCGTGGCTTCCGAATTACAAACAATATGTTGTGCTTGTTTTAGCACCGCCGGAACATAGGATTTGAAATAAGCCGTTAATCGCGACCCCCGCTTGGGAAATTTGAGCGGAATTAAATCATGAGCCATTACTATTGACCGACAACCTGTATATAAAGGCGCTTCGGGTAAGGGTGAAAACAACAATTTATAACCTGATTTGCGATATATTAATGGTAGTTTAAACTGAGTCCAAATCAATCGCCTTAAATGTCCCTTTGTACCATGCTCAGGAGTCATATTATTCGGGACTTTTTCGCACTCATAACCAGCGATATCATCAGCAGTTAGCAATAAAGGTTCTAGGGGTTTTAACCATGGGATAATATTAGCAGCATATACTGATATCCCTGTGGGTTTCGGTATTACAACTGATAGATTAATGACTAACTGACCCTTCAATTATCATCTCCTCGAATGTCTATAAATGGTAATTATAGCCTGGCTTAATATCCCCAATATTCCCAAACTTCCTCCTTGAGGATATGTTCTTTTAGTTCAATATTCGCTCAATATCAGATAACTTTTACTTTCAATGGGGGTAAAACTATGTGGCACTATTCCCCATTATATTATAGTAGGTTATGGGGAGCTTGTCAATAGGTAATTTTGGATATTTACTAAAAAGCGATCGCCTTCGGGTTAGGGGTGTTTGTGGTGGTGAAAGTACCCTATAAGCCGACACGGTTTCCCATGGTGTTATATTAGGTCAAGATGGGGAGTTTGTCAATGGGGAATGATGATGATTTACCCAAAAGCGATCGCACTTCATAACCACAGATATCTACTTTCGGTTAAGGGTGTTTAACGTGGTGAAAGTACCCTATAAGCGGACACGGTTTCCCATGGTGTTATATTAGGTCAAGATGGGGAGTTTGTCAATGGGGAATGATGATGATTTACCCAAAAGCGATCGCACTCCATAACCAGGAGATATCTACTTTGGGTTAGGGGTGTTTGTGGTGGTGAAAGTACCCTATAAGCGGACACGGTTTCCCATGGTGTTATATTAGGTCAAGATGGGGAGTTTGTCAATGGGGAATGATGATGATTTACCCAAAAGCGATCGCACTCCATAACCAGGAGATATCTACTTTGGGTTAGGGGTGTTTGTGGTGGTGAAAGTACCCTATAAGCGGACACGGTTTCCCATGGTGTTATATTAGGTCAAGATGGGGAGTTTGTCAATGGGGAATGATGGTGATTTACCCAAAAGCGATCGCACTTCATAACCACAGATATCTACTTTCGGTTAGGGGTGTTTAAGGTGGTGAAAGTACCCTATAAGCGGACACGGTTTCCCATGGTGTTATATTAGGTCAAGATGGGGAGTTTGTCAATGGGGAATGATGATGATTTACCCAAAAGCGATCGCACTCCATAACCACAGATATCTACTTTGGTTTGGGAGTTGAGGAAATTCTGGGTATCTACCAAAAAGCGATCGCACTCCATAACCAGGAGATATCTACTTTGGGTTAGGGGTGTTTGTGGTGGTGAAAGTACCCTATAAGCCGACACGGTTTCCCATGGTGTTATATTAGGTCAAGATGGGGAGTTTGTCAATGGGGAATGATGATGATTTACTCAAAAGCGATCGCACTCCATAACCACAGATATCTACTTTGGTTTGGGAGTTGAGGAAATTCTGGGTATCTACCAAAAAGCGATCGCACTCCATAACCACAGATATCTACTTTGGTTTGGGAGTTGAGGAAATTCTGGGTATTTACCAAAAAGCGATCGCACTCCATAACCAGGAGATATCTACTGTTGGTTGGGAGTTGAGGAAATTCTGGGTATTTACCAAAAAGCGATCGCACTCCATAA
>Ga0213835_100971_pt1 | contig 20879 bp, 20 predicted proteins | sample SWPATP01_FD_160576 | JGI IMG/M metagenome (GOLD analysis project Ga0213835, IMG submission 160576) | Coastal seawater microbial communities from Marineland, Florida, United States - SWPA TP0 #1 | ecosystem: Environmental > Aquatic > Marine > Coastal | place: USA: Florida | collected 2016-08-05 | reverse complement strand
AGCCCTTGGCATCCACCACAAACACGAACTTGCGGTCCTGATCCGTCATCACGGCCTTGTCGTCAATCACGATCGCGCGCTCCTTGCGCTCGCCTTGCAGTCGAACGCGCGCATACAGGCCGGGCGTCAAGGCGCGATCGGCGTTGTCCAGCGTGGCGCGCACGCGGATGGTGCCGGTTGCACGATCGACACTGTTGTCCACGAAATCGGCGACGCCGTTATGCGGATAGCCGTCTTCGCCCAACAGACCGACGCGCACCGGCACACCTTCCTGCTGCTCGCTCGGGCGGCCGCCCTCGCGGGCCAGGGCCGAGTAACGCAAATAGCTGCGTTCATCGGCATCGAAGTGCACGTGTACCTTATCCAGCGAGACGAGCGTGGTGAGCACGCTGTCGCCGTCCGCGTTCACCAGGTTGCCTTCGGTAATGAGCGCCCGGCCCGCGCGGCCCGAGATCGGCGCACGCACTTGCGTGAACGACATATTCAATTCGGCGGTGTCCACGGCAGCTTGCGCGGCCAGCACATCGGCACGCGCTTGGGCAGCAGCGGCGCGGCGTTGGTCGAGCTCTTCGGTGGACGCGGCCTGGATGGCGGCCAACTTCTGCGAACGCGCCGCTTCAGTGGTACGCAATTGCGCGGTGGTACGGGCACGGGCCAGATCGGCCTGGGCGCCCGCCAAGGCCGCCTGGTAGCGGCGCGCATCGATCACGAAGAGCACATCGCCGCGCTTGACCTCCTGGCCTTCGCGGAAATTGACCTTCTCGATATAGCCACTGACGCGCGGACGCAACGCAACGCGGTCCACGGCTTCGACGCGACCGTTGAAATCGTCCCATTGTGTAACGGGCGCTTCGGTCACCACCGCCACGCTCACCTGCGGCGGCGGGGGAGCGGCTGCGGCCGCTTCGCCTTTGGAGCAGCCCGAAACGGTCAAGGTGAGTGCAGTCGCCAGGGCGGCAAGCCCCAGGCTGATACGGGTGCGACGGCTCGAGAGCGCCGTCCGATGGAAGTCGTCGTAGTTCATTGTGTCTGGCCGATTGATTTTCATAACGAACGTTATGAATATGGACTAGACTGTAGACAGCTTGCATCGGTGCGTCAAGGAATTTAATATCAACCATTATGAAAACAGCAAATACCCCTGCAATGGAGACGGATACTGCGGTGGTCACCGAGCGCCGCCCACGCGGGCGGCCGCTATCATTCGACCGCGAAACCGTGCTCGAACGCGCCATGCATGTGTTCTGGCGCCAAGGTTACGAAACCACGTCGATCAGCGATCTCACCACGGCCATGGGCATCACTGCGCCCAGCCTGTATGCGGCTTTTGGCGATAAGGAAGGTCTGTATCGCGAAGCGGTGCAGCGCTATCGCAAGGGGCCCGGCGGCTACAGTGTGTGCATGATGTCCGACCCGCATGACACCCGTGCAGTGGTGCGTGAGTTGCTCGTGTCGGCTGCAAACAACATGTCCTGTCCCGAAACGCCTTCGGGCTGCATGATCGTAATGTCGGGCGTGAACTGCTCGCCCGAATCGGCCGATATCCAGTTGTTGCTCACCGAGTGCCGAACGGGATTCGAAACCGATCTCACCGCGCGCATCCAGCACGGCATCGACCACGGCGATGTGCCGGCATCGGTATCGCCGGGTGCGCTGGCCAAGTTTTATTCGGCCGTGTTGTGCGGCATGTCGATGCAGGCGCGTGACGGCGCGACGCATGACGCGTTGATCGCCATCTGCGACGCCGCAATGGCGGCCTGGCCAGCGAAGGCGTAATGACGGCGCTTGGTGGCGTGGTGAACCCGACCGTGCCAATGCACCATGCGGCCAGGGTTCCCTCTCGTTGCAGCGTAAGCTCAGCGCAAAAAAAAACCAGCTTGGCTGGTTTTTTTGTTTGGCGCCATGACGACCCGAGTTCAGTGTGGGTGCTGCGAGATTATTTGCCGCGCTTGCCGCTGCCGATCTCTTGCTGACGCCGCTGCAATGCGTCGATCTGCGACTGGATGGAACGCAATTCGTCGCGCGCTTCCTTCTGCTGTTGCGCCAGCGCATTGGCCTGCTCGCGGCTCTGTGCCTGACGGGCTTGCACTTCGCGCGCCTGTTGTTCGCGCACGCTTTCATCGGCTTGCAGCGTGCTCAACAAATCGCTGCGCGTGGCCAGCATGCGCTCGGTGCGCGTATTCTCGGCTTGCAAACGAATGCGTTGCAGATCGACCTCGCCCAGTTCTGCCGATTGCGTGACGAAGTTGCGGAAAGCCGCCTCGGCCTGCTTTTCGGACGTCGTTTTCACGATGCGCCAGAAGTTCTTTTGCTGAAAGAGTGCCGCGTAGTAGGTCATCGACTCGGCGTTGAACAAGAGGCTTGCACCGTAGGTGCCGTTGTAGGCCGTGCGCAGCTCGGACACTTCTCGCGACTGAATGAGGCCTTGCAGTTCGGATACCGTGCTCGCGGGTGGGGTTGGCGTGGCAGCCGGCGTCAAGGCGGGTTTTTGCGCCGCGGCCGGCGGCGTTACGGGCTCGGGTGCGGCAGGCGGTGCATCCACTTGCTTGACGGTGGGCCGCGGGGCGGGCTCCGGCTTTTGCGCCCCCAGAACGCCGCAAGCGGTCAACGTGGCCAGCAGCATCGATACGCCGCCCAATCGCGCGACGTTTCGAACCGACACTGCAGCACCGTATTGCGGCCTGACTTTCATGCTTGCTTTCCTCTTCAGTGGGCGTGCCGCGTGGGGCACGCGCCGTATTGTTCTTGATCAGCCTTCACAGGCATCTTCGGCAATCGAACCGTTGACGCGATTGAGCTGCAATTTTCGCATCTTTTCCCATAAAACCTTACGACTGATTCCCAGCGCCTGGGCCGTGTCTTGCCGGCGCCAGCCGTTTGCTTGCAGCGCAGTCATCACACGCGCACGCTCGAGCAACTCCGCGGGGCTTAACCCCCGCCCGTCGGTGGGTTCAAGATCGGCAGAATCGGCAGTGTGACTCTGCGGTGTGACGGCGGCGATGCCCGCGTTGCGCATCCGCATGCGATCGAACACCGCCTGAATCCGCACAAAATCCCAGTTGCCCAGTTGCCGGCGCACGAGGGCCACACGCTCCACGAGGTTCGACAGCTCGCGCACATTGCCGGGAAACGATGTGCCACCCACCTGGTCGAGCAACCATTCGGGCGGCTGACCGCCTTCGACGGCGTCCTGCCCGCTTTCCCAGAAGCGCGCCAGGAGGGCGCGAAACAACGCAATCTTTTCGTCGCGGCCGCGCGCATCCAGGGTGGGCACCGTCAACTCGATGACTGCCAGGCGGTAATACAGGTCTGCGCGAAACAGACCCCGCGCCACGAGATCGGTCAGATCCTTGTTGGTGGCCGAGACGAGCCGAAACCGCACGGGCACTTCAGTGGTCGATCCCAGCCGCGTGACGATGTTGTGCTCCAGCACCCGCAAGAGCTTCACCTGCTGATACAGCGGCAAATCGCCGATTTCGTCCAGAAACAATGTGCCGCCGCTCGCCTGCTCGAAATAGCCTTTGTGCGCGCCGATGGCGCCGGTGAACGCGCCCTTCGCATGACCGAAGAAATGCGCTTCAAACAACCCTTCCGGCACCGCGCCGCAGTTCACCGCGACGAACGGGCCCGACGACCATGTCGCCTGGTCGTGCAAGCGGCGCGCGATGCGTTCCTTACCCACCCCGGTTTCGCCGAACACCAGCACGTTGCTGCCGCAGTCGGCAAAAATGTCGACTTCTTCCAGCACGGCACGCATGGCCTGCGACGTGGCAATCAAGGGCGCTGCTTCGGTGGGCTGCATGGCGCCGCGCGCCGCTGCGCCGCCGGCAATACGATTGAGCAGCGCGCGCAGTTCTACGCCGCTGAACGTATGCGGCAATGTGTGCGCATGGCTGGGGGGGAAGAAGGTGGGATCTTGCCCGCGCGTTTCGGCCGCCACCCAGATCACCGGGATCGCTTCATGGGTGAGCCAGTCCAGCCCGAAGAAGTTGCCGTCGCCCATCAACGCCACCGACACCAGCGCCACCTGTGTGCGCGCCGCGTCGCGCAGCGGTGGAAACCCCGCATCCACGCCAGGCCGGATCACGTTCACGTCGTAGGCCGCCAGCATGCGTTCGGCACGCACCCCCACATCGGTGCCGCCCTCCCAGACGTAGAGGTCGATATCTTCGGTGACGATGGCGGATCGATTCATGGCGCGCGGATCAGTAAACCAGCCGCGGCTGGCCGCACTGGATGTCGAACAAGGTGACGTCGGTGCGGCCGAACTCTATGCCAATGAGTTTGCTCGTCGTGTTGAATAACAATGCGCTAACCTGATCGAGGATGGGAGACACCAAACTCTTTGAGAGTCGGCAAACAAAGTCACATGCCGTAGCAACGGGGATGACGTTCGCCGGCGCTTTAGCTAGAAACGCGGACAGATTACGTTGGGCGCATCCCAATTGATCGGTCAATACCGTCTCGACAACCGTCAATAGCCCATTACAACCTTTCAATCCCACAATTCCCAAAAGTCCATCAAGCAACCCGCCCGGCGATTTCAGTGAATCGGCGTACGCCTTCCATACAGAAACTTGAACCGGAGCGCAAAGCAAGCAAGGCTTAGAGCTCACCGTCCAATCGCCGAGCGCAGCCAGCCCCTTGGCAGTATCGCCGTATTGCAGTGCATGTACCGCAGCATCCACATCGACTGTGCCATTCGCTTTCTTCGTCGCATTTAAATATTGGCTCGCCAACCGATCTGATGCAGTCGCGGTGTTAGCGGGCGGCGCAACGGTATCGAGCGATCCCAGCAAATTCAGGCCTCGCGATAGCACGTTCGAAACGGCGGAGAGCGACAAACTGTTGAGCGAACCCGTCTTTGTTTGCGGTAAAGCCTCACGGCTGGCAAGTGTGAAGTTGATTGCCTCGGTCGTGCCACCGCCGGCACTACTGTCCATCAAATTCAGCAGTACCCGCGTCTTCGGCAACGACATTCCGAGAATCGTCAACATCTGAACTTCTTGAAGTCCATCGTCGCAAGCCTGCTTAACGGAATAACGCTCAGCATCACTTCGCTTGCCCAAACATGCTTTAACCAAAGAGGACTGCAAGGAAATGGTCGCCTTCGGTTGAGGCGCAGTGCACGTCAGGCTGGTCAGCGTGCCCTTTCCTGTTGCAAGCTCGACAACCAAAGGCAGATGCAAACGCAGGCCTAATGTTTGGAACAGCGTTTTGATGAGGGGACTGTTGGACGCCAGAACGTCGGTATCGATATCGACGTAGACACGCACTTGAGCGTTATAGGCCACGGTACCCACCCCACCCACTGCAAGTGAAGGCGGTTCTACGATGCCAGCACTCACTTTAATCGTGCCCCCAAGGAGATCGAGGTTAGGCACGAACGCCGCGCGCCCTGCACTGGCCACACTGATGGCGGTCGAGACGAGATCCAGTGCACTGATGGAGGTCGTGAGCGCCGCGTCCTTTCCTGCGGTGGTGACCGTGGTGAGCAATCCTGCCGTATTGGCATCGCCAAACAGATTGATGTTGACCTGGTTGACGTCCACGGATGCCGGCAACTGTCCGATCAACGCACGAATCCTGGCCGCCTGATCTCCGCCCACGACCGTCGCCGTCGCGTTGATCAATTGCCCCAGCGAAAGCTTCGGCACATTCAACAACGCGTTTGGACCGCCCAGCGTGAGATCGGTCGCCAGGGGAATGCCCGCTGCCTGCATCAGCGCCAACGGCGTCAACTTCGCATTGGCGATGCCGGTTGCGTCCAGTGCCGACAGGTTCACACCGAGCAGGCCGAGCAGATTGTTCTTCGTGGTGGAGGTGCGCGCCAACTGCGACGCCACCGAGAACACGGCAGCCGGCTCCGTGTTCGCGGCAATCGCCTCGCCGCCGGTAACAAGACTGCTGGATGCGCCGCTGATTGCCGGCATGATGGGATTGATCGGCTTGACGATCTTGACGCTCATCGCGTTGAACGCCTCCCCTGCCGCCGGTGCGCGCAGGTGCCGGCCGGCGGCATCGGTGCTGGTGCCATCCCAGCGCTGGCAGCTCACCTGCAACTCATTACCCGCCATGGCGCCCACATAGGACGGCATGTTTGTCACAACGGTCGTGCGCGCAGCGGCGATCGCGGCGGCGCACTCGGCGGCCGATCCCCCGTACAGCACCTTCGCACCGGTCAACGCCGCCATATCGGCCGCGTTTTGCGCGGCCCGCTTCATGTAGTAGAGATAGCCGATCTGCGCCGACCCCATCAATACCAACCCGACGAGCACGGCGAATACTGCGGGAATCGCGATCGATCCGCGCTGAAGACGCCTGGTCGGCCGGCACGACATCATTGCTTGAGCCCGCCGTCTTCCACGCGCTCCGCGAAAAACTCGGGGATCGGATGCGCGAAGCTCTCGAGATATCGATTCCACGACGCCGTGGCGACGGCACCGGGAATCAGCAGCGTATTGCCTGCGCGGCGGCCGTCCGCCTGCGCGGCGAGCAAGGCGCGCGTGGTGGTGCCCACCTCGTCGGCCGGCACGGCGACCGGCGCCGGTGCCGGCGTTGCGGCCGGTACGGCACGCACGACGCCGTTTCCGGACGGTACCCCCGCCGCCGGCACGGCCTGCGATTGCGCGAGTACCGATGCACTGAAGACGAATCCCGTCGCCATTGCAGCCCACACGCCAAGCACCCCGTGGCCTGATACTCGAATGAAAGTCATGAATGAATCTCCGCTATACACCGTGCGATGCCTGAAACGATGGGGTCATGAAATTGCCGGCGGCGAACGCCGCCCATGTAACGCTGAGCACGCCACGCGTGCATCGCTGCGCCAATGACGACGCCTGCGCCAACGCCTGCGCCTGTGTCCGTGCACGCCTGTGGCGAGACGTTCCCGCCTTCGCAAGTTCGCGCGGCCGCGTGCTGCAGGATGGGCATCATTGCACCAGCCTGCCGTGGTCCAGGCCGACGTCGCGCACCGGGGCTGCGCCTGCTCGGGAAGTGCCCGCCATCGGTGCAGCCGCTATGGGTGCAGCCGCTATGGGTGCAGCCGCGATGGGCGCGCGTGCCATTGACGGCGCGACGTCGCGATTGCGGACGACGGGATTGCCGACTGTGCTGCTCCCGGCACCCGGCATTGCCGCCTGGGCATTGACGGCGACTGGGCCGCCACTCACCGGAACCGCCTGCGGTGCCATCGCCGCCACTGGCACGGCACGCGCGCGACGCGACTGCGCTTCGCGCGCCAGTACTGCCACCTGTTCACGGGCCGCGGCACTCAATCCGGCACGATCCATGATGGCCTGGGCACGCGCCGATTCGCCTTCGAGCGTCAGCAGCAAGGCCAGATTGGCAAGCGCCTTGGCATTTCCCGGCGCCAGTTCGGCCGCCTGACCCAACGGCACGCGAGCGCCGGCGATGTCGCCATTGCGAATGCGCGCAAAGCCGAGGTCGCTCAACACGTCCGCCTGCGTGGGCATCAGCCGCGCCGCACGGGAGAGGTCTTCCGTGGCCTGGCCGAAATTGCCCTGGGACGCCGCCAGCAATCCCAGGCCGTGCCATGCCTTTGCTTGCTGGGCGCCGCCCAGCAAGGCGCGATAGGCCTGCTCGCTTTCCGCATGCTGCCCCGTCAACCGCAGCGCGTCTGCCCGCAGCAGATTCACTTCGGGATTCGCCCCGAACTGCTGAATGTAGGCGTCGATATACGCCATCGACGCAAAATGCCGTCCCTGCCCTTGCGTTTCGCGAATCAACGACAGCATCAGTTGCGGTTGCGACTTTGCCTGCGCCCGTTCGTCATCCCGCTCTTGCTGCTGAAGCGCTGCCTGCTGGGCCTGCTGCTCCTGCATCACGCGCCAGGCCGACATGCCGTCGCCATTGCTCTGGCAGGCCGCAAGCGCGGTCACAGTGGCACTCATGGCGACGATGCGCCAACCGACTCCAGATAGGATCGACATCAAAACCCTCCCGATACACGGGACATCCCGCGCAACACCGCGATCAGTCCCGCGCCCCCGGTCACGATCATCAACGCCGGCAACAGCGTCACGACCATCACGCCCGTCATTTTGACGGTGAGGCGCCCAATTTTCTCTTTCAAGCCCATACGGCGTTTGTCGCGCACCCGTTCGGCAAACCGTTGCAACGGCTCTTGCACGGCACCCCCGTGGCGGTCCACCTGAACGATCAGGCGGCAGATCGCCTGCAGGTCGTCATTTTCGAAACTCGTCGCCAGGCGTTGCAAGGATTGCTCGCGCGTGCGGCCGCGGCTATGCAAATCCACGGCAATGCGCAATTCGGAAGTGAGCACCGGCAGGACGTGCGCAAATTCGGTGACGATGACCTGCAGGCTCTGATCCACGGAGAGCCCGACGCCTTGAAGCAGACGCAGCAAATCGATCAACAGCGGCAATTCTTCGTCGGCCGCTTGCCGGCGCCGCCTGGCGCGGCGCGAGATCACCCATTTGGGCAACATGTAGCCCAACGCAAAACCGAAAAACAATGCGGTGAGACTTCGCAACCCCGGCGGCAACACGCTCAACAAGGCGTGACGCTCTACCATCACGACCGTGCACAGCAAAACGATCGCGGCTACCCGTGCCACGATGAACCATGCGCGCGCGCGCGGCGTGTCCGCAAAGCCACACATGTCGATCAACTCGCGATCTTCGCTCGCCAGCAAGGCGTCCGACCACCGGCCACGCTCGAGCCGCGCCCCCAATCGCTCGGCCGCACGCATCGCGGCCGCCATTCGGCCGTCGCCGTCCGGCACCGTGGTGGTGGCCTCGGCACGGCGCGCCTCGCGCGCGGCAAGCGCCCGGTCCACGACCTGGCGATTTCGATTCTGGCGCGATTGACGCAGCCAGATTCCCGCAGCAAGTGTGATCGCCGCCAGCGCCATCAGCAACAGCGCTGCAACAAACAAGAAATTGGACCCGATCGTCGTCATTCAGGCTCCACTCAAATCGACTTTGCCATGCGGTATAGCCAATACGAGCCGACGATCTGCAGGACAACGGCGCCGATCAGCATCTTGAAGCCCAACGCGTCCTCATACATCGTCATGAACAATTGGGTGTTGAAGGTCACGATGAATCCCGCGATAAACAGCGGCAACAGTGCCAGCACCCAGGCCGACAGCCGAACTTCGGCCGACATGGCCACCAGCTCGTTGCGCGCCTGCTCCAGATCACGAATGAACGCCGCCATGCGATCCAGCACGTGATCGCTGCGGCCGCCGAATCGCATGGCCACGGCGATGATCGCGGCGATCAGCTGCAGCTCGGCGATACCATAGTGCTTCGCCACTTGCGTGAGCGCCACATCCAGTTCCTTGCCGGACCGCGTTTGGCTGACGGCACGCGCCAACACATCGGCGAGCGGCACGTTCGCCGCTTTGGCAGCCTCTTGAAACGCCGCCGGCATGCTGTTGCCGATCGTGATCAAGCGCACCATGCCGTCGAGAAAATCCGGCAACTGTTCGACGATGCGGCGACGTCTGCGGTCCGCCCGCAGCCATATGCCAAACACGATGGCCAGGCAGGTGCACATCAGCACCACTGCACCGGCCAGCGGCGGCGCCAGCAAGAGGGCAATCAGGGGCAGGCCCAACGCGATCGCCGCCAGTCGCAGATGAAACGCCCGGCTGGATGCAATGCCGGCCCGGGCCAACAACCGCTCCCACCATCGCACCCGAAAGCCCGCACGCTTTTTCGACACCGATGTATTGGGTTTAGGCTCAGGCGCCGAAGCACTGGCCGCGTGCTGGGTAGCCAGACGCCCGTCGATGAATCGGGCGCTCGCCGCTTTTTGCGCACGCGTACCCGCCGCGCGCCAAAGCAACGCCCCGCCCATCAGGGCGATGAGCGCCAGCGCAGCGAGGGTGATGGCGAGCGCCATCAGCGCCGCCTGCCCCAGAAGCCACCGCCGCCGCTGTCGTCAGGCGTCTCGGCCGCATCGCGCTCGGCGCGAATCTGCTCACGATATTTCGCCAGCTTGGGCGTGTGCGGCTGGATACCCAGGCTCGCCCAGCGATCGCTTTCGTCCCCCTCCGCGGTCGCGAAACTTTCGTGCTTGAACAACTCCTGCGTGGCGATCACGCCGTCGCCCATGCCGGTCACTTCGGTCACGGACAGCACCCGACGCTTGCCGTTGGGCAGGCGGCCGATCTGCACGATGAAATCGATCGCGCTGGAGATCTGCCGACGCAGACTGTCTTCACTTCCCTGAAAACCCGCAAAGCCCGCCAGCATCTCGATCCGGTACAGGCACTCGCGCGGCGAGTTGGCGTGAATCGTGCCCATCGATCCCTCGTGCCCGGTGTTCATGGCCTGCAGCATGTCGAGCACCTCGGCCCCGCGCACCTCCCCCACGACCACGCGATCGGGGCGCATCCGCAAGCTGTTGCGGATCAGATCGCGGATCGACACCATGCCCGTGCCGTCGAACCCGCCCTGCCGCGACTCCAGGCGCACGACGTGGGGATGATTGAGCGAGAGCTCTGCCGTGTCTTCCACGGTCACCACGCGTTCGGTTTCGGGAATGAAGAACGCCAACGCATTCAGGAGCGACGTCTTACCCGAACTCGTCCCACCCGACACGAGAATATTGCAGCGGCTGCGCACCGCGGCATTGAGCAGCGCGAATACCGATTCGTCGAATGTGCCCAACGTCAGCAAATCATTCGGCTTGAGCGGATCCTGTCGAAACTTCCGGATCGACACCATCGGACCATCTACGGCCAATGGCTCGATCACCACATTCAAACGGCCGCCGTCGGGCAGGCGCGCATCCACCATCGGTGCCGACTCGTCCAGACGTCGTCCGAGCGGTGCGAGAATCCGGCGCACGATGCGCAAGACGTGCTGGTTATCGGTAAAGCGCAGCTCTTCTCGCTGCAGCACGCCGCGACGCGACACGAATACGTTATTGAAACCGTTGATCAGAATGTCTTCCACGGCGGGGTCCGACAGCAGATCTTCCAGGGGCCCCAGCCCGGCCAACTCCTTGGTCAGCGCGGAAGCAATCGCACGAATCTCCTCCTGATTGATGGGCAGGCGTCGCTGACGTACGAAGCCCGCCACCTCGATGCCGACGAACTCCTGGATTGCCTCGCGCGTCCAACGCCCGAACTCGGCACCGAGTTCCTCGATCCGTGACAAGAGGTGCTCATACGCCGCTCCTTTGATTTCCTGGAAACGATCGCTCGAACCGAAGCCGCTCCCGTCGCTAAACTCCACCGCCGCGCTCATGATCATCGGTCGTCCTTAATGATTGTTCGGCGAGACCAGACGGCGGTGAACGCCGGGCAGCCAACCGGAGAGCCAATTGCCGCGAGCATTGGGTGCCATGAAATCGGCGGTCATCACATCGGCGATCTGCTGCAGGGCGCGCACGTAAGTGTCGCGCTCGGACACCTCATGCAAAAGCTTGCCCTGATTGGTGCACACGATGAGCTGCAGCGTGCGATCGGGCAATGTGCCCACCAACTGAAGCCCGAAACGATCGGCGATCTGCTGCGCGGTCATGCCATAGCGCTCGTCGTACTTGTTGACCACCAGGCGCAGATGACTGAGATCGACGTGTTGTGCCGTCAACTCCTTGATCACGCCGGCCAGCGAGACCAGCGAGCCCACGCTTTGATCGGTCACCAGCCAGGTCTGCTGCGCACCGCGCGCAAGCCCGGCCACAAACTCGGGATGATTGAAGCCGCCTGCGTCGGCCAGCAAAAAGCCGAAGTGATGGCGCAGACGATCGAAAAGCAACAGCGAATCGGGTTGCGATACCTCACGCATTGCCGCCATATCGCGCGGCAACGACACCACACTGACACCGCTGTCGGTATGCGCCAGCGCCGACGTGAGCAACGTCGCGTCCAGGCGGCGAAGATTGCGCACCGCCTCCACCACGTCGAATTCACTGCTCACGTTCAGATAAAGCTGGCAGTCGCCGACGGGCCAGCCCAGATCCATGATGCCCACGCGATCGGCGAGCGGCAAAGCGCTACCGGTCACGACCGGGCCGCGCATCGGCCGATCGGCTGCGCCATTGCGGGCAACGGCGGCTTGCGCGAGACGTTCTTGCAGAATGCCCGCCAGATGCACGGCCATCGTGCTCGTGCCCACGCCTGCCCGTGCGCCAAGCAGCAACACGCTGCGATGCGCGGTCGGCTTGTCATCCACTTGCTCGGTGGCTTGCAGCAGGCGCTGCAGCACCTCGTGCACTTCATCGGCAGCCGAGAACGGATCGACGAATTCGGTCAAGCCCGCACGCATGGCGGCAAGCGTGCCCTGAGGTTGCGCCAGCATGCCCACCGCAATCCGGGGCACCGTGGGTGCCACGCGCGCGAGCAATCGGGCGAGGTCTGCCGAGCGCAACAGCTTGCCCGGTTCGTCGGCCTGCAACGTGAAGTCCAGAAATACCGCCTTGGGACTCAGTTCACCCAGACGACGCGCCAATGCTTCGGTCGAGGGCACCTCCTGAACCAGCATGCCCACGTCGCCCAGGGCCTCGGCGAGGCGAGCCGCCACGACGTTGTCGCTGGAGCAAAACAACATCGCGCCAGACTTCTGCAAACCGACAATCTCTTTGGTATGGGTCTTCATACGCATCACCGAGAAAATCCGGGCATCTGCTCGCCACCGATCGGGCCTAGCAGATAATTACCCCAGGCATTGAAGGCCGTGTCGCTGCGCTCTTGCGCAGCGCCAGGCAATGGGAGCGTCACGCCGCGCGCGATCGGGCGTACGAGCCGCGGCGTCACCAAAATCACCAACTCGCGATCTTCTTGCGAGTAACGCATGCTGCGAAAAAACGCACCGATGATGGGCAGATCGCCGAGCAACGGAATCTTCTCCACCGCGGCCGTCGTTTGCCGCGACACCAGCCCGCTGATCACGAAGCTCTCACCGTCGCCCAACTCGACCATCGTGTCGGCACGGCGGGTACGCAGCGCCGGAATCAAAGACGTGGTCGTGCCGTTCACGATCGGGATGGCATTGACGAAATCGAGCTCGCTCGCTTCCGGCGCCACCTTCAGCGCGATGCGATCGCGCGACAGCACCGTCGGCGTCACCGTCAAGCCGATGCCGAACGGTTTGTAGACCACCGTCGTGGTGCCCAGGCCGCCCGATTCCGGGATGGGAATCTCGCCGCCCGCCAGAAAGCTGGCGCTCTGTCCCGACAGCGCCAGCAAGGTCGGCTCGGCCAGGATCCGCGCCATGCCGTTGGTCTGCAACAGACGCAGCGTGGCATTCACGCTATTGGTGCCGTAGAGCACGTTGAAGCCGTTCTGCAGCACCGCGCCCACACCCGCGGTCGGAAAATCGCCCAGGCCCGACTGAAATTGCCACGGACCGTTGTTGCGCCCAAAACTCACGCCCACTTCTTTCAATGCGGAGCGCGACACTTCGACCACCTTCACCTCAACCTGCACCACGCCGCTGGTATCCAGGTTCGACAGGTCGACGACGTTGTCCGCGCCGCCGCTCGCCTGCGCAGCAGCCAGACGCGCCGCCTCATGACTTTGGGCCGAGGTTGCGCGGCCGCTCAGCACACTCTTGCCACCGCCATGATCGGTCGTGATGCCGGTTTCAATGCCACGCGCAGCCAGGGCTTGCTCGATGTCGCCGGACACGCGCAGGTTCCAGACGTCAGGCGCGGCGTTGCCGCGTTGCCAGACCCGCAGGGTGGTCGCGCCCGGTTTCTTGCCCACGATCAACACACTTCCCGCACGACCGCCTTCGCCCGACAGCACCTGCACGTCCGCGACGTCGGGATCGCCCACCGCAATGCGCGTGGGCGCGCCGGATAGCGCCAGGGGCACGTTGCCTCGCACAGGCACGTCGAGGGTGCGTTGCGCAGGCGCCTGCGCGGCTGGCGCGCCTGCCACCGGCGTTGCCACGGCGGGCGCGGCGGCTCGCCGCGCATTGGCGGGCGGCGTGGTCTGGCCCCATGAGGCGGCGTGCACGAACAGCGCAGCCGCGGCCAAAGCCGCCGTGCCCCACATCGTGCCGCCGCTCTCGCGCGACACCTTTGCAATCCCCTCTGCTGCCCTACGCATTTTTCACCTGCTACAACATTTAATAAGGTACGGTTTCCGACGCACTGCCCCGGATGATCTGGATCGTGCGGCCTCTCGCCGGCGCATTCGACGGGCGTGCTGCACTCGACGCAGGCGCTGCTGCCGGCGCTGCCACCGAGGCAGGCTGTGTCACGGCGAGCGCCTGCAACTGCATCAGGCTATCCCCGGCATAGGCCGCATTGGCTGGTGCTTCGATGCGCGCCCGGTCCGCTGCTGAAAGATCCTTGCGTGCGGCCAGAACAGGTCGGCGTTCGGCAAACAATGTGCGATCGGCAGTGATCTCGTCGTTCGGGTTACGCAAGGCCATCTGCAACCGGCCTTGTTTGAGGGCCAGCAGCAATTCGTTTACGTGCTCGATGGGCACTGCCAACATTGCCGTGCGGGCGCCCTGCGTTTGACCGGACGCCGCCGCAGCACCCTCGGTGCCGAGCGGCCCATCGACCGATGCATCGCCATACGCCAGCACGCGTACTTTCGACTGCAGCAGTCGGGTTTGCGCGCCTTCAATTTCCTGGGTTTTGTCGAGCATGAAGAACAGATCGACATAATCGCCGGGCACGACGCGATTCGATGCGCCGATCACGTCATCCACCGGAATGGACACGGCCCGCTGCCCCGGCTCGAGATAGGTCGCCAGACCGACGGCCAACGCGCCCGATGTGATCGGTTCGCCCTGCGCCACGTCGCGCCGCAGGCGTTTGCCCGCCACGCCATCGGCCGACACATACCCGTGCGCTGGCGAAACGGGCCACTGCACGACCTCGAGGGCATCGGCTGCGATGAGCGTGCCTGCCGGCAGCGCCTTGGTGGCCACGAGTACGCCGAAGGTGGGTGCGGCTTCGCGCCGCGCAACCGGCGCCTCGGGCTCGGCGGGTGCAACGACGACGGGCGCGGGCGCCACGGCCAACTGATACGCCACAATACCCAACACCACCGCCAGCACCAGCAGGCCGAGGGCAAGAAACTTCGTCAGACGGCCCATGTTGCCGGTGCTCCTATTGAACTTGAACAAGCGCACGGCCAGACAACTGCCAGGCTTGTGCATTACTGAACGCGGGAATGAAATTGCCGAACATACGCAAACCGCTTATCGGTGCCCAGTTGTAGGCGTCGAACGACAAGTTGATGTTGGCGCACACCGGCGTGGGTGCGAGGCTGGATGCCGCGGCCCACCCGCATGCTGCCGTGTTCACGGCACAACCCAAGGTTCCATCACCCGAAAATTTCGCCTTTGCCTGGTCGCACGCCGACTTGGATGCCGTCTCCCATTTCGTGCCCATCATCTGCGCCCGCATCATCGTGCGCGCCACGTCGCCCGCCTGCTGCGACAGCCGTTGCTGCATCCAGAACAAAAAGCCGAACCCGGCAATGGCGACGATGAGCGTGATCAGCAACACGGCGATCATCGCGAACTCAACTGCCGCGGCGCCCGACTGTTTGTGGGGTTGCATGCTCGCCATCTCAGATCCCCTTCGCCACGGTGGCGGGCATGCCGATGCCCAGGCTGGTCACAGCGCGCGATTCCAGCACCGTATTTTTCGGGACCATCAGCCCGCCGATCAACGGCAGCTGCGGCGTCAATGGATGCGCGCCATAGGCGTACTGAACCACCAGTTCCAACTGGTCTTCCGCCAGCGCAGTGGTGCTGCAGGTCGCTTGCCCCACGGCAAGCACATTCGCATTTCCCTGGCGATAGCACACGCCGACACGCATCGCCGTGCCGCTCATGGCAGCCACCCAGGAGGCTCTGTCGTTGGCGACGGATATCGCCGCCTGGCCGCGTGAGACAGGGATATTCGTCGCGCTCGTCCAGCGCAGCAATTGACGCGCACCGTCTTGAGCAGCGAGGTTCAGCGACTGTTGTGCGGTAAACAGGAACCCATACGTCACAATCGCGTAGAACACAGCGAAAAAAACGACAAACACGAGTGCGAACTCCACCGCATAAGCCCCACGCTGAGCGCTGCGATGGCCAGATAGCCTGCGTATGGAATCCCGCGGCGCACGCGCGGACGGCTGAGCATCACGTCGCGCCGCTTGCCCCAGAATTGGGCGAGTGCATGGATGAACGACGGGATCGCACTCCACATCAGGATGTCGGGCATCGCCACAATGCCCACGGTGAAGCCCATGGCCGCCAGAAATTTCACGTCGCCGGCACCCAGCAAACGCCATCGCCAGAACACGACGAAGGCCATGCCCAGCGCGAAACCCGCCAAGGCGTTGGTCCAGGTTGCCGCCCCCCAGATCGAGGGCTCCCACGCGGAAAACTGAACAATCAGCAGCCAGAGGCTCTGGCAGGCGAGTGCCGCAAGCACCAATGGGTTGGGCACGCGTCGCCATCGCAGGTCGTAGACCACGATCGCAACCAGCCATATTGCGCACCCGATTACCCACAAAGCTTCTCCTACCGCCACTGCACACCTTCTTGAAAGAAGCTCAGGCCTCCGCGCATGGATGCCTAGACTTGCAACTGCAGCCCTACCGCTTTACTTGACTGCTGCGGCTACTTTTTCACCCAGGCTGTTGAAGAACGTTGCCACCTGTCCGGAGAACGCGGTCAGTGCCACCACAATCCCCAGCACCAACACGCCGACCAGCAAGCCGTACTCGATGGCCGAGGCACCGTCTTCTTCATTCCAGAACTTCAACAATTGCGCCTTCATGTCACGCTCCTTTGCGTCACGTAAACGAGCAGCGAAATTTCGCCCTTGCTCATCATCGCCGTCGGATGACGGCACTCATGCTTGCGGCGGCGGCGATCAGTGCCGTCTCCACACCCCCCGGTCGCATCACGCGTTCTTGCGCTCTGCGATCAGATCTGCTGCCGGCGGAATGGCCGCCGTATCGATCAACGCATCCACGCGAGCCGCGAGATGCGCACGAAAATCCTGTGATGAGCGCTGCAACTGCCAGCGCATCGCAATCAACACCAAGGCAGATACCAAAAACGTCATGTACGGCAGCGACAGGCCGCTCAGATCCCACGCGTCGGTTGATCGGGGCGCCGTGCAAATCACCATCGCCGCGGCGGCGCCGGTGTAATGCATGCCGCACACGGCACCGGCCATCACCAGCGCGGCCAATCCACGCTGCACGATCGACTGCACATGAAACGCCAACCACAAGGCGGCAGCAGCAGCCACGACGGCGATCGCGACCGACACGACGATCAGCACCGGATGCCACTGCACATCGGCCGGCATGCGCATCGCCGCCATACCGATGTAATGCATCGCGGCGACGCCCACCCCTGCAATCGCACCACCAATCAGGCACCGGATACCGCTGAACCGCGCGCGTCCCACATACCAAAGCGCGAGGCCCGAAAACCCGACCGCCACGATCAAACTCAACACCGTGTAGCCAACGCTGTAGCCCACGACGAACGGCATCTCCTGCGCCTGCATGCCGATGAAGTGCATGCTCCAGATCGCAATGCCGCCCAGAGCGAACGCCGCAATCCCGACATAACTCAGGCGCACGCCCACGCCGTCTTCCAGGCGAATGTGCGTGGCGGCAAGCAGGGCCACATAGGCGCCCAGTGCTGCAATGACATACGACAACGCAATCAATCCGATGTCGAATGCGAGCGGAACCACTGTTCCTTCAACCATCATTACCTCAGGCGCGAACGCGATTAACCGCTGACGGAAACCTGGCATCGGCCAAGCTCAAAGTTACTAAGTCTTCACATTTAGAAAACCGGCAACTTCCTAATTTTCCAAATCAGTTTGTGCCGTCCAACTAATACTTTGGAATTAATCCATGTTGGGTGCACAGTGTCCGATAAGTCTACGACAGTTACATTAGGATTTTCCCTAGCGGCATGAATGCAGCACCTTATTTTGAATCGAAGTGGTGTGTTCGCAACAGCGATGCGGCGATTAACTTCCAAATTTATCAATTACTTATGAACCCAAGGCGCATTCAGCAAGGCTAGGCATCGGCGTCTCCATGGCCTCGTCGCTGCCGAGTCATATGACTTAAATTCATGGCAATCCTGCGATCACTTCGAGGTATCGACGCATTCCCGCCAGCACCCAGGATTAATTCTTTCACGAGGCTTACGCTTCCGAAATTGCCAATTCAAAGTTAATCGTTATCTCGATCATAAATAAATAAGTCTGCGCTGAAACTAATTGTCGCAGCTAATTTTTACTGGCAGTATGTGTTGTGGACGGGGCAACGTGCCGCCGTATTTTTTTGAACTCGGATGCCCGCGCGTCGCGCCTTGCCTCCAGCGATCGGTTGTTTTGCATGAGCCTCCGTTTCTGTTTTTCCATCAGCCCGCTCGGGCGTGCCGTACTCGGCTTGATCGTGTTGACGCCGCTATGTGCGCAGGCAGCCTCGCCATTGCGCGGCAATCCGGTCGATTCGGTGCCGCGCATCGAGTCACCGCCCGATCAAACGCCGACCCCGGCGCCGGCGGTGCAAGCGCCCACCCCGCAGCAGCAGGCCATGCAGGCGCGACTCGCGCAGCAGATCATTCCGCGCAACTTCGACGTGACCGGCGTGCGCAGCATCGACTTCAATGCGGTCACGGCGATCCTCACCCCGCTCGCCAACCGCACGGTCACACTGGGCGAACTTATCGTCGAAGTCGACAAGATCACGGCGCTGTATCGCGCGCAGGGGTATCCGCTGTCGTTCGCCCTGCTGCAGAACCAGAATTTTGAAAACGGTCTTGTCGTCGTTACCGTCATCGAGGGGCATGTCGGCGATGTGCAGATCGAAGGCGATATCGGCCGCGCATCCGCTCGGTTGACGACCTTGGCCGAGCCGTTGCTCGCCGAAAAGCCACTGACGCAAGTCACCCTCGAACGCACGTTGAATCTGATGCGTACGGTGCCCGGGGTGACCATCACGCCGGCGCTCGATCTGCCGCGGCGCTCCGATGGCGCGAGCACACTGGCGATCAAAGCCGAGCGGCAAGCCTTCACCGCTACCGGTGGCGTGGCAGATCTGGGCACGGGCATGCAGCCGCTTGCGACCGTCGCGGCCAATAGTCTTACCCCCTTGGGTGAACAGGTTCGACTGACCAGCAGCGTGCCGCTGGCAAGCGACGACGTGCGCTATGTGCAAGGTGAAGTCACGGTGCCGGTCGGCAATCAGGGCACGGCCATCAAACTCGATGGGTATCACTACCGCGCCGAGCCAAGTGACGAGGCCGTGCAGGCATTGGGCTTCGATCGGCGCGTGCGCAACAACCGCATCGGACTTGGCGTCAGTCATCCATTTCTGTTGAACAATCGCCAATCGCTTACCGGCACATTCGGCGTATACGCCGTCGACTCGAGCGACCTCTACACCCAGCGCGGCGGCGATCGCACCCTTGAGCAGGACACGCGCGTGCGTGCCGCCACCGTCGAGATGCGCTACTTTCAGGTAAGCGACACACGCTCGTCGGAAATCAAACTGGGCGTGTCCAGAGGCGTCGACGGATTGGGCGCCCGCAAGACCATCGAAAGCAATTACGGCTATAGCGCGGTACCCGATGTCGATCTGAATTTCACGCGTGCCAATCTGGATCTGCGGCAGACGTTTACGTTACCCGCACAGTTCGGCGTCGTGCTGGCCGGCACGGGGCAGTACAGCGACAACGCATTGCCCAGCTCCGAGCAGATCTCGTTCGGGAGTTGGCGTTATGGCATGGGCTATCCGCAGGGCGAGAAGAGTGGTGACAAGGGCTTTGGCGTGTCGGCCGAGCTGAATCGCCGGTTCCCCACCGGCTGGTCGTATGTGTCGAGCGTGCAACCCTATGCGCTCGTGGACTATGCCAAGTCTTGGTACAACAGCGCCGCATTGTCGACCTTGAAAAATCGAAACCTGTCCTCCGCCGCACTCGGCATCCGCTTCACCGACGACAAGTATTACCTGCTCGATTTCAACGTCGCCAAGCCGACGGGTGCCGTGCCCACGAACGGCGATCGCGACTTGCGCTTCAACGCCAATTACACGCTCTTCTACGGCGCGCGATAAGCACGTTACGTGACGCCGTAACGTTCCGGGCGATGTTCCGAAACACCCCAACATATGTAACTGTCGCAAAGATCCGATTTTGCCGAATATGTGAGTACTCGGCATCGTAGCGGGCGTCGCCAAAAAAATATAACTCTTTGTTTTTTAAGTCCTTTTTTCTCTTCGTTTAGAATTTTCATCGTCGAATTTGCGACGATTCAAAAGTTGGCATGGGTTTCGCATTAAAGGGTTATCGGGCCAGCTGCCCGTCATACAGACCCTCAGGAGCTTTGCCATGAATTCCCCGATCACATCACGTTCCAAGCAAGTTTTTGTGTCCACCCTGTTGGCCCTGGCCCTTTCGGCCGGCCTTAGCGCATGTGGCAGCACCAACCATCACAAGAACACGTCCACCCCGGGCATGCCCGGCGACGGCGGTGGTGTTCCCGGTGGCGGCGGCGACAGTGGCGGCGGTTCGGGCGGCGGCGCCGGCGGCGGTGACGGCTCGGGCGGCGGTGGTGGCGGCGACAACGGCGGCGGTAACCCCGGCACGCCCGGCAACCCCGGTACCCCTGGCAATCCAGGCACGCCAGGAAACCCCGGCAACCCGGGCGATCCCGGCACGCCCGGCAACCCCGGCAACCCCGGCAACCCCGGCAACCCTGGCAACCCCGGCAACCCGGGCAACCCCGGCACGCCGGGCACCCCGAGCTCGTTGCTCGAAACCCCGCTCGGTACAGTCGGCCAGGCCGTCGACAACGTGCTGCCCTTGAATAGCCAAGGTCTGCTCACCGGCGTGGGCAGCAGCCTGGACACCGTCGCCGCTCCGATCGGCACG
>Ga0213835_100969_pt1 | contig 20905 bp, 20 predicted proteins | sample SWPATP01_FD_160576 | JGI IMG/M metagenome (GOLD analysis project Ga0213835, IMG submission 160576) | Coastal seawater microbial communities from Marineland, Florida, United States - SWPA TP0 #1 | ecosystem: Environmental > Aquatic > Marine > Coastal | place: USA: Florida | collected 2016-08-05 | reverse complement strand
CGGCCCTCTCGGCCGCACTCGACGCCGCGGGCGACGCGCCGCCGTGTGACGTCTGCGGCACCATCACCGTCCGCAGCGGCACATGCTACAAGTGCCTCAACTGCGGCAACAGCATGGGGTGCAGCTAACCCCTCGTTCCCCCCGCGCGTCCGCCCTGAGCCCACTCAGACGGACGCGCGCCCGAGCTGTCGCGGACGCCGCGTGCGTCCGCGACCATCGGGGCGGGCCCCCCGGGAGCACGGGCGCACGCGGGGCGCGGTCACGGGACGGTCGTCAACGAGTGGCGACCGACGCGGGCGACGAGGAGCGTCACCCGCGAGTTGCCCGGCTCGGCGACCGGCGACAAACGGCGAGCACCACGCGACGGGGAGACTCTCTCCCAACCCCATCGCGCCCGCCACGGAGGACGCCGACCGAGCACGACCGAGCCCGACCACGCGTCGCCCAACCACCACGGGCCGCACACACAACCCGCCCCACCTCCCCACCCCCGGCGAAAACGATCGCCGGGGGTTTTTTCATGCCCCCGCCGTACCCCCGCTGCGCGGGTCTTGATCCAGCACGTCCATCGCCGCCTTCCCACGCGGCAGATCGAACCGGTCGCGCGTCAGGCAGTACGTCGCCCCGCCCATTCGTCCCACGGCGGCCAGCTTCTCCGCGTCGGTGTGCAGGCGGTCGTTGAGCACGCCGTCGTGCGCGTGCACGCGCACGACCTCGCCCAGCACGATGTTCCCCCCGCCCGCTTCGCCCGGGTTCGTGCGCACGACCCGCACCGTGCGGCATTCAAAACTCGCCGGGCTCTCCAGCACACGCGGCGGCTTCACCACGCTGCTCGGCGTCGGCGTCAGACCCGTCAGCTCGAACTCGCTCTCGCCGAAGGGCAACTCCTCCCCAGCCGCCGCCACCTGCGTGATGAACGACTCGCTCGCGATGTTCACCACAAACTCCCCCACGCCCCCCTCGCTCGCCGGCTTGGCGTTGCGGAGCGAGTCTTTCTCTGACCCATCGTCCTTGTTCGCCGGGCAGAACATCAGCAGCATCGGGTTGCTCCCGACGGCGTTGAAGAACGAAAACGGCGCCAGGTTCGCCCGCCCGTCCGCGTCGCACGTGCTGACAAACGCGATAGGCCGCGGCGTCACCAGCCCGATCAGCAGCTTGTACCGGTCCTGAGACTTCAGCTTCGCAGGGTCGAGTTCCATACAACGAGCCTACCGCGAGAAGACGGATGCGGGAAACACAACGCCCCCGCCGCGAGGACGGGGGCGCTGAAGAACGGGTTTGTTCAGCACATCAATCGACCCGCAGTCACGATCAGCGGCGACGCCGACGCGACGCAGCGATCAGCCCGAGCCCGAGCACCGCAGCCCCGCCCGGGGCGGGAATCACAGCAAGCCCCGTCGGCGTCGAACCCGTGATCCCGCCCAGCAGGACCGAAATCGGCGTGTACGCCCCGGTCGTCAGATCGAGCGTGCCGACCTCGAAGTTCCCGGTGTCGGTGTTCCGCACCCCGGCGTAGAGTTGACCGCCAAAGAAGTGCAGCCCGGAGGACACGATCGTGTCATCGAGCGCCCCGACCAGCGTCAGCGGGATCTGCACGCCGGCTCCCGGTGCGAGGTTGTCTGTGAAATACAGGCTGTTGCTGCCGCCGAAGGTCGAGTTGTCGAGCAGGTAAGTCCGCCCGGTCGAACGGTCGTACGCGAATCCGCCCACGGAGGGGAGCTGGGTCTGCGCCCCGACCAGCGTGTCGGTGAACGTGTTGGTCTCGATCCGGAAGACGCGCCCGTTGCCGGTGGTGCCGTTGGAGATGTAGTACAGATCGTTCCCGTCGCCGGTGATGGAGACGCCCGTGGTGAAGGTGGAGAGCGTGTCGCTCAGCAGGGTGAGCGACGGGGCCGCACTCTCCGCGCCGTCCAGCCGGTAAAGACGGTTGATGCGTACACCCGTGGAATTGTCCTGCTGCGCGAGCGCGTACACCGTGCCGTTCGGCTCAGCGTGCAGCCCGATGATGGTGTCCGAGAGCGTGAATGTCTCCACAACACCGCCCGGCATTGTGCGGTAGAGCGTGTTCCCCGCAGTCGCCAAGAAAACCTGCGCGTGAGCCGCCCCACCCGCGCACGTCAGAACTGCCGCGATCGAAGCCAGAATCCGCATGACCCTCTCCTTTGTGTGATGTCAGCCCGGACGGTCCGCTAGTCATGTCAAACGCCCGGCACATACCCCCCCTGCAATAAGATGGTACTCGATGCTCCCCCCAGTGTTGCCCGGGGGAACACCCGAATGCACCCATTTTCTTTCGCCTCACACCATCTGATCGACGCAACAATCCGCGATGCCGCGCCCCACACCCCCTGTTCATGGTGATCCTTCCCGCGCCCGCACCTGGGCGACGCTGCTCGCCTACTGGACGGAATTCGCCCAGCGAGCCGTCGCGTTGCCTGCCGAGGGGGATGGTGGGCGGTGGAAGGCCTCGGTGGCGCCGATCATCGGGCTCCAGGCGATCACCCACGCGCTCGCGGAGACGGAGACTCTCCCGCCGGACGAACGCGCCCTCGGGCTCGATCGCGCCGAGCTGCTCATCCGGCGGCACGCAAAGGAGCTCCACGACGCCTGGCGCGGCGAGCCGATGCCGGAGGCGATCGACGAGCTCCTCCAAGACGCGGCCCACGCCCTGGTCGCCGCCCAGTCCCTCGGGCTCGAATGGCTCGTGCGAGCCGAGGCGTTGGAAGCGGATCACCCCGCCGAGCTCGTCGCGGCCCTGCTCGCGAGCGGTTTCACCGGCGATCTCGACCTGCCCGCCCCGGGCGTCCCGCTCTTTGCCGGGTGCGTCGCGGCCCACCTCCGCCCCGGGCGACGGGCGGCGATCGACCCCGACCACGCCGCCCTCGTCGGCGAGTTCCTCGGGCAGCCCGAACGCCTCGTCGCCGCACCAAGAGGCGTCCGCGTCCGACGCCTCGCCTATCGCCAGTTCGACTTCGCCCAGGGCGGCCCCGTCCGCGACGTGCTCGCGCCGGAGGATCAGCTCCCCGCCGGGCAGCCGCTGCTGGTCCGCGCGATCGAAGGCGGGCAGATGCAGCCCGTCCCGCTCCCGCCGAGAAGGTCGGCCCCGATCCAGCCGCTCCCGGTGGAAGAACTGACGGACTGAACGATCTTCGAAGGCCCCAGAACCCCCGGTGCCCCGGAAACGCGAAGCCGTCTGCGGCGCAGCTTTTCCGGGTCTCCCCTACTTCTCACGCTCGTTCCGCTATCGACCGCCGTCCGCACTCGGCATGGAAAAGCTCCGACGGGCTCAGAAGCCCGTCTCCGCGTTTCCATGGCACCGGAGACGCCGCCGCGGCGCTCTTTCACCCGTGCGGGCGCTTATGATCCCGTCCCACGCGGCCCGTCCGCGCGGGTTCCGTTCGGTTTTTAAGCCCAACCACTTGTCAGGGGAGCAACTCGATGCCCACGCGTCGCGCCAAGATCAGCATCATCGGAGCCGGGAACGTCGGGGCGACCTGCGCCCACTGGGCAGCCGCCAAGGAGCTCGGCGACATCGTCCTGCTCGACATCCCCGACCGCGTCGGCGTCGCCCAGGGCAAGATGCTCGACCTCGCCTGCTGCGGACCCATCGAGCGTTTCGACGGGCACCTCGTCGGCACCAGCGACTACAAGGACATCGCCGGCTCCGACGTCGTCGTCATCACCGCGGGCCTCCCCCGCAAGCCCGGCATGAGCCGCGACGACCTCATCGAGACCAACGTCAAAATCGTCAAGAGCGTCAGCGAGCAGGTGAAGCAGCACGCGCCGGACTCGATCGTCATCGTCGTCAGCAACCCGCTCGACGCGATGGTCTACACCGCCTGGAAAGCCACCGGCTTCCCGACCCACCGCGTCATGGGGCAGGCCGGCGCCCTCGACGTCGCGCGCTACCGCGCCTTCATCGCGATGGAGATCGGGTGCAGCATCGAGGACGTCCAGGCCCTGCTCCTCGGCGGGCACGGCGACGACATGGTCCCCCTCCCCCGACTCACCAGCGTCCACGGCATCCCCGTCACCGACCTCCTCCCACAAGACAAGATCACCGCCTGCGTCGAACGCGCCAAAGCCGGCGGCGGCGAGGTCGTCAAGCTCATGGGCACCAGCGCCTACTACGCCCCCGCCAGCGGCACCATCCAGATGGTCGAAGCCATCGTCAAAGACAAGAAGCGCATCATCCCCAGCGCCGTCTACTGCGAAGGGCAGTTCGGCGCTCAGGGCCTGTTCGTCGGCGTCCCCGCGCTGCTCGGCGCCAAGGGCGTCGAGAAGGTCGTCGAGTTCAAGCTCGACGCTGAGGAACAAAAGCTCTTCGACGAGTCCGCCAGCCACGTGCAGGATCTGGTCAACACCGTCAAGAAGATGTTCCCCGAACTCGCGTAAACCCAGACACCGTGGCACGGGCGTCCCGCCCGTGCGCAGCACCCGCCCGGACCAGAGCCAGGACCAAAGCCAGGACCAAACCCACCGGAGGAGCCCCGATGCACCGCACGATCCAGCCCGTCGCCGTCGCGGCCTTGTTCTCATTCGGCGCGCTCGCCGCGCCGAGCGCCCTTGCGAACGACCAGGTCCGTCAGGCCGCCGACATGCTCGCCGGCTCCTGGCGCAACGTCGAAGCCGTCTCGGACGCCGAGGGCGGCTCCACGCACATCTTCATGCACATCGCCCCCGTCGGGCTGATCGATCTCGACGACGCGTTCTATGTCGAGCTCGCCCGCGCCGACGCCACCCACGAGCCCTATCGCCAGGCGATCTTCCAGCTCTACGACCACGCCGGCATGCTCCGCCTGCGCACGTACGAGTTCCGCAACGTGCCCGGCATCGCGCCCACCCTCGTCGGGCTCTGGACCGCGCCCGAAGCCTTCCCCCAGCTCCGGAGCACCGACCTCATCGCGACGCTCGACGTCGAGCTTGAGCAGGCCCCCGGCGGCGGGTTCCGCGGCTCCACGCCCTACCCCTACCCCACCGGCGTCGGCGGCGCGGTCAACATGACCTCCGCGATCGATCTCACCCCCGCCCGCCTCGTCACCACCGACCGCGGCTACGCCGCCGACGGCTCCATCGCCTGGGGGCAGAACGACGAAGCCAGCTACACCTTCGAGCGAACCCAACCCGATATCCACGCCCGAGTCCTCGACGGCGGGCTCATCATCATCGACTTCAAGGCCCCGAAAGACACCCCCGCAGCCGAGGACGGCGCCGACGTCACCGTCGCCTACAAGGGCTGGGTCCAGAACCTCGACGCCCCCGTCGCGACCGGGACCCTCTTCGACTCCACCGATCGCCAGGGCGGACGCCCCTTCACCTTCCCCCTGCCCGGTCGCCTGATCGACGGGTGGAACAAGGGCATCCCCGGCGCGACCGTCGGCACCATCCGCCGACTCGTCATCCCGCCGCAAATGGGCTACGGCGAGCGCGGCGCTGCCGGCGGGCAGATCCCCCCCAACGCCACCCTCTTCTTCGAAGTCGAGATCCTCAACGTCCGCAAGGGCGGGGACGCCGGCGCGGACTGAGACCCACAAACCCGCTCCCAAGCCATCATCCGCCAACCCCACCCAAGGCCCCCGATCGGGGGCCTTTTGCATGCGCCAAACACCCACCCGCCCCCTCGGCCCAGGCGCGCAACGCCCGAAGCCATTCATAAGTTATCGGACGATATACCCCCCGGAATCGCCCCCTCAGCGGCCTTTGGCGATTTTTTTGCCGCAACCGCCCGATAGGGGCTTGCGGTACAAGTGAGTTAGTGCTAACTTGCACGAATGGGAGGGGGATGGGCTTCTCCCGGGCTGCGTGCTCGCCCGGGGGAGGGGGGCTGGGGTTGGGTTGGGCGTCGGCGCGACGCGGCACCCGGGCGACGGTCGCCCGGGGCCGCCCTCGCCCGGCGCACCGGAGCGCCGACGCATATGGGCACGCCGGAAGGGATCGATCATGCGCACGACCACGACGAACAGGATCACGCGGACACGCCTGGGGGCGATCGCTCTTGGAGCCGGAGCCATGCTCTGGATCGCGGGCGCCACCGGGTGCTCGAACTACGCCGACGGCGCCTTCACGGGCGCGGCTGTCGGCTCACTCGCCGGGCTCGGGCTGGGCTCGCTCTCCGGCGACGCCGGCAAGGGCGCAGCCGCGGGCGCGATCATCGGCGGTGTCTACGGCGGCATGGTCGGTGACGCCAACTACCGCGCCGACCGGCGCGCCAGCTCCGGACGCCACTACCACCACCACTACAACCACCACCATCATCACCACTACCGCCCAAGCCGACGCTCTCACTACAGCACCTGCTGGTAAGCCGGCGACGCCGACAGGCTCGGTTTGGCGGATCAACGAGCCGCGACCGTGAGGGAGCGAGTTCGGAAGGCACCAGGAGCCGGTGACCAGGCACCAGTAATGTCTGATCGAGTCTGGTGCCCGGTGCCTGGCTCCTGGTGCCTGATCTGACCGCTCCCTCACGGTCGCGGCTCGTCCATACACCGATACGTCAGACAGAACCTGATCCGTCAGTCGTGCTCTACGCGGGATCGCTCGGCGGGTCGGGCATCGGCCCGAGCCCCGCCGCGGCGGCCGCCCGACACGCTTCCGACAGGCGCTGGTGCAGCTTCTCGTGATCCGGCGACGCCTCCAGCAGGCCCGCCAGCTCACGAACCAACTCCGCGTGCTCGGTCGATCGCACGGACGCGATCGCCGCGTCGCCGAGCGCTTCGCCCGCGTGCTCAAACCACGCCACGTCCGGCGGCCCGTCCCACGCGTCCCGCGTCACGCACCCCGCCTGCGCACGCACACCCGCCGGCGGGTCCACCTTCGTGCGCACGATCGAGGCGCCCACCGCGACCAGCGGCCAGCGCCCGTCCCGCGTCATCGGCTCGCGCGTCACCACGATCGCCGGGATCCGTGAAGCCGACAGCGTCTCCAGAAGTTGCCGCCCCTCCGCCCCGATCAGCGGCGGCTGCACGAGGTAACACCCCGGCGCCAGCGGCTTGGGCAGTTCGCTCTCCCGCGAGACCACAAACCGCGCCCCGCCCGCCCCGGCGTCGGCCGCGAGTTGGCGCACCTGACGGCGCGCCTCCTGCAAGGGCAGGCAGATCCGCGACGCACGCTCGTAATCGAACTGGGTGAGCGCACGCCGGAGGGCGGTGGTGCAGAGTTCGACCGCCTGGAAGTAGTCGGTCCGCACGAGGGCTACGGAGGCGCGGTCCATCAGCGCGTCGAGGCGTGCCGCCCGATCAGCCGCGGACCCGAAGCCCTCCAGCGAGGCGTGCTCGACCACGACGTCACTCCCCCGTCGTCCCCTCGCCCGCGCGGACCCGATCGCCCAGGGCGCGGAGCATGACGCCCCACGCCGACGCTTCCTCTTCCAGGTCGTACGCCAGCACGTCGCTGACGCCGGTCCAGTCCTGCTCGGTCACGCTGCGCTTGAGCTCGCCCAGCTTGCCCGCGAGGCTCTCGACGCGCGCGATCACGCCCTCGCGGCCCCCGCCGGGCGTTTCGAACTCCACCGCGTTCAGGTCCAGCCCGACCAGGGCGGCCCCATTCTGCACCGCGTCGTGCGCCGCCTGCCAGATCGCCAGCACCTGCCCCAGCCCGGCGAGCGCCTGATCGAACCGACCGCCCTGCACGTCGCTCGCCGCCTCGCCCTGGGGCGTGCGCACGCTGTCGACCGCGTCGGCCGCGTCGTGCAGCGTGACGGCGACCAGGCTCCGCGGCTCGGCGGTGGTCAGGCGGACCTCGGCGTGCGCGCCGGGATCGGGAGACGGATCGGCGAGGGCTTCATTCGAGACCGGCTGCCCGTCGGCCCAGACCTCGACGATGACGCGCCCGTTGGCGGCAGCCGCGGCCGAAGCCGCCTCCAGCGCCCCGCGCAGCCCCGCGCCCGCGACGTCGGTCAGCTCCGCGTTGTCCAGCCACACACGCATCACGCCCCCCCTTCGCCCCGCTGGGCCGCCGGTTCCCCGGGGCTCGCAGCGACCAGTGCATCCCCCGTCGCATCGACGGGCGCGGGCGAGGGATCCCCCGCCGCGCTGACCGCTGCTTCCGCCGCCGCCCGGCGCGCCACGCGCCGCTTCTGCTTCTTAATCAGGCGCAGGTTCCGAGCGTAGATCACCACGCCAGTCGACTGCCCCAGCACGCCCACGAAATCCACGCGCCAGACAAAATAGGTAAACAGCGCCACCCCGCCGAAGAAGCTGAGCCACCAGAACAGCGGCGGCACCACGCTCTCCCGCCGATTCTCGCTCACCACCCACTGGATCAGCATCCGCCCGAAGAAGCACGCCTGCCCCCCGAGCCCGAGCGCAATCCACGCGAAGTTCCACCACGTGCTGATGTTGAAAAAGCCCAGCAGCGCGCGCTCAAACGCGGGGCGCGCCTCCCAAGCCGCGCTCCGCTCGGCGATCACGCGCTCGAACTGCGACGACGGGATCCAGCCGAGCGCTTCCAGCTCCGCCGGCGTGATGAAGTGGTACTCGAACCCACCCGCGCCGTCGGCCGAAGTTTCCGGCCGCGCCTCGCGTTGTTCGACGCGGAGAGCCGTCGCCCCCGTGCGCACGACCAGCACGCTCGACTCCGGGTCGTGCACCGCATCACGCGACAGCGCCGGCTGGAGCACCAGCCACATGCCGAGGAAGATCAGCGCCACCATCGCGATGATCGGCCCAGGCTTCACAGCGCCGCCCCCTCACGCGCCGGCGCGGATGAAGACGTGGAAACCGAATGAGCCTCACCCGCGGTCAGCTCCGTCACGCGCCCCACCGCCCGCCGTCGGCTGCGCATCCACCGCACCGCGAAACAATCGATCAGCCCGGGGATCGCCCGCTTGGTGATCCCCGCACCGTACTTGGGCACCCCGGCCGCCCGCGGTCGGTGAGCGACGGGCATCTCGACGACCTCGTACCCGAGCTGGCGGGCCGTCACGGGGATGAACCGGTGCAGCCCCTTGAACTCCAGCGGGAGCGCCACCGCGATCTCGCGTTTCATCAGGCGCAGCGAGCACCCGGTATCGCGGATCGTGTCGCCCAGGATCAGCCGCCGGAACGTGCGCCCCACGGTCGAGCCGACCTGACGGATCCAGGCGTCCCCCTCGCGCCGGGCGGCTGAGCGGTCGCCCTGCACGAACGCGGCCCCGGTCTTCCCCATGACCTCGAGCATGCGCACCAGATCGCGCGGGTCGTTCTGCAGGTCCGCGTCGAGCACGCCGACGAGTTCGCCCCGTGTGGCGCGGAAGCCGTGCAGAAAGGCGACCGACTGCCCGTTCCCGCCGCCGGTGGCGGGCTTGCTGAGTGTGAGCACGCGGAGCCAGGGTCGCCCGTCGCGCGCCAGCTCGGCGGCGATCGCGGCGGTGCGGTCGGTCGAGGCGTCGTCCACGATCAGAAACTCGAACCCGCCGGGGACGTCCGCGAGCGCCTCGCCGACCTCGCGGACGAGGGCTTCGACGTTCTCTTCTTCATTGTGCGCGGGCGCGACGACGGAGATCCTCGGGCGGGGCCCGGGATGATCGCGTGAACCGGGATCGTCGGCGCTCTCGCGGCCTGGATGCTGCACGGCACAAGCGTAGCCGGAACGGGTGGCGAACGCCCGCGTTTCGGAGGCTCTGGTCCGTTTCCTGCGGGGTCTAGGATCGCCCGGATTGACCTTCCGGGGATGGGGCACAAGGGCTGGGCACGGGCACGGACGCCGAGGGGCGTCCCTTCGCCGGTGATCCGCCATCTTCTTGAGTAAGGGAGCCGCGATGCACCTCCGCCACAGCGATCACGACCACGGGCCGAAGACGGTGCCCGTCCGCTTCATCCTCGAGAACCCCGCCGAACTGCTCGACGACCACCACCACACGGACCTGAACAAGACCGAGCACGAGGTGCTCGCCGCCAAGGGCGAACACTTGCTTGAGGTCGCGGTCGAAGCGGGGATCAACATCGAGCACGCCTGCGGCGGTGTCTGCGCGTGCAGCACGTGCCACGTCTACATCGAGCAGGGGATGAACCAGCTCTCCGAAGCGACCGAAGCCGAGGAGGACCGCGTGGAGGAAGCCCCGGGCTTGCAGGTGAACAGCCGCCTGAGCTGTCAGTGCGAAGTGGAAGGCGACGGCCCGATCGTCGTCCGCGTCCCGGCGTGGAACCGGAACGCGATCAAGGAAGTGCCGCACTGAGCGAGGGGGCAGGGCAAACAACTCCCCCGTGGCACGGGCGTCCCGCCAGTGCAGCTCAACATCCAGACAAAAACCACGCCCCCGAACCGCGCCTCAGCCCGCATCGGTACACTGCAACGATGAGCAGCGTCAACGTCCGACGGATCGAGTTGGAGCCGATCGGGGCACGTGAGTTGGAGATCCTGCGCGCGGTGCCGGGCGAGGCACGGGTGAAATCGCTCGACGCGCTGTATCAGCAAGCTGTGGCCTTGATGCGAGCCCAGGTGCGCGACCACCACCCGGACTGGTCGGACGAGCAGGTGCAGGCCGAGGCGGTTCGGCGGATCGCCGATGTCGATGAGTAATCTCCTCCAGGTCGCGGTCGATGCGTTGAACGCGGTCGAGGTTCCGTTTCTGATCGGCGGCTCCGTCGCCTCGTCGTACTACGGGCAGGCCCGCTTCACGAACGATGTGGACATCGTGATCCGGATCCGCCCAGACGACGCGGCTGAACTGGCCGACAGCTTTGACCACGAACATTACTACATCAGTCGCGAAGCCGCGCAGATGGCGGCCCGATCCGCGGGCATGTTCAACCTCATCGAGCCGGCGACTGGGCTGAAGGTCGATTTCATCGTGGCCCCGACCGACGTGTACACCCTCGCGCAATTCGGGCTCAAGCGTCCAGCCGTGCTGGATGGCGTCTCGGTCTTCCTCGCCGCCCCGGAGCACGTCATCGTCTCCAAACTCCGTGCGTTCGCGGAGGGTGAGAGCGAGAAGCATCTTCGCGACATCGCGAACATCATCCGGTACATACGGGGCCCGCTGGACCAGCCCGAAATCGACCGCTGGGTCCGCCACTTCCAGCTTGAAGACGCCTGGGCCCGTGTCCGTCCCGCGGACGCCTGAAGGCGCTTCGCCCTACCCTTCCCCGTCCATGGGCAAGCGCGTCCTCCACGACCGGTATTTCAAGCAGGCGAAGGCCGAGGGCTACGCCGCGCGCTCCGCATACAAGCTCACCGAGATCGACGAGCGCCACAAGATCCTCGGCCGCGGCATCCGCGTGCTCGATCTCGGGTGTTCGCCGGGCTCCTGGCTCCAGGTCGCGAGCGAGCGCGTCGGGGCGAAGGGGTTCGTGGTCGGGATCGACCTGAAGCCGGTGACGATCGTGGAGCCGGCGAACGTGCGCACGTTTGTGGGCGATATGCGGACGGCGGACGCCGGCGCGTGGTGCCGGGCTGCGGGCGGAGCCCGGTTCGACGCGGTGATCAGCGACATGGCGCCGAACACGACGGGCGCGGGGGATGACCTGGTCAGCGCCCAGCTCTGCCGGGAGGTGCTCTCAGTCCTCCCCCGCGCGATCAAGCCGGGCGGGCGTCTGGTGATGAAGATCCTGGAAGGCAGCGAGTACCCGGCTGTGCTGCGTGAAACCAAGCGCCTGTTCGACGACGCGAAGGGCTTCAAGCCCAAGGCGAGCCGCGACGTCAGCCGCGAGATGTTCATCGTCGCCTGGCGGTACAAAGGCCAGCTGGAGCACGTCGATCTCGACGGGCCCGGCGAGGCGTCCAGCGAGTCCGTCAACGGGGCGACGGACCCGCGCCCATGACCTTCCTCGCGCCCATCCCGGCTCTGATCGCCGGCGCGGTCGCGCTCCCCGTGCTGCTCACGCTCTATTTCTTGAAGCTCCGCCGCCGTCCTATCCGCGTCAGCTCGGTCGCGCTCTGGGAGCGGGCGGCTGAGGACGTGCAGGTTAACGTGCCCTTCCGCTGGATCCGCGCGAGCTGGCTGCTGCTGCTGCACCTGCTCGTGCTGCTGGCGCTGCTCGCGGCCCTCGCGCGCCCGACGATCGAGCTCGGCGGCTTGACGCCCGAGCGGATCTACATCCTCATCGACCGCTCGGCTTCGATGCAGGCCGACGATCAAGCCGACGGGCGCACGCGCCTCGACGAAGCCAAGCGCCTTGCGCGCGAGTCGCTCGATCAGCTCGCACGCCGAGGTTTTCGCGGCGAAACGGTGGTGATCGCCTTCGCCGCCGAGCCCGTCGCGTTGACGCCGCCGACGACCGACCTCGGGCAGGTGCGCGCCGCGATCGCGGGGATCGAGCCGACCGACGAGCCGGCCGACCTCCCGGCCGCCCTGCGCATCGTCGACGCGCTCGCCCAGGCCGGGCTGACCGACGACGAGGAGGATCTGGAGCAGGGCGAAGACGTCTACGCCGCCCTCGCGCGCGTGCTGCTGTTCAGCGACGGCGGTTTCGATCTAGGGGCCGAGCCGGCGACGCTCGCCAACGCCATGCTGACCTACACGCCCGTCGGCGCGACCACGACCACGGACGCGTTCCGCCCGAACCGGGGCGTCGTCGCGCTCGCGGCACGCCGGGATTTTGATGACCCCGCGCGCGTGCGCGTCTTCGCGCGCGTGCAGCACAACGCGCCCGTGAGCGCCACCGTGCCCGTCTCGCTCCTGGTCGACGGGCAGCGCGTGCGCACGCGCGCGATCGAGCTCCCGCCGCGCTCGCCCGACGGCACGCCCGGTCAGTCACCGGTCACCATGGAGCTTGACCTGCCCGGGCGCGCGCTGCTCGAACTCCGCCTGCCGGAGGGCGACCCGCTCGCGAGCGATGACGCGGGCGTGGTCTGGATGCCCGCGCCGCGCCGCCCGGGCGTGCTGCTGGTCGCGCCGGACCGCGCGTCGATGGACCTTGCCGGTCAGATGATCGAGGACATCCTGCGCGAGCTGGAGCCCTCGCGTCTGGACCGCGTCACGCCGACGCGCGCCGAGGCGATCCTCGCCGACTCCATTGCGGCCAGCGCGTACGACCTGATCATCTACGACCGCGCCGAGCCCGCGGGCGTGCCGCCGCTGCCGAGCCTGCACTTCGGTGCGGGCGTGCCGGCGGAGGGGCTGATCCTCGAAGCCGACGAGGACGCGCGCCCCACCGGCGTCGCGACGTGGCGGCGGGGCGACCCGCTGCTGCGTGACGTGGCGTTGGACCGCGTCCGCGTGGCGCGCCCGCTGCGCCTGCGGACCGAGGCACCGGCGAGCGAGCGCCCGATCACCGAGCTTGCCTCGGGCGCGCAAACCGCGTTGATTGTGCGTGCCGAGCCCACGGGGCGGGCGCGCGTGCTCGTCGCGTTCGATCCGGCGCAGTCGAACTGGCCGATCGAAGTGGGCTTTGCGCTCTTCCTCGCGTCGGCGGTCGAGCAGCTCACAGGGCTTGGCGACGGCGCGTCCGCGATCGCGCACCGCACGGGCGAACCGATCGAAGCCCCCCTGCCCCCGGAGCTGCGCGGGCGCACGAACGCCGCGATCGTGGGCCTGGGCGAGGCGCGACGCCTCACGCTGCAGCGCGAGGATCGCACAGCCCGTCTCGGACGGCTCTCGCGCGTCGGCGTCTACCGATTCCAGGACGCGCCGGGCGCGCCGCCGATCGCGGTCAACCTCTTCAACCCGAGCGAGAGCGCCCTGATCGTGCGCGATCGGCTCACCGTCTCCGGGCGCGTCGTCGAGGGCGTGGACCCGGCGCGGGGCGGGCGCGACGAACGCGGCCCGCGCGAGATCTGGCACTGGTTCGCCTTGCTCGCCGTCGCGCTGCTCGCGATCGAGTGGCTTGTCTACGGCGTGCAGAGCCGCGTGTGAGCCGCGCTTGCACGCGTGTTTTTGACGCAAATTGAACACAGCGGACGCCGACACGACGGCGCGGGTTCCGTACAGTGCCCCGGAGCGGATGCCAGCCGTGAAGGAGCGCCCCACTATGCGACGGATCCCCGAGCATCACGCCGACCCGACCAATCCCCGCCCGTCTCGGCGTGCCGTGCTCGCGGCCGGCGCCGGGCTGGCGGCCGCGATGAGCGCCTCGTCGATCGCCGCCCCGCGCGTGCCGAGTTTGTCCACGAGCGCACGCCCGAGCTCGAACTCCGCGAAGCCACGGAACGTGATCTTCATGGTTTCCGACGGCATGAGCCTCGGCACGCTGACGCTCGCCGACGAGTTGCACCGCCTCCTGCACGATGACGAACCCTCCCGCTGGCGACGCCTGTGGGATCGCGCCGACACCCGGCGCGCGCTGCAGCGCACGACCAGCGCCAACGCAATCGTGACCGATTCCGCCGCCGCCGGGAGCGCCTGGGGCATCTGCGAGAAGGTCAACAACGGGTCCGTGAACATCACGGTGCACGGCAGTTCACCGGAGCCGATCCTCGTCCGCGCCAAAGCCGCCGGGCGCGCGACCGGGCTGGTGACCACCACGCGCCTGACGCACGCGACCCCTGCCGCGTTCATCGCCAACGTCCCCCGGCGCAGCATGGAGGACGACATCGCACGCCAGATGATCGAACGCGGGGTGGACGTCGCGCTCGGCGGCGGGCGTCGGCACTTCCCGCGTGAACTGCTCGAATCCCGCCCGCACCGCGTCGTCCGCACGACCGCGGACCTTCAAGCCGCCCGCCCCGACGAGACGCCCCTGCTCGGGCTGTTCCACACCGACCACATGCACTACGAGCTCGACCGGCGCGCCGTCGCGCCGGAGACCGAGCCCTCGCTCGCGCAGATGAGCCGGGTTGCGCTGCGCCACTTGGAAGCGAAGGACCGCCCGTTCATCCTCCAGATCGAGGGCGGGCGCGTGGACCACGGCGGGCACGGGAACGACGCGAGCGCACTGCTCTACGACCAACTCGCGTTCGATGAAGCGGTCGGCGCTGTCGAGGACTGGTGCGAAGGGCGCGACGACACCCTCGTCATCGTCACCAGCGACCACGGCAACGCCAACCCGGGCTCCACCTTCTACGGCGAGCGCGGCCTCGAGGGCTTCGCCCACGCGACGCGCTTCACACGGACCTTCGACTGGATCTTCGACCAGCTCAAGCCTCTCGAAGGCACCCGGCGCCTCGCCGACGGGATCATCGAGCACGTGCGCACGGCGACCAGCGTCACGCTCCTGGAAGAAGAAGCCGGCTTCGTCGCACGAGCCATGAGCGGCGAACGCATCAATAGCTTCCGTCTCGCGAACGGATCGTGGAGCGTGCTCGCGAGCGTCCTCGCGAACCACACCGGCATCGCGTTCCTCAGCCCCAACCACACGTCGGACCTGGTCGAGGTCACCGCGTTCGGCACCGGCGCGGGCGACATGCCCGCGTACGTCGACAACACCCAGCTCGGCGACTGGCTGCGCACGATCGCGGCTGAACCGATCACGGCGCGTCGGGCGCGCTGAGCGGGTCCCAACGTTCGAGGTCCAGCAGCGCGCGCCCGGGGTCGGTCTGCCACGGGAGCACACGGTGCGGCCAGGTCGTCCGCACGCCACGCGCATCCAGACGCTCCACCGCGAGCAGCGCCCCGCCCGGCTGCGCCCAATCGCTCGGCAGCGCGACCCACGCGCGCCAGCGCGCCTCCGAACGCTCGGTGAGCACGCGCACGCCCCGCCCGTCCTGATCCTCGCCCCGCCCGTCGGGGAACACGCGGACCCAGCGCCCGAAGCCGCGGGGCCCGAGGTGGACCGTCACCGATTCACGCTCGGGGTGAGCGGTGTCGCGCAACCAAGCGCACTCGATGTAGAGCGTCCAGCCCGGCGGCCAATCGCGGCCCGCCTCGCCGCCCGGCCCGACGCGGCTCACCAGCCCCGCCGACGCCCAGCCCTCGCCCGGGCTCGCGTCCTGCGTCGTTTCCCCGCGTCGCCATGCGCGGGCCGACCAGGGCGTTTCCAGCGGGCCGAACGCGAGTCCCGGCGGCGTGACGCCGAGCGCCTCGTTCGGCAGGCGGAACGACGTCCCCCACCGCCCGCCCTGGACGCCCAGTTCGACGCGTTCGGTGCGCGCCAGCGGGTCGGTCGGGCGATCGGGCTCGCCCGAGAGCTCGATTGTGCCCCACGCGCTCAGCGGCGTGAGCACGGGGGCGGCCCCCGGGCCCGGGGCTTCAAGCCAGGCGAGCGTCGCAGTGTCGGTGAGGTTCGCGAGCCCGATGGTGGCGGTGGGCGTGGCGCGGACGCCGATCGGGCCGAGGGCTTCGATCAGCCACGCGGCCCGCTCGGGCTCGCTTTCGAGAAACTGGCGCACACGCCGACGACGGGTTTCGGGCGTGACGTCCGGATCGGTCAGGACGCGCCGGAGCTCGTCGATCGCGGGCCCGTCGTCGGGCCAGGCGGGCGCGTGCCCCTCGCCGGGGAAATCGACGGTCGCGACGAGCCGGCGTTTGAGGCGCTGGGCGAGGGCCGGGTCCGCGCGCCAGAGCCACGCGAGCCCGACGCGCCATCGCGCCTCGCCCTGGCGCGCGATCGCCTCGAGCACGGGGTCGGCGAGGCTGCCGGGGGCTTCGGTCAGTCCTTCGAGCCCGGGGCGGTAGGGCTCGTCCGGCGGTTCGAGCCCGTCGGCGAGCAGGCGGTGGCGCCACCGGCGAGCCGGATCACGCGCGAAGGGCGCGAGTTGGGCGCGCAGGAGGGGGTCATCGAGCAGGGTTGGGGGCGCGGGGCGGTCCCAGGGTGTTTCGCTGGTCGCGGATTCGGCGCGGACCTCGCGCAGCAGCAGGCGCGGGTCGGGCAGCCATTGCATCGGAACGCGGGTCCGGGCGACCCAGAGCCCGGCACCGAACGCGTCCCGCGGGAGCCCGGCTGTCAGCACCCACGCCCCGGGGCCCACCCCGGCGCCGGGCTCGGCGAACGGGATCACGCGCAGGCGCGGCGTCGGGGGGAGCCAGTGCCCGACGTCGGGCCCGTCAGGCTCCACGGCGACCCACCAGAGACGAGCCGGGAGACGACGCCCGTCGTCCAGGCGCACGTCCGGCTCGCGCGTCGGGGCGTCGCCCTCGATCCGCAGGGGCAGCGCCAGCACCGCGCCCGCGACGGCGTCCACCCGGGGCTCGAGCGGGCGATAGGTCGTGAAGCCCGGGGGCGCGGGCCCGGAGCCGCCGGCGCACGCGGGCAGGCATAACACCAGCGCCAGCAGCAGCAGCGCGACGCATCGGCGGGCGGGATGTCGGCTCGTGAAGCTTCGCACGCGTGATGGTTTGCGCAAGGGCGGCTCGCGGGGTTCCCCCGACGGACGGAAATCGGCTCAGCCCCGCGGGGCGGCGGCTGGGGCTTCCAGCGGGAGCGTCTCGGCGATGTTCTCGACGATGCGGTCCGCGGTGAGGCCCTCGGCTTCACCCTCGAAGTTCAGCAGCACGCGGTGGCGCAGCGCGGGGAGGGCGACGGCTTTGAGATCATCGATGCTGACGGCCGGTCGGTTGTCGAGCAGCGCGCGCACCTTGCCGGCGAGCACCAGCGCTTGAGCCGCACGCGGGCTGGCGCCGACGCGGACGTAATCGTTGACCATGGGCGTCGCGAACTCGCCCCCGCCGAACGGGCCGCGGGGGTGGGTCGCGAGCACCATGCGCACTGCGTAGTCCTGCACGTGCGGCGCGATCGCGACCTGGCGGACCAGCTTCTGGTGCGCGATCAGCGTTTCAGTGTCGAGCACGGGCTTGACCACCGGCTCCACGCCCGCGGTGGTTCGGTTGAGGATCTCGCTCAGCTCGCTGCGGCTGGAGTATCCCACGGTGAGCTTGAAGAGGAAGCGGTCGAGCTGGGCTTCGGGGAGGGGGTAGGTGCCCTCCTGCTCGATGGGGTTCTGGGTCGCCATGACGAAGAAGGGCTTGGGGAGGGCGTGGGTGGTGCCGGCGACGGTGACGCTGCGCTCCTGCATCGCTTCGAGCAAAGCGGACTGCGTCTTGGGCGTGGCGCGGTTGATCTCGTCGGCGAGCACGATCTGGGCGAAGACGGGCCCGGGCTGGAAGCGGAACTCGCGTGCGACGCGTCCGCCCTCGGCTTCGACTTCGTAGACGACGGTGGTGCCGGTGATGTCGGCGGGCATCAGGTCGGGCGTGAACTGGACGCGCCCGAAATCGAGGTGCAGCGCCTGGGCGAGTGTGCGCACGAGGAGGGTCTTGCCGATGCCGGGGACGCCTTCGAGCAGCGCGTGCCCACCGGCAAAGAGGCAGGTGAGCACGCCGTCGATGATGTCGTCGTTGCCGACGACGGCCATCGCGATCTGCTCGCGGACACGCCGGTAGTCGTCTCGGAACCGCTGGGCGGCGGCTCGGACGTCCTGCGTCGGGTCGGTCATGCGGTTTGTTCCCTTTGCTCAGCGGGACCGGTTCAAGCGGGACCGTTGCCAGCGTCGCCACCATCCACCCGGGCGTGCTGGGGTGCGGTGCATGGTACGCGCGGGTGGGCGTGGTGTTCGCGGGATGGGCGGGAGTGGGTGTCGGGCGTGGTTCACGCGCCCGGGAGGGATGGGCCGATGAGTCGGGGGTGAAGAAAAAGGCCGCGGTGGGATTCGAACCCACGAATGACGGATTTGCAATCCGTTCCCTTAGTCCACTTGGGTACGCGGCCGTCGGATGCCGCCCTTGGTTTCGGGCGATTGGGAGCGTGGACGCTACGATCTTTTCGCTTCGCGGTCAACACGGGTGCGGTTCGGGGGTATGCACGGGCGGGATGCCCATGGTGCGGGAGGCGTGATGATCGGCAACCGGGCACGGATGATCCTGGGTGCGACGGCGGCTTGCTGGGTCTGGGGGTCGGTTTCGGGCGCGGGCGGGGCGGGTCAGCCGGAATTGCCCGATCCGCCGGCGGTGCCGGACCCGGCGAGCGAGCCGGTGCTGGACGACGAGGCTCTGGACGAGATCCGGATCGAGCTGGAGCGTCGCAGCCGCCCGGCGGGGTCGGTCCCGCCGACGGTTCGGGGCGGGGTTCGCCCGGGCGGGGTGTCGCGCCCGTCGCTGACAGAGATCCCTGGGCTGGAATCGGTGATGGGCGTGGCGCGGGGTCGCCTGCTGGCCGAGCCAACGTTCCTGGTGCGCCGGTCGGGGACGCTGGTGAAGGCGCCGACGGGCGAGCGGGTGTTTGTGTTCACACAGGGGGTGGAGGACGGGCTGGGCGGTTCGGCGCCGCTGAGCCCGATGGTGATGATCCCGTGCGCGACTTTGGAGCGGATGGAGCGTTTTTCTGCGGGGCCGAGCGGGCTGGAGCTGTTCACGGTTTCGGGCGAGGTGTTCCAGTACCGGGGTCGGAACTACCTGCTGCCGACGGCGTTCAGCGTGAGCCCGATCGCGGAGGGCGAGGTCGCGGCTCGATCCGATCCGCCTGAGGCGGATGCAGGCGATGGCGATGACGATCCGGGCGATCCGGATGTGCAGGCGTTGATCCGGGATCTGGAAGCGCGCCGAGAGACGGCCCGCGGGCTGAGCGTGGAGGCGATCGAGCAGGAGGCGCGCCAGCTCGGCGACCGCGGGCGCGGGGCCGAGGCGAGCGAGCTGGGGTGGACCGAGGGCGACGTGCTGCTCCGCCGACGCGGGCGTCTGACGCGCCTCGGCGGGGGTGAGTGGGCGTTCGTGACCGATGCCGGGGCGCGGGGGACGCGGACGGAGAAGCCGCTGGTGCTGGCGCCGTCGCTGGCGCTGCTGCGTCTGGAGTCGCTGGGCGGGCGATTCGGTGAGACGACGTCGGTCGAGATGAGCGGTCGGGTGCTGACGTACCGGACGCGGGCGTACCTGGTACCGACGCTGTTTGTGGTGCTGCGGGATTCGGAGTTGGTGCCGTTGCAGTAGGAAGGCATTGGGCACTAGGCATTAGGCACTAGGGGAGAGGGATAGAGATCGCGTGTGGGTTTGGGGGGATTGGCATTGGAGGCTTGATGATGGGGTTTCGGGTTCGGGTGTTGGTTTTGGTGGGTTTGCTGGTGGTGATGCTGGCGTCGGTTTCGGCGCTGGGGCAGGCGACGCCTCGGGCGGTGGAGCGCGGGCTTCGCCCCGGGTGGGCGCCGGCGGGGTTCGAGGGGTGGGCGATCTCGGACCGCATGGCGCACCACGGCGTCGCGGGGGTGCAGATCGCGGTGATCGAGAACGGGCAGGTCGCCTGGACGCGCGGGTACGGCGTCGCGGATCGCGAACGCGGCGGCGAGGTCACGACCGGGACGCTGTTCCAGATCGGGCACCTGAGCATGCCGATCTCGGCGGCTCTGGCGATCGTCATGGACCGCGAGGGCGTGATCGATCTCGACGCGTCGGCGAACGAGCAGATGCGCGGGTGGCGGATCCGCACGGGGATCGGGGAAGGTGCGGACGAGGTGACGCTCCGCCCGCTGCTGAGCCACACGGGCGGGCTGACGCAGGTGAGTTTTGCGGGGGTTTCGGGGACGGAGCTTGTGCCGCGGCTGATCGATGAGCTGGAGGGTCGCCCGCCAGCTTCGAACCCGCCGGTGCGCCAGGTGCGCCGCCCGGGGAACTGGTCGTTCAGCGCGGGTGGGTACGCGGCTTTGCAGCGGGCGATCTCGGACACGAGCGGGCGGGCGTTCGAGCGGGAGCTCCGGGAGCGCGTGCTGGATCCCCTGGGGATGGCTCGGACGACGCACTGGATGGGTCCGGCAGGCACGTCGCCCGCCGGGTCGGCGAGGGGGCACGTCGCGAGCGATCCGAATGTGCCGGGCTCGGACTGGTTCGATGGGGACGCGCGGGTGTACGCGGCGACGGCGGCGGTCGGGCTGTGGTCGACGGCTGGGGAGTACGCGGCTTTCGCGGGGGAGGTGCTCCGCGCGATGCGCGGGCAGTCCGGGCGGCTGATGGACGCGGAAGCGGCGGACGGGATGCGCTGTCTGGTGTCGCGGAACGTGGTGCCGCTGGATCGGCACCGCCCGAGCCAGGACGACTGGATCGTCGGGTGGGCGGAGGGCTTTGCCGTCTGGCGCCGACCGGGGCGTGAAGAGGACGACGAGTCGGCGGTGTACCTGGTCCACCGCGGGCAGA
>Ga0213835_100967_pt1 | contig 20963 bp, 20 predicted proteins | sample SWPATP01_FD_160576 | JGI IMG/M metagenome (GOLD analysis project Ga0213835, IMG submission 160576) | Coastal seawater microbial communities from Marineland, Florida, United States - SWPA TP0 #1 | ecosystem: Environmental > Aquatic > Marine > Coastal | place: USA: Florida | collected 2016-08-05 | reverse complement strand
AACCACTGCGCCAGAATATCATCCGTCGGTGCTTTCACGGGATCGATATTGGCGTTCGACAAAAGCAGATATTCGACTGTGCGGCTTTCGTCCCGATACTGCTTCAATGCATCGATCAGAACCTGCGGCGGCTTGAACCCGTCGGACACCGCTTCGACGATCTGGCTGCGGACGGCAACCTTGCTGCGCTCCTTGATGTAATCGTCCTCGCGAAGGCCGGCATTGCGCAGGCGGGAGGTGAACAAGGCGCGGTCGAACTGACCGTTGACGCCCTGGAATGCAGGGTCTTCGCTGATCAGGATACCGAGCTTGTCTTCTGAAAGACCGAGATTCATGTCGTCGGAAAGCTGATCGAGTGCAGCGCCTGCGGCGAGCTGTGCGAACACCTCGTTCTCGACGCCGAATGCACGTGCCTGTTCCGCGGTCAGCGGTGCGCCGAACTGACGACCGATATTAGCGACCTGTCGCTGATAGGCCAGCCTGAACTCTTCAGACGAGATTTGCTGATCGCCCACCGTCAGGACGGTATTGCTGTTCGATCCGATCAGGGAGTGCGAAATGCCCCAGATGCCGAAGGATGCGGCAAGAACCAGGAGCAGGAGTTTTGCGACCCAGGAGCGGGCTGCGTTTCTGAGCGAATTGAGCATCGGCGATATTACCTATCAGTCGTAGTGCCGCCTTTCCGGCGGTTTGAGCGAATGTCTCTAGAACAATCTGCAACGGAAATGAAGGCGTTGACGCGCAAAAGCGCGCAGGCACCACCATTGTCCGCCCCACTGACTATTTCGTGAAGGTAACGGCAGGGATTATATGACCACGACAGTCATGACAGCCGGCCCCGGTGGGCACTCTTTCCCCGCTAGTGATCGAAACGACCCGTTTCGCCGAACGCTGCTCAGCATCTCCGCGGGCGAGCCGTCTCAGGCCCGGCGTCGCGTCCGCTCATTCGCCGCCAGTGTACGTTTTAGCGCGTTAGTGGTAGGTTTCGGTAGAGACGTCGTCGTCCATGATGCGAAATGCTTCGTAAAGCGCTTCGACGAGCACGTCGGTAAGGCTGTCGCCATCGCCGTCCTGCAGGAAAAGGCCAATGGCCTGTTCGGATGGCTGGCTCGTGTGTTCGGTTTCTTTAGACATTGATTGTCCCCTAACTGTCGCGATTGATTCCGACAAGGGCAGGCTAGATAATCGCGCTTGCGTGGAACTGGAGTTCTTCTGGCGCGAAGAGACGCGGCGCCGACAATCGTAAAGGTGAGCAATCACTGTTTGAGGACCATTGGCATTCATCCGAATCTTGCTCGTGTTTGTCAGCGAATAATGAAGTTGGGACGGCGAAGTTCCCTCGATTCCGAGCCGATGGGTAGCGGCTCGGTTTACATGGATCGTCCAGTTTGTATTTTGGCTTGTGAAACAACAGGACTAATTTAGAAGCCTGTTTGGCTCTGAACCGCGGTGGAATGCGGGCGGAGATGAGGGAGAAAAAGCATTTTGGATCGATCGGAAATCAACCTGGAATCCTGCGCGCAGGAGCCGATCCATATACCGGGTGCGATCCAGCCGCATGGCGCGCTGATCGTTCTGCGGCCGGCTGATCTCACGGTCCTGCAGGCAAGCCGCAATGCCGGCGCGTTTTTTGGTGCTGATCTGCGCCTCGGCGGTCCGGCGCCGGTGATCCTTGATCCACTGAATGACGACATTAGAAATTGGCATGAGTCGAGCGAAGCCGTTTTCCAGACAGATATCTCCGATGCAACACTGACGGCGCATCGATCTGGTGGACTTGTTATCCTGGAAGTCGAACGTTCGGGAACGCAGACACTCGGCAGCCTGTTTGCGCGCTTGCGCGGTTTTGCGCAGGTTCTGTCGACGCAGGCCGATGTGGCGGGTTCGCTTGCGGCGGCCGCTCGCTTTGTTCACGACCTGACAGGGTTCGATCGCGTCCTCGTCTACAAGTTCGACGACGACTGGAACGGACACGTTGTCGCGGAAGCAGGCAATGGCAGGTTGCCATCGTATCTCGACCTGCGTTTCCCGGCGGGCGACATACCGGCACAGGCGCGTGCGCTCTACGCCGCCAATCGCTTGCGGGTCATTCCCGACGCAGCCTATGAACCTGTGCCGATAGACGCTGATCGCGAACTCGGGACCGCAGGCAGTCCGCTAGATCTGAGCTTCTCGCAGCTGCGCAGCGTTTCGCCGGTGCATCTCGAATACATGCACAACATGGGCACGGCCGCATCCATGTCCATGTCTATCATAATCGACGGACGCCTTTGGGGGCTTGTCGCTTGCCATAGCGCCCAGCCTCACATGGTTCCGGTCAGGGTGCGCGATGCCTGCGACTTTATCGTCCAGTCGCTCGCCATGCGGATCGCAGCGCAAGTTCACTCCCAGGACGCCACCCGCCGCGTCGAGCTGGCGCGCATCTCCGGTGATCTTCTGCGGGCAATGACATCTGCCTCGTCCTGGAGCGAGGGATTGGAGACCTTGCCGAAGGATCTGGTCGCGCAGGTCGGTGCCTCGGGAGCCGCCATTATTGCACAGGGAGAGTGCCACAAGGTGGGGATCACCCCGACGGACGACGAAGTTCGCTCCATCGTCGGCTGGCTTTCCGGCAGAGCGGACGACGACATCTTCGCCACCACATCGCTTGCTGCGGACTTTCCATCGGCTGAAGCTTTTGCCGGCGAGGCAAGCGGCATCATCGCCATTCGTTTGTCCGAGCTTTACGAAAACTGGCTGATCTGGTTCCGGCCCGAGGTGATCCGCACGGTCCAGTGGGCTGGAGACCCGCATAAGATTGTCCAGGAAAAAGGACGTATCCATCCGCGGAAATCCTTTCAGGCCTGGAGCGAAAATGTCCGGCTCCATTCTCAGGCCTGGAGCGAAGCAGAACTTTCTGCTGCACGCGACCTTCGCAACGCGATCGTCGGGATCGTCTTGCGAAAGGCTGAAGAGCTGGGTGAGCTCACCAGCGAACTGCAGCGCTCCAACAAGGAGCTTGAAGCTTTCTCCTATTCGGTGTCGCACGATCTGAGGGCGCCGTTCCGGCACATCGTCGGCTTCGCTCAGTTGCTGACAGACAGGGAAAACAGTCTCGACGAAAAATCGCGCCACTACCTTCGGACCATCTCCGATTCGGCGCTGGCAGCGGGCAGGCTCGTGGATGGCCTGCTCAATTTTTCGCAGCTGGGGCGTGCCTCGATCACCCATAAGCATGTCGACATGAACAAGCTTGTCGCCGAGGTTGTGAAGAGCGTGATTCTGAACCAGGACGACCGAGCGATCTCGTGGTCGATCGAGCCGTTGCCGACCGCCTGGGGCGATGCCACGCTGTTGCGGCAGGTCTGGTTCAACATTATCGAAAACGCGGTAAAGTACAGCAGGCACCGCAACCCCTCAGAAATCCGCGTCCGGGGGTCCGTCAAAGGCGATGTGACCACCTACAGCGTCAGCGACAATGGCGTCGGGTTCGACATGGCTTATGTCGGCAAACTGTTCGGGGTCTTCCAGCGGCTCCAGCGCGCCGAAGACTTCGAGGGGACGGGTATCGGCCTTGCTCTTGTGCGCAGGATCGTCGAACGCCATAACGGAAGCATTACCGCCCATGGGGAAGTGGACAAGGGCGCAACCTTTGTCTTTGCCCTGCCAGGCCCTGAGAAGAAAGGCCGCGCCCTTGCCTGAACTACGCCCGATACTGCTTGTCGAAGACAGCCCACGCGACCTCGAACTGACGCTCGCCGCGTTGGAAAAATGCCAGCTTGCCAACGAGATTGTCGTTGCTCGCGATGGCGCCGAGGCGATCGATTATCTCTTCGGAACCGGGATTCATGAAGGTCGCCCGTCCGGCGATCCGACTGTCGTGCTGCTTGATCTGAAACTGCCCAAGATCGATGGTCTCGAAGTCCTCGAGCGTGTCAAGAAAGACGAGAGACTGCACCACATTCCGATCGTCATGCTGACGTCGTCGAGGGAAGAGCAGGATCTGGTGCGAAGCTACGAGCTCGGCGTCAACGCCTTCGTCGTGAAGCCTGTCGAGTTCAAGCAGTTCTTCAAGGCCATTCAGGATCTCGGGGTCTTTTGGGCTCTGTTAAACGAACCACCTCCTGGATACCGCGCCAAAGACGGAGGCTAACAGAGTGCAGCACAATCCACGCCTACTCATGCTGGAGGACAGCCCGCTCGATGCCGAATTGATCCGCGAGCAGCTTGAACTGTTGACGAAAAAGCCGGAGATCCGTCTCGTCAGCAACCGCGGTGAATTTGTGAAAGCGCTGGAAGCGCGCGATTTCGACCTCATCCTTTCGGATTTTTCGCTGCCCGATTTCGACGGTATGGCGGCGCTGGACATGGCAAGCCGCGAGGTGCCGGAAATACCATTCATCTTTGTCTCCGGTATCCTCGGGGAGGAAGCCGCGATCGAATCGTTTCGGCGTGGCGCGACGGACTACGTTCTGAAGCAACGGTTGATACGCTTGCCCGCTGCCGTCGAGCGGGCACTGGCGGAGGCTCACGAGAAAGCCGAGCACCGGCGCGCGCAGAACCAGAAGGAACTTCTCGTCCGCGAACTCAGCCATCGGGTGAAAAATACCATGGCCATGGTCATGTCGCTCGTACGCCGGACTGCAAAGAGCAGTCACACGGTCGACGACTACGCGTCGAACCTGCTTGGCAGGCTTCGGGCGATGGCTGACGCACATGCGCTCCTGTTCGAAACGAACTGGAGCAAGGCGGAGCTTGCCGACGTCGTACGTCGAACCCTGGCACCTTATATGGAGGGCCGCGGCAACCGGTTCGTGATCAATCCCGGTCCGACCGTTCATCTCGACCCGAAGTCCGCGCTGGCGCTCAGCCTGGTCTTCAACGAACTCACGACCAATGCGGTGAAATACGGCGGGCTGTCACAGGACGGCGGTCATATCGCGATCAGCTGGGTGCGCGACGCCGTGAAGGAGGGAAAGGCAACCATGACCCTCACCTGGCAGGAGATTGGCGGCCCGACCGTCACGCCACCCGAGCAACAGGGTTTTGGTACGACGCTGGTGGAGCGGAGCATCCAGTATGAACTCCGAGGGAACGTCGAAATAGACTATGCCGAGACAGGCCTCGTCTGCCGGATCACGTTCCCGATACCGTCATTCGACTGAAGTTCGGAACTCCGGCGCGGCTGCCCCTTTAGGCGCCGCGTCGAAACTGTGTCAGAACGAACTGTGATGAGAGCCCGAGCGACTAGTTCCGGATCTTCGACGAAGGCGCGTCACGTGGTTCCTGAGTGGCCCCGAATGTCTCTTCCATCAGCGAGGAAAGCTTGTGGGCCGTCCAGGGCTTGGGAAGCAGCGGCAATCCCTTCAGCCTCGTCTTGACTTCCGGCAGCTCGGCGTAACCGGTGCAGACGATGATGGGGACAGAACGTGCCTGCAGTTCCTCGATCACCGGAAAGGACAACTCGCCGTGCAGGTTGAGATCGACCACCGCGCCGGCAAGCTCGTTGCGAGGGATGGCATCGAGCGCATCGACCAGACGTCCAAACGGTCCGACGACTTCGTGTCCACGGTCGAGGAGGTAATCCTCCATGTCCATGGCAAGAAGGAGGTCATCCTCCAACAGGAGAATTTTCGCGGATTCGGTATAGGCTGTGCTATCGGACATCATTTCACGCATGGTTAAAACAGGAAGTTGCGAAATGGCGAGCGGTACGCTTTTTTCAAGGGCAAAAAGCCCGCAGGCATTGCAGACATGACGTGTATGGAACGCTGCCACTCTTTTCGATGCGATCGGCTGATGGCGGAAGAGGTGGGATTCGAACCCACGGTACGGTCTCCCGCACGCCGGTTTTCAAGACCGGTTCCTTAAACCACTCGGACACTCTTCCTCGCTGTCAGGCTTTATAATCGCAGAACTGCCGTCGTCAACTGGAGATGCGCTTCGATTGCTGCACTGGTACCCTAGTCTTTGCGGGGGAAGGCGGCAATCAAAGTATTAATAGAATATTACTTTAAGTATCCGTTAACCATACTGGATACAATTTTAATTACTCAACAGTTTTCGTTCGCATTTTAGCCACGAAAAAAGCAAATCTAGGCATCCATCAAAGACGGGGCCGAACGGGTCTCGCTTGGTTCATTGATCGGAACGACGAATCGATCTTCGAGGCTCAAGCGCTCGTTGTGGCAAGAAATTATGGGGCGGACAGGTTTTGCGTTTGAGTGGCGGTATTGTTTCGCTAAGTGCGAAGTGGCTTGGCATGACGGTGGTTTTCGCGGCGATGGCATCCTGTGCCACGACAAAGCCGACGCCTGAACCTGCGCAGAAGCAGGTACGCAGCAAGGAATACTTCTCCGAGAAGGAGTATGGCGTCAAAGCCAGTCCGCGCGTCGTCAAGGACGGACAGCCGGTACCGAAAGGCGGCGGTCGCTTTATGGTCGGCCAGCCTTACCAGGTGAGGGGCAAGACCTACGTTCCCAAGGAAGATCCGCAGTATAACAAGAGTGGTCTCGCATCGTGGTATGGTTCGGCCTTCCACGGCCGTTATACCGCCAATGGCGAGGTCTATGATTCGGCCAGCCTCACGGCAGCCCATCCGACGTTTCCGCTGCCGAGCTATGCCCGTGTCACCAATGTCGAAAACGGCTCGTCGGTCATCGTGCGCGTCAACGACCGCGGCCCGTATCACGCCGGCCGCATCCTCGACGTGTCCAGCAAGACCGCCGAGCTCCTCGATATGAAGCGTTCGGGGACTGCCAAGGTCAATGTCCAGTATGTCGGCCGCGCTCGTATGGATGGTGAGGATACACCGTTCCTGATGGCGTCCTACATCCGCAAGGGCGATCGACTGCCGTCCTTCAATCCGGGTGGCGGTCAGAGTTCAAGCGGCGTGATGGTCGCGTCGAACCAGCCGTTGCGTGACCAGATGCAGAGCTTCGGTTCGTCCGTGCCGACGCCTGCCGCCTATCCGAGCCGTGCGCAGAGCAACGCATCCTCGAAGAGGGGCTTCCAGCAGGCCGAGCAGTATGCGGCGTCGCCGCGCCCGGTCGAGCGTTCGACGGCTGAGACTGTTCGTGCCCAAGCACAGCAGCGACAGGTCGCGGCAGTTGCGCCAAAGCCGGCACCAGTTCAGGCTCCGACCCAGAAGGCGATCGCAGCCCCGGCTCAGCAGCAGGTTGCAAGCCAGCAGCGTTACGTTCAGCCAGTCGCTCCGGCGCGGGCAGAACAGCAGATCCGCCCGGTCGCAAATCGGGCACAGCAGGCCTGGACCTCCGAAACTGCCTATGTCGAGCCGCCTAAGGGCCACAAGCAGCAGGTCATGTTCGGCAACGTCCTGCTGCAGGACTAAGCGGCCCAGCACGGCCCGACCCTGAGGCGACGCGTCTGACGTCCCGATCGGCAGCGCGTTGTTCGCGCTGTCTTCCGCAAAGCATCCTATCTCCGAAAATTGATTCCGGTTCGCGGATCGATGCTGTAGGCATAGGTCGAAACGTTTCTGGGGGCATGATGCGACGCTTTCTGTTTTCGGCCTGCCTGTGCGTCACGGCAGCCTTTTCCGCGACACAGACCGTGTCTGCGCAGGACGCCGCACCAGCCTTCGCGACCAAGGCCAGACAGGTCTATATGGTCGAGGAAAAGACCGGCACGGTGCTGCTTTCGGCAAACGAAAACCAGTCTCTTCCGGCAGCCTCGCTTGCCAAGCTGATGACCATGGAAGTGGTGTTCAGCGCGCTCCAGCGCGGCGAGATAACACCCGAGACAAGTTATCCCGTGACCGAGTTCGCCTGGCGCACCGGTGGCGCGCCTTCCGGCACTACGACCATGTTTGCGGCGCTGAAATCGCAGATGAAGGTCGACGACCTGATCCGGGGCGTGATCATCCAGAATGCCAACGACGCCTGCATCATTCTGGCCGAGGGGCTGTCCCGTACGGAGAGCGAATTCGCGACCCGCATGAACGCACGCGCCAAGGATCTCGGCCTTGCCCGTTCCGCGTTCGGCAATTCCACGGGCCTTCCGTCTGCCGAAAGCCGGACCACCACCCGCGACATGGTCGAACTCGCGCGGCATCTTCAAAAGACATATCCGCAATACTACCCGCTCTATGCCCAGCCGGACTTTACCTGGAACAAGATCTTCCAGCGCAACAAAAACCCGCTGCTTGCGCTCAATCTCGGCATAGACGGGCTTGGAGCCGGCTATGCGGAAGGCGCAGGTTTCTCGTTCGTCGCTTCGGCACAGCGCGAAGGAACGCGGCTTTTCCTCGCCATGGGGGGACTTGCCAGTGACAAGGAACGGTTGGAAGAGGCGCGCCGGGTGATGGAGTGGGGGCTGTCCTCGTTTCAGACCAAGGTGATCTTCGCGCAAGGCGAAGTGATCGGCCAGGCAAGCGTCTATGGCGGCACAAGCCGCCACGTCGATCTCGTCGCGCAGGAGCCCGTCGATCTCTACCTGCCGACCAATAGCCCCGATCGGCTTTCGGGTCAGATCGTCTACCGCTGGCCGCTCCGTGCTCCCGTCACGAAAGGACAGGAAATCGGCGTTCTCAGAATCTCGTCCGGAGAGCGGTTGGTCCGGGAAGTGCCGCTGATGACGGCGGATGCCATCGAAGACGGCACACTCTTCAACAAGGCGACGGACGCGGTTCTGGAACTGATGTTGTTCTGGCTTTGACATGTTCCGTGACGCGCCAATATGGGCTATGAACCGACCGACAGGCGCAATACGGGACCAGGTGTGACACAACAATCAGGGCTATTCGTGACATTCGAAGGCGGGGAAGGGGCGGGCAAATCCACCCAGATCCGCAGGCTTGCCGATCTCCTGCGCAGGCGGGGATACGACGTTCTGATGACGCGGGAGCCGGGCGGTTCGCCGGGCGCCGAAGCGGTCCGCCACGTCCTGCTTTCGGGTGCAGCGCAGCAGTTCGGGACTAGGCTCGAAGCGATCCTGTTTGCGGCGGCCCGCAACGACCACGTCGAGGAGGTCATCCGGCCGGCACTGGCAAGCGGCGCGATCGTTCTCTGCGACCGCTTCATCGATTCCTCGCGTGTTTACCAGGGTGCCACCGGCAATCTGGAGTCCGATCTGATCGAGGCGTTGCAGCGGGTCGCGATCGACGGCGTCAAACCGGATTGTACCGTGATCCTCGATCTGCCCGCAGAAATCGGCCTCGGCCGTGCTCGCAAACGCGCGCCGGACGAAGCCCCCGACCGTTTCGAGCGGGAAGAGATCGAGACCCACGAAACGCGCCGCCAGGCTTATCTCGCGATTGCCACCGCCGATCCCGGCCGCTGTCACGTGATCGATGCCGACCGCGATGAGGACGTGATTGCCAAGGAGATTGCAGCGCTGATCGAGCCCATGGCTTTGAGCCTCGGTGCAGATCAGGCAGGCGCTTCGGGTTCATCGGAATGAGCGACCAGGATCCGCATATTCTGGACGGCGCCATTTCGCCCGCAAGAAATCCGCACGTGTTCGGCCATCGGGATGCCGAGGACTTTCTCAGTGCGAGCTACAAATCGGGCAAGGGCCATCACGCCATCCTGATCGAGGGGCCGGAAGGGATCGGCAAGGCGACGCTGGCCTTCCGTTTCGCCAATCATGTCCTTTCCCATCCGGAACCGGAAAGCGCGCCTGATCACATTGCCGATCCGGATCCAGACAGCGCCGTCAGCCGCCAGATCGCCTCCGGTGCCTCCCATAATCTCCTGCATCTGTCTCGACCGGTGGACGAGAAGACCGGAAAGATGAAGACGGCCATCACCGTCGATGAAGTGCGCAGGGCCGGGCACTTCTTTTCCCAGACATCCGGAACCGGAAACTGGCGCATCGTCATTATCGATGCGGCCGACGACCTCAACCGCAATGCAGCCAACGCGATCCTCAAGATCCTCGAAGAACCGCCGCGGCGTGCGCTCTTCCTGGTTTTGTCGCATGCCCCCGGACGGCTCTTGCCGACCATCCGGTCCAGATGCCAGCCTCTCAGGCTTTCACCGCTCAGTGATGCCGATCTTGCAAGCGCGCTCGCAGCCCTCGGCAGCCCACTCGATGGCGGCAAGACCGAGGAAATGGTGCTGTCGCAATCCAAGGGAAGCGTCGCTCAGGCCCTGAAACTTTTGAATTACGGCGGCGCTGATATCATCTCGGCATTCGACGATGCCGTCTCTGCCGATGGACCGGCCGCGCGCAAAGCCATGCACCGGCTCGCCGACGTTCTCTCCGGCAAGGACAGCGACGTCATCTTCGGCTTCTTTCTCGAGCATCTGTCGGACCATCTCGTCAAACGGGCGAGGGAGGCAGCATTGTCAGGCGATCTCGCCACCGCGGACCGAAGGGCGAAGCTTGTTTCCGACATGACCGAGAAGTTGAAGATCGCCCAGGCCTATAACCTCGATCGCAAGCAGACGCTGATGTCCATTCTCGAAAGCGCCAGGCTCGCCTGATCGTCGATCCGGAGCATGGCGGGAAGTTTGGGTTTCGCTTGTCTGCAACATGCGCTAAGAGCGGCGTGACTTAACATCTGTCCGAGTACAGCCCATGCCGAACAAGACACCTTTCTACATCACGACAGCGATCTCCTATCCGAACGGCAAGCCGCATATCGGCCATGCCTACGAACTGATCGCGACGGATGCGATGGCGCGCTTCCAGCGCCTCGACGGCAAGGACGTCTTCTTCCTGACCGGCACGGATGAACACGGCCAGAAGATGCAGCAAACGGCCCGCAACGAAGGCATTTCGCCGGAAGAGCTGGCCGAGCGCAATACCGAGCAGTTCCGGGAAATGGGCAAGCAGCTCAATGCCTCGAACGACGATTTCATCCGCACGACGGAACCGCGCCACCATCAGGCGAGCAAGGACATCTGGAACCGGATGTCGGCTGCCGGCGATATCTACAAGGATACCTATGCGGGCTGGTATTCGGTCCGCGACGAGGCCTACTATGCGGAAGACGAAACGCAGCTGCGTGACGGCACCCGCTATGGCCCGCAGAGCACGCCTGTCGAATGGGTTGAAGAGTCGAGCTACTTTTTCAAGCTGTCCGAATACGGCGACAAGCTGCTGAAGCACTACGAGGACCACCCGGATTTCATCGGTCCGGCCGAGCGCCGCAACGAAGTGATCTCCTTCGTGAAATCCGGCCTGCGCGACCTCTCGGTATCGCGCACCACGTTCGACTGGGGCATCAAGGTTCCCGACGATCCGGCCCATGTCATGTATGTCTGGGTCGACGCGCTCACGAACTACCTGACCGCGACCGGCTACCTCGACGACCCGAACGGTCCGCGGGCGAAATACTGGCCGGCGGATGCGCATATCATCGGCAAGGACATTATCCGCTTCCACGCCGTCTATTGGCCCGCCTTCCTGATGTCGGCAGGTCTGCCGCTGCCCAAGCGCGTCTATGCCCATGGCTTCGTTCTGGCCAAGGGCGGCGAGAAAATGTCGAAGTCGCTCGGCAACGTGCTCGATCCGTTCGAACTGATCGGCCATTTCGGCCTTGATGCGATCCGCTATTACCTGCTGCGGGAGATCTCCTTCGGCCAGGACGGCACCTGCAGCGAAGACGCGATCGGCACGCGCATCAACGCCGATCTCGCAAACGGTATTGGCAATCTTGCCAGCCGCTCGCTGTCGATGATCGTCAAGAATTGCGACGCGAAGATCCCGGCACCCGGCGAATTGACCGACGCAGACCGGCAGATGCTGGCCTCCGTCGATGCGCTCCTGCCGATCTGCCGCGACGACATGGAAAAGCAACTCGTTCACCGCGCGCTGGCGGCAATCATAGCCGTCGTGTCCGAAACCGACCGCTATTTCGCAGCCCAGGCGCCGTGGGTTCTGAAGAAAACTGATCCCGCCCGGATGGAGACGGTCCTTTACGTGGCCGCCGAAGTGGTTCGCCAGATCGCCATCCTGCTGCAGCCGTTCATGCCGGACTCGTCGTCAAAGCTTCTCGATCTGGTGGCTGCACCTGCCGGATCGCGTGATTTCGCAGCACTCGGCGAAGTTGGCCGCCTGACACCCGGCACGGTGCTGGAAGCTCCAAGCCCGGTCTTCCCGCGCTACGTTGCGCCGCAGCCGGCGGCATAGGGCAAGTCATGCTGATCGATACCCATTGCCATCTGGATTTTGCGGATTTCGACTCCGAACGCGACGAACTGATCGAGCGCGCCCACGAAGCCGGTGTCCGGCAGATGGTGACGATCTCGACACGCGTCAGGAAGCTGGACAGCCTGCTGGCGATCACGGACAAATACCCATCGGTATTCTGCTCCGTCGGCACGCATCCCAACAATGCCAGCGAAGAGCTGGATATCCAGGCGGAAAACCTCATTCGTCTCGCCAATTTGCATGACAAGATCGTCGCGATCGGCGAAGCGGGTCTCGATTATTTCTACGACACGCAGACGCCGGCCGACCAGAAGACCGGTTTTATCAGACATATCGAAGCTGCACGCGAGACCGGGTTGCCGCTCGTGATCCATAGTCGCAGTGCCGACGAAGACATGATCGAGATCCTGACAGCTGAAAGCGGGAAGGGGGCTTTCCCCTTCATTCTGCATTGCTTTTCGGCCGGACCCGACCTTGCCCGTGCCGGTATCGAGCTTGGTGGCTACGTATCCTTCTCGGGCATCCTGACATTCCCGAAATCCGAGGAGATCCGGGCCATCGCGAAAACGCTGCCGACGGACCGGCTGCTGGTCGAGACCGATGCACCTTATCTGGCGCCAAAACGCTGGCGCGGAAAGCGCAACGAACCGTCCTACGTGGTCAATACCGCAGAGGTGCTGGCCGATGTTCACGGCCTGACTTACGAAGAGATGGCTGCGATCACGACGGAAAACGCGTTCCGCTGCTTCTCCAAGATGCCGAGGCTTTGAGGTGATGGCGGCCCGGGTCGGAACGAGCACCGGATATCGGCGGCGCTTTACCGTTCTCGGCTGCGCGTCTTCGCCGGGCGTACCGCGGCTGAACGGCGACTGGGGCGATTGTGACCCGGAAAACCCGAAGAACCGGCGCACGCGCGCCTCGTTCATGGTGGAGCAGATCGCGCCGGATGGCGGCAAAACTGTTGTCGTGATCGATACCGGCCCGGACTTTCGCGAGCAGATGATCGCCGCAAGCGTCCAGCGCATCGATGCCGTCCTGTACACCCATCCACACGCCGATCATCTGCACGGCATCGACGATCTACGCGGCTATTTCATCCTCCAGAAGCACCGCATTCCGATACATGCCGATCCGTCCACGATGGACCGCATCCGCCAGGGCTTCGGCTATTGCCTGGAAACACCGGCCGGTGGCAGCTATCCGCCAATCGTCAAGCCGGTGCTGATCGAGACGATGGACGCGCCGATCGTCATCGACGGTCCGGGCGGCGCCATCCGGTTCCAGCCGCACAGGCAGGTCCACGGCGATATCCATTCGCTGGGCTTCCGGATCGGCAACGTCGCGTACTGCAGCGATGTCAGCGACTTTCCGCCGGAAACGGTGCCGAAGCTCATCGGACTTGATACGCTCATCATCGACGCGCTCCAGTACCGCACGCATCCGAGCCATCTGTCACTTGAGCAGGCACTCGACTGGATCAGCCATCTGGCGCCGAAGCGCGCGCTGCTGACCCACATGCATATTCCACTCGACTACGATCGCGTCATGACCGAGACGCCGGACCATGTCGAACCGGCCTATGACGGCTTGGCGTTCGAAGTCGATGTGACAGCGGATGATCTGCAGCGTTAGCGGAGAAGGCCAAGGTCTTTCACTTTCAGCCATATCCGTAAGTTCCATAATCTATCTTATCTGATCTTTGGATGTGGCTGCCTAGTTTGAGTTTCACAGTCCCCGCATCTGGATACCGAGCGCAATCTGCAGCGGAGCTGAGTCCTGTCTAAGGTTGCCTCGCGCCACGTAACGATAGTGTCAGCGTCGCCTGTTCCTGATCTGACCGAGCGCCGGATCCGCCGGCTGACATTCCCATACATCTCAGCGCCCTGAACACTGAACACCAAAGGCCACGACGTTGCCCGCCTTCAAGATCGCGGTTCAAACGGTGATCTCGACGGCGCTACCATCCGGCATCACGATGACGGCCTCGTAGAATCCGTCGCCGGTCCATCTTGGGCCTGACCGCAGGCAGCCGTCCAGCCGGCAACGTTCTGCCAAAGCATCGACTGCACACTCGCTGCCCAAGGCGATGGCGACATGGTCCCAACCGACGCTTTCTTCTGTGGCGTCCGTCACCCATGGCCCGGACATGAGCTCGATCTGGTCCTCTGCACCGGGCAGGTTGGCGAACCTCGATGTGAACCCTACCCTGTTCTTGCTGTGGTAAGGTTCTCCCACCGTTGCGCCGAAATAGGTCTCGAAAAATCCGGCAGCGGCGTCGAGGTCGCGGGTCCAAAGTGCTGTGTGGGCGATGCGCATGGGTCGTTGAATTCCTTGTTTGACGAACGTGCGAAGCTACGAAAGATGCGGACGGTGCCGCCACATGCTTCACGTCGACGGAGAACCGCCATCAAGTGCGACATGCACCTGGACATCGCACCGCGCGAAGTCTCCGCGGTCGAATTCGCCATCCTCCACGATGAGATGATCGATCATCGACGTGTCCGCGACCTTGAACGGCGCGACTGTGCCGAGCTTCTCGGCCGTCGCGGCGACGACGAGAATGCTGCTCTGGTTCACCATGGTCCGCTTGAGTTCGGCCTCGCCCGGATCGAGCGCAGTGACGCCGGCGATGCTGTCCACGCCGCATACGCCGATGATGAACATGTCCGCATAGACCTGCATGGCTTCACGTATCGCCTGCGGCCCGAGGCACGCGCCCTTCGCCTGATCGTACAGACCGCCGAGTACAATGACCGTGAAGTTCGGTCGGTCTGATAGCGCCGTCGCAATCACCGGCGCGTTCGTGATGATCGTCAGCGTCTGGCTCGGATCGAGCGCGTTCGCGACCGCAAGATTGGTGGATCCGGCGTCGATGAACACGGTCTGGCCGTCCTCGACAAGCCGCGCCGCCGCCCGTGCAAGGCTCGACTTTCGATCCTTATCCAATGCAGTTCTGGTGGCCAGCGTGCCGAAATCCGGCGTCGGCAGCAGCGCGCCGCCATAGACACGACGGCAGAAGCCCAGCTTGGCGAGTTCGCGCAGGTCTCTGCGAACCGTGTCTTCGGAAACGTCGAACTGCGTCGCCAGCTCGCTCGCCACGACCTTGCCGCGGATGGTCAACTGCTCGCGGATGCGGTCGAGCCTCTCTTCTGTCAGCACGTGCCGGGTCCCTCATCAAAGTTTCTGCACGATCTTGCACATTCTTACGCATTCTGTAAACAGGGCACCATCAAGGACGGCGACGATCTCTGCCGAGGTCCAACGCTGTAATCCAGGAGCTACCGAGATGCCGAACGCCCAGATCCTCACAGGACGCCCCCGCACCGGAGGCCGACACCAATGGGCCACGCGCTCCAGCTTTCTCATTGCCGGCTCGGCCATGGCGGCCTGGGCGCCGCTGGTTCCTGTCGCCAAGGCTCGAATCGGCGTAGATGACGGCACGCTTGGCCTGTTGCTCCTGTGTCTTGGCCTGGGCTCTATCGTGACCATGCCAATGGTCGGCATTCTCGCGAGCCGCTTCGGGTGCCGGGCCGTCATCGTGGCAAGCACCCTCGCCCTTGCCCTCGTGCTGCCGCTGTTGGCGATCGCAGATACTATTCCAGCCATGGCGATCTCGCTGGCGCTGTTCGGGGCAAGTGTTGGCGCGGTCGACGTCGCGATCAATATTCAGGCCGTGATGGTCGAGAAGGATAGCGACCGCAACATGATGTCCGGCTTCCACGGTCTGTTCAGCGTTGGCGGCATTGTCGGCGCGGGCGGCATGAGCCTTTTGCTTGGTGCCGGCGTTTCACCCCTGACCGCGACCTTGATGTTCAGTGCGCTGCTGCTTGGCCTGCTGGCGCAATCCTTTCGGGGCCTCCTGCCCTACGGAAACCAGGAGACCGGAGATGCGCCGTTGTTCACCATCCCGCGCGGCATCGTGGCCTTCATCGGACTGCTGTGCTTTCTGGTTTTCCTTGGCGAGGGCGCGGTGCTCGACTGGAGCGCTCTGTTCCTCATCGGCGCACACGGTGTCGATCCGGCTCAGGCAGGCTTCGGCTACACGATGTTCGCGATAGCGATGACCGTCGGCCGGCTGACGGGCGACTGGATCGTCAAGACGCTCGGCGGCATGAAAGTCGTGGTCGGCGGTGGCACGATCGCAGCACTGGGTTTCCTGCTCACGGTCGTGGCCCCCAACCAGCCCCTGGCGTTTGCGGGCTTCCTTCTGGTGGGGCTCGGGGCTTCCAATATCGTGCCGGTGCTGTTCACAGCCGCCGGCAAGCAAACGCAAATGCCGCCCAGCCATGCGGTCGCTGCTATCACGACGATGGGCTACGCCGGAATTCTCATGGGTCCGGCAGCCATCGGTTTCGTCGCCCATCACTATAGTCTGGGTGTGGCCTTCGTTCTGGTTGCTGGCGGCATGGCGTTCGTCGCGCTCACCTGGCCTTTGACCGCGCGACGGTAACGGGCTGATCCGGCCTAGCCTTCAGCAAAGTCCCTGAGCTTGTCACCCGCCATTCGATAGCGGATCCACTCCTTCTGCGGTTCGGCACCGATCGCATCGTAGACACCGATCGCCGGTTCGTTCCAGTCGAGCACGCTCCACTCGAACCGTCCGCACCCGCTCTCGACAGCGATCTTCGCGAGATGCCGCAACAGCGCCTTCCCGGCCCCGAGCCCGCGAGCGTTCGGCGTCACGTAGAGATCCTCGAGATAAAGTCCGTTCCGTGCCTGCCATGTCGAATAATTGAAGAACCAGATGGCCATGCCGACCGGTTTGCCATCGCTTTCGCAGATCAGGCCGCGCGTGACAGATGTCGGGCCGAACATCGATGTCTCAATCGTCTCGACGGTCGCCGCAACCTCATGCTCGGCCTTTTCGAAGATCGCGAGTTCGCGGATGAAAGACAGGAGCGTTCCGGCATCGGCACGGGTGGCGTCTCGGATGGCAAGTGTCATGAAATGATCCGTGAAGTTTCGGCAACGCCAAATGTGATCGCCCGATGGCCGAGTGAGGGTCCGCGGCCTATTCGGCCGCGTCCTTTACCTCGGCGATTTCGATCTCGTAACTGTATCCGTCCAGCATGCCATAGGCCTGCTCGATGGTCTGGATCTCGGAATCGGCCTTGCTGATCGCATCGGCAATCGTTTCGCAGCGGGATTTCAGCATGCGACCCAGAACATCCGTTTCCGGCTTGCGGCCGATCCGGTTGATGTGATTGCGGATCCGGGCGCGGTGGCGCTCCATCTCGAGAATATGGAAGCGCGCATTGACGATCCGGTCCGTGAGCTTGCGCCGCATCGAGGAAACCGGATCAAAGCTGCCAGGCTCGCGCTCATCGAGGATCATCTCGTTGACGAGCATCTCCAGAATGACGAGACCCTGCAGGTCCTTCTTGTCGGCAAGCTCGGGATCGTAGCCGGTGTCGTCATAGACTTTTCGGCGGATCGGGTCGTTCAGGAGCTCGAAGGATGCCTTCAGCTGTCCGAACGTTTCCGCATCGCCGCCGGTATCGGGATGAGCGGATTTCACCCGTTTGCGGTAGGCAAGCTTGATCGCCGTCACATCCGCCTCGCGCGAAACACCAAGAATTTCATAGGGATCGATCACAGTGCCACCTGTTTTCGGAAAGTCATATCAGAAAACGCCAATCCAGTCGTAGCGACGAAGTCCAGTCGGCTCAAGCCATTATCCATTCATGTGGCCAATTAGGGGCCATCAGCCGGCAAGTCTTGCCCCTGCCCCAAAACCGACCGGTTTTCCACATGCAAGCGATCAACGCCTGAGACGGAACGGCCGGCGCCCATCGGCCACCGGCGCCATCAGGAAGCTGATGAGAACGGTCGGCAGAAGAACGACGAACGTGGCAACCAGGCTCACATGCTCGGCAATGAAGCCGAGAAGCGGCGGCACGCCGATCGTGGAAAGCATCAGTGTCAGCGCGAGCGCTGCAAGATTGTCGGACGGCTGTCCCTTGCCGCGCGCGATCGTGGTCGAGACTGCCAGGGGAAAGGCCAGCGCTATCCCGCAGCCGATCAGAAACAGCGCCACGCCGGCAACGACGAGGTTTGCGGCGGTCACCAGCAGCACGATACCGAACGCGACGGCGATAGCGGATCCCCGGATCAGCGAGATCGGTCCTGCGACTTCCCGCAGCTTGTCGCCCGACAGCCGCGTCAGTCCCATGCCGACGGTGAAGACGGCGTAGAGGACGCCGGCCATCGCCGGATCGGCCCCCATTTCCTCGCGCAGATAAAAGATCGCCCAGTCATAGACAGCGCCTTCCACGATGCAGAGCCCGAACACCATGATGCAGATGAGGATGATGGTCTTGTCCGGCATGACGTATGCGGATTTTCTTTTCGTCGTCGGCGCAGCTGGCGCCGGGTCGGCGGCCGTTACCCGGAAGACGGCAAAGCAGGCCACGAGGACAAGAAACGCCGCCACGCTCTGCTGCACAAAGGGCGACACGCCCTGCGCTGCGAGGAACCCGGACGCAAGCGATCCAAACAACAGCCCGACGGACCAGAACCCGTGGCTTCTCGCCAGAACCTTCGTGCCGGTCCGCTGCTCGATACCGGCGGAGATCATGTTGGCTGACACGTCGAAAATCGTACGGAAGAAGCCGAACAGGAAGAAACCGAGGACAAATAGAGGGAGCGGTGCGGCCGCCAGGATCGGGCTCAGGAGTGCTACAACGGGCAAGGTGATGACTGCGGTCAGCCGAGGTGTGAGCCTGTCGGTGATCCTCCCCGCCAGAGGCAGCGCGAGAAACGTGCCGACCGGTGCGCTCAAGAGCGCCATCCCGAGCACTGCCTTGTCGATGCCCATCGATTCCTGAATGGCTGGAAGCCGCGTGAACAGGGAAACGAACAGAAGAGCATTGCTGAAATAGAGCAGAGCCGGCGCTAGTAGGGTCATTACGGAATTCCGAAGCAATCACATCAGACACACTGGTGCACCGCGACTTTGACGACGACAAGACATGAACGTGGGACCCTGCCCTGCGTTAAGGTTTGCCGTCCGACTGGGCAGATCGCGGTGATGCTGAAAATATCCGCAACGCCACCTTTCCCTTTGGTGAGTATGCGCTAAACTTTACGGAAGCCGATGCTGGAGAATGTCAGATGCGCTTTCGAATAGCCTCTCTTGCCGCATTCCTCTTCCTGTCACCTGCAGGTCTCGTCCACGCAGAAGACCCCGTCGCGGATGCCCGCGCAGTCATCTCCGCTCAGATCTCCGCCCTGATCAACGACGACGCGGACAAGGCCTACTCTCTGGCCTCTCCGGGGATTCGCAGTCTCTATCCCGACAAGACAGTCTTCTTCGCCATGGTCCGCGACAACTATGAGGCTGTCTATCAGGCCGGAACCTATGCCTTCGGCCGCTCCAAACTGGTGGGCGGCGGCGAAGTCGTGCTGCAGGAGGTGATGATCAGTGCCAAGCAAGGCAAGGACTGGACCGCAATCTACGACATGCGGCTGATGGACGACGGATCCTACAAGGTCAACGGCGTTCGGATGATCCGCAACACGGCCAGCCAGGGCATCTAGCCAAAATACGGTCGGCAGGGGCACCGCCCCTGCCCGCTCGATCATACTCAGACCGGGTCGATGTCGCCCTTGGCCCATTCGGCCTGGGTCTCTGCACAGAAATCCTCGAAACGACCATTCGCGATCGCCTCGCGAATGCCCTTCATCAGATCCTGGTAGTAATTGAGGTTGTTCCACGAGAGCAGCATCCCGCCCAGCGATTCGTCTGCGCGGATCAGATGGTGCAGATAGGCACGGGAATAGTCGCGCGTGGCGGGGCAGCTGGACTCGTCGTCGAGCGGTCGCATATCCTCGGCATGGCGTGCGTTGCGAAGGTTCACCTTGCCGCGACGGGTGAAGGCAAGACCGTGACGGCCGGCTCGTGTCGGCATCACGCAGTCGAACATGTCGATACCGCGCGCCACCGATTTCAGGATATCATCAGGCGTGCCGACGCCCATCAGATAGCGCGGCTTTTCCGATGGCAGAACCGGAAGCGTCTCCTCCAGCATGCGCAGCATGACGTCCTGAGGCTCGCCGACGGCAAGCCCGCCCACCGCATAACCCTTGAGATCGAGCTGTTTCAACCCTTCGGCGGACCGCACGCGAAGCGCCGGAATATCTCCACCCTGCACGATGCCGAACATCGCCTTGCCCGGCTGTTCCCCGAAGGCCACCCGGCAACGCTCCGCCCAGCGCAGCGACAATTCCATCGCGCGCTCGATTTCCTTGGGCTCGGCTGGAAGCGCCACGCATTCGTCGAGCTGCATCTGGATATCCGAGCCAAGCAGACCCTGGATCTCGATCGAACGCTCCGGCGACATATGGTGCTTGGAGCCGTCGATATGGCTCTTGAAGGTCACTCCCTTCTCGTCGAGCTTTCTGAGCGCCGAAAGCGACATGACCTGAAAGCCACCCGAATCGGTCAGAATCGGATGATCCCAGCGGATCAGCTTGTGCAGCCCGCCAAGCCGCGCGACCCTTTCGGCGCCCGGCCGCAGCATCAGGTGATAGGTATTGCCGAGAATGATATCGGCGCCCGTCTCGCGCACCTGATCGAGATACATCGCCTTGACGGTTCCGACGGTCCCGACCGGCATGAAGGCCGGCGTGCGGATCGTTCCGCGCGGCATGGAGACTTCGCCGAGACGGGCACCGCCGTCCGTTGCCTTCAGGGTAAACTGGAAATTTTCGGTGGTCATCGGTCGTTCCTGAAAAGCAGGCTTGAGTCGCCGTAGGAGTAAAAGCGGTAGCCGGAAGAGATCGCATGGTCGTAGGTTGCGCGCATCGTCTCGAGCCCGCAGAAGGCCGAAACCAGCATGAACAGCGTCGATTTCGGCAAATGG